>Ga0209636_10002903_pt1 | contig 17490 bp, 20 predicted proteins | sample DeeMarSWOR152_54_FD_187464 | JGI IMG/M metagenome (GOLD analysis project Ga0209636, IMG submission 187464) | Marine sediment microbial communities from White Oak River estuary, North Carolina - WOR-1-52-54 (SPAdes) (version 2) | ecosystem: Environmental > Aquatic > Marine > Intertidal zone >...
CAGTCGCAGAACCGAATTTATCTACTTCCCATCCGTCAACAGCAAGTTGATTTATCTTGTCCTCAATATCTTCTTGTTTTCTTGCAGTTATCACTTTATAGGTTTTCACCATTTTTATCTCTCCGACCAATTTACCAGGATGTGTGTCTAATAAGGTTTAAATCTTGACGCAGAACGCAAATAAATAATGGTAGAATTTGTAGCCAATGCACTGGTGTAGTGCATTTATGCAGGAAAAAATTTCGCGTTTGGAGAAAAGAGCGAAGATTAAGTAAAAGAAATTTTACTAAAACTTGTTTCACTGAGGGCTTTAAATCCTCTTTTTCACATAGATGGTCATAGGTGAGAGACGTGGAAGAATCCAAGGAATTTTCAAGCCTTGAAGAGGAAGTCTTCAAAGCGCTGGACCATCAAATACGAAGGGATATCCTGAGGTATATTGGTGAAGGGAAAAAACCCTCTTTCACAGATATAAAAAACGCCACACGATCACCTGACAGCCCGACTCTTTCCTACCATCTGAAAACTCTGACTCCCTTCCTTGAACAGAAGGAAGGACGATATGATTTGAACCCTGTAGGGAAGGCTGCCTATACGCTTCTCCTTAGAACAGTGACATATAACCGGATGGTTCTACTTCACAAGAAAAAGCTTGGAGTTATTATTGGTCATATCGCTCTATGGATTAGCGCAATCGCTGCAGGATTGGTCTTGAGGGTGGATTCAGTTATGACTACTATCTGTCTTCCTGGTCTAGCTGCTACAAGCCTAATGACCATCAATGAGCTTTTCGAGTAGCGAAAACGCCATTTATCAATGCAATCCTGGACCTGTATAGACAATGACAATCAACAGGAGAACTGGAAGAAAGACATTTTTGACCAAATCACGTGACTTCTCTGAGAAAAGGGATTTCGATACTCGCATAAAATTATATGTAAATCCCTGCGGGCCCGCCACATTTTTATGACTAACTGCGCGCGCTAGTAAGTTTATGAAGCTCCGAAATGATCCCGATATCCTCATCGTGGGTAGCGGAGTATCTGGCCTTCTTGCAGCTGTGGGTATTGCGAAGGCTTCGGCACAACGAGAAAGGGCTCTCAACGTTACAATAATCGAAAAAAGAAGTAGAATCGGGGGAGTTATGGCTTCCCCGGTTTCGGATCTCAAGTTTACTTACTCTTTCAAGCATTCACATAGAGAAGGACTAACAGGTTTAGTCGGTAGTAAGGTTGCCGAACAACTCGCTTTTAAATTACGAAACATCCTTCATGAAATACTTCCGCATACTGCTACAGAGGATGGCCTAACGATTCCAACGCATTATATTCCTACGAAGATTAAAGACAAAATTCAAAATTTGCCTCGAGTGTCTATCATAGAACGTCCGTTAGGGTGTATAGAATATATAGGTACAGAATATGGTCCCGAAATAGTGGCGAGAATTGCTAGTTCGTTATCTGAGAAGGGAGTTAGATTTCTGACTAAGACTTCGTTGGACAGAGTCGAGTTAGCAAGTGGAAAGATATTGACGAGGATATCCCATAATAGTGATGAATTAATCTCGCTCAAACCAAGATTCTTGATACTAGCAATGGGAATTGGTGGACAGATGCAATTCTTCAATCAGTTGAAGAATTTGAAAGTCACAATGAGTGGAAACGAAGTAGATATAGGAATAAAAGTAGAAATGCCTTGGACATCAGTTAGTGACATAGCAAGTAATATTGGATGTAACCCTAAGTTGGTTTTTAGGAATTCAATTGGGAATATACGAACGTTTTGTTTTAACTATCGGGGGTTTGTTACATGCTACAGATTCCATCGACATCTAATGACCGTTGATGGATATTCGATCCTAGCTAGGCAATCATCAAATACACCCTTCTCGTTGCTTGCAGGCTTCAAACCTAAGAGTGAAACACCGGAAGCATCCTTGGGACTTGTAATGAGGCTAATGAAGCGCGTGATTCAAATAGGCCACGGACAGCCCCTATTACAACTATTTGGTGATTTGGAGAGAAGTACGATCACGTCCGCTTCTACTCTCAGGAACAATAAGGTAAAACCAACTCTTAAACATTTTGCGATGAGCAAATTGTACAACGTTCTGCCGGGAGCTGACTCATTCGTAGATACTTTACACGAAATGGATCAAATTTGCCCTGAAGTTGCACAAAAATCAACTCTGATATATTTTCCACAAACTGCTTGGGGGCCTCTAAAGCTGCAAGTGAGCAGTTGTATGGAAACTTCCGTAGAAAACATTTTCGCAGTTGGGGAGTTTTGTGGCCAAACGCAAGGCATTGTGGAATCAGCTGCCTCAGGGCTTATTTGTGGAACGGAAGTTGGAACGAGACTTACTGCCGCCTAGTTATCTGCCAGAAATCAGATAACATCGCTAGTTATAGATATACTTTGGATAGAATTACGGGATACCTATCCCTAAGAACGAAAAATCGAAATGGGCAAATAGATTTGTATCTTTATATTCATCTTTTTCAATGTTCTGGTTGTTTCTTTTTTGTTTCTTTCTGAGGTTGAATCCCTTTGAGGATAGATTTGTATTGGTCGTACAAACTGACAAATGGTTGAACCTGAATACTTAGTTTCCATATCATATTTTTTGCCTCTTTCAGTTCATCCTCGGACTCCTTTATTTTATTCTCAAGTTTTGTTAGTTTTTTAGTCATTACTTCGGCTACAGTTTTAGCCGAAACATTTTCTTTTTGTAATTGTTCTATGGTAGTTTCGAGTCGTACAATCCTATCATTGCTATCCACCTCAGATGCAGGCTGAATAGTCAACATTCTTTTAAGTTGAACAAATTTCTCTTTTAGTTGAACAGTTGTTAGGTAAGTGTCATCGCTTTTGGGAATGGCTTTTCCGCACATTTTTTTTCCAGCAGTCAAGCCGATGCCTGAATCAATGCTAGCACTCAAGAACATCTTCCTAAAGCAATGAAATGACAGTCGTTTTCCTTGCATATTTATTCCCGCTTTTTCTGCAAGTTGTTTTAACCAACTATTGATTCTGTCTTCGCTAATTGGTCGTTCCCCATTACTTGGGAATAAATAGGGATTTTCCTTGTTGTCTATCGTTTTGAGATAGACTTTGAGCAAATCAATAGTCTCAGCACTCAAAAAGCCGTGGGCAACAACATCCTCTTTACGGGTCATTACATCGAAGGGTATAGGCGGTTCCTGATTTAGGTCTGGCAGGTCGGTTCGCTTTATATTTCTGAAATCAGATATTCTCAAGGCAAGGTCTGTTGCAGTAGCCAATAACACACGTTCTCTCAAATCGGCGACATTAAACATGTCCGTGACATGTTCTATTCTCAGAGGGAAGGACTTGCTTGTTTTTACTGTTCTGCTTACTCTGCTACCAGTCCTCATCTGAATTGGCATTTCATAGTATCTGAAAAGTTGTCTGATACCAATTGTGGAAGTTCTTGCACTATTAACAGAGTATCCTTGCTCTATTAGACGGGAATGGAATCTTTCAATTTCCCTTTCAAACCGCTTAGCTCTGTGCTTACTTTCAACTATGTTTTCGTCTGGTCTCGGCGTCAAATCATCCTTTCGCATTTCGAGAATCTCTTCTGGGGTCTTGCCAAACCAGTTGTAAAACTTCTTAATACCATACTGATATTCTTTCCTTGTATGCTTGTTGCTTATTGAGTCCAAGAACTCTTTTAGGCTCAAATGCACGGTTCACCACTTCTTTTACGTTTTTCATGTATATCAACTTTTCGTTTATCCGTGCTTTATGCGGGTCTTCTCCAGAAATTCCCTCTTTTTTGTTTTTTGCGCGCACGTCTTTATGGACTCTCTCCCCTACCTTTTTTCAACATATCTCGCCTTTTAGGATCCAAATATATAGCAAATTCACCACAAGTATCAGCGCGCAATAGTCAGCCACTGGCCAAAAATGTCCAGTAGATCTATACGTTCTATCCACTGTCTAATATGTTTGAGGTGAAGAAATAATGAGTGAGCGTAAGCATGAAATGCCTAAACCCGAAGAAATATCTGCCATCCTAGCAGCAGTATCCAAAGAAATTCCAGACCTTGTCAAGGGCATCCTCGACGCCTTCTTCAGCCCACAAGCGGCTGCAGATATTGGCAAAGCCGTCGCCACCTTCTACAAGAATCTCAAAGAGGGAGGAATTCCAGAAGAACAGGCACTCGCTATGACAAAGGACTACTTAGGGACCATAACCAAGTGGAGTGAAGCGCTGAAAGGAATGGGCGGAATGAAGTGGGGAGGCCAATCTAGATACGAGGAGTAGATTATGGGTGTAACGTCCTTTTTCATCGCTATCCTTTATTTTTCTAGGCTATCCATTCAATCATTTTGTCTGATAATGCTGTTCATATACAAAAAGCGAAGAGCAAAATCAATCTTCAGAAAGACGCTAATTCTTCACGAAATTTCTCAAGAAGCAGCTCAAGAACTTGTCAAATCCTATCCAGATCCAATGAATGAGGTCTTAAATTTAGTGCGCATAAGAAAAAAAGGTAGATAGCCGATCTTGGCATTCCCTAAAAAAATAACGCCGATAAGTTAAAAGAAAGCCTTCGATACTACAATTTTGGGATGCTTATTGTCGTCTCTAGCCCAATTACAAGAACTACCGCCAAAAACCATTCTCTTGTTGGTTGGTCCTCCTGGATCTGGAAAGTCAACATTTTGCCAACAGACAGCTCTGACCCATTTGTTGGCGAGGAGACCTGTAATATTTGTGACAACCGAGCATGCACCTTCCGACGTAATTCACTTTCTGAGGAAAAGAGATTTAGACAAGATACCGTCTGGAATTATGAATTTTATCGATGCCTTTCATGAAACGGTTGGTCTTTCAACCTCAGGTATACCCGACACAGTGGGTGCGAACTGCGGAGATCTGACGAGCATAGAGGTGGCCATTTCGAAATTGCAGAACAAGATTGGGAAAAAGAATATTCTGCTAATTTTTGACTCCCTTACCTCGCCGTACCTTCTGAATGGTCAGGAGGTAATCAAGTTTTTGAGACTTAGCTTGGCGAAGTTCGCGGCAGAGGGAAACAAGATTCTATTGTGCATTGACGACGGCTGCGGGAAACAAGAGGATGTAGGGGCCATGATGAGCATTGCCAATGGCATCATAAAAATGAAAGTAGAAAACAGGACTAAGGTTTTGAATGTTGTGAAGCATCCTGCAGTGAAGCCGACAGTAATCAAAGTTCCCATGCCTGGAAGTACAGGTGTTTCCGTTGAGACCGTTGAGTCTCTGAGTTCTCTTAACGAGAAATTAGACTGGATTGTCAGCCGCCTCAATCATTTAGAGGCTGTTCTCACAGAAAGCCAAAAATACCCCGAAGTTGTCGGTTTCCTTCGAAGCCTGAGAATAGGAACCGCACTTTATGGAGAACCACTGAAAACGCTGGATCGCTTATTATCTGCCAGACGACTTATAAACTCCACTTCCCAAAAAGACGAGATAAGCAGAATAATCCTTAATGTAGTATCGGTGAAAGGCCCACAAAACATAAGCCAGCTCACTAGGCAAGTTCGTTACCAACGGGGAAAAGCTTCCCGTACTACAATTAGAAAAAGGGTGAAGAAGCTCCTCGAGAGCAAAGCCCTGATTAAAGAAGGAAACGAATATTGCCTAGCACGTGCGGAAAAATGACATATCCAAGGCGCAGAAATAAAAGGATAAGGAGTTGTATTCTAGATTTTTATTCTTGGATGAAAATTATATACGGTTTCTTCCAATAGATAGTTAGTTGCCATCTTCAGAAGGAAGACTTCTTTGCCTATCGATCATGATTTCACGAAGAAAAAGGAAGAAAGTTGGAAAAGAGAAGGATATAGCTATGTGGGGTCCTGTAGATCCGCCTGAGAAAGTATAAATGGAACTTATGTAGCGATTGTTTGGGATATTTGCACAGGTTGTGGTGTATGTTAATGTTTGCCTCTATTCTAATTTCCCAACATTGGCTAGTGGCCGCCGCTGGCGTCATAATGTCAGCATTATTTTATAGAGAAGCAGTAAACAAGGAAAAAGGTCTTATCATAAAGTTTGGAGATGATTACAAACGCTATATGCAAAAGGTGCCAAGAATGAATCTCTTGTTAGGAGTCATACGGCTGCTGCAACGTAGAAAGAGAGAAGTAAGAGTTGATAGATAGAAGATGAAACTATGTCACTTATACCAGAATTTGAGTTAGGCTTATGGAACGCCTGGATTTTTGTCCTTCCTTTTTTATTGGTTTGTCTTGGCCTGTCCCGATTGATTGTTAGAGTGTTCTTCACTAGCAATAAGAAGCCAGCAGGTTACGGTAGACCTCACAATCCCTCTGGATTGTTTAATAAACAAGAGAAAAAACTTGTCTATATCTCAATGGTGATCACTTTTGCTTTATATATTTACAGTATTTTCTTACCAATAAAACTGGGCACAACCTGGCTCTACATTGGATTCTTTGTTTATTTGGTGGGTGCGATTTTTGGCACAGTGGCACAAATAAACTATGATACTACTCCAGTAGATAAACCAATAACTAAAGGGGTCTATCATATTTCAAGAAATCCTATGTATTTTGGCCAGTTCTTGCTGTTCATAAGCATAGGCATAGCATGTATTTCCTGGCTTTATCTGCTATTAACAGCGTCAAATATAATCCTAGATACTATGTTGGTAACTGCCGAAGAACGCTGGTGTCTCGAGAAGTATGGGGAGGCATATCGAGAATATAAGAATAAGACTCCAAAATGGATAGGAATACCAAAATCGAAGAAGAAGTGATTGTATGCCTCGTAAAAAACAACGCAAGAAGAAACAGTCCGAGAAAGTTGGTATAGAAGCGGTTGTCGAGCCAGGAGTTGGAGCCTTATATGTCAGAGGCACATGGATGAAAAAGCTGAAAGATCTAGATAAACGAAAAACTAAGAAAATATAGCGAAAATACTTGGTTTGTTACAACTTAACTAACTTGTACCATTTATTTGTCATTCTCCTAATCTTTATCTCAAATTATAACTCATACATATGTTTCATCCATGAAACAATGAAGGACAACTAGGTTAGCTAGGAAGTCTATGAGAGTCAAGATAAAGATCAATCTTAGAACATTTTTTGAGATTTAGTGGGGAGCAGTATCCTGAGCTACTGGAATAACTCTCCCACTACCTCACGATAGTAGGCTACTCCCTTACACCTCTCTGGATAGATTACGTGTTAGAGTCCTAAGAATTTTTTGTTTTATTTTCTTATTGAGAAGATAGAAAAGAACGCCTGCCAAAACTATCAACTCTCATCTCATGCCCTCTAGGTTTTAATGGTCTGTAGAGGCTACCTTTCGGTTTTTTTGTTTGAGAAAGATCACCCGAATTTCTTCAAAGATTTCAGAAGAACCCCACTTCATTCTTAATCTTCCTCCTCTTCCATGAACAGTCTAAGAATATCAGTGATGTCATTCTTACCACGTACTTGAATAACTTGCTTGAATAGAGCTACTATGTCTCCAATAAGAGGGACCTGTTTTTTGAAAGGATGAACTACATCTCCTAAAATAAATAGCTTCATTTCCAAAAAACTTCACTTTTATTTATGTAATGAATAACTAAAAAAGCTCTGGGAAGAGAGAAAGTTTTGCAGAGGCTAAAATGTTTTTTCACTAGGTAAAATTTGAGTTCCATTCGGGTTTTTCTGGAGGGTTAGAACTCAACATCTCTCTCCACTTTTCATCTGTGAGTCTGTCATCCATTGGTTGTTTGAACTCGTAATAACTCATAACTGGGCCTGCACCAATTAAGATTCTTCCGTCAGGAACCCTGTAAGCGACAATTATTAGATCTACGTAACCAACGCCTTCTTCTAAGACCTGCTTGGTGTTCTGATCCGTGTGGACATCTGCAACAATTGTGGTTTTCTTTGCTTTATCATCAACCTCCGCGATAACAGCATTTAATTCTTTGCCGAAGCTATTGATGAAATCGTAATCTTCCTGTGTCAATTTCTCATTCTTCAATTCTTTTTCTGACAGTTCAACCAATTTTTCTAAAATCTTTTCTAAGCTTTCTAATCTTTGTTTTGCTGAGCTGTCCAGAACATTCATTTCATCTAGCCCTTTATTTGTCATTCTTGTTAAGGCCAATAATCTATTATAAAATTCGGGAACGGGCTCGATATAACCAACAACTGGTTTTTCTTCGGGAATTGATTCTTTTGTAGGAGTGTAACTCTGTTTAGCATAAAGTATCGTATCATGCCTCAATTCAGCCCATGATGCTAAGGCAGTAGTTATCTCCTTGTCCTGCCATGCTTTAGTCTGCATGAATGTTGGATAGCCCGAGCCAAACTCTTTTAACAAAGGCTTTAAAGTGTAAAGCCAAGACCAGTAAAGGTTTTTATTCCACTCTGCCTCGCTAAAGCCGTCAAACTCTTTTTTAAGTAGATTAAATTGTTCATCATACCTCTCATATTTTGAGTCTTTAAGTTCATCCAATAGCTCCCTTGCTCTTTTTGAGCCGAGTAAAGCCATCACATCTAATCCTCTGGGAAATCCCCTTGTAGGTCCTCCACCGGTCATCACCCAGGTAAAGGGCGTTTCTTCACCTAGTGGGGCATCAACTTTTGGGAATACTAAGTTCTGAAACATATAAGAATCTGGAATGAAACGTTGTCCCATCAACCTAAAACCCTTTGATTTATCCAAACATTTTTCCAAATCTTCAGGTTTGAAGGGCGGTGGAATCCCACATTCACCGGTGCCACCATATATCTTAGGTGGTTGATATTCTGCTAGTTTCAACTTTAATTTCTCTATATTTTCCTCAGTTAGATAACTTGGATCAAATTTTCCTCCAAAAACATGTTTTAAAGCTTTAATGTATTCATAAGGCCCTAAGTCATCTGCTAAGCCTACATAAAAGGCAGTTACCTCGTAAATTCTATCCCATTTATCCTTTAGGTCTTTGCTTTCTGCAAATCTAGAAGCAATCAAACTTGCTTGCTGAGTTTGAATTTTAGCATCATATGCCGAAATGAATGCTTCACAGTCAAAACATTGCTCTCCGATCAGAATCTTGTCATCGCCTTTAAGAAGCATACTTACTCTTCCATACCACATGAACGCTTTAAAATAGTTCTTCAGTTTCTCTGATCTGGTATAATGTCCTCTTGGGACGTATTGAGAATAGTCTTCTTTGTAGATGAAGATGGGAGATTCAGAAAATCCCTCATGTCTTCCTATCTGGTCTAACTCCTTTTCGACTACTGATTTTACAAAGTCCGGGATCTCAAATTTATATTTCTCCAAATCCTCCTCTTTGAAATATGCACTTGTTAAACAGGGATCCTCGCATTTCTGCCCATCTTTGCACAGTTGGTCTTCTTTTGGCTGCAATAAGCTTAGGCCGACCGCAAAATATGCAACATTTCTTTTTGATGCTTCCTTTAAATCGCCAGTAGCACTATCATATTTTTCCATCGAATCATCAAGTAGTTCTTTGCTGATCTGCCATATATCATCATAAAACTCTCTTTCCTCAATCTGTCTTAAAGATTCATCAAATTGGATGTGATAAAGATGTAATACGGAATCTGAAGTGATGAAAATTGGTATTTCCACATCTTTCAAAGTATTATAAGGCTGAGTAATATATTCTTCTCTTGGATTTAATGCATTGCGGATTACTACAAAACCATTTTTTTCTAAAAGATTAAATGCACCATTGCTCAAAGGAATTTTTGAGGAAAAATCATCAAAATTAAATATTTCATCAGTGTTCAATGGCAAATTGTATTGAGAGACCTGTAAACCAATATCTAAGGGACTTAGATAATAGTATTTTATGAAACTCAGTTTTTCTGTTTGAACACCAGACAAATCAATAGGTTCCGTCTTTAATGTTGAATGCGAAGGTTCCAACTGCTTCTGTTGACCGTGCATGAACCCAATGAAGTAGCCACACACGCCTGCTAGGGTAACGGCTAGTACGAGGATGATTCCAAAAATCTTTCTTTCTCTCAAGCTCATCGCTTTCCAACTTGTTTCTATAATTTAGAGAACCTATTTAATTCTATACTTTAGAACAATGCGTCCACCTTTTAGAACGGTTTAAAGGCTCCATTGAAAGTTTCGATTCCGTAGGACTTTACTATAGTCAAAACTTACTTTTGCTCATGAAAAGAGGAGGCAGAGCCTTTAAAATTGAAAGGCAATGTATACGAAGTCATGCCAGTCACCCCAGCGGCGAAACACAAGCCTATTGGAAGAAACCAATTAGGAGGCTAAACATCGCTATGGATGTGAAGGAAGGCTATGGGAAACGCCTCTTACGTCTTTTACATATCTTAAAGTCAGTGGTCGTCTTAACCCTTAAAAAAGGCCCCTATTAAACAAGCTCTTCTTTTTAATGGCTAATTTAATGATAGAACTACAATAGTAGTTTCTTTTGGCATTTCATCCTTTGTGACAGTAAGTAATGGTCCTTCAACCTTTTTGACATTAGCCTTTCCTTTTATGAAGTCGTCTACGGTACTCAACGCGTTGAACCTGGGGGACATACCAGGCATTCTATAATGCATGGGTATTGTAATTTTGGGGTTTAGTTTCTCGGAAACACTTGTAGCCAAGCTTGACCCTATCGTGAAGAACCCTCCAACCGGAACAAATAAGACCTCTATTTTTCCTATATCGTCCACATCATTGCTGGAGAGGTCGTGTCCTAGGTCTCCAAGGTGACAGAACCTAACATCATCTAAGCTAAAAACGTAGATGCTGTTTTTCCCTCTTCTATCACCCTCGACATCGTCATGAAAACTAGCGATGCCCACCACAGAGACATCGCCTATTTTTCTTGAGCCTGTGAATCCTTCTAAAACATGCCCACTCCGCTTCTTAACAGGGTCAGCATTGTTGTGATCTGCGTGGCTATGGGAACAGAGTACTATATCTGCCTTTGCAACTGGTTCTGGAAGCCCAATGCCCCTAAAGGGGTCTATTACGATTACAACGCTTCTTCCACGCAACTCAAAACAGGCGTGACCACGCCAAATAACATCGACCAAGTTCTCATCCTCATTTATATTCCATTATACTATTTTTTAATATCATTGGTTTTATAAAAAATGATTGATTCGAGGTACGCCAACTTCACCACGCGCTAAAGTATATTCTTGAGGAAATATAGTAATCATAAAGGCAAACAGAATGAACTTATCCTATGATGTAATTTTCAAGTATTCGGATATATTCAATCCAATCTCTCCAACTTCATTGTTTTCGGCGGGTAAACTTGCTAAATTGGAACCTAAAAAATTAGTCCTTGACTTTTGAAGTGGAAAATGTTCTCCTTCACTTCTGTGGGCGAGTGCATTTGGAGTTCAAGTTGAAGGATTTGACATAAACGAACGTTATGTCTCTTACGCTAATTCACGTGCCAAGATGCTAAATCTTTCGCATCGAGCTAAATACCTTTGCAGAGACATCAGAAAACTTAGGTTTAATAGAACATATGATGTGGTAGCTTCTTTGGGTCTTGGAATAAAGCAAGTATATGGAGATATCAATGATGCTTTGAAATTTTTCAAAACTATTTTACCTGAGGGTGGTTTTTTAATCTTGGCAGAACCTGTTTGGATTGTTAAACCCATTTCTTCAGAAGTTCTGAAAGCTCTGGGCGAGGTTGAAGACAGCTTTCTTACTTGTTTTGAATTACAGCAACTGGTGGAAAAACTTGGGTTTAAAGTAAAAGGATATTTTGTCTCCACAAAAGAAGATTGGGAGCTTTATATTAAACCAGTTTACATTGCCATGCATGAACTAATTGAAAGTAAGAGTGAACTTGCAGAAGAAGCTCAAAGAGTTATGAATGGCTTCAAAGCTGAATACGATGCTGTTGGTCAACATTGGAATATGGTTCTCTGGGTTGTCAAAGCCTATTAGAATCTCAAAACAAATGCAAGAATGTGAAGTTTTATTTAAAGAGAGATATGGAAGGATCTTCTACCCAGCTTGTTAGCCTTTTCAGATATCTGAAAATTCGATTTTATTGACGGCATACCCTTCTATATTAGCTAGATACAGCCTATGGCGTCTAATCGATTTCCTAGAAGGAAAATACTAAATTTTGGTCAGGGTCCCACTTTGGTGGATAGGAATCGGATAATATAAATGTCAAGTTGACCTAACTACGGCACAATCGTTACAAGAGCCCTTAATGTTTTCACAGAAGCTTTCAGTTATTGGGCATATCGGTACTTTCTGTTTTAACCATAGTGTCAACGCCTCAGATATCGCCTTAGACATATCCTCTTCAAGAGCAGCAACAAGTCTCAGAAGCTTAGGATCAAGTTGAACATCCATAACAACTTAAAAAGGTGAGCTATGATTATTTGTCTTGTGAAGATTAGGTATAGAATATACTAACTTTTATTATAGAATATAATACAACTTAGATCGATTTTTTTTAGAATACACTTAGAGCGTCGCTAAATCGAAAATGAAGTTATCCCGTTGATAACGACATCGTTTTAATACGGCAAAATTAGTAGAGTTTTGAAGGGTTATAAGAAATTGTTATTTTTGAATAGTTTGATAATCCTATTTTCTATATTTAATTGTAATTTTTCAGCGTGAAAACTATGGTTCTAATGCATTTTACTCACTTTCTAAGGGCTCTTCAAACTTGAAAAATAAACTGTTCAGAAAACGTAAGTAAAATCATGCGGAATTGTCTAAAACCTAGCAGATTGGGATTAATCTGCCTGCAGTGGAGATATCGCCCGACATCCCCCCGCAAACTCCCTTTTTTCTAAATCTAGCTCTTTTTCCAAGATCCCTTAATGTCAATACACCAATACACCAACTAGGGGTTTAGTCTCGTTTCTTTGACCTCATTCTTATCAGATAAGTTAGATTTAGGACCAAAAAACCCCGATTAGCACTCCTTTACGTCATTGGTGTGTGTATTAAAATTTAATTCTATTGTCTGATTCAACTCTGACGGTGAAATGTCCTATTCCTGCTAGAAGCGGAAGGATATGAGAAAGCAGTTGCTCTGCACTTAAAGAGCGTACTGCTCCCTTTGAACTAGTTTGAATCCAGCCATCCTTTCCTTTTCGATATTTCTGTATCCATCCCTTTTTTGACATGATGTAAATTGTGCATTCAGAATTCTTCATAGCTGTTCCTTTGGCAGATAAATATTAAAATTTAATGGTTTTCTTTTTAGGTCCACAGGTTAGAAAAGCCTATAAGATTTACAAATTGGTTGTTTTGTTCTCAATGCAAAAACAAAAATTCCAATCTTCACCCAACTCTGGTAAATGTTCTTTTAAACAAGCAAAGACCTTAGATTCAAGTAAGGTGTAATGACCTTGAGTCTTTTCATACCAAGACCTAGTAAAATAATTAAAGATATGGTTAACTGGAAAAAGTTATCGGACAAAATATCGGGGGAAGTTCGTCTACAACATTTTACAACAAGCACTAAACTTGCTATTGCAAGACAACATTGTCATAAATTAAAAACAATAGTTCCTACACAGAAAGTAACAGATTTAGTGAAAGTAAAATTTGTTGAACCAAATAAAGTCTCCATAGAATTTCGTTATTATCTTCCTGCTAAAATAGACGATTATTTTGATAAATTAGACGCTTTTTTCTATAGTTTAAGAAGCTGTATTGACTCATTCTTTTGGGAAATAAATTTGATTTTCAACTTAGGATTCTCTCGTATTAATTTCAAAGAAATTAGAGAAAAAATGAATGAAAAATACATAGAAAAGGAAATAACTAATCTATTATACGATTTAAGAGATGAACCTTGGTTCAAATACCTCAACGGTATTAGAAACTGTCTCGCTCATCATAAACTTTCTGAATTTGCTACTGCGAAGGATTTGAAGCTCTATTTACCAAGTAATCCAGAAGAACTTGATAAGCCTGGTTCTTATTCATTAGAAAAGGAATTCGAGGTTCTCCCATGCCTCGAAACCCTTTCAATAAACGTAAGAGTTCTTAGAAAAAGGATATGGCCTTCTTATTGACGAAATAGACAAAAAATATAAAAAATCTTACTAACCCCAGAGAACATTAGGGGGATATTGTTTGGTTTGAAAGGTAGACTCGATGATCAAAAGGGAGAGACAATAATAAGTCTTAGTTTCTAGGTTTTTCAGCATTTTCTAACGCCAATCGCACACCCCTTTTTTATTTAGCGCACTGAGATTTCTATTAGAAAAACTCCCACAGAAGGTTCCTCTTAAGGAACCAAGCGTAGTGTTTCCAAACACCCTTTCCGATTTTCTTGGCAACTGATTCAGCATATCCTTCTTCGGGGTCTTCATGTACAGCGCGCGCTACCAAGTTACGCTTGCATACCCATTGCTGTGGTTGGTCAAGATAAAAAGAAACTCAAGGAAGTTAGACAAGCTTATCTTGGTTTTCTAGAAGACACGTATGTAATCCCTATCTCTGAATGGTATGAAGTTTTTCCAAGAGATAATAGAAGACCAAAGAAAAAACTGGATTACGACTTTTGCCTATCTTGGTTGGTAAAGAAAGGGGCAGCAGATAATCAGTTCAAAAACGAAATTACTGAACTTGTTGGGAAATTCAACAGATACCTTCACCCACATGGTCTCAAATTTACAGAAATGGAAAAGCCAGATTGCCCAGATTGTCCTTCACTCGTAAGATATCAGGAGTATGAACAAAAACAATATATCAGATTTTTTCAGGACGTAGTTTACTTATACGGATAAAAAACTAAACCATTAGCCAACAATTTTGAAGTATACTCGCCTATTATGTTTTCCTTTGTTCTGTGCTTTTATCAATTCTATTTGACCTACTTCATTGAGGTTTCTAACGTGAGTTCCTCCATCCGCCTGTTTGTCCACACCGACTACCTCAACAATCCTTAATATGGGAATGTCTGGAGGTAGAGCTTCAGCCATCTTTATCACACCGGGAAACTTCAATGCCTCCTCTCTAAGAAGCTCATACCATTTTACAGGAATGTCCTTCCTGAAGTATTCGTTAGCCCTATCAATGTACTCTGTTAGGATTTCTCTATCAAACTCTTCTAGACTAAAATCGAAGCGAACTTTATCAACATCCAGCTGATTGCCGGTTACAAGAGCACCTGTACCTGTACATAGTAGTGAAGCGAAGACATGTGCTGCTGTATGACTTCTCATAAGCTGGTATCTACGTTTCCAATTAAGTACACAATGAACCTCATCTCCAATCTGCAAGCCTGCAGGGTAAACCTCATGAGATATTTCTCCAGAAAACTTACCAACATAAACTACATCAAAAGTTTCATCTCCCCTCATTATTTTACCAGTATCATAAGGTTGACCTCCACCTTTGGGATAAAATATCGTTTGATCTAAAACAACATACTTGTCATCTTTAATAGACAGTACAGTAGCATCACATTCTCTTAGGTAGCTATCCTCAAGATACAACGGTATTGTACGAATTGCCATCACATCCATGTTTAAAGCTAACAATCGTTGGTCACAATTAAGTCTTCATGTTTCAAATATCAAGGATCGCTGTTGGGCTCTATGTTTAGTCTGAAAAACTTAATTGCATTACTTGTTGTCTGTTCGTCAACCTGTTCTATACCAATCTTTTTTACATCAGCTATTTTTTCTGCTACGAGCCTTACTGAGGTTGGTTCGTTCCTTACCTCATCTTTTGGCTTAATTTTTCCATCTCTATCAATGCCTAGCCACGGAGAATCTGTTTCCAACATCAGCTGCTCAATTGGACAGTCTCGTACAATCTTTTTCACGTTCTTACTTCTTAGAAGCAAAGTGTTTACAGAGATTAGCCAGCCGTTATCTATCACCCGATTCAGCAATGCACGGTTAGTAAACATGTGCATATGCACCTGCTTTCCTGCGTGCTGCTCTAAAGTTTCAATCGCGTCTTCTGTAGAATCACGACTATGTATTACTAAAGGTAATTGCAGCTGCTTGGCTAACTCTATTAACCGGACGAACAGTTGTTTCTGTTTCTCCTGCCACTCAGCTTCCTTTACCCAGTTGTAATCTAGCCCTGTCTCGCCAATCGTAACTAAATGATCTTTGTTAGACTTTATCTGTTCAATATATTCAATAATTTCTTCTTCACTAAATTTTTCCACATAACTAGGATGTATACTTGCTGTGGCAAAAATAAATCCTTGATAATTTCTTACGAGTTGCAGAGTTAAGCCCAGATGTGCAGGGTTAGCACAGGACGTAATCACTGCCTGCAGTTGTTGTTTGCATCTTCTTATCACTGCATCTCGATCTTTATCGTAGTTAGACTGTTCAAGGTGACAATGCGTATCAATCATAGAAATCACACGTAATATTACGTAGACATACAGAAAGATCTGTCTAAGTCACTTCTTAAAAAGGGTTGAAAAGCCGTGTTCAAGACTAGGTTAAGTGGTTGTTCCAGTTTTACGGTTCAACATTTTGGGCGTTGTCTAGGATGTCCCGGACATAGAACTTCATGGATCTGCCATTTAGCCTCTTCATGGTGGCAATGGTGGACAAACAAGGATTATCAAACAGCCCTTATGGGAAAACGAAGGCCAATATCCGAGCTACTTAGTGAGGTCTCAAAATTGATTCTTGAGATCTTATTCTTTATTGGCCTTGGCGGTTTTCTGTTCTCTCAAATAGGTGTGATTATGTTAAGAAGGCAACAAGTCACACCAGTCGAAGACGAGAAAACACACAATAGACGAATTAGTGAATCAACTAGCTGAAACCGTAGACCTCTACAGAAAATTCAATAGGCCCATAGAAGACATTGAGCGCGCGCCCCCTCGGTACTAGCGGACGCACGGTTCTCAGTTCTCTTGCGCGCATTACCAAAGTTTACGAAATTTGGAGAGTCTCTGGATAAGATAAGAAGAACAAAATTGACAAAAAAAGAGGAAGAAGGGTAAGTCCACCCCTTTTGAATACCCCTTCATTTATCATAACCATTAACCTCACGTTTTCTACTGTAGCTCTCCAGTCACTCAAAGAGGTGATTAGGGTAAGCCTAAATATTTTTATTGTCGAATTGAAGTATGAAATTATCATGCCATACGGATATACCGGAAAGATTCTAAGAGTGAACCTTTCTAACAACAAAGTCTCGATAGAAGCGCCCGGAGATAATTTCTACAGACAGTATATCGGTGGATGGGGATTCATCGGTTACTATCTTCTTAAAGAGTTGAAGGCAATGATAGATCCCCTAGGTCCGGAGAACAAAATGATCTTTGCTGCTGGACCAATAACGGGTGTGCCTATAGCAGGTAGTGGACGGAATGCCGTGGGAGCGAAGTCTCCTCTTACAGGCGGCTTTGGTGCAGGTGAAGCAGGTGGTTTTTGGGGCGCTGAGTTAAAGCACGCTGGTTTCGACGCTATAATTGTTGAGGGTAAAGCTGAGAAGCCCACATATCTTTGGGTTCATGATGATGAGGCTGAG
>Ga0209636_10002904_pt1 | contig 17489 bp, 12 predicted proteins | sample DeeMarSWOR152_54_FD_187464 | JGI IMG/M metagenome (GOLD analysis project Ga0209636, IMG submission 187464) | Marine sediment microbial communities from White Oak River estuary, North Carolina - WOR-1-52-54 (SPAdes) (version 2) | ecosystem: Environmental > Aquatic > Marine > Intertidal zone >...
GCAATTAGCGAAATGCCTGAGCCGGAACTGGCAGACATCCACCAGCAGGTGCTTTCGAGCCTGATAAGAACCTTGCGCACCAAAATAGGCTGACTTGGAGAAAACTTCCCAGGCCAGCCAAAGTGGTCCCAAAAAACACCCTCAATCTGCAAATCTGACGCGATTTTTTCGGTCTACAAAAATTAATAGGTCAAAGAATCTCTCCAATTTGGTTGTAAAGAAACCGTTTCTTATATTTTACGTAGAAACAGTAAGAACAACTACACTGAACTACATATTACAACTTGGAGGGAGACTTATTATGGCCAACGAGACAACAGTTGTACACGTTACCCACGAGACGGTGGGAAAAGTCGGCGGTATAGGCGCCGTCCTACATGGCTTTTTCACCTGCAAATCTTATCTTAAAGCCGTTGATCGGTCAATCCTTGTCGGCCCATTGTTCACCACCGAAGGCTCTGCCTCAGAGCGGCTCGGCGAGAATAGTGAAGTGCTCTATTCATCTGTTGATGGATTTGTAAACACAGGGTATGCTCCAGCCTTTCGCAAGATCGAAGATTTTTACAATACAGGTATTATTTACGGCAGAAGAACATTTGTTGACAAACAAACAGGCATAAAAAGCTCCCCTGAGGTAGTGTTGGTCGATGTAAGACGCATGGATAAGGCAGTGATTAACGAATTCAAAAGACGCCTGTTCGAGGAATTCGGCGTCCAAAGCCATTTACACGAACACTTGTGGGAGTACGAACAATATATCAGGTTGGCGCCGGCGGCCATTGCCGTGCTAAAAGCAATCGGAGCAGCTCAAGATTCGACAGTCATTATTTCTCACGAGTTTATGGGAATGCCCACGGCATTGGCAGCCGTTCTCGAGTCAACATGTGACTTCAGAACAGTTTTTTATGCTCACGAAGTTGCCACAATGCGCCGCATTGTAGAAGAACATCCCGGACATGATACGATGTTCTATAATGTTATAAAACAGGCTCATAAGGATAAACTTTACGTCAACGAGGTATTCGGCGACCAAAGTTCCTATTTCAAACACGCCCTTGTAGAAGCTTCAACATATTGCAACAGTATATACGCAGTAGGTGATTACGTAGTAGATGAATTGCGTTTTCTTGCCCCTGAATTCGAAACTGCTGATATAAATATAGTTTATAACGGCATCCCCGCATATCAAATCAGTGTTGACGACAAGCTTCAATCAAAAGAGAAACTGCGCCTGTACTGCGAAAAGCTTTTGGATTATATGCCGGATTTTGTGTTCACACATGTCACAAGATTGGTACGAAGCAAAGGGATGTGGCGTGATTTGCGCGTGCTCGAACATGTAGAAAAAGAGTTCAGAACCCAGGGTAAGACAGGAGTGCTTTTCGTCCTTTCGACCGAAGTTTCACAGCGGCGCAGCCGTGATATCTACAATATGGAATCGGCATATCATTGGCCAGTGGCTCATCGTGAAGGTTGGCCGGATTTGTCCGGTGGTGAGGCAGATTACTATACGGCAGTGCAGGAATTCAACGCCAGAAGCAGAAATATAAAAATCATTTTTATCAATCAGTTCGGATTTGAACACAAAAAATGCGGTCAAAGAATGCTGGAAGATATGGAATTTATGGACATCCGCAAGGGAAGCGATGTGGAATTCGGCCAGAGTATTTATGAACCGTTCGGGATAGCCCAGCTCGAACCGCTGACTTTCGGCGGAATATGCGTCTTCAGCAGTGTTTGCGGATGTTCAGGTTTCCTGAGGGACATAACCGGCGCAGAAGATGTCAAGAATGTCATTGTCGCCGACTATACCAACCTGGAAACCCGATACTATACCGATATCGAGGATATGTTGCAGATCGACCGGTCGGTACGCGATCAGATAGAGGCAACTGAGAGTGAAAAAGTTGCAATGCAAATATGCTCACGCCTGCCAAAAAACGAGGCTGAAATTGAAAGCATGATTCAAAGCGGCTACGAACTTGCAAAAAATATGAGCTGGGATGTAGCAGTGGAAAACTACCTGCTGAGCAGTTTGCAAAAGGCACAAGATAAAATGCGTATCTCCTCGTGAATCGTCAGTCGTATCGGCTGCAGGTTGAAAACCGTCTTGTACCCGCTTTAGTTTCCAATCTTCACGCTTTTTCACTTGACTGCTGACGACAGAGTTAGTAAACTGTTTGGCTGTGGGCAATATCGGGGAAAAACCAATAATAGGCATTTTAGGTGGTCTCGGCTCAGGCAAAAGCACTGTTGCTAATGAGTTTGCCAAATTAGGCTGCAAGGTTATTGACGCCGACAAGATTGCGCATGAACTACTCAAGAGAAAAATCGTAAAAGAGAAAATAGTCGACCTTTTTGGCAAAGTTATCCTGGACTGCCAAGGAAAAATCGACCATAAGAAATTGGCCAACATCGTTTTTGCCGATGCTGACAAGCTCTCATCGCTTAACAGGGTAATCCATCCCCTTGTCCTGGAGCAAGCTGAGGGGCTTATAAAGCTATATAATCGCCAAAATCAAGTTAAAGCAATCGTGCTGGATATGCCGCTATTGGTAGAAGTCGGCTGGGCAAAGCGGTGTGATAAGCTCATTTTTGTCGATTGTAAGCGGCAATTAAGGGTCGAGAGGGCAAAAAAAATGGGTTTCGACGAAAATCAACTTAAAATTAGAGAAAATTTTCAGATTTCTCTGGACAACAAGGCCGGCATCGCCGATAATAGCATAGAAAACAATTCTGGCTTCTTGGTATTAGCCAAGCAGGTCGCTGATATTTTCTCAGATATTGTGGATAATGGGTAAGTGGGGTTTATTGTAAATCGCGCATATTAGTGTTACCCGTTTTTGATATATAGGTTTTATTTCTACTATTCGAAGTTCAAATCCTATTGAATTCCTACGGGAAGGTTATTCTGTGGAATCATACCCCTGTTACCCGCTTTCGCGGGTAGAAGCTTTGAAGGGGTGACAACGATGTTTTGCAAAGGGAAAAGGAGTAATTATGGCTAAAGCCGCCGCAAAAACCGAAAAAGCCTCAACAAAAAAGACCAAAACCACAAGGAAAAAAGCTGTCGCAGAAGAAGAAGTTGCCGCCGAGCAAAAAGAGCAAATCCAGCAACAGAATGATGCTGCCACGGCCGAGGAGACCGCCGGCATCAAGGCCGAGGAAGCCGCTGTTATCACGGCTGAGGATGAAGCCCTAAGAGCCAAAAAAGCTGAAGAAGAATCCACCCATGCCAAATACGAGCGGATTAAGAAAGGCAACTTATATTTGACGGATTTGCAGAAACTGACAGTCGCAGAGTTGCACGATATTGCCAAGAAAGAAAACATTACAGAATACAGCGCTCTCAAAAAACAAGATTTGATTTTCAGAATTCTCAAGGAGCGTATTCGTCAAAACGGACTAATGTACGGCGAAGGCGTACTGGAAGTGCTGCCGGACGGTTACGGATTTCTGCGAAATCCCGATTATAACTATTTGTCGTCGTCGGACGACATCTATGTTTCACCATCTCAAATCAGGCGTTTCGGCCTGCGAACCGGAAACATAGTATCAGGTCAAATCAGACCTCCGAAAGATTCGGAGAAGTATTTTGCTCTTCTGCGGGTTGAAGCCATTAATTTTGAAAATCCTGACAACCTTGCCGAAAAGGTGGTATTTAGTGATTTGACGCCGTTGCATCCGGAGAATCGTTTCATACTCGAGACCACATCGGAAGAACTAAATATGCGAATAATTGATTTGGTAACGCCGGTGGGCAAAGGCCAGCGTGGCCTGATAGTTGCTGCACCGCGAACCGGCAAGACAATTCTGCTGCAAAAAATCGCAAATTCCATGAGCACAAATCATCCCGACGTAAAACTGATAGTGCTGTTGATTGACGAACGGCCCGAAGAAGTTACAGAAATGGAGCGTAAAACCGCTGATGACGTCGAGGTCATAAGCTCGACGTTCGATGAACCGGCCGCACGTCACTGTCAGGTAGCGGAGGTCGTTATAGAGAAGGCAAAGCGACTTGTCGAGTACGGTGAAGATGTTGTAATCCTGCTGGACTCAATAACCCGACTTGCCCGTGCCTACAACAGTGAGATGCCACACTCGGGCAGAATCCTGACCGGTGGTGTCGACGCCGGCGCAATGCAGATGCCCAAGAAATTCTTCGGCGCTGCAAGAAATGTCGAAAACGGCGGTTCGCTGACTATTTTCGCAACTGCATTAATCGACACCGGCTCAAAAATGGACGAGGTAATTTTTGAAGAGTTTAAGGCCACTGGAAATATGGAATTGCACCTTGACAGGCGCCTTGTTGATAGAAGGACCTGGCCAGCTATAGACATCAGCCGAAGCGGAACCAGAAGAGAAGAACTGCTACTCGACCCAAAAGAGCTCCAGCTTGTATACCGGCTCCGAAGAGTCCTGAGCGAACTGAATCCGGTCGAGGCAATTGAGCTGCTCAAAAGCAGACTCAGCAAGTGTCGAACCAATGCGGAGTTTTTAATGACAATGAATCTCGATTAGACTGAATAGAAGTACAAAGCTGCCTGCCATAAAAGCAGGCAGGAATACTTTATTTGTGCTTAATTGTTGGCTTTACATTGTTGTTCGTTTCTATTAAGATAATATTCCGGCCTTTGTATGTGCCGGAATTTTTTATAGGCGATTATCGAAATTGAGTAAGTTATGGGCGAACAACTCTCGAAAGTTTACGAGCCTAAAACAATAGAGCGGCAGGCCAAAAAAATATGGTCTTCGCATCCATACTTTCACGCTGAACCGCCGGGTAACGGCAGCAGCGAAAAGAGCTATACAATTGTAATCCCGCCGCCAAATGTTACAGCACCACTGCACCTTGGTCATGCGTTGAATAATACGCTGCAGGACATCCTGATTCGGTTCCGCCGGATGCAAAAGTATAACACACTTTGGATGCCGGGTACCGACCATGCTGGCATCGCCACTCAAACAGTTGTTGAGAAGCGAATACTGTCAGAAGAAGGAAAGCGACGTACCGACTTTGAGCGGGAAGAATTTGTCGGGCGTGTTCAGGCCTGGAAAGATGAATATGAAGCCCGCATTATTGACCAATTAAAAGCAATGGGCTGTTCCTGTGACTGGCAGCGAACGCGCTTTACTATGGACGAAGTATGCGCCAGAGCCGTTCGTACTGCGTTTTTCAATCTCTTCAAGGACGGGTTAATCTATCGAGGCAAAAGGCTAGTCAACTGGGACCCGGCTACGCAAACAGTGCTGGCTGACGACGAGGTCGAGCACGAGATGGTGCAGGGACACTTCTGGTATTTGAGGTATCCGCTGGTTGAGCCGGTTGAAATGGGGGGCGAACGGATTGAATATGTTACTGTTGCAACGACCCGGCCGGAGACGATGCTTGGCGATACGGCTGTTGCGATGAATCCGGTAGATAAGCGTGCCGAATGTCTGGTCGGTAAGAAAGTTCGGCTTCCAATTGTAGGTCGTATTATACCTATTATCGCAGATGAACACGTTGTGCTGCCCGATGCAAACAGTGAGGATGAAAAGGCACGATTCTCTACCGGCTTTTTAAAAGTTACACCAGCCCACGACCAGGATGACTGGGAGATTGGCCAGAGACACGGCTTGGAGGTCATCAATGTAATGGCGCCAGATGGCTCGATAAGTGACAAGTATGGCTGGGAAGATGCCGATGAGCCGGAGGCGCAATCTTTGCTCGGAATGGACCGTTTCGAGGCACGTGAGGCTATCGTTGAATGGTTCCGTCAGGAAAATCTGCTTGAGGATGTCCGCGAATATGCACACGAGATTGGCCACAGCTACCGCAGCCACGTACCCATCGAACCATACCTCTCAGACCAGTGGTACATCGCAGTAAAAAAGCCTATCGAGCATCTCGCCGAGATATATGGTGAAGGTCTAATCGAAGGTACGGATGTGCCGGTAAACTCTCTGGCAGGTCTGGCTCTGAAACCATTACTTGACGGTCAACTGCGATTCATTCCCGACCGTTACGCCAACACTTATCAAGCCTGGCTGGAAAACTTGCGCGATTGGCCGATAAGCCGACAGCTCTGGTGGGGACACAGAATACCAATATGGCATAAACAAGTTATATTAACCGAGAAAAACTGGACTGACGAACTCTTGATATGGGGATGGGATTCCTATGTAAGTGGAAACTGGGACAAAATGCGGCGAGATGGCGAGCCAGGCGTCATTGCTAGAATTGCACATATCGACATCGGTGAAGAAGTAGATCCTAAAGTGGACTCTTTGATGCCTATAACAAAAAAAACGGAAGGCGAGTACAATATTTATATTTGTGCCGAAGATGACCAGATCACTAAAAGCTTCGAACTGGAAAAATTTGGTTTTGAGCATGATATTGATGTTCTGGATACTTGGTTTTCTTCGGCTCTCTGGCCGTTCAGCACGATGGGCTGGCCGGATAGTACGCTGGAACTTAAAACATTCTATCCGGGTGACGTACTTTGTACCGCCCGTGACATTATCACCCTGTGGGTCTCTCGTATGGTTATGATGGGACAATACTGCGCGGGCAATATTCCTTTTAATTACGTCTATATTCACGCGATGATACAAGATGGCGAGGGACGCCGGATGTCCAAGAGCCTGGGTAACGGCATTGACCCTCTGGTGATTATTGACAGTCACGGTGCCGATGCGATGCGATTTACACTGGCCAGTATGACCACAGATACCCAGGATATTCGGATGCCAGTGGTGCAGATGACCCTGCCGGATGGTCGGGTCGAAAACACTTCACCGAAATTCGATATCGGGCGAAACTTCTGTAACAAGCTCTGGAACGCCTCGCGTTTTGCCTTGATGAACCTTAAGGGCATTGACCCAGCCAAATTCGACCCTGATAAAATGGATATTACCGACAGGTGGATTCTTTCCAGGCTGGCTAAAACCATTTCCGAGGTTACAGAGTCTTTGGATAACTTTAAGTACAGCGAGCCGCTAACGCAGCTCTATAGGTTTTTCTGGAATGATTTTTGCGACTGGTATCTCGAGTGGATTAAACCCAGAATGCAGGATGAGCAGAAAAAGCCCACTGCCCAAAACGTACTTGCCTTTGTGCTGGACCAGACCTTGCGTCTGCTGCATCCGTTCATTCCATTTATTACCGAAGGAATATTCCAAAAGCTAAATAACATTGCACCGGTCAGGCAACTTGAAGGTATAGCGGAAGCAAAGAGCTCCGAGGCGCTTGTAGTCGGTGAATGGCCAAAGGGCCTGGAGCATTTCGTAAATGAAGATGCAGAAGAACAAATTTCCATTATCCAAAGTCCGATCCGGGTGGTAAGAGATATTAAGAGCAAATATAACATCCCTACTACGACGGTGCCGACAACATCGGCGAACACGACTGTACGAAGTGCAAAGATACTAAATGAGAACTCCGAGCTAATTTGCCAAATGGCGGGTATCAAAATACTTATGGCAGGTACTGACATAAAAAAACCGAAAAATGCCGCAACTGCAATAGTCGATGACATGGAAATTTATGTCGAGGGTGTGATCGATCTAGAAGCGGAACGAGCCAGGCTGGAGAAGCAAAAGCAGCAGATAGAGAAGGCCAAAAAAGCGGTTGAGGCCAAGTTAGCTAATGAAAATTTTGTTACCAAAGCCAAACCTCGAGTAGTAGCTGCGACCAGAGAAAAACTGGCCCAGCTTATAGAACAGTTAAAAACTGTTGAAAAACATCTGTCGGAATTATAAAATAGTGGAAGAGTAGACAGATAGATGAGTAAACTCATAGACGTATATACCACATAAAGGCGGTGCAAAGATGGAAACAGAAGCCGAATTGTCGCGTATCATCATTAACGAAATGTCCGACCAGCAGGTAATTATCCTGAAAGAGCGTCACGGACATCGGAGTTTTCCCATCGTTATCGGCATAGTCGAGATTTTTGCAATCGACCGCCGATTAAAGGGCATTAAGCCCCCCCGCCCGATGACACACGATTTATTAGCCAGCGTAATTGAAAATCTCGGTGCTACGATAGAAAAGATAGTCATAAATGACCTGCGCAACCACACCTTTTATGCAAAGATACACCTGAACCTGGATGGGCGGACTGTCGAAATTGACTCCCGCCCTTCTGATGCGATTGCGCTGGGTGCAGCGTCAAATGCACCTATTTACGTTGCCGAGCATGTCTTTGAGCAGACTTCCCAGTAAAAAAGGTCGAGATAAGCAGCAGCCCAACGCCAATGCAAAGTAAGCTATCCGCGACATTGAATGCCGGCCAATGTCTGCCCGGCCAGTACACAACATCGATAAAGTCACGCACTGAACCATCATTAAAGATTCTGTCGTAAAGATTGCCGCAAACACCGGCAGCGAAGAATGCAAGAGCAATATGAATCAGCTTTTGCCGGTTTCCACCAAAAAGAAAAACTCCAAAGATCACTACCAACGCGATAATCGAAATCACCGTTAAAAAATAGGACTTGCCAGCAAGTATTCCAAAAGCGGCGCCAGTATTTGGTACCCTTACAAGCTGCAAAAAACCATCTATGACCGGCACAGGGCCCCGGTGCTTCAGCCAATCAAATACCGCCTTTTTGCTCCACAAATCCAGCGCCAGCCCCACCACCACTAAAGACCAGAATGTAATCTGCGCTTTTGAATCCGGCAGCGTGAGCTTTGGGCGATGTAAAAAAGCCCGACCGCAGCTCAGCCGGGCATTATTCTCTTCTCTGTTCACCTCTGTCATAATTAACGTTTAGCGTACCGTATCAACTATCTGTAATAATTGTACACTACCCACTTCACCATAAGGGCTTTTGTATCGGCAGGCAATTATATCACGACAAGTCCTGTTGTCAAAGACTTTTAGCAACACAGAGATTTTTGCTGTTGAGCATTTTTCTAAATGTTTGACATACTTGGCGTAGCTTTATATCATATCCAGTTAATTTGGTTTGGCCCCAAGGTGTGGACGAGGTAATGCCTCGTCTTTGTTGCTTTTACTTGAAAGGTTCTTCTTTTATGACGAAACGAAAAGTAACGCTGAAAAACAAGCCATTTGTACTGATTATCCGCGATGGGTGGGGCTATAATCCCAACCCAGATGAAGATGAATATAACGCCATCAAGCAGGCAAATACGCCTGTAGATGACATGTTAATGGCCGAGTATCCGAACTGCCTTATCCATACCAGCGGGGAAGATGTTGGCCTGCCGGCCGGTACGATGGGCAACAGCGAAGTAGGACATCAGAACATCGGGGCAGGAAGAATCGTTCCACAGGAATCCGTAAGAATCAGCAGAGCCATTCGCGACGGGTCATTTTTCGAGAATAAGGAATTTCAGAATTTAATCAAATTTGTAAAGGACAACAACGGCAAGATGCACGTTATGGGGCTGTGCAGTGACATTGGTGTGCACTCGCTATTAGACCACCTGTATGGCCTGCTTGATCTGGCAAAAAAGAACGATATAAAGGATGTCTTTATCCACGCATTTACTGATGGACGGGATTCACCGCCCGACAGTGGAGCAGGATACATAGCCGACATCGAAAGAAAAGCCGAAGAAATAGGAGTAGGCAAAATCGTAAGCGTTATGGGCAGATTCTACGCGATGGACCGTGACAGCCGGTGGGACCGCGTACAGAAGGCTTATGAGTGTATGACCATAGGAAAAGGTCCTAAAGCAAATAGTGCAGCAGAGGCAGTTGCCAAAAGTTACCAAAGTGAAGTAACCGATGAATTTATTGAGCCGACGTGTGTTGTCAACGATGACAACGAGCCGATAGCTACTATCAAAGACGGTGACGGTGTGGTATTCTTTAACTTCCGCGGCGACAGACCTCGCGAAATTACGCGAGCATTTGTTGAGTCGAACTTCAAGGAGTTTGCACGGGCACCCAAGCGAAATGTATACTTCGTCTGTATGACTGAATACGATGCAACGATACCTGCACCGGTGGCATTTCCAAAACTGCCAAAAATGAAAAATATATTAGGGGCTTACTGGAGCTGGCTGGGGCTGAAGCAATTTCGCTGCGCCGAGACGGAAAAATACGCGCATGTCACTTTTTTCTTCAATGATTATACTGAAAAGCCCTTTCCCGGAGAAGATAGACAAATTGTACCCTCACCGCGAGTTCGAACATACGACTTAAAGCCGGAGATGAGCGCGTATGAGGTTACCGATGTCGTAGTAAACAGGCTTGACTCGAACAAATACGATGTAGTAGTGGTCAATTTTGCCAACCCGGATATGGTCGGCCATACCGGGGTACTCTCTGCGGCAATAAAAGCAGCCGAGGCGGTGGATGAATGCGTGGGCAGGGTCCTGGACAAGGTCAAGAGTCTGGGCGGTGTGGCCATAATCTCCGCTGACCACGGCAACTTTGAGAAGATGTGGGATACAGAAAAGAATCAGCCACATACGGCCCATACGATTGGTGATGTACCATTGATCGTCTTTGATGAACGCTTTAAAAATAGCAAGCTGCGTGAAGGCAGAAGATTAGCCGACATAGGGCCTACCTTGCTGCAAATGATGGAGCTGCCGCAACCTGAGGAAATGACCGGCAAAAGCCTGATGGAATAACGATTATCGAACAAGAAACTTATAATTTCGAAGTTCATTATTCGTCATTGAATATTCGAATTCACGTCATGGGGGCGGGAGAAAACAATGGGGCAAATAGTCGTCCTTGACCAGAATATGGTTAACATGATTGCAGCCGGGGAGGTAGTCGAACGTCCGGCCAGCGTGGTCAAGGAACTGATGGAAAACAGCATCGATGCAGAGGCAACAAAAATAACAGTGTCTGTCGAAGATGGAGGCCGAAAACTAATATCGGTTGCCGATAACGGCTGCGGGATGGACGGCGAAGACCTGGCCCGCGCATTCGAGCCACACACCACCAGCAAAATAAAGACCAGCAAAGACTTGCGGGGCATATCTACACTTGGCTTTAGAGGCGAAGCATTGGCAAGCATCGCGTCAGTTGCGCAGGTTCGGGCCGTGAGCAGACTAAAAGATTCGGCGGGGGCCAACTGCATCGAGATTGATTGTGGAAATAAGAGCAGCCTCATCCCTTGTAGCGGAGATTACGGCACAACAATCCAGGTCAGAGACCTTTTCTATAAATTGCCTGCCAGACGTAAATTTCTTAGAACCGCTAACACAGAAATGGGCCATATCACCGAGCACTTCACACGCATGGCACTGGCAAATACTAATCTGGACTTGACGCTGATAGCAAACGAGCGAGAGCTTCACCGATTATTGGGCAACCAAGGTCTTGGCCAGCGAATAGCTGAGTTGTTCCCGATGTTGTCAGTTGGAACATCTGAAAACAATTTTATTGAAGCCGAAAACAGCGAAAGAGGGCTGCATATTTTCGCCTTGTTAGGCAAACCGGGCATTTCAAGAACAAGCAATAAATTTCAATATATATTTCTGAACGGCCGATTCATCCGCGACAAATTTATCTCGCACGCAATAAAAGAGGCGTACCGGGGGCTTCTGGAGCAAAACAGATTTCCCGTCGTCTTTTTGTTCGTTCAAATGCCCTACGAAGACTACGATGTGAATGTGCATCCAACGAAGATTGAAGTGCGTTTTTATAATCCCAACCTGGTCCATTCGCAAATCCTCGGATGCCTTCGGGAAAAACTTTTGGCGACAAATCTTGAGACCGAAGCAAGATTACCAGCGACAACAGGCCCGTTTGGCAGAGGCGCCACGCCAGGAGCCAGTCACAGAAGCCAGAAGATTGCTGATGCAATGGCTGAATTCTTCAAAAAGCACAGACCTATTCAAACGCAGCAGCAATTTGCCCCTGCTTCAAAAAAAAGCGTCGCTGCCCTTCACCCTGCTGCTGGACCGATAGTTAAAAGCTCGGTAGGCCATCCTGGGACCCAGATTAGTCTGGGGCAAAGAAAATTCCTGCAAATACACGATGCCTTCATTGTCACACAAACTGACGATGGATTTGTCATTATTGACCAGCATGCGTTGCATGAGCGCATAATATATGAAGCTTTATGCAGGCGACTACAAAAAGGCAAACTCGAATCACAGAGACTGCTGATACCGGAAAGTTTTGAGCTGACTGAAGCTCAGGGCGATATACTCGAGAACAACGCCGAACTGATTGAAAAACTGGGAATCGAGCTTGTCCCATTCGGTCCCAGGACTATGGCTATCCAGGCATTTCCGAGTCTTCTGGCAAAGGCCGAGCCGCTCGATTTTATACAGGATTTAATCGACCTGCTCGAACGCAGGGATGCCAGCCTGGACGCGGAAAGATTGCTCGACGAGGTTTTGAATATGGCTGCGTGCAAGGCAGCAATCAAGGCCGGCCAAAAGCTGACCGACAGCGAAATAAAACAACTGCTCGCAGATAAAGAAAACGCCGAATCACCGAGCCGCTGTCCGCATGGCAGGCCCACCACAATAAAATTTTCGATAAGCGATCTGGAAAAGCAGTTCAAGAGAACCTAATGAACAAGTGGTGGTGGTTATTGCTGGTAATCTTGTGCTGGATGGTCGCGGGTTTTGCCATATCCCGCTCCCAGCAACGTCAAAACTGCGGCGATACCGGCCTGCCGACTCACGCATGCAGAATTGCCTCGCTGGCTCCAAATCTAACGGAAATACTTTTTGCGCTCGGGCTGGAGAAAGAAGTTGCCGGCGTTACGCTTTATAGTGATTACCCACCAATGGCGGTCAGAAAGCCAAAGATGGGAACCTTTTGGCAGCCGAATGTTGAAGCTGTGATAGCTGCCAAGCCGGACCTGACAATTACGCTTGGATTCGAGCAGCAAAGAAATATTGCCGAGCGCTTGGAACGAATCGGCTATCATACTTTGACAGTGAACATTGAAAAGGTGGACGGCCTTTTTAAGGCCATCGAAAAAATCGGGGCAGCGACCGGTAAACAGCAACAGGCAAATGAATTAGTGGCTGACATCCGAGAAAAACTGAATAAACTCTCGGTTCTGGTTGGCTCGAATGACAGGATAAGGGTACTCTGGGTTGTCCAAAGAGAACCCTTACGAGTTGCCGGAAGAGATACATTCATTAACGAGATGATTGAGCTTGCAGGCGGCGAGAATGCGATTGGGCGAACCGTACACAAATATCCGCCGATCGGTGCCGAGCAGGTCATTGTCTGTGGTGCTGATGTTATAATTGAGCCGACAATGAGGCAGCAGGACCTGGATGCGCAGCGGGATAACGCGTTGCAGTATTGGAGCAAGTTTAAGAATCTACCAGCCGTCAGAAAAAAGCAAGTCTACGTTATAGATGGCAATACCGTCTCACGACTTGGACCGCGACTGTATGAGGGGGTGGAAGCAATTGCCAAGTTTTTAAGGCCAGAGATTTTTGATAACTGAAGCAACGAAACAATTATTGACACCCAGAAAGTTGGCTGTGAGGATTGCATTGGCACTTGTGGCGCTCGCAGTGGTGATGTTTGTATGCTCTCTGATTGGCACTGAGAGCGTTTCCTTAAAAGCGGTATTTAGTGGGGCCGGCACACAAGCGGCAGTGAATCCAGATTACCAAATATTTGTGCAATTCAGGTTGCCCCGAATTTTTCTGGCTTGTCTGGTCGGAGCGGCGCTGGCGTGTTCAGGTGTCGTTTTCCAGGCTCTTCTGCGGAATCCCCTTGCCGACCCATACATATTAGGTATATCGAGCGGGGCCGGCCTGGGGGTCATTATCGCTGTTATCAGCGGGCTGGATTGGATGCTCTGGGGGCGGTCGCCCATAGCGGTTTTCGCATTTGCAGGGGCATTGGGGACAGTCTGGCTGGTGTGGTTCATCGGCCGCTTAACGGGAAAGTTTCATGTAACGGGCCTGCTGCTTGCAGGAGTGGTGGTTAACGCCTTATTTTCGGCGATTATTATGTTCCTGACATCGATAGCGAAAAGCCAACAGGTTTATGCAACGATATTCTGGCTAATGGGCAATATGACCGAAGCAGATTTTCTTGTGCTGTGGATTGGGGTCGGATGTGTAATTGGAGGGATATTAGCGTTATTCTATATAAGTCCGCAGTTAAATGCTCTCAGCTTCGGTGAGGATGATGCCAGAAGTATGGGCGTAAACATAGCCAGAACCCGGACAATCGCCTTTGCGATTGCAGCGGCTATAACTGCTGTTGCAGTTAGCTTGAGCGGACTGATAGGCTTTGTGGGATTGGTCATTCCGCACGGCGTAAGATTAGTATTCGGGCCTGACCATCGTCAGCTACTTCCGCTAAGTGGCATTGTCGGGGCGATATTCTTAGTAGTTGCCGATACAGTGGCGCGTATTATTGTTGCTCCTGCACAATTGCCGGTTGGTGTGGTGACGGCCATTGTGGGCGGACCTTTTTTCCTCGTTTTGCTGGTTAAATACAGTAGAAAAGTCAGTTGGTTAAAATGAGCGGCATTATAAAAGTTGAGAATTTAAGTTTCGGCTATACACCGGAAATCACAATTTTGAAGGATATGAGCTTTGAAGTACAGCCGAGGACATTCCTGGCAATAGCCGGCCCGAACGGAGCGGGCAAAAGTACACTGCTCAACCTGCTGTGCGGGACGCTTGTCCCGAAATCCGGCACGATAAGAATTGACGCATCACCAGTAGAATCATACAGCACCGAAGCCCTTGCCGGAAAAGTGGCGGTCGTACGTCAAGAGTTTGTGCCCGTATTTGGCTTTTCAGTGATCGAGACAGTTATGATGGCAAGAACGCCTTATTACGGCCCAATGGGATTTGAGAGCAAAGCCGATAAAAAAATTGTAGCTGAGGCGCTTGAAATGACCGATACAATCCAGTTTGCCTCACGGCCGCTTGGAAGCCTCAGCGGAGGCGAGCGGCAACGGGTCTTTATTGCAAGGGCGCTTGCGCAAGACACAGCTATTTTGCTCTTGGATGAGCCGACAAGCTTTCTGGACTTGAAACATCAGGTTGGCATATACGATTTGCTTAAAACCACACAGCTTGAAAAGGGCAAAACAATTGTGGCTGTAACGCACGATATCAACCTGGCAGCTCAGTATTGCGACGAAACTCTGCTTCTGGGAGGCCCCAGATCTTGTCTGCCATTTGGCGGTCGGCAAAATAGAATCCGAGCCGACAGCAATTACCTTATCGGCAAAACAAAGGATGTTTTCTCCCCGGAGCAAATCGAGAAAGTTTTTGGCGTCAGGATATTCGCGGGCAGGGTTGGGCAGGAAAAATTCTTTATTCCTTTAGGCAAATTTGCCAAAGACAGCAGGCAAATCAGCAATAAACCAGACGGCAGTGAATAGAAATAACTGGAGCAGCCTGTTGCTATAAGTACCTATCTATCAAGAGCTTATAGCTGCAAAAGACAATTTGTCTTGAATAAACTAATTATGCGGACTATACTTTTTAACTTGAATGACAACTTTGGACAAAATAAATAATGGACATAACATACTGAAATATATTATAATAAGGAATTACATAAACCTCAAAAAGGGAGTTTAGCACTAAGAAAGGTCGACAAAGAAGTGGCACAAAAACGCAAAAAAGTGTCCAGAAACAAAAAGAACTCAACTCGAACGAAGAAAAAACGTTTGAGTAGTGCCAATATTGAGCATTTCAAACAACTGCTGCTGGAGAAGCGCAGGGAAATCCTGAGGAACGTAAACGAATTTGAAGATGAGGCCCTGAAGAAATCCCGGCTGGATGCAAGCGGGGACCTATCAAGTATGCCAATCCATATGGCTGACCTAGGAACCGATAACTACGAACAGGAATTCGCTTTGGGACTGATGGATAGCGAAAGGAAACTGCTGAGAGAAATTGACGATGCGCTGGAGCGTATCGAGCAGGGAACTTACGGTATTTGCGAAGGTACCGGCAAGCAAATACCAAAAGCGCGGCTTGAAGCTCAGCCTTGGGCCAGATATTGTATTGAATATGCCCGAATGCTGGAACAGGGTCTCGTAGCAGAGCAACAAGAATAAAACGTCAGATTGATATCTTAGTATGAAACACAGATGTCCGGTCTGTCACAAAATCGTTAAAGCATCACTTCAAAAACAAGCCAAAGAAGCAAAATTCTTTCCCTTTTGCTCCGAGCGGTGCAAGCTAATAGATTTGGGCGCATGGCTTGACGCCAAATATAAAATAGTGTCCAACCTACAATTAAAAGAATCCGGTGAACTACCGGATACTTTATCTGATGCACCTTCCGAAGAGCCGTAAATAACAAAATTCAGAAACAATTTCTTGTAAAATTTTTATTGAAACCGGCCGATAATACGCTATATATATTTGTATCCGTTATTTACGAAACAAACGATAAGTGTCAATTTTTTTGAAAGGAAGCATAATGGTCAGTGAAAAAGAACCCCTGCAATTATTTGACAATCTTCTCTTTCCGAAAATATTCCAGACTTTCCGTATGGCCATCCAGCCAACCAAATTGATAATCGTTTTTTCGGCACTGGCTGTTATATGCCTATCCGGCTGGATTATGGACTTCAGCGAAACCGTGGTGGGCAGAGGCGACAGAAGTACAGAGCTGGATATCTATATAACGAACCCCGGCGAGATACAACAATTCATTAAAGACAACAAAGAATTCATGGATGAGCGCAGGGGTGTATTCTCAACGCTTTGGCGCTTCGCGGCTACAAAATTCCAGGGGGCTGTAGATTCCGTATTCGCATTCGACATACGGGGGATAGTGAGAAATATCGCCGATTGTTTTAAGGCAGCGGTTTGGGCACTAAGGCACCATTTTATTTATTGCATTATCTTTTTTGTGATAAACCTTGCTGTGATTTCCATTGCCGGCGGCGGCTTATGCCGAATTGCAGCGCTGCAATTTGCCCAGGGCGAAAAACCCGGCCTGACCGAGGCGCTGCGCTTCAGCATAAAAAGATTCACAAGCTTCTTCACCGCACCTTTGGTACCTGTCGGCATAATTATCTTCATAGGTCTGTTCATATTTCTTTTGGGGCTGATAGGCAACATCCCAAGGGCCGGTGAGTTGATAATAGGTATCTTTATGCTGTTAGCTTTGATTGCGGGCGCTCTGATAGCGGTCGTTTTGATAGGAACGGTTGCAGGATTCAACCTGATGCTCCCCTCTGTTTCATATGACGGCTCAGACTGCTTTGACGCGATAAGTCGTTCCTTTAGTTACGTATATGCAAAGCCGTGGCGGATGGGTTTTTACACTGCAATCGCCGCAGTCTATGGTGCAATTTGTTACACATTCGTCCGATTTTTTGCCTTTTTGTTGCTCTGGGTTACCCACTGGTCTTTGCAGCTCGGTGTCTGGGGTAACGACAAGCTTGCAGCGATTTGGTCCGAGCCACACTTTAGGGACCTGCTTGTTCCACCGGACTGGGGAGCACTTAATTGGTCACAATCTATCGCAGCTTTTTTGATATACTTATGCTCATTGGCTGTCGTCGGCTTAGTAGCTTCTTTCATAATAAGTTTTTATTTTTCT
>Ga0209636_10002905_pt1 | contig 17488 bp, 16 predicted proteins | sample DeeMarSWOR152_54_FD_187464 | JGI IMG/M metagenome (GOLD analysis project Ga0209636, IMG submission 187464) | Marine sediment microbial communities from White Oak River estuary, North Carolina - WOR-1-52-54 (SPAdes) (version 2) | ecosystem: Environmental > Aquatic > Marine > Intertidal zone >...
AGAATAATCGAGGCCACGTGCAGAAGGGCGAAGGTACCGCTTGAGAAAACTGTGATCACGATCGACAAATATGGCAATGTTCCTGCAGCGACTATTCCCATCGCACTTGACGAAGTCGTGAGAGAGGAAAAGCTGAAGAGAGGAGATATCGTTCTGATGGCCTCTTTTGGTGGAGGATTCACATGGGCAGCAGCCGTTCTAAAGTGGTAGACAAGCTCGTAGAGGTAAGATTCCATGGACGCGGGGGACAGGGAACTGTCGTCGCATCGGAAGCCCTCGCAATGGCGTTGGCAAAGGAGGGAAAATGGGTGCAGACCTTTCCTGAGTACGGCGTGGAAAGGAGAGGTGCACCGGTCACGGCATTCACACGGATCTCCAAAGGAAGGATATATCTCCGCTGCAAGATATACGAGCCTGATCACGTCGTGATCCTCGACCCCACGCTCATCGAGGCGGTAGATGTCACTTCTGGCCTCAAGAACGGTGGATACATCATCGTCAATTCTGATAAGCCACCGGAGCACTTCAAGTTCTCTAAGGAGTTCAAGGTGAGAACCATCGACGCTACCGGCATCGCCCTCAAGTACGGTCTCGGCTCCCAGGCTGCTCCGATAGTGAATACTGCGATTCTCGGTTCGTTCTCAAAGATCACAGGTCTCGTGGGCATAGACGCGCTCCTTGACGCAATAGAAGAGAAGGCCCCACTGAAGAAGAAAGCGAACGTGAAGGCTGCGAGGGAAGCATATGAAAAGGCGAAAGCATAAGAAGATAGAGTTCAGGGGTGAAAAGGATTTACCTCCTATGGCTGTGTCTCTCTCAAGCATGAGCTTCAACTGCACAGGTACGTGGCGGAACGTGAAACCGGTGATAGACTACGAAAAGTGTAACAGTTGTGGACTCTGCTGGAAATTCTGCCCGGATGCCTGCATATATGTGGAGGATGGGCGCCCAGTCATTGACTATTACTACTGTAAAGGCTGCATTGTCTGCGCTGAGGAGTGTCCGAGAAAGGCCATTGACGTCGTGAAGGAGGAGTGATGCAGAAGGTCATCATGGGCAATCACGCACTCTCTTGGGGAGCAGTTGTGAGCAGAGCTCAGGTGATCGCCGCATATCCTATCACTCCGCAAACTGAAGTCGTAGCGCTCCTCTCCGAGCTCTGTGCAGATAAGATACTGGACGCGAAATTCATCAAGGTTGAATCGGAACACTCCGCAATGGCTGCATGCATTGGAGCCTCCGCAGTGGGTACAAGAACGTTCACCGCCACATCGGCACAGGGACTTGCCTTGATGCACGAGATGATTCACTGGGCCGTGGGTGGACGCTTGCCCGTAGTGCTTGGCAACATCAACAGAGCGATGGGACCACCCTGGACCATATGGACGGATCAGAATGACAGTCTGTCCCAGAGAGATACGGGGATTCTCCAGATCTACTGTGAGAGTATCCAGGAGATTCTTGACACTGTGATTCAGGCATTCAAGGTCTCGGAAAAAGTGTACCTGCCGAGCATGATAGTGCTCGATGCCTTCGTGCTCTCTCACACATCGGAAAACTGCGACATACCCGATGTGGAATTGGTGGATAAGTACCTTCCGCCCTATAAGCCACAGTACAAAATGGACTGGAGAGAGCCACATGCGTTCGGCGGATTGACCAGTCCCGACTGGTACTATGAGCTCCGCTACAAGATAGAATGCGCCATGGAGCAGGCAGAAGAGGAATTCAGAAAAGCCCATTCTGAATTCGAAAAACTCTTTGGGCGTTCTTACGGATTGGTGGAGTCATATCGCTGTGAAGACGCAGAATTCATCATAGTGGCTTCGTCCACAATAGCGGGGACGGCAAGACTCGTTGTGGATGAACTGAGGGACCGCGGTGAGAAGGTTGGACTCCTTCGAATACGGGTGTTCAGGCCATTCCCTGCGGATGAGGTGAGACAGATCTTGAAGAATGCCGAAAAGGTCTGCGTGATAGACAGAAATATCTCTTTTGGCCACGGTGGCATATTCTTCCAGGAGGTGAAGTCCTGTATGTACAACCATCGAACCCATCCACCAATCTTTGGTTTCATTGCCGGCCTCGGTGGAAGAGACGTTACTCCCGATGTGATAAAGGAGATCGTTCAGTATGCGAAAGACCACAAGCAACCCCAAGATAAGATTTGGATAGGAGTGAAACGATGAAACTGACAATTCCTGAAGTAGAATTGATGACTCCCGGGCATCTTGCCTGCCAGGGTTGTGGTGCGACCCTTGCGATGAGATATACGCTGAAGGCACTGGGCCCGAAGACCATGCTCTTCATCCCTGCCTGTTGTTGGTCTGTACTCGATGGGCCTTTTCCCTATTCATCACTCAAGGTCCCCATTTTCCACACTGCATTCGAAACCGCAGCATCCGTAGCCTCCGGCGCACGAGCAGGGCTGGATATGCTTGGAGACACGGAAACAAACGTGGTGTCGTGGGCGGGAGATGGGGGAACGTTCGACATAGGTATTCAGGCACTCTCGGGAGCAGCCGAGCGGAACGATAACATCATCTATGTGTGCTATGACAACGAAGCATATATGAATACCGGCATACAGAGAAGTTCTGCAACGCCTTGGTGCTCATGGACAACCACTACCCCCCAGACACATCCGAAGGACGAACCGAAAAAGAATATGGTAGAGATAATGGCAGCCCACAGGATTCCCTATACCGCCACCGCTTCTATCGCATATCCTGAGGATCTCATAAGAAAGATGAACAAGGCAAAGGAGATCAAAGGAACGAAATTCATGCATATTTTCGCCCCCTGCCCAACCGGGTGGAAGACGCCCCCGGAGATATGCGTGAAACTCGCAAGACTCGCGGTGCAGACCAAGATATTCCCACTCTACGAGATTGAGAACGGCCTCGAATACACAATCAACAAAACACCAAAGGGCATCCCTGCCATCGAATATCTCAAATTACAGGGGCGATTCAGGCATCTAACACAGAATGATGTTGAAATCATCCAGAAAAACGTCGACAGGGAATGGGAAATACTGCTGCGAAAAGCCCGGGCTACGGAAGGATTACGGGAGGGCGCTCACCCGTAGAAGGAGCGCGTCAGCCTCAGCAATAAGGCCTCCATCTCGAGACCTCACCTCTGCTCTCCCCTTTACATGATTCCCTCTGACTTGAGTGAGCTCTGCGTGTGCTGAGATTTCTTCGCCTACCTTGGCCGGCCTTCTGAATTTCACATCTATCCTCGCAGTAACTGCATTCAGACCATTCTTCACACATATCCACGCGAGAACCTCATCCAGCAGCGTGGCGATGATTCCACCATGGGTAACACCCTCCCACCCCTCATGTTCTCGTCGGGGGCGAAAGTGTGTCGAAACTCTCTGGGTATCACCTTCTATTCTCAGCCTGAGTCCTATGGGATTCCTCTCACCGCACGCAAAGCAGAACTTGCTAATGCTCGGTCTCATTCCTCAATCGTTTCCACGCCAGGAGGGGGAGAGAAATGGAATAGACTGTCTGCAATCTCTCCATTCACCTGGATTTCGTCGAACTTCCACTCCGTGGTGTTGCCGTTGACATCTTTCATGATGATTCGCTCTACCATGAGCGACTCTTCTCCCACGTAGAGCGTCATCTCTTGAACATAAGGATTTTCCTCTCTCGGAGTAAGAATCAACGCACACCTCTCATCGTGCTTCGCTTCCGTGGCGTAGTTCTCAAGGTCGAAGATTTCGAGAATGATCTCCGAAGGGTGGTAGGTAAGTATCGCCTGCTTCAGCTCTGGCGTATACACCCATATCGTATCGCCTGCAACGATGAGATGATGTTCTTCCTTGTTGACCAGACGAAGACGCAGTCTGTTCGGACGTTTCAGCCAGATCTCACCAGCAAAGGATTGAGCAGTCTCAAAACCTTCCCAGCGGTATGTCTGTGTCAATGTCGCGTGGATGGTTTCGACTTTTTCCAGTCTCTCTTTGATCCTCTGTACGAAATCATCCCCCCTGGATGCAAGCTGGGCAATGAAAATGATGACAACAAGCTGAATGAACATTGCCCAAATATACAAAACGAACGCATTAAGTCAACAGAACGCTCCCACCTTGACTATTGTTCAACATTCGGATATGATGTTCGAGTGGCAAAGAAGCTCCATCGGCTCACCCGGCTCACTCTCATGTCACCGACAGTAATCGTGTCTCTCCGAAGCGGAACCCCGTAGAGATGGAGAGGAAAATCGCAGTGTTGATCGGAACCAGACCAGATGCCATAAAGATGGCACCTGTGGCGATGGCGTTGGCATCTTCCGAGAGTCTCAGACCTTTTCTCATCGCAACAGCACAACACAGACAGCTACTGGACCAGGTGATAGGCCTATTCGGTATGCGCGTACAGATAGACCTCGACATAATGAAGGAAAGTCAGGATCTCTTCTACGTGACTACACAGATCATGAAGAAGATGGAAAGCATTCTAAAAGAGCACAAATTTGACCTTCTGCTCGTCCAGGGAGACACCACCACGAGTTTCGTCGCAGCACTCAGTGCATTCTACGAGAGAATTCCCATCGGCCATGTTGAAGCCGGCCTCAGAACCCATGATAAGTACGAGCCTTTTCCCGAAGAAATCAACCGGGTATTCATCGATGATATCGCCGACCTACTTTTCCCTCCCACGAAGCGGTCAGAACAGAACCTGCTCAGTGCCGGCATTCCACGGGAGCGAATCTGCGTCACCGGGAACACCGGAATCGATGCATTACTCTGGGTGGTCAAACACACGCAGCCGAACGGAGAGGTTCACAGGTCGATTCCGAAACACAAGAAGCTCATTCTTCTCACCTGCCACAGACGGGAGAGTTTCGGGGAACCCATTCGTCACATCTTCCAAGCAGTACGGGAGATTGCGAAAAGGAAGGATGTGTTCGTCGTCTATCCAGTTCATCCGAATCCCAATGTCAGAGTGCCCGCTGAGCAAATACTTGGAAGTGCAAAGAATGTGAGTCTCATACAGCCTGTGGACTACAAGACCATGGCCTACCTCATAGCAAACGCACATATCATTCTCACTGATTCCGGTGGCATTCAGGAGGAGGCACCCACATTCAAGGTTCCAGTGTTGATCCTCAGAAACAAGACGGAGAGGCCTGAAGGGATAGAAGCGGGTGTCGCGAGACTTGTGGGCACAGACAAGAGAAGAATTGTCACAGAAGCGTCACTCCTGCTCGACGGTGAGAAGGAAATCGAGAAGATGCGGTGCGAAGAGAACCCTTACGGAGACGGTCATGCGAGCAACAGAATCGTAGACGTAATCACGAACTTCTTCCGGCAGTCTCAATAGATGAACATTCTCATCCAGGCGATGTACTTCCACCCAGAGGTCGGCGGTATGGAAGTGCACGTGCTGAACCTGGCTCGCTATTTCGTCCAAAAAGGACACACGGTAGAAGTCGTAACTTCAAACTCTCTCAATTCGGCAAGGACAGAGGTCTACGATGGAATCTCCATTATTAGGACTCCATTCTTCGGGAAATACATTCTGGGGTGGGCCCTCAGTGCCGTCTTCTCTGTTCCCCAGTTCCTGAGGAGAACGAAATACGCTGACATCGTCCATGGCCATGACATTGGAGCCATTCTTCCTTGTGTACTCGCAAAGGCGATATACAAGAGACCGCTCGTGCTGACACTTCACAGTTCTCATTATATAAAGCTTTCTAAAAAGGCTTGGTTCAGACCATATCTGAGATTGGGAATTGCACACGGCGATCATGTGTTCGCCGCCAGCGAAGAGATACGAGAGATCGCGCGCCGTCTTGTCCCTCACAAGAATGTGGAAGCCCTTGTCAATCCTGTCGATACCGAGTTGTTCGCTCCTGGGGTGACACCCCGGGCAAAAAAGAAGAAGGATGAGTTCATCCTCGTATGTCCAAGACGACTCGTAGAGAAGAACGGAGTACATGTGCTCATCGAGGCAATGCCAATGATATGTGCATCCCATGACGTACTACTTCTCGTTGCGGGAGATGGTCCTCTCCGGGGGAGAATAGAGAGGAGAATGGTGGAACTCCGGATAGAAGAGCGCGTTTCACTTCTCGGCTCAGTCACACACCAGGATATGCCGGGTATTCTCTCCTCCGCAGACCTGATCGTCATACCGTCCCTTATGGAAGCAACTTCGATTGCTGCCCTCGAGTCGATGGCTGCCGGAAAGCCCATCGCCGCGAGCAGGGTGGGAGGACTGCCTGAAATTATCGATGAGAATGTTGGATACTTGATGGAACCGGGAAATCCGGAAAGCATCGCGACGACGGTCAACCGTGCACTCGATGACCCAAAGTCATTAAAACAGAAGGGTGCGCTGGCACGGAGGAGGGTGGAGGACAACTGGTCAGCCAGAAGGCTGGCGGAATACCATATCACCGTATACGAGGGGTTGACGAGGCCCTCCCGATAGCCTCATCTCACCACAACCGAGGGAGACTCAATCGATGTAACCAAGGGCCTTCAGTCGTTCGGCTAAGTCCTTCTCCATCTCGATCTTCTCTTCGCTGCGAAACTCCCCTTTCCCTTCCATGAACTCCTTGAGACTCTGGTGCATTCTGTCTCTCATCTCTCCCTTCTGGGGAGCGATATTGTTCCTCTCCCACGGATCTTCTGAAAGGTCGAACAGTTCGAAATACTCCTGTGGAGCCGCCTTATCTCCCTTTCTGAAGGTCCTTCTCAGCTTTCTCTTCACATAGTTCTTGCCAGCACGGAAAGCCCCCTGAATCATCGAGACTTCCAGGTTCTTGATGAGTGAAAAGAAGGTCGAAACCCCTTTTTTGAGTTGCCCCTCTTGCTTTTCATAGGTTATCAATTTCCAGGAGTCCCGGACGAGACATCTCAGTTTCAACTGTTCGTGTGTTCTGTCCCGTTCGGAGTACGCGAGAAGCGAAAGGGAGTCTATCTCGGGATTCTTCAAGCAATCGATAAGACTCATACCCTGAACGGTCTCGGGCGAAGCGAGATTCGAATAGCTTAGCAATGTTGGCATGATGTCTACCGAACGTACCCGACCTTTGATGAACCTGCCCCCCTCGAACTCTGGACCGACCATGATGAATGGTACCCTGATCAGTTCATTGTAGAGTTTTGCACTATGGTAGAGACCGCCGTGCTCCCACAATTCAATTCCATGGTCTGCCGTGATCACCACGAGTGTGCCTGCCAGACGTCCTCTTTTCTGGAGATAATCGACGACCTGATTCAGCAGCGTATCCACATAGCGCACTTCCTGCGAGTACATGTCTCTCAGAATCGATAGTTCCTCCTCCGAGATACTGATTTCTCTGGATGATCTAAGGCCGGTATCGAATTTCTCCATCACTTCTCTCTGCCTCGCCTCATCCCGTGCATGATGTATTCGATAGGGTTGATGGGCATCCATGTACTGCACGTAGTAGAAGAAGGGGTCAGAATCCGCGTCAATGGCCCGGAAGAGTTCGTCGTTCAGCAATTCTCCATAGTCTTTGTCTATGATCTTTCTCGTCTCAAATCCCTTCTCGTACCCGGTACCCACCTTCAGATACGGATTTGAAGTGAAGTATCCTGTTCTGTAACCGCCATTCCGGTAGGCCTCTGCGATAGTAGGCAATTCGGCGGGTATTTTGTCGAGAATGTAGTGCACGTTGTGGGTGAATGGATACGTCCCGGTGAGAATTGAAGCCACCGACGTCTTTGTCCAGGAAGACTGTGTGATCGTCTCTTCAAAGACCACGCCTTTCTTCGAGAACTCTTCAACGAAGGGAGTAAGACCCTTTGCCCTCCTTCCATTCACATCCACGTAGTCCGCTCGTAAACAATCAACAACCAGGACGAGCACGTTAGTTCCCATCGCCACCTCCTAACTGCGAAACAAGATCTCGCAATGGTACTATGTCATATTGCGCCTCCTTCGCCCTCAGGATGACCTCCTTGAGAATTGAGCAGGCTCTGTGCCCTTCAATGGAAGGGTGCCCATACACAATCGCGACCTTCCTTTCCAGGATTGCGCCGAACGTTCTTTTCACGATTTCTTCGCGACCCACACCCAGAGCGAGTTGCTGAGAAATGAAGGAAGCCTTGCCATTCCCTATTATGTTTACAGGGATCTGTATATGCGAATACTGTCTGTTTCCAGACACCGGGTGGAAAGGAGATTCCCCTTCCATGTCCGATGCGTACAGAAAACCGTACCGGTCCAGAAGGTCGAGAACGCAGTCGTTGTATACGAATCCAGGCGAGCAGAACCCCAGAGGCCTTCGGAAATTTGCACAGAAACTGTCATACGCTTGCGAGAACAGGCGCTCGATCTGCTTTTCCGTCAGTCTGTGAAGACTGTGTTGCCACAAAGCGTGATTCATACCCCCGTGAAGACCAAGCTCATGCCCATCGTGCATAAGTCTCAGCAACTCCTCTCGGTAGGTGACTCCCACCTTCCCGTTCCTGATAACCGTTCCGAGAGCGCCCAGAACCCCGAGTTTTCGAAACGTGCTCACTCTTGCTGCGCGACTGCTCTTCAATTCCTCCCTCCTCAGCAATCTCGTGAGCATGGACCTGCCTCTGCTCGTTGCATAGAGCTGCATGTCGAATGCCTTCCCCATATTCACGTAGAAAGAAAATCGCACATGGAGTTCTCGACCCATGTGTAAGAGTTTCGGGACACCCCTCTCTACATCGATTGCCGTGTCCACGTCGAATCTGAAGGATAATGTTTTCATTCAAAAAAGAAGAACACTTCATTATAACATAAATCAACCGTCTCTTTGTCAAGACAACGCGCTTCTCGAAACCAGCGTATCGCTCCAGAGTGACCTGGCTAACTGTCTTATCTCGCCCGTTTCGCAGCCGAGAGTCGATTCCATTCGGCTTTGATTCACATCCTCATTGTACCGAAGAATGGGAGAATTGGCGAGGGTTGACAAGTGTAGCAGCCGTCTTGTATTCTACCGTTGTTTGCGTACGCATTATGGAGGGAGAACCATTATGAACCAGACAACTGATATACATCTCATGTTGTCTCATGCCCTTTTGAAGGCAGCGCGCAAAGCAGCCGGGAAGAAAGGGTTTGCCTCCGTGGAGGATTACCTGCTATTTCTGTTGAAGGCGGACTTAAGACTCGATGACGACGAAACGATCTCAGCGGAGGAGAAGAGGAGAATAAAGGAGAAACTGAAGAGGCTTGGCTATCTTGAGTGATGAACCGACGAGGAGAAGAAGGTGATTAGACCACATGGAGGTATTCTCATCGAAAGGGTGGCCTCCGAAGAGAAGCGAAGTGAGATTCTGAGTGACCCCCGGAAATACAAGAGAATCGCCATTGACAGAGAAAAGGTTCAAGATGTCCTGAACATCGCGCACGGCGTGTACAGTCCGCTCACTGGTTTTCTGGCGGAGGTAGATTTTCAGAGTGTTCTCCTCGAGGGCAGGCTCGCCGATCGAACCGCATGGACCATCCCCATTGTTTTGGACGTGCCCAAGTCCTTTGCCGACACGTTAGAAGATGGCGAAGAGCTCCTTCTCGTTGGGTCTGAAGAGAACCCTATCGCCCTCCTCCACGTGAAGGAGAGGTTCGCTTACTCAAGAGATCAGTATGCTGAATACGTCTTTGGTACGACGGACACTGCCCATCCCGGGGTGGAGAAGACGTTCACGATGGAAGACACTCTTGTAGGCGGTGACATCTCCCTGCTCACCGAGCCACCTCTCCCTTTTCCGGAGTACACCTTGAGACCCAAAGAGACCAGAGTACTCTTCAAGGAAAAAGGCTGGAGAGACGTCGTGGGATTTCAGACGCGAAATGTGCCCCATCTCGGCCACGAGTACATACAGAAGACAGCTCTTGCGTTCACAGACGGACTGTTCATAAATCCTGTGGTTGGAAGAAAGAAGCCGGGCGACTTTCGGGATGATGTCATATTAGCCACTTATGAACAGCTGTTGGATCACTACTATCTGAAAGAACGCGCCGTTCTCGTGGTGCTGCACATGGAGATGAGATATGCAGGGCCCAGAGAGGCGATATTCCATGCGATCATCCGCAAGAACTATGGATGTACTCACATCATCATTGGCAGAGATCATGCAGGAGTAGGCAATTTCTACCATCCCTTCGCTGCTCATGACATATTTGAAGATTATCCCGACCTCGGGATTGTCCCTCTATTCTTCGAATCCTTCTTCCATTGCAGCAGGTGCGGAGGGGTGACGAACCAGAAGACCTGCCCCCATGACCCTGAGCACAGGATGAGCTTCAGCGGAACGAAAATGCGAGAGATCCTCAAAAGCGGGAATATACCTCCCTCAGAACTGATGCGCGCTGAGGTATCTCGGGTGATTCTCGAACATCCCAACCCTTTTGTCGAATGAGAGGAATGACATGAACATAGGCTGGAACGCGAAGAAGGTATTGGTGATAGGCCTCGATTCTACTCCTCCCCGGTTACTGTACCAGGACTTTCGCGACTCGCTCCCGAATATCCGCACACTCATCGATGAGGGACTCAGTCTGCGGCTCAGGAGTTGTCATCCGCCGATTACGATTCCCGCCTGGATGGTCGCGGCTACTGGAAAGGATCCTGGCGAGATGGGAGTGTACGGATTCCGCCATCGGAAGGGCCATTCGTACAACGATATGTGGATCACCACCTCCGATCGCATCCATGTTCCAAAAGTCTGGGACATTTTGGCAGAAAAGGGCAAACGAAGCATAATGGTGGGGATCCCACCTAGTTATCCACCTTATCAGGTTCATGGGCATCTCGTCTCCTGTTTCATCACTCCCGATGAGAAGAAGCAGTTCACCTACCCTGCAGCTCTGAAGAAAGAGATAGAGGAACTCGTCGGAACCTATATCTTCGATGTGGTGTTCAGGACTGAGGACAGGGATCGTTTGCTCGAGGGTCTCCACGAAATGACGCACAAGAACTTCCAGGTAATTGAGTATCTGATACGGGAGAAGCCCTGGGAATTCCTCATGTTCGTCGAGATAGGCGTGGACAGAATACAGCACGCCTTCTGGAAGTATTTCGATTCGGCTCACCCAAAGCATGAACCCAATCACAAGTACAAAGATGCTATTCTTAACTACTACAGGATGCTTGACGGACACATCGGACGACTTCTCTCCCTCCTCGATGAAGATACATCCGTGATCATCATGTCGGATCACGGTGCGAAAGCTATGAAGGGGGCTTTTTGCATCAATGAGTGGCTTATCCAGGAGGGTTATCTCGCACTGAAAAGCTATCCGGACGAGGTGAAATCTCTGGAGAAACTAAAGGTGGATTGGTCCCGTACCCGCGCGTGGGGCTGGGGAGGGTATCACGCTCGAATCTTTATAAACAAGAAGGGCCGCGAGCCGGAAGGCATCGTCAAGGAAAAAGACTATCAGTCTCTGCGTGAAGAACTGATCGAGAGGCTCTGCGGTGTGAAAGGCCCTTCTGGGGAAGTGTGGCAGACCAGTGCTCATCCGGTCGAAGAATTGTACCCGACGCTACGAGGTGATTATCCAGACCTTATGGTCTACTTCGATAATCTTTCATGGCGCTCCGCCGGCACAGTAGGGAGAAAGTCAATATACCTTGGCGAGAACGATACAGGACCAGATGATGCAGTCCATGATTGGGATGGTGTATTCATTCTCTGGGATAGTCGAGGAAGGGCAACGACCGCAGAGGGAGCCACTTCCCTCGGTATCGCAGAGATCACTCCCATCATACTCCGTCTATTTGGCATATCATGATGCATAGCCACACTTTGCCTCTATTTCCCTATCTTCTTCGGACCAATGTCGCTTTTCGTCCCAAGGGGAAGTTCACCTCCCACAGAATTGGCAAGACGGAATGAGAAGGTACAGGATACTCGCAGCCGCAATCATCATGTGTCTCACTTTCTTCTTCATCGGAAAGAGCCTGTACCACAACTGGAGCAAAGTTCCATTCGAGGAACTCAGGTTCAACGTCGGCTTTCTCGTTATCTCCTATGCTTTTCAATTCGCCTTTTTCGTCCTTGGCGCAATTGGATGGATGCTCATCCTTAGAAGACTCGGTGTCCGGCTCCCGCTCAGAAGAGCGATCGAAATCACTTCTGCAGCTAAGTTAGGGAGGTATGTCCCGGGAAAGGTATGGGCTTTCCTTGGACAGGTTTATCTTGCCAAACGCGATGCTGTCCCGACACGAAAGGCCCTGGTAAGCGTGCTCTTGAGTACCATTCTGTCCGTGCTGGCAGCATTGCTCATGTTCCTCTTTTCCCTCATCTTCTTCACCCACGAGAAGTTGCCGGCTCAGGTCTACGTTGCACTGCTCCTTATCCCACTCAGCTTTGTGTTTCTGCATCCGACTATACTGTCTAAGACGCTGAACTGGTTGCTGAAGAGATTGAAGAGAGACACAATCGCGCTGGATTTCAGCTATGTGGAAATGCTCGAACCTCTGGGCGTCTACTGCCTCAACTGGGTCGCTCAAGGTTTCTGTTTCTTCTTTCTCATCAGATCCTTCTATCCAATTCCTATCTCCGCCTATCTGCCTTTGATGGGCATAAACGCCCTCGCGTGGACCATCGGATTTCTCAGCTTTGTCGTACCTGGAGGATTGGGCGTGAGAGAGGGGATTCAGAGTTTCTTTCTGAAATTTCTCATTCCTCTGCCTGTCGGAATAATCGCCGCCCTCCTGTACAGAATCTGGGCAATAATAGGTATGCTCGTCTTTTTCGCCATCTTCGCCAGAGGGTTGAAGACGATGAGGGTTGGGCATTCGCCTCAAGGCAGTGTTCAGCCGAAAGGCAAATCCGTTCAACAGGACCACAATCTGACGTGCAATCTCTGTTGACACTCAGAACCCATATGTCGCACGACTCAAATGTATGCGTCCCATGAATCCCACGCACAACGTAATCTTCATCGCGATTGATGCACTACGAGCAAGGAATCTGGGTTGCTATGGATACGAGAGACATACGAGTCCCCACATCGACTCATTAGCCAGCAGAGGCCTGCTATGTGAAAACAGCTTTGCCTGCACCAATTACACCGATCCGTCGTTCACCACCATATTCTCCGGCAGGTACCCACTTTCTCACGGCATCCTCCATCATGGTCCCAAGGTCACAGACACGGAGGTGAGAAGATTTGAGCAACTCAACATCATGTTGCTTCCAGAGATCCTCAAAGAGAATGGTTACATCACTCTTGCGATAGACTGGCTCTGGCGATGGCACAAGAGAGGATATGACTACTACTCCGGTGCACGAGGCCGCACGACTCTTCACGGTTTCATCAAGCAACAGCTCCGCAAGTTTCCTGTCTTGCGGAAGGTGGTCGGCCAATACGCAGTGAACAAGGTAGGTGAGAAGCTTTTTGGTGGAGTATCCAAATCATACGAGGATGCAGAGAGCGTGACATCTCAGGCGATAGAACTCATAAAAGAAAACAGGGACAAAAGGTTCTTCCTGTTTTTGCACTACTGGGATACTCATTGTCCCTATCTTCCGCCCAGAGCGTATGTGGACAACTACAACCGAACCAAAGAGGTTATGGAGGAACTCTTCGGCTATTTCACGAGTACCAGATTCGAGGAACAGTTCGACGCATTTCAAGAAGCCGCCTTGCGGAGTGAACAGGAGATCGTGGCAAGCTACGATGGTGAAATCGCCTTCGTGGATCATGAAATCGGCCGTCTCTTAGATTTTCTCGAACACAATCGTATGCTCAATGATGCTCTCATCGTACTCACATCTGATCACGGCGAGAGCCTCCTTGAACATGGCATATACTTGGATCACCATGGACTGTACGATGTGACCCTCCAGGTCCCGCTCATAATCGTACATCCACAACTCCCAAGGGGCAAGCGCGCGAGTGGCTTCGTCCAACACTTCGATATCTTTCCGACAATGCTTGACCTGCTCGACATAAAAGCAAATGCAGACATCGACGGGCTCAGTATTCTCCCCTTGATCGACGAGCAGCAATTGCGTTCAGCGGTCTACTCTGAAGAGGCACAATGGCAAAGAAAGAGAGCAATCAGAACCGAAAAGTGGAAATATATCTACGCGCTTTCTGAAGAAGGCGCACTATGCAGAAGATGTGGAAGAGCCCACGGACCACCTGAGGAACTATATGATTTGACTGACGATCCAGAGGAGACCACGAATGTGCTCCAAAGAGAACCCCAGGTTGCTAAGGACCTAAGGAATCAGGCAGACAGGTGGGCACGCAAGTTCGACCACACACACGTTGTGGATGATGAGAAGGGCGAGACATATCGCGAGGATATGGAGAAGGTGGAAGAACGGCTGAGAAGATTAGGCTATATTTAGCCACCATCCGATTTCCAGCACCGTTCAAGAGAGATTCAGCAAGTCTTTGCGCCAGGACCTGGCCGCAGACTCGCGCGCTTCGCATCCTCGCGCATTCGCTCCCACCCTTCAGTTTGATTTCTTGACTTCCCCCTCTGGACATCTATAATGACGTGCGGTGCCAAAAAAGAGAAAGAAACCTGAGAAAGCCGGGAGACCCATTCCTGAGCTCTGGCTGCACAGGATATTCATCGTAATCCTCCTCATCCTACCGCTGGTTTACTTCTCTCCGCTCTTATCAGGAAGGAAGATGATTCATGGTTCCGACTGGCTGTTATCGGGATATGCCTCGAGGCAGTGGATTGTCGACTCAATCCACGAATACCGGAGCGGCCCTCTCTGGAATCCAAATGTCTTCTCCGGGCTGCCAGCGCCTAACCCGTACACGGCGCTCACACTTCTCTATCTCATCCTCCCTGTACACGTGGCATGGACGTATCTCTTTGTGCTCTCCATATTTCTGGCAGGTCTCGGTACCTACCTCTACTTGAAGGAATTGAAGCTCGATATGCGAGCGGCACTTCTCGGAGGAATTGCATACATGGGGTGTGGTTCCTTGCTCTCCATGACACAGCCTGGCCATGATGGCAAAATACTCGCCGCTGGCCTCTTTCCCTTCATTCTTCTCTTCCTGCACAAGGCTCTCACGAGAGGGAAGTTGTCTTACTTCCTTTTCGCGGGAGCAATTGGAGGAATTGCAGCTGTTCATGCACATTTCCAGCTCGCGTACTACGCCGCAGTAGCCTCTGGATTCTATCTCCTCACATACCTCGTCTGGGATAGAAGACAGAATGGATTGAAGAAGACGGCGAAGCTTATCGGGTACGCAGCCCTCGCGGTAGCTCTGGCCGGTGGACTGGCTGCTATCAAGTTCATTCCGATATTCGGCAGCTTTGGATGGGGATCGAGAGGCGCATTCGAAAGAGGGTACGAATTCGCCACTTCCTGGTCGCTTCCGCCCGCCGAACTCCTCGATCTCCTCACCCCGCACTTTTCTGGTATTCTGAACAACTACTGGGGAGAGAACTATTTTAAACTCGACACCCAATACATCGGGATCCTTCCGTTGCTCCTCGCCCTTCTTGGAATTCTTCTCAGGATTAAGGAGCGATGGATCAAGTTCTTTCTAGCAACTGGAATCGTGGCCACAGTTTTTTCGCTGGGCGGCTACACACCCTTGTACAGGATTCCTTACTATTTGCTGCCGCAAGTCAGCAAATTCAGAGGCCCTGCCATGGCTTTCTATCTCACGGCCTTCAGTGTAGTGGTCCTCGGAGCCTTCGGCCTCCACGCTGCCATGACAAATGCGAAATCCCAAAGAACGCTCGTTCTCTCTCTTTCTATCGTCTTTGTCGGGGTCCTCATCTTCACCCTGGTCTGCACAGGCGCAAAGGATTCGATACTCGGGTCTTTGCGATCGTACCTCGAACCCAAACTCACCACCGCGTATGGACCGCAGCTCGCACAACAGAAGATGAACAACCTCTATGAGAACTACTCAAGCTTCCTTCGGGGTTTAGGCATCTCCCTCTCACTCATCGCCATAAACTCTGTGATCATCGTTCTTCTTTCGATGAGAAGGCTGAAATGGGGTACACCTCTCTTCGTTGCACTTTGTCTCTTTCTCCTCCTTGATCAGTGGAGCATTGAGAAGAAATATCTGCGCGCTGAAGCACCACCCGAGACATACTATGCTCCCGACCAGGTCGTCAGATTCCTGAAGGGAGCAGAGGAAGACATCCACAGAGTATTCCCTCTCATATATGAGCACGCACAGGATGGATATCTCATGCACCATGGTATTCAGAGCGTGGGTGGCTACGTTGCCAACCCTGGCAGGAGATATCAGCAACTCATCGGGGCTGGCGAGAGTGTGATGTTCAATCCATCCAATCTGGTGAAACACAGAACTCTTCTCGACATCTTAAACGTCAAGTATATCGTTGGCGTATGGATCCCACAAGACCTCTCGGAGTACGACGAGAACACTCAGCAGATGATCGAGAACTTCAAGCTGAACTTCGGGAGGCAGTGGGGAATCAGCTGGGAGGAGTTCCATGAAGGACTGACACCCGCCTTCAGCACTGAGGTCGGATATGCCGTGTACAGGAATGAAACAGCACTGCCGAGGGTGTGGTTTGTGCCAGACTATCGGGTGCTTGCCAGGGAGGATGTGCTGGAGTACCAGACAGGGAAAGACTTCAACCCACGCCGCGTCGTGGTTCTGGAGGTGGACCCCGGGGTGCCACATGGCGACTCTCTTCCCGCAGGAGATGCAACAGTCACACGCTATCAGCCGAACCGAATCACCTGTGAAGTCAATGCTCACGCACCGGGCTTTCTCGTCCTGTCGGAAAACTGGCATCCCGACTGGAAAGCGTACGTCGACGGAGAGAAGAGCACCATACTTGTCGGCAACTACGCACTGCGGGCACTGGTGCTTGAGCAAGGGGAGCATGAAGTCACCTTCATATGCGATTCACCACATTTCAGGTCCGGCGCCTGGACAAGCCTCTCTTCGTTTCTCGTTCTCGTGGCTATCACCGTCGTGTGGGGAATGAACCGGCGCAGACACACCAAGAAGTAGGGCGTTATCCTTCCACAACATCCCCAAAAACCGTCCGTGAGGAACGGGCCTTGACAAACTACAGCACGTCAGGTATATTACACTCAAATTAGAGTCAAATTCGAGCCATGCAGGAACGAGTCACCATAAAGATACCGCGGAAGTTGTATACCCAGCTAAAGGGGATAATCGAGGACACAGGGTTTTCCAGTGTTACCGACTTCATTGTCTACGTTCTGCGCGATATAGTTGCAGGCGGAGAGTTCACAGAGAAAGGCAGACTCACGGAGGAAGAGATACGACTGATAAGGGAACGGCTTCGAAGATTGGGCTATCTCAAATAGCGGGTGGCCAGGAGCACGATTACTCCCGTACCAGAAGAGAGGATAGAGAAGGGTGGAAATAACCACAGGGATATTCGCAGCAATCGTTGTCATCACGTTCCTCTGCGAGTACATGAACGTCTCTCTCGGCATGGGGTACGGGTCCACTCTGACGCCGCTCCTCCTCATCGCCGGGTTTTCGCCACTTGAGGTCGTGCCGTCGGTACT
>Ga0209636_10002906_pt1 | contig 17488 bp, 19 predicted proteins | sample DeeMarSWOR152_54_FD_187464 | JGI IMG/M metagenome (GOLD analysis project Ga0209636, IMG submission 187464) | Marine sediment microbial communities from White Oak River estuary, North Carolina - WOR-1-52-54 (SPAdes) (version 2) | ecosystem: Environmental > Aquatic > Marine > Intertidal zone >...
CAGCAACTTCTTCTGCGGATAGTGTCGACGGCATGCCCACAAAACCCATGAAAAAATCTGTGACAGCATCCGGATAGAGGAGGTATAAAACGGCTCCCCCCACTGTAGCAAGAACCCCGGCAACCTGTAAGAGTGTTAATATCGTCTTCAGGACTCCCATTATGCTTAGTTTTGGGGTCATTCCTTATTACAAAAATAAAAGAAAGAAAGAATTGATTGTGCTTATACGACACAATCTACTGGGCAATTTTTACTATTTTCAGCCCCTTCACATTTCCCATTTCCACAACAACCATTCGAACAGTCCTTCCCCCGGCATGCGCAGTCTTTTGGACAGGTGTGGCAATCTTCTCCGTTTAAATAACCTGCACAATATCCATCGCCGCAATCACCAGGAACGGTTGTGGTGGTAGTCGTTGGTTCAGTTGTAGTTGTTGTGGATGTCGTAGTTGTAGTAGTCGTTGGTTCAGTTAGTTCATAATTAACTGCCCCTAACGCATCAACTCTTCCAAAACCATAGTAATTATCTCTTCCTTCTGCTCCGAGATCCAAAGCTGTATTGTATAAAGCTTCTTTGACATCATCCACCACATAGTTTGGATTTTTTTGTAAGATTAAAGCTGCCGTTCCTGCTACATGTGGTGCTGCTTGAGAAGTTCCTGATCCCGTGGCATACCAGTAATAATTGCAATTTCCACCTGCTTTACATGAATATGTTGATAATATGTCCACACCTGGTGCTACTATGTCAAGAGCGTCTCCGTAATTTGACCAATCTGGTCTTATATCTGATTTATCTACGGCTCCAACTGCTATTGCTCCACTGGCACATGCTGGCGAGCTTATACCAGCTCCTTCATTACCTGCGGATACTGTAACTACTAAACCTTCTGAGACTGCCCAATTTACTTTAGCTGCTAATGGATCATCATCACAATGACTTCCAAAGTTTCCACCGCCTAAACTTAGGCTTAGAACTCTTGCTCCTTGTGCTACTGCCCACTCGATTCCTGCCATTATATCACTTTCATAACAGCCAAAATCGCCACAAACCTTTCCAACTATTATTCCTGCTCCCGGAGCTACCCCAGTTGCATAGTTACTATCTATTTTATAAACACCATTTGCTGTAACAATTCCCGATACATGCGTACCATGTCCATCCTTATCAAAACCAGGACCTTTTATGAAATTCTTTGTTGCTACTATGCTATCACTTAACTCTATATGTGTATCATCTACACCAGTGTCTAGAATTGCAACTAATACTCCAGTTCCATCATATCCTAAATCCCAGACATCATCTGCATTTATCTGCACATCAGCTTCTAAATCATGCATATGAAAGATTCTGTCGGGTCTGGCATTTTTTATTTTAACTCCCTTTGGGCACTCCAATGCTGTTGAATCTCTTAGTTCGTGCGTTATTGTACACCCTCTCAGTCTGAATGAAATTTTGTCTATTGAAGATGTAGTTGGTACTATTAATCTCTGCACTGGCGAGGAACTAATAGCCTTTTCTGGTACTCTGGCTGTCGTGTCTAATGGAATAACTTTTGCTGGTTTTAATTCCCCTTTTCCTCCTGGTCCATTTGACATCGCCGTCACCAGCAGCATCCCTAAAATCAAAGCGGTTATCCCTAAAATCAATAATTTGTTTTTCATTTATCTCACCTCAAAAATTGATTGTTAGATATTTTACATGACTCCTAATAAATTCCATGGTCATCGGACGGGAAAAGATTCTAGAATTAGTGAAAAGAGGAAAGCTCATAGAGGACTTCAGCGAGGATTGCTTGGAGGGGGCGGGTTACGATCTCAGGGTTGGAAAGATTTACAGACTGAAGGGTGGTGGTTTTTTGGGCGCAGAAGACAGGAAAATGCCGGATGTTGAGGAAATTCGGTTTGAGGAATTTTTTCTGAAACCAGAGGAGTATGTTCTGGTTGAAACGCTGGAAAAGGTGAACATGCCCAAAGATCTGGTAGCGAAAGTCCTTCCGAGATCCAGCCTGTTTAGGTGCGGCTGTTCGTTGGTTACTGCTCTTGTAGATCCTGGATATGTTGGAGTTCTGATATTTGGTCTCAGAAATCTGTCAGAATTTGAGTTTAGGCTTGAGAAAAAGGCCAGGGTTGCACAGATAGTGTTTGAACAGGTGAAGGGAAAGACCAGGAGCTATGAAGGAAGGTATCAGGGAGGGAAAGTCGTTTAGATATATATTTATATCCGTTAGTAAAATTAAATAATATAATGACGAGTGAGAACATACTAATTCAGGGGATACATCCAGCAGAGGTTGTCAGCTTTTTAATCTTTTTGTGGGCATCATTTCTTTTCATCAGCGTTAGAAAGCAGATGATTAAGACAAAATTCGCCGGGGGCGATTACTACATATTCTGGGTGGCTGGGATGGTATTCTTCTGTATTCAGCAATTCTTCGATGTTCTCGACAATTTACCCGGATTGAGATTCTTTAACTATTTGGAACATATCACATTTTTGATCGGGGCGATCTTATTTACATATGGTATCTTTAAGAGCTATAAAAAATATGAAATGGCGGTAAAGGGTCTAAAATGATAATGATGAACTTTTTTATTAAGCTTTCGGCATTCATTATTCTCTCCATAGGGTTATATTTCACGATAAGGTTGAAAGAAAAAACCATGAAGATAACGCCCGTTTGGTTACTCATCTGTGTCGGTGTTCTGTTCTTGCAGATATACGCGCTTTCGGATGTCATCGAATTCGGGGGAGATATAGTTTTTGGAGATACTCCCATAGTTAGTGCATTGGCGGAGACCATGGATCAGGCAGACTTTGCATTAATTACCGCAGCAGCCAGCTTTTTGGCCGCAGCCGGCTTACTACTGAAGAAATCAGCAGTTAAACCGATCTAGGTTTTTACCTTTTCTCGAGCCTTTGAACCCTTTTTTCTATCTGGTTAATTTTTGCCTCGATCTCGATTAGCTTTTTTTGATGATCCCTGATGATTTCTCTGAAGCTCTCTTCGTCGAGTTTTCTCTTGTGATATTTTGTCTTGGCAATGCGGATCATCTCCTCTATGTTGCTCTTCTCGCTCTGAAGCTTCAGGAGTTCTAAGTTAGAGTCTGTACTAATGCCAGGTGATGGGATTTCTTTAGGTTTTCTTCTTTTCCATAGAAAAAAGAGAATTGCAGATATGATTATGACCGGGATTATCCAGAGAATCAGGGGTATCTTAGCCCCGCTATTGGGAAGCTGTGACTTTGCCGCCTTGATAATATCGTTAATCTCAGCCGTAGTAAAGCCCTTGCTCTTCAGATCTGATCTGATCGTTTCCAGAGATGTGCCCTCCGATAATGCATTTTTGGTCTGCTCTAAAGCTATCATGTGTATGATCGTTTCGATTTCATCCGGGGTAAAGCCCCTGTCCCTGAACCCCTTGGCGATATACTCCTTCGATATATTCCTTTCAAATGCCTCTCTAACTATGCCGGTGCTGACATTCTTAATTATGTTATCACTCTCCGTCTTAGAGTAACCCCTCTCTAAGAGATATCCCTCTATATCTATCTTTGATCTATTTCCATACACTGCTCTGTCCTTTATGGCTATTGCCAGATCGGAGTCTGTGGTTTCCTCTCTTGCATTTATCTGGAGTGAGAATATCGCCAGAACCAATAATAGAGCTATAAGCAGATGAAATTTCATACTAAGCATTTATTTGTCAAACGAATTAAAATAGATCTCAATCATAATTCAATCGTGTCTCCAATCTCTGGAATGTGTGCTTCGCAGATACCAGAAAGAAATTCGCCGAGGGATTTACAAGGCAATGGATCGCCGTGAACGACAAATGCTTCCTCCGGATTTACCTTTTTTGCGATCCTCTCCAGTGAATGTCTCCCCGCATGGGCAGAGAGGTCGAACTGGTGCTTTTGCATTTTTATCGGAATCCTGGTATTTGTAAATGAGTCGATTACATAACCTTTCTCCATTAGAAGCCTTCCATTGGTTCCCTCTACCTGATATCCTGTAAGGAGGATGGAGCTCATTTTATCGAAATGCAACCTGTGGATATACTGCATTACAGGACCGCCGTTAACCATTCCCGCCGTTGTCACTATTACCGAGGGCTCTGACATCGCTCTATTTCTTTCGGAATTGTTTTCGACCCAGATCGCATTATTGGCAACCCTTTGAAGTAGATCTATGTCTCTGATATACTGGGGATACTGCAAAAAGATGGAGGTCACTTTTTGTCCCATTCCGTCGAGGTAGATTGGGTAGGGGATGTCCTTTAAAATCATTAAAACCTCCTGGGTTCTGCCGACCGCAAAAGCTGGGACAATGGCATTGCCCCCTCTATCGAGGGTTTCTTCTACCAAGGTTAAGAATTCCCTCTCCATCTCCTTTCTATCCGGATGAATTCTATCGCCGTATGTCGCTTCCATGATAAGGATATCCGCTTTGGGGACTGACGCTCCTTTTTGGAGTTTTGTATCCGTAGTTTTTATGTCCCCGGTATAAAAAACCCTCTTTCCCCCTATCTCCAGAAGAATTGATGAACTTCCGGGTATGTGGCCTGCGTCCATCAATCGAAAGGAGATTTCACCGGTAAGCTTTCGCTTCTTTTCATAAGGTGTATTGATCTCAGAACCCAGCATATAGTCAATATCTTCATTGGAATAGATATGTGTCTGCCTTCTGAGTTTATTTATCTTTACAGAATCCCTCTGCAGGAGGTGAGAGAGCTCGAAAGTGAGGTCAGTTGCATAAATCTGTGGATTCTTCTCTCTGTGGAGAGCGGGGATCATCCCGGAATGGTCGAGATGGGCATGAGACAGAATAAGGGCATCAGTATGGTCGGGCAACAGGGGACATCCATCCTCTTCCCTCAATTTAACACCGCAGTCCAGCATTAATGAAAAACCACCCGATTCGAGAGAAAAGCAGGATCTGCCGACCTCCCTTGCACCGCCATGAAACTTTAACTGAATCTTAATCACCCGTTACTCCAGTGACAGATACCAGGGATCAGAATCCTCCAGGATCCTCATTGCCTCTTCCCTCAGTTTTTCTATAGAATCCGGATCTATTTTGTTCTCCCTGAGAGATTCTTGATCTACCGATATCGTTATATTAAAGGCCCTGCTGTTCCAGTGCATTCCAGATTCCAGGAGATCATCGATTTCCTCCATCTTGGACAGCAAAGACTCAGGAATTTCCCTATTTTGTGAAATTAAGCGATTTGTCATCATGTCTAACCTTGCCGATTCATGCGTGATGTCCCAGGGATGGGATCTGACCCTCGCATCGTAATCCTTACAAAGGGTTTCCAATTCGGGTTTCCATTCAAATTCGGAATCTCTATCATGTAGCATATATGCCCTGAAAATGACCTCCTTTTTCCAACCCGGGATTAATTTTTCGAGTATGCCCATTTCTGTTCGATTATATCTTAGACACAAAAGACTAAATTTATTTAAAATTAGTGTGCCCAAAATGTACTATCAGATCCAAACCAAGAATCCCCGCTTCTTTTTCCTTTGTATCGCAGGCCCCATATACCGGATCCGTAAAAATAACCACTTTCGCTTTTGATTTATCCTCGATTTCATTTGCAATCCCTACAGCATATTTCTTCAGACCCTCTGGAAATTGTAAGCCAATTAACCTTGCATTACTTTTTTTGATCTCCTTCAGGATTCTTTTAATTTCGAGGTCGTAATCGGTCATTACAGATATTCCCCCATCTCCTCGTCGGATAAAGATTCAACGAATCTTATTCCAAACACATCTAATGAGCAAACCCTGCACGATTTTCCTTGATCATCTACGAGTTTTCGCTTACTTAGTTTTCGGATAACGGATTTAAAACTTTTCCTTACCTTGTATTTTTTAGCTATCTCCTCCCATTTAATCACTCTCTCGACCCGGTGCAAACTCCTGTAGCCCCTATGCCTCATTATTCTCTTATCATACATCCGCACTAATATCGCAATCTCATAATCTTTAATCATTCTCAGGGATATTTATCTATTTAATGTATAATCATTAATATGAAAAGAAGCCCTTTAGAGATAGTCAGTAAGTTATCCAGTGTGTTGGAAAGAAAAAATAAACCCGTTTCTATCTCACAGTTAGCCAAGGATAGCAAATTATCATCCAGAACTGTGAAAAAGTATATAAAATTGATAGGTGCTGCAAAGGATTCTCCAGATTTTAGGATAATAACCTCACCGAAGTTTATGATCGAACCAGTTGGATTCCTCTCATTACCAGAGCGAAAGCGGATGTCCTATCTGAGAAAGCACTATCCGGATGTAGAGGGGGAGGGTATCTTATTAGCGGAGTTATATAACAAAGGTGCCCTCTCCGAAAAGAATGGGGTCAGAATGGAGAGAAATGAAGCCTTGAGGGGATTGATAAAGGCAGAACATATCGGAGAAAGAGACGGGAAATTCTTCTTGACGAAGCTTGGAAAGAGGGTCGCTGAAGGAACGTTAAAGATTTATCCTGAGTTGGAATAAACTTTGATCAATTATTTTTCTCTGTTTTTGCAATTTTTGCAAGGAGTGTAGCCGTTACTCTCTGCTTCTTCTATACTTCCAAAATATCTCTTGTTTTCTGGTTTAATGCGTTTTAGGGGATTACAATCACACCCTTCAATATGATATGTCTTCTTTTTAGACTTATCACTGTACACATACCTATGTGCTCTTGTGTCTGATATTGGTTTTGGGGAATCTCCATGGGGTTCTTTCTTCCTGAGATACAAATCAAGACAATAACCCAAAATGGCACCGATAACTGCAGCAATCGATATATGCGGAAATGAGAACGAAAAACCAGCAAATGCAAAACCCAAAAATCCGCCAAGTGTGGCACCCACAAAAAATCGAGGCAATCTACTTAAAAAGGAGCTAAAGAATGCACCGAGAATCGCACCAGAGACGGCCCACCAGAATGCCCAGTAAAAACTCTGCTCTTTTTCTACAATTAGATTTTTATATCTTATTAATGAGTCCTGAGGCTTTTCAAATCTTATTACATATCTGCCCCTTGGATTTTTTATAATGTGTTCACCCGATACTGAGATTATATGTGAATCGATTGGAAGTACAAATGTTCTGTCATAAGATTTACACTCATCACAATCAGATAGGACAGAAACATCTCTTTCGGCATTTATTTTGTGTAAACTCACGCTATAGGAATAACTAACAGTTAGATCTACATTACACCATCCCTGACATCTGCTCAGATTCAACCATAGGTAATCGCATATATGATCTGACTTTTCTATTCTGGTGGAGATATTCTGCCAACTACTGACACTTACATTTTCAACTATGCGCGGTAATCCCCTGTCAATAACATCAAAACAAAGTGGAAACTCTCCATTACTGTTAGTGCTGTTTTTATTTACCCTCAATATTACCCTAGCCTCCCCATCAATTCGCCCTCCTAGCTCACTGTCAGTTTCTGTTAGGTATTCAATCTCATCATATTGGGTAAACTCGTATGAACAATCACGATTAATGTATATTCTCAGGGCAAAAACACTTTGCACTAACAATAAAACAATTCCCAAAAAAACGATGAACTTTAGTTTATCCATCTCAGACATCTTCTCTCCTCTCCTAGCCGATTTCCTTCACACAGTTTGTTCTGGGACCTTTCTCTGAGGGGTTCTCCAGTAGGTCTATCAAGGGTTCACGAGTTTGGGTCTCTTTTTCTCTGTATGTTTCTGTTCCAGTATAGGATAGAATCGCCTCCCGTATGACCTCGGATCTCTTTTTATATCTGCTCTTTGCGATTCTATCTACCTTCTCTAAGATCTCATCGGGGAGTTTCAAAGAAATTTGTTTGTATGTCATGGTATCACTCCATCCTAATTCCCCTCTTTATCCTTCTTATCTCCCTCAGGACAGCTAACTCCTCCTCCGTCAGTTCCTCTTCAGATAGCTGCTTCATATCCTCGGATGAGATAAATGCATACACCGTATCATTTTCATTGAGCTGTCTGCCCATCGTTACACCACTAATGGCCATGGCAACCCTATCCCCTGTTGTTGCCGATTTTATGGTTTCTTTCTCCAGCTGGATCTGCTTGATCCTTCCAACTACCTTCCCATCTTCTCTCATTAGCCTGCAGCCAGAAGCTATGGTTCCCGCCAGAATTTCAACGCCTACAATTGCCGGTTTACTCTGTCTGAATACGTGTTTCGGCAATAATCTTATTTTTGCCGGTGTGACAACCTTGCCTTCCTTTTCCAATCTCTCCCTCTCCTTTTCCCGTTCTATCCAATCCTCATAGTCTTCCAGCAATTTGTATATGATTTTATCCTGGAATATCTTTACATTCCTGTTTTTTGCTAAAATTTTTGCATCTCTCAGCACAGAGGAATTGAATGCGAGGATGACCCCCAAAAATTTATCCTCAGAGCTAACCGCCGAAGCCTCTATTACATCAGAATTTGATACCTTTCCGATAGTTGCCTTTTTTATTGGAATGTTATTTTCTTTTAATGTGTTTATTAATGCTTCCAAGGAGCCTATTGTGTCAGCTCTCAAAACAACCCCGGTCATATCTGTGTATATCTCGACATCCTCGATTTCCCGCTTAATCTTTTCAACCATCTCTGGACCGCCAACATAGACCGGGGCTCCAGCTAGTGCATGCTCCAGATTTGGGGCCGCTATTTTAACCCCAGAGGCGGCACAAACCTCAGGGACATTCTCAAATCTATCTCTAGGGCTTCTAATCTCATCCAATGGCTTCGGTTTTAACAACGCCTTAATCTTCGTTAAAATCGGTTCTTTACTGCCGACAACGATCTGGTCGCCTTTTCTCATGATGCCGTCGTAGAGGATAACATCTATAGTTGTCCCCAACCCTCTTTCTTCCTTTACCTCTAAAATGGTTCCCTTGGCCGGTGCACCCCGCTCTATAGCCAATTTTTTTGTCAGATACTGTTGCGCCAGACCCATCAAAACCATCAAAAGCTCTGGAACTCCGTCGCCGTTCCTTGCGGAGATCGGAACAATAGCAATTTGCTTTGTAAAGTCTCTAATGCTGGAGAATAGATCAGAGTCAAAACCCTGTTCAGACAGCTGAGAAAGTAGTTTATAGAATTTCCTGTAGAACTCATCCTTTACGTGTTGCTGTTGGTTTTCGATTTTTTCTTTGGAATTCCAGCCGTGAATTATATCTATCTTATTGGCTGCGACAACAAATGGAACCCTGTTCTGCTTTAGGATATTTATCGCTTCAATGGTCTGAGGCATTAATCCCTCATTAATATCAACCATTAAGATTGCCAGATCCGCAACACTCCCGCCCCTCTTTCTCAGATTTGTAAAAGCTTCGTGTCCCGGTGTGTCAATAAATAATAAACCCCTGATTTTTATTTTAAGCCTTAATCTGTCAAACAATGGACCACAGATCCCCTTTATTGTTTCAAACGGAACATCGGTAGCCCCAATGTGCTGGGTAATACCCCCGGCCTCTCTGGAGGCTATAACAGTGCCCCTAATCCAGTCAAGAAGTGTCGTCTTTCCGTGATCGATGTGTCCCAATACGGAGATAATTGGCTCTCTGATGCGGGTCTCGGGCATGTATGTTATTGGGATTGTGGGCTTAAGTAACCGCCAAATATGATTAAATAAAGGGATGATGTTAATCTGAAATTAAATAAATGTGGGGTAATGGGAACTAAATGTTTTTATTACAGAAAAACATAAATTAATTCAAACCCAGAAATTGAGGTTTTTGAATAAAACATAGGAGGTATTCAAATGATTAAATTAAACCAAAGGCTTTTTTATCTGTTTACAATTTTTTTCCTGTCGATTTTTCTGGCGACAAACTGTTTCTCTGCATTTCAAGCAGGTGTTATAGCTTATGGTGAATATGTTAAGCATTCAAATGCAAACCTTACATCGGATTTTTATGACAAAAACATAGGACTGAAATTCGATGGCGTTAAAAACTATAAAAAAGGAGATTTTTACAAATATACCTGGGTATACAACAATCTCTCTGTGGGAAGTGCTGACATTCTGATGAATGAAACCTACAGTAATGTACAGTTGCTTTTAGGTTCGTCTGAGCCACCCCTAGCCAATCCTGCTCACAACATGAGTGAAACAATAACAGTAAACTCAAGCAAGATAAGATATTATGAAGAGGGTTTAAACAGCGATAGTACAGAAGCCCTGAAGATGGCAATCGAGGCTTATGCAATCAAATACACGATAAACACAGGGTATATCCCATTGGAGCATATGCCAGCAGGAGGAGGTAATTATACGGACCTTGAGTACAGGGGGAAGATGATATTTTTCGGTAGGGAATACTATTTGAGGGATGTTGATGCCGACAGAATATACCTGACGAAGGGAAGGCTTTTGGAGAACATCACCAATAGCTCCGAGTATCAACAAATATATCTGGGTTACAGCTTCAGGGTAGATGGGTTAAATGTGGACGCCAATGGCACAGTAAATGGGATCTATCTCGATGTAAAGAAACCAGATAGTAGCGTTGTTCAGGTCTATCTAAATACGACCCAGTGCGGTGCAGTGGACGATCTCGTAATTTGTGGGATCGATGGCAACCGCTCTGGAGGTGTCGATATGGCAACAATCATCGCCTATGACACCTTAACCCAGGTAGTCCTGGAGGATGGTGGAAATATAGATGTGGATGGTATAGCGTATGATGGATGGCGGGTTAACTGGAAAAACTTCGCAGGTAACTGCAGCGAACTTTCCTGTGGTATTACCGAATATGAGAATCTATCCTATGATGTTCTGGAAAAGATAGAGATTACACTAACAGACGATATAACGGGGGTCAATGCACTTGAGGTTGACGAATCACTTCTCTTCCCCGGCAGGTTCAGGTTGAAATTCGAGGGTTTCTTGGATGCCAACTATCTAGAGTCTTCCTGTTCAGTGGGAACTGAAAATAATATTGGAATAGAACGTGGTTCTGACGTATATCAACTATTACTCAATTTTATGGGGAATGACAGTAACAGATACAATGAAGTAAGGCTGGATGAGGGTCCATTCCAGAAGGAAGATGTATTCATTTTAGATGGTGAGATCAGTGAATTCAATAAGTACAAGAGGGAACAGGGGTTAGATAGCAAAGACGACAATGTTACGATAACCCTGAAAACCTTGATGGATGGGAGTAACAGAAGCGCCACGTTGTACAGGCTCTGCGACCCGGATGGTACCGGCCCGAGTAGTTTAGGTGACTGCACAATTGGAGGCAAACCAACCTGTAACTGCACAGGCATTTCTGACATAAAGCTTAGAAAGATTGCTCTCTATGATGCGATGGATGATGACGATCCAAGTAAATACGAGCGCGACAATCCAGTTTTATTGGATCCAGTGGATCTTTTCTGGGTGAATGACACCGGAACAGACCAGAATCTCGTGATGTGGTTTGACGAGGCAAGTAATGTTATATTCTATGCAACGGATGAGAACGACAGATGGCTTACAGTAGAGCCAAAGATGGTGAGTCCAGGGGCTTCTTCAACAAACGATACATACAAGATGGACTACTTTGCTCTGGACAAAACCCTCAAAATGTGGGTAGTGAGGGAGTGCGACTTCCAGAATGATGTGAATGCAACGAATTTTAACGACACCACACGAGAGTGTGATCTGAACTATGACGCTGGAACTTCGTTCTTTCTCGGAGGAAATGACGACGATCTACTGGTCATATTCGAGAGCGGATACGGTTCCGAGTACGTTGTTCTTGATTTGACGGACAGGGGTTACGATGAGGGACACACCTGGAGATTCAGTAACAGTATTGGCTTGTATAGTAGCTTCACACAGAACAGGAGCGTGAATGAGGCCAGTAAGATTGCAAACATTGACAGGGATGATGGACGAAAGAAATTGGTCACGCCCAAGAGGAATTTATACAGGATTGATTGGGGCGTAGATAACAAGATCAATGGCGTGATCATATCCCCTTTCGTTGGGACCGCCTCGATAGAGAGAGAGTTTGGTCTAACACATAAGATTCTACTCAGCCTCACAGATGCTGCCGTTGGCTGGCAGTACACAGGTGTGAGGCTTGACGAGGGTCCATTTTCTAAAGGTGACTTATTTGTATTAGAGGGTCAGGTCACCGAATTTTACAAGTATAAGAAGATTGCTGGAGTATCCAACAAGCATGATAACGTAACCGTAAACTTAACGGGTATGCTGGATGGGGGTAATAGGAAGATTAAATTGAACAGGCTCTGCGACCCGGATGGGGTGGGGTCAAGTAATTTGAGCGACTGCACCATAGGGGATACGCCAACCTGCAACTGTACAGGCCTCCCAGGGAACATAGACTTTAGATTAATTGCCTTGAAGGATGCGATGGATGATACCGATCCGTCAAAGTATGAGGAGGACATGGATATAACACTTGATCCAGAAGATCTTTTCTGGGCGAATGACTCCGTTACAGACCAGAATCTCGTGATGTGGTTTGACGAGGCAAGTAATGTTATATTCTATGCAACGGATGAGAACGACAGATGGCTTACAGTAGAGCCAAAGATGGTGAGTCCGGGGGCGGATACGACAAATGACACATACAAGATAGATGCCTTTGGTACAAAGATATGGGTAGTGAGGGAGTGCGACTTCCAGAATGATGTGAATGCCAGTAGCTCGAATATAAGCTGTGATCTTAATTATGATGCAGATGTAGGAAATACAACGAACGATGATGATCTCCTGGTTATCTTTGAGAGTGATAGCGATCCAGAGTATGTGGTCGTCGACTTTACAGACAGAGGTTATGATGAAGGATGGGAGTGGCAGCATGACAACAGTATAGGCTTGTACTCCAACTGGTCGATGAGCAATAGAACTAAAAACTACAACAACAGGATTGTGAATATTGATCATGATGTGGACACATTGTTAATAACTCCCTTAAGTGGAAGCGAGTACACCATAGACTGGGGCGTGGATATAAAACTTGATGAAGTAACTCTGTGTAGCCCAATAGAGAAGGTGAATGCAACGTACTTCATAGGTTTACGTTCTGTGGGAACCCCGATCTCGGTTATAACTGATATAGTTGAGATAACAGCAAACGAGACTGAAGTCATGGATATGAGCGTGATTAATGTTACATTAGAGTTTGTTACGTGTGATAATGTAACAGCAGATGTAAATACAACGCTTTATGTAAATGCGACATCCTATTTTGATAACGTATATTTCGAGAATACACTGGGAACAAATCTACCGGGATCCATAGGGAGGTATGTGGAGATAAATGTTGATGATTCGCTCATAGGTAATCTGACATCCTTACTGATAAAGGTATATTATCTGGATAGTGAGGTTACAGCCGCCAATCTAAGTGAATCTTCTCTGAAGCTGTACAGGTACAATGAAACCTCAGATGTTTGGGATGCGCTCACTGCGGCCCTTAGTTGGGTTTTCGGTGCCGGTGTTGATACAACAAACAACTATGTCTGGGCTAACACGTCCCATTTCAGTATCTATGGTATTGGAGGAGAAACAACCACGACAACCACTACTACAACTACTACAACAACCCTTGTATACAGGGGCGGAGATGGTGGCGGAGGTGGTGGCCCTGGTTATGGGGCGAAGCCGAAACCCTCTTGTTTTGATGGAATCATGAACTGCCATAGCGGCGGGTGTGAAGAGGGAATTGACTGCGGAGGTCCCTGTGATCCGTGTATGAGCTGTGAGGATGGGATTCAGAATCAGGGTGAAGAGGGAATAGATTGCGGAGGTCCCTGTGATCCATGTCCAATAACGACAACCACCATTACAACAACTACGGTGGCGCCGACTACAACGGTGGTTACAACTACAACAGAGGTATCAGCTACAATTATCGGGATAGAGACAACAACCACAACAATTCCCAGTGAGGGAGAAGCATTTCCATTGTCGACAGTATTGGTGCTTGGAGTAATTGTTGTAGTTGCGGGAATAGTGATATTTTTCGTGAGGGGTGGGCAAGGTAAGTAGATCTATTTGAATCTCGCTCAGAGTTGGGGCAACCGAAGAGCAACAAATTTAAACCTTGTACCCCTTAACCGCCTCTATGATCTCCTTTATCTTCCTTAAATCCTCCTCGGCGATTGTACCGGTGACGATGACGTCTGCGCCGTGCTCTACCTTGTCAAATGCAGTTTTTCCGTCTCTAATCCCGCCACCGACGATTAATGGGATTTCTAGAGCTTCGTGAGCTGCCATGACCATTTCATTAGAGACGGGTTTTTCTGCTCCAGAACCTGCCTCTAAATATACACAATGCATTCCATAGTATTGGGCGGTTAATGCGTAGCTTAAAAGTTTATCTATATCATCGTCTTTGATCACATCCAGGTTGGCGAGTTTTTCAACCGTGGTTCTCTTTTTGCCGGTACTTATTACGATGTAGCCCATGCCGATCGGGTGAATACCGAATTTTCTAACCAGTGGGGCTCCGGCTATTTGTTCTTCTATTAAAAATTTCCTTTTTCTGGAATTTAAAAGGCACATAAAGAAGATGTAATCCGCAAATTCGGTTACGGCATTGGCTGAATTGGGGAATATGATGACAGGAAGATGCACTACATCCTTAATTGCGATCGTGGTTGCTTCAACTCTTTTTCTGTTTACCGTAGAACCACCGATCATTATCGCATCTGTACCATAAGAACTGGAGATACCTGCTATCTTAGCTGCCTTCTCTGGTTTCTGTTTGTCAGGATCTATCAAGGTAAAGTGCAATTTTTCTTTTTTCTCTTCCAGCCATTCCTCTATCACATTCATTTTATAACCCCCGTAGCTCTTGCGAGTTCGATAGCCTTTTCCTTGGACAGACCATCTCTAAGAATTGTATATCTCTCCCTTATTTTATTTGCCATCATCAGGGCTCTGATTATATATTCATCAGCAATTTTTAATTCCTTCGAATTTATTGGGGCCCCAACAGTCTTCAAGGCATTTTTTACCTTCTCCCAATCTGTTTCATGGAGATATGCCATCATTATGGTGCCAACACCGCACTGCTCTCCATGTAATGCGGGCTCTGGACAGATCATATCCAGGGCGTGACTGAATTGGTGCTCTGCCCCCGAGCAGGGTCTGCTGGAGCCGGCGATCCCCATTGCAACCCCGGAGCTTATTAATGCCTCAACTAAAATATCGGTATGATCCTTGATCTTTTCGGCGTTATACATAACTATCTGAGCACTCATCATCGACAAAGTAGCTGCATAGTCGCCATAGTATTCACCCTTTTCCTCGTGGGCTATCTTCCAATCCAAGACGGCGGTGTAATTTGATATTGCATCCGCACATCCAGCTGCAGTTAATCTCAGAGGTGCTTTTCTGATTATCTCTGTATCTGCGATGATCCCCAGAGCAGAATGAACTCGGATAGAGAATGGCTCTTTACCCTTCAGAGAGGCCTGAGGGGAGGTTATTCCGTCATGGGAAGCCGCAGTCGGTACACTGAGAAAGGGGATTCCTGTTTTATACGCACATATCTTCGTTATATCTATAACGGTCCCTCCACCGACACCAGCGACATAGTCAATGTTTTTCTGTTTTATTAAATCGATGGCAGGTTGAATATCCTGATCTATTGAATTTCTAAGGATATAGATTTCAGAGTTTAGATCCGATCTAACCCTGTCGCCAGCAATTCTGGCAGTATTTGGATCTGCAATTACCAAAGATTTTCCAACGAGAGCTAATTCACGCACAACACCCCTGATCTTCTCTATTGCGCCATCCCCCACTATTACCCTTCGGGGGAGTTCAATATCTTTCATCCTTAGATATTATGCGACAGATAAATAAAAAGAGGAAATTAACTATAGAACAACGAGTTGGGCGTGCTTAACACCAGAAACCTCCATAACGTGCTCTTTTTCTACAAATCCAAGATTTATCGCTTCTTCCACTACTCGGTTGCCGGTTAAATTTGCGATCGTAGCATTGGAGAGTAGCTTGGATAATTCCTTAATAGAAACGAGATCACCTTCGTAAAAGCCTTTGGAGACCTTCAGATAAACATCACCCTCTGAGAATTTTTTCCCTAGAATCTCCTTATCACATGCTGTAACCAAGATTTCCTTTTGACTCCTACGGACATTTGTGTAAATCATTTGTGCTCTATTTAATCTTTCTCAAAGGCCACCATCCGCCACATGCTTCGCACTTTATGATCTTTTCACCCGCGAGCTCCGTAAACTTTGTATCGGGTCGTCCGCACTCGTGGCAGATAACGTACTCCTTTGCATATTCCTCTATGCGCCTATTGATCATCTCCCTCCTTAGTACCCTGTTGATAATAACCCTCTTGCCATCAAAGGTCGCAAACGCCGCCAGCTCCTTTGACAGATAAGTCAACAGATGCTTGGGCTCTCTTCCAAGGGTGTTGGCGATCTCATTGAAATTCCTTACTATCGTCTGATTGCCCTCCACGAAGGAATCCACCTTGGGTATTTCGAACCTTGAATGGCTTTTCAATTTATCCGGTAATTTTTCCCATGCCCTGCCCAATAATTTTTCATATTCGTAGGTGGCCATTATTCTTCGATTTCAGATTCCGATTCCTCCTCAATCTTGGGTGTTTCATAAGTGATGAATTTACGATTAACGTCTCTGATTAATGAATCACAATCCTGTTTTATCTTCTCCAGTGTTGCGACGATCCTGTGTCTTTCCTGCTCAACATCGTCAATCATCTCATAGGGCTCTATAGCCGTTTTAAAGTCGTCCAGCTCAACTACAGTGTATTCAGATTCATTTATCTTCTTAGTAACCTTCCTGCAGACCTTCTCCAGCCACAGATTCATCTCCGTCTTTACCCTGCGCCTTATCAATTTATCACTATCCAATTCCTCCCTCATCAGCCTTACTACGGGAGCCATGGCAAAGGCGAATTCCCTCCCCTCTGCGACTTCTTCCTCGAGTTCCTCGGGTTCTTCAGGTTCTTCCACATCAATATCTTCTTTCTTGACCATTTTAATCCTTCCTGTCTTTTGTTTTTGAGGTATAATAATACTGTTAGATATTGGATTTCAGTCTAAAAAGCTGACTTTTCGAATCTTTTAAACATGAAAGATAATATAGTTAAGGCTCCTTTTATTGGTTAATTGTTACTGCGCAGTTGTGCTGGGGTGGCCAAGCCCGGGAACCCTTTCTTTCGAAAAGAAAGCGTTCGTGGCAACCTTTTTAGAAAAAAGGTTGATTAAACAAATTTCACAAAAATTTTTGCTCAAGCTTTTCTAAAGCTTGATTACGGAAAGAAAAGGAAATAGCTTCGCTATTTCAATAACATAAAATCACAATCATAAATTCAGTGTGACTAAGCGACTGAAAGGAGCGCATGTCACACCTTTGCTCAACCTCAGCCTTTTAGAAAAAGGCTGGCGAAAAAATTTTTTGCATAAATTTTTGGTCGAGCTTTTCCAAAGCTCGATG
>Ga0209636_10002908_pt1 | contig 17471 bp, 13 predicted proteins | sample DeeMarSWOR152_54_FD_187464 | JGI IMG/M metagenome (GOLD analysis project Ga0209636, IMG submission 187464) | Marine sediment microbial communities from White Oak River estuary, North Carolina - WOR-1-52-54 (SPAdes) (version 2) | ecosystem: Environmental > Aquatic > Marine > Intertidal zone >...
TTAGCAACAATCTTTCATGGGAACAAAGTTGTTTGGTATGAGAATAGAGGGAATAACAGTTTTCAGGAACATGTTATCGATGATGATTATAGACAAGTTGCTTGCGTTCATGGAACGGATCTGGATAATGATGGTGACCTTGATATCATTGCCTCCTCTGGAGTAGAAGGAATTTTTTATTATGAAAACCTTGGTAACAACTATTTTGCACGGTTTCCACTTAATGAATCCTTAGTTGATTGTTATTTCATCATTCCTGTCGATGTGAACAATGATAATCTTATTGACATAGTTGGCTCACAACGAACAAGTATAACTACCTTATGGATCAATCTTGGCAATTTTTCATTTACCCGATATACTCTAACTGATAATCCGAATATGGTTAGATATTTGTGTTCTGCAGACTTAGATAATGATAAAGATGTTGATATAGCATTAATATCTGTTAGTGGGTATGTATTCTGGTTAGAAAACCAAGGTACCGTTAATTTCTTGCAACATAATATTGAATCAGGTTATTTGGGAGGTCACGGAATATATGCCTGTGATTTTGATGATGATGACGATATAGATATAATTACGTGTGCAAGTGATATTAATGAAGTTAATTGGTTTGAAAATAATGGTAATGGTAATTTTTCAAAAAATGAGATAGATTCAAAAACGCTCGAACCTGGATATGTTCATTGCTCAGACCTAGATAATAATGGATTAGTAGATATTATTGGAATGTCATTTGAGCTAGACGAGTTGTACTGGTGGCAACATAAGGAGAATCACAATTTTATTCGACACATCATACATGAGAGTTACGCAGGAACTATGTGTAAAACCGGAGACATGGATAACGATGGAGACATGGATATCATTGCTAGTGATTATATCAATGGATTTATCTATTGGTGGGAAAATCTTCTGATATGATCAAGGCATTGAAGCTATAATAATAGCAGGTGCAGTTGGAATAGGTGGCGGAGGACTGTTTACTCCAGTATTGCTTATAATTGGGGGATTTTCAGTCCCACAAGCCATCCCAATTGCGAGTGCTGCAATTTTTGGGGTAGAACTGGCTTCAACACTTGTGAATCAACAAAACCATGACAAATAATGTTAATGGTTATCATACAGTTTTAGTATGAGGGCATAGGAAATTTTCACAATCACTGTTTTAAAAAAAATTAAGAGGTTGTACTGATAATTTTATTGCTATGTGTAAATTCTGTCGTATAATGAAATTGAAAGTAGTTAAAAAAATCAAGAAAAAATCTCTTTTTCAAACAAAAAGAAAACATTTTAATCCAATTGATATTTTCTTTATTCGAACAACACCTTATATCTGAATTTTATATGTAAAAGTTGGATAATAAGGAATTTAATGGAAAAATATTAATAGAAAATATAAATATATACTGAAGGATAAGAATGAAATACACTTTTACTTATATAATCGAACAAGATGAAGATGGACTTTATGTGGCAGACGTACCTGCTTTACCAGGATGTCATACTCAAGCAAAAAGCTTAGATGAATTAAAAGAGAGAGTTCTAGAAGCAATCCGTCTTTATCTTGATGAAACAGGCACTTATACTGAAAAATCACGATTCATTGGAGTTCAACAAATTGAGGCTCTAATTGAATGACTTTACGACCATTGAGCTATCGAAGAGTAGCCAAGCGCCTAGAAGAATTAAAGTTTCATCCAGTAAGACAATCAGGGTCGCATATAATCTTTAAACATACAGATGGACGTATGACAGTAGTCCCCAATCATCCAGGAGAAAAGATAGGGAGAGGATTGCTGAGAAAAATCATAAGAGACGTTGATATTTCTATAGAGGAATTCATGCAAAAGGTATAATGTCATTTTTTAACTAAATTAAATGTCGTAAAAGGCTGGATTAGAAAGGAGGATTCCTCTTTCTTGGAATTATAAGGTTGTAGTCTGAGACATCATATCACTTAACTTTTTTTCTGACTTTACTGATATTGATTCAATATTTTTAATGAGAACAGTCATTGTACCGACTAATATGAGTAATCCAAAAAAAAACAGCCACCAAAAATTAACCATTAAAATAGGAGCTAAAGGGGGTACGAGCAATTCAAGTACAAGTATATAACCCAGGTAAGTAGTTCCAGAAATAACAAACATTTTATCGATCTTAAACTGATATTGTTTGGCTAAAAATAGTGGAAAAACAATGTAAATTATTATACGTAAAATATATCTAAACCATTGCTCATCAGAAGAGATCTTTAATATATCTTTGATTATAAAAGCGAAATCTTGTCCGAAAACATTAGTTAATATGCCACTGAAGTTTAAAATACAGAAGGAAAGGAAAATTGTAAGAAGAAATAACTCTTTCATCGTTTCAGTGTTTCGATATTGTTTGGCATTTTTAAGAGATAGATATGATAGGAATCCATTGGCTACAACACCTAAGGGAAAGGCTAAGAATAATGAAAGAATTCCTAATGGAAAATTTCTAAATGGATTCTCTTGCATGCCTTCAATAGGGACTTTTGGGATCTCTCGGTTGAGTATAATCGCTGGAACCACAATTATTCCATGGCCACCCTCATGAGAAAACATAGTCACAAAAGTTAGAATAGGCAAAATCAAAAATAGTGTACCACTTATGAATAGTAATTCCAATAATGTCTTTATTGAAAAATGCTTCTTTGGTTGAATTAAATCCAATTTTTCTACCTCATATATTTTGATTGATTTTAACTATTCTATATCGCTAATATGTCTAAAGAACCGTTCAAGAAAGGCTGGAGTAGATTTGCGAATACGTAGTAACCATAATAATATTATAATTTCTCCCACGAGTAATATAAAGAGTATAGGATAAATAATTAACGGAGTATCAGGTGTACTTAGAGCGACAATAGAGATAATCATATGAATAACAATTATGAAAGCAAGCATTCCAATCCCTATATTGATCCCTTGTAGTGCTAATGGTTTCCCTGTTTCTTTCTGTGAGAGGAATGCTTCTTTTAATAAAGGTTGATCTGCTTCTGTTATTTCGCGATTAATTATATCTAAAATTTCAAGAGCTCTTTTTCCAAGAGGAGTAATGGTGTATTTGTTTTCTTCATTCTTACTGACAAATCCTTTGATTTGATTCAAATGATAAGTCAGCTTACCCGAAGAAATATCAAAGTAATTTAACAAATCTGTAAACGTCTGTGGTTGGTTAGCTATAATTCTTAAGGCTTCTCTACGAATATCATGAGCAATAGCCTGAATAACTACTTTTTCAGAAGGAATAGACATGATAAAATCTCCAATAGAGCCATAAATACAAAGACTTTTATTATTTTTTGAAAAGAAAACTTTACAACAGTGCCAAATAAAATTTACAAAGAAAAAAAGGATTCAAAGGAAAATTTTACTAATTCATCAAAATCTGTCATCAACAAGCCTTCTTTAAATCTAAGCTTTAGCATTAATGTAAACGTCGTAAAAGGCTGGATTAACCCTCAATTTCCAATGTAAGAAAATTTTAAAATTTAAATAAGAATTTTAATATTATTCTCAAATTAACATCTGGACTAGTCCAATCTTCCCAATAATTTTTAGTGAAAACATTATTTTTTCCTTCATCAAAGGTTTGTAGCAATTAAATTGTTATCAGAATTCGAATCTAAGTCGATAAGCAAAATCCTCCTCCATGATTATCTATGGGCTATTTGTCTAGAGAAAAAGCTGTGTTCTCTTGAAGGGGAAAAACTGATTTATGAATGTAGGAGGAGGCAGAGGAATGACAATTCCATTGCATCGTTGTAAAAGGCTGCACTAAAACCAAACCTATAAAGCACCTATTCAACAGGTTTTAATCTCACCAAAATACACCAATATTTTTTCATTAGAATATATGTAAAAACAGAGTATTTGAATGGAAGAAAAAACCTTAGAAAGGATGACACATCACAAAAAACTTAAATTTCTACCGAAATTTGGGGTAAATCAAATAGAAATCTAATAAAGACAAAAGACATTAAGAGAATTTTCGGATACCAGTCCAATATTGATGCTAGTGGTCTATTTGGTTGAAAGTCTGATAGTTCAGGTAGTAATTGATGGTTTTGTCCTTTCTTTTGCAGCAATAGCAGGTGCGGTTGGAATAGGTGGCGGAGGACTGTTTATTCCAGTATTGCTTATAATTGGGGGATTTTCAGTCTCACAAGCCATCCCAATTGCGAGTGCTGCAATTTTTGGGGTAGGACTGGCTTCAACACTTGTGAATCAACAAAACCATACCATAAATTACAAATTAGCATTGACATTAGAACCTTTTACGATTATTGGTACCATAATCGGGGTTCAAATTTTTCTTAATATTCCAGAAATGCTCATAATGTTATGCTTTGTTATTCTCATGATTTTTTTATCCGTCGAAACGAGTAGGAGAGCACGAAAATTGAAAAATGGTTTAAATAGCCAAAATGAGAAATTCGAAGATATTTTATATACTCACCTAACTTCTAAAAATACTATTATAGCCATAGTAGGATCTGCTTGCGCTGGAATAATATCTTCGATAGTGGGAATTGGTGGTGGGTTAATAAAAGTTCCCATGTTGAGTGAATTAGGGTTATCTTCAAAGATCGCTTGCGGTACAGGAAGCTTTATGGTACTATTCACCTCACTATCTACAACTACTCAATTTATAGTTTTCAATCAACTCGATTTAAATTCAGGAGTAATAATGTTCTCTCTTGGTTTTATAGGCTCAATACTAGGCACATTTCTCTCTCGGCATGTTACCCGTCCATATTTCTTACATCTGATGCTGGCTTTTACGATTGGTCTATCTACAATTTTTATTATAGGAGAGGCCATTTTAGGTTTATTAATATAAGATATCGGATCCGAAAAAGATTCTTCCTCCAATTCTACCGATTTTAAGGCCTGATAGGTTTCTGCTTAAACCGTGATCATTCTGGATACCATGCTTAGGTTTATGGTTAAGCATGGTTACCAAGGGTTTATCGCTGAAACTTCGTCAAGGGCTGGTTTAGATTACAAAAGTATATACTCGTCGGTCTATACTAATCCAGAACACAATTAGAAATAGCTAAATCATAATTTGGGACCTTTATATAGGTTAAATCTACTTTGAAATCAATATTTACTTCTTGTTTTGATTTTGCTAGGAAATCCTTCCCAAAAAAGAAACCGTCAATTTTTATTGACCTGAATTATTTGTCAAAATGGATTTAAAATACGATATTATGATTAATATGAAGGAATATGGAGTCAGAGGACTTAGCAAAACTCTTGAGTTTAGTAGCAAATCCAATTAGAGTTGAAATTATTAAATTATTAGATAATGAACCGCGGACGTTCTCTGAAATCCTCATGGAATTATCATTAGAGTCAACCAGTAAATTATCATTTCATTTAGAGAAGCTTTCTTCTTTAATTAGGAAAAATAAAGAGGGATTGTATGAGTTAACATCACTCGGACAAAAAATCTATGTTTTATTGTTAAAATTTGAGAATAATGAAATTCGACTGGCAAATAATAACGAAGGAGGGATGATAGTTCTAAACGACTCCTCTCCTTCCCATATTAGACTGAAATTCAGAAATGACTTTCTATTGATGAAAGTATTCACACTAATTGTAGGATTGATGCTAATTTTTCTAATCATAACATGGTTACCAATTTATGATCTATTTTCCCCATTCTTTTTAACTATCACACTAATGTTTCCTTTCATCTATCTTGGGTATTATTTGCTGCTTTTGAGCAAAAAAAGAATTTCTTTTCGAATAGCATTGTTTAATTCCTTTTCATTATTGATATTCTGCATTTTCACCATGGTATTAGCATTTATACTGTTGGAGTATTCGTTTTGGGGATATCAGGAATCATTCCCTAAATTATTAACCGCATTATTGTTTAATGAGTTGTTTTTTCCAGAAATAGTATTCATTCAGCCATATCTAACAATGGGAATTCTTATTTTCATATGGATAACGAGTTACTTCTTCCTGTTCGGTATTGTATTTTTCATAATCAACCATCTTCCATCCAAAAATGAAGATCAAATAGACGAACTACAGCTAGGAAAAATATTTTCTATCGTCAATCAGAAAATCTTTTGGTTAATTGCTATTCCAACTTTCAGCGTACTATCGATTATATCATCTGATTTGAAATATAATATCACTACTCATTATACTGGTACACCAGGAAATATTTTACCCTCAATTGGAAACCTTTTTCCGACTTTCATTAATCTATTCCCAATTATTCCATCAATCATAATCTTAATAGTTGTAATACTGAAATATCACTTTAATTATCTTTCTGAAATAAGCATAGGCCGCGTTTTATCATACATTTGTCTATTTGGTCCCCTCCTATTGTTCAGTACTACAATTCTTAATTCTTTCATGTTAATGAGTTCTGTAGAGATGAATGACCCTGCAATGATTTTTAAAATAATAACATTCATTTTTTCGAAAATCATTCTTGGTTTAGCTCAATTTATTAGTTTACTAGCTTACTCTCTTCTCCTCCTGAAATCATTGTCAATAAGTAATACTCTTAGATGAGTTATTATTAGAAGTGAGAGGTTTTAAAGAATTGTTATAGTAAAATTATATTATTTGATGTAAAGAATCATTTTTTTAGAACCGATTTTTCGATATTCTGGATGAAACCTTTGAGATCAATTACCTGTTTTTCATATGTCATCCATAAGTATAGACCGCGGTATATACAAGTCCTTCAAATTAACCAAGATGGATAATAAATCTTGGTTTAAAGCAAAATCTTATGTATCATAAGTAGTTACATAAAAATCATCGTGGATGACTGTTATTGATTCCATTGGCGAAGAGAATTCGGTCTGTATCTTGATTTATGACCCCCACTATTATAGCTGGTCGTAGTCTAAATGACCAATGTTCAGATGTTATGAATCCAAATAACCCAGAGTATCAAGATGCTTTAGACAATAGAGTTAATCAACTGAACCCCAAACACCCTGCATACCGTTCATCGCGAGGAAAGAAATAGCTCTATCTTTCAAAAAACGGGCGATTTTCAAGGTTCGGGGCATATTTAACCATATATATTTTTGTAATCTAAACCAGCATTTTGCGAAGTTATGAAGTCCTTAACAAAAAGAGGTTTTCTTTTCGATTTGTATTTCCTCAATTTAAGAAGTAACATTGTAAGAGCTAGTGAACGAGGATAGAGTCAAGGCTACTGGGAGAAATAATCAACTTAGTCTTAAGCTTTGAATAAGAGGCTGTCTATCATTATCTTCTAATTTTTCTTACGACGCTTCATCAAGATAATCAAAGGTGTTAATAGGATTATTGAAATGAATAAAAACCCTGATGTTGGGGAGGGGGGACTAGATGAGGTTGTAGAGAAAGTTTCCTCCGTCGTTGTCTCTTTGGTTGTTGTCGTTATAATAACTGGATTGATATTGCTTGTGGTGATTGTTGAAGTAATTGTTGTAGGAGGAGGTGGTGGAGGAGTCGTTGTTGTAGGTGGAGGAGGAGAGGCAACTATTACAGGTAGAGTAGATGAGATTGTATCGATGATGGTATTGATGTAACTACTGTGATATGTATTGGGTGTCCAATCAAAGTATTGTGATCCGCCCGTGAAGGTCACTACAAGTGCTTCTGATTGTACAATTTCATAATATTCCAAGAAAAATAGTTGAAGAATGTTATTATCAATTTGTGAATGTGTTCCACTGTAGCTAGATTCCCATTCTATGCCTACATCAGTTAGAGGATCACCAATCATCCAATACACAATGTCTTGTCCTGTTGCTGGATGTGAGATCAAGATCATCGCTTCAAAGTTCATCGGGTTACCATCATCACTTAATAATGCCATAAGATAAGTAGAGGTTCCTGAACTTAAATTTGTTAAGTCACCATCAGTCATAATGATGATTGTTGATCCCTGGATTTCGACCTGTTTTAGATCAATGTAATCAGCATAATCACCAATGCCTAACGAGCCTGAGATCACTACATCATCAAGGGGATCCGTCTGGGATGAGGCTTGGACTTGGATAACATGAGTCAATGTAATAAATAGAATAATACATATGAAGGATGTCAGTTTGAGGGATTTCATTATCATAGAAATTCCTTCAAAGTCAGCTTAATCGCTCCCAGGGTAGACCCAATCATCAGAAAATTCAATGTTTGGTTCTTCCCATGTCCAAGTGATTTTTTTATAGCCAAATGCAACTTCTTCCACGAGGGGTTGATAGGTGTCTGGATTCATTACGTTTGGTTGAAATTCTCTGATTGATATTATCTTTGCGTCTTCTAGCAGTACAGTAAAATAATGTTGCCCACCTGTAGGATCAAAAAAGTGAATCTCCACTCTTATTAATGTTTCAATTTGAATCATGGCTTTAAAAAGTAGTGGAGTGCTATTATCAACGAGCTTCAAGATTTTAACTGGTGTATGAACTCTTGACCCTGACATCTGTCCACTGTGTGGATCTGTGGGAATATATACACTATGGGAATATTGATATCCAGCAATCCATCTTAAATATCCACTTGCGGTAACACTGCCATCAATGTAACCCGATTGACCTTCGATTCGAACATAAAATACCTGTCCAGGTGTTGTTTGCAATCTCTCAGTACTTGTTTCCGCTCCATGTGTGGGGTTATTTCCTATTGATAATAAGATAATACTGCTGACAAAAATGAAAAAAAGACCAGCAGCAAAACTTCCTTTTATTTTTTGATTTTTACGTTGAAAAGTCATTTTAGAGTATCTCCATGTGAAATATGAAAAAAAGCTTGATACTATATATAAAATTAACCTCTAGCAGAAAGAAATTTGGATGGGTTACAATCTTTCTTATAATTGGCATTATCACTTTAATCCAGGTTTCATAGGAAACTTAGAACTACAAAATCGCTTAGGAGGGAGTCACCTGTAATGTTATTACGAATCTATAAAGAATCAACTCTTTAAATTCGAGAATTCAAACATTCTAAACAGTTAAGAGAAAAAAAAGGAAGAGGGAAATAATACTAAAACCTAAAAACCGCTTCGTTTTCGCCTAAAGTACACTATTGCTGCTGCTCCTCCTGTTATGACTACCCCACCGCCACCAATGAGTAGTAAAACTTCAAATGGGAATTCAGATGGTACTGATGTGTCTTCCATCATTTCAGGAGGTATAATCTCGTAAACAAGGAACTCTTCTACAAATACTTCTTGATTACTAACCGTTGGATCATATTCAGTATCCAATTGAAACTCTATGCTCGGTAAATTTAGTTTTGTAATTACTACCTGCATTGTTAGATTATATTTGCCTGGAACACCTGGGCCCTGTCTTGCAAGATCAATATAGAGATAGGAAGTACCTGAAACTGTGAGAATGAGAAGAGACCTCCAAATCGATGTATCATCAAAATCCTCTGAATAAGATTCAAAAATCTCTAAATCTCGTAAATTTCCGCCATGCACAAAAATCTGAGAATCTTCAAAGGTTGCATTTAGAAATTCAAAGGGTTGATCAATCACTACTCCATCATAAGTTGAATAATTACCAATAAGGTACACCGTAATGTTGTATATGCTGTATGGATCTAAAGTTAGAGGAATACCATAAAGCTGGTTATCACCCGTGGTATAAGCATTATTGATAGTAAATGAAGTTGTTGAACTAATTGCTGACACTGGAATGAAAAATTGTTGCCCTGAATATAAATAATCCGTGGGTATATCTAAAGTTAAGCCTGTTAAGGTTGGTATGGATGAAGTATCCAAAGTACGTAAATCCCATGTTGATTGGCTTGTTGCTACATTTGTGTTGACTGTAAGAGAAGCTGAAAAAGTGTCATATGGATCAGCAGTTATATTTTGGATTGCAGCATAGGGTCTTATCATTAAGATTGGTACTTCATAATTGCGAGTAGGAAGTAACGCGTTTATAATGGAATTATTATAATTCCATGCTTCCCAAACACCTGGGGTAATAGTTTCATTTTGATTGCCAAACCATCCACTAAATGTCCTCGAAGCAATTTGTTCATTATATTTGCCAACAAAAGTCCACTCATATAGTACTGCTTGAATAGGAAAGATTTGATCATCAGTAGAAAGGTTGACCCAGTTAAGTCGATTGCGTACTATTGGGAGCTCAATTGCAAAAAGGCTGTCTTGGTTTACTTGAATAGTGCCAGGTTGCTGAATTGGAATGGTAGTAAATCGTATTTCATAATCGATATTATTTACTTTGTCAAGTTGTATAGCATAAGACCCTGCTGGCATATACCGCCAATTTGGATCAGCTTCATGATCTGTAGCAATGTCACCTACACTATCACCATACAAGTTGCCTCGTTCTGGCTCAAAGAAATTCTCATCTATTATAGGAATCCATTCATCTGGAAGAACTCCTTGAATATAAAAAGTGAGATCAAATGGATTGGCTACATTAGTCCAGTTTATCGCCATCATGTTAGGAACATTGAACGAAAAAGTATAGAAGATATCATATTCTAATGTTATATCTGTGTTCAATTGTAATGGACTGGTCTCAGTTTTTTCGGTTGAAGGTACTTCTTGGTAAAAGATAAAATATTGTCCATTTGCTTCACCTGGTGAATATAAGACAAGAGTTGCGTTTTCCGACTCTCGTGCACGAATTATCATGCCATCCTGATCGATAAAACCACTAATAACATCATAATGGTCACCAATTAAAAATCTGTATGGTTCACTACTTGTCACTCCTGGTTTGACATCTTCCATGTCAAAAATAGCTGTAAATCGATAGTATTTACCTTTGATAAGGGGTAGAGTGAACATCCTGGTGCTGAAGAATTCAGAGTCAGGTTCAGTAAATTGATCTGTGGTCTCATTATAATACCAAGGTTGTCCTTGATTCAGTTTTCCAGTAGTTAAATTGTTTAATTCTAGTGTTGGAAGCCAAGTTGGGAAAGTCCATAAATGGGGAGTCAAAGTCACTAAACTAGAACCATTTAGATTACTTAATGTAAATTCAAGTAAGCTTTCATTCTTTGGAAAAATTGGATAGGTCATTTTGTTGTTAGGTATCCCAACAAAATATCCTGGTGTTGGGGGATACGCAGATTCGAAGGATATAGTTCCCCTTACATTGGTAGCACTAAAGGTAACATCCAAATAGAACGGATCAGCACTATCTACATAACCCCAATAATCTACTCCATCTTCTGCAAAGAAAGTAGTAGAATAATTCATATGTAAACTTATAGGTTTCAGCTCAGTCTTATTGAATACAGGATTTTTATTGCTAGCAATCCTGACTGCTCTTGGATAGGAAATTGATGGGAAGAAATTATGATTACTATAATATAAATCGTTTTCTAATAACTCATCTTCTAAATTCCCTGGAACCATATTACCTCTTATCAGGTCGAATGGAAAGATATCATCAAAATCAAAAAAATTTTGACCGCCATCAACAAAAGTATATTCCACTAAATCTGTAGACGTACCCCAATATTCGATGTCCTCAAAACTTGTACCAGGAGGGAGTATATAATAATCCCATGGCTCATATGTCCCTGGATCAAGTGAATCTGTAATCTCTTCTATAAAAATAATGGGTGTTTGTTGAACGGTTGCTAATATCGAAGATACTGGAATCAAAGTCATTAAAAATATAAAAACTACTACAATCTTGATAATTCTCAATTTAGACATTTTTTTTCCCTTTTGAATAATTTGAAAAATCAACCAAGCATAGACGAAATTGTTGTACCTTATAATAATTACCAATTAATGTTGTTCAATCCATTTTTAAAGGGGAATTTGAGTTATTCGTATTGAGCTGTTAACTGATAATATTTTTCTTGGCAGCCTATCTAGGAAAATCTAGTGAAAGAGGATTTTTAGTAACAAAAGCTTACTAAGAGGTTAGAGTTGTTGATAGATGCCTATTACAAAAGGGATGATATCTTTTTTCAACTCTTGCCTAGTAGGGGACTTTTAAATACTTTTTGTCTTTGTGTAAGAAGTTACTCATATTTCCTTGCATTTCTGAGTGAGGATATTGAATACGTAAGTGAAGGTGGTAATCCAGCCTTTTACGAAGTTGGGTATATCCTTTCCTGATCTATTTTTCGAATTTCTTTCTATTTTTAATTCCAATAAGCAATATTAGTAAGAATGCCAATCCAGTGATGTTAAATCCTGTTGTTATTTGATCAATGGTTTTATTGGTTCGTAGAACTTCTGAAGTAGTACTTGAGGTTGTAGAGATTGACGTTGTAGTAGTTGTTGTTATCTGAGAAGAATGTAAATCGTATTCAGTTACTGCATCCCCAACTTTTGGACCATATGCTCGTAAGTTTATATGTATTGAATAGTCAGGTTGGTCAATTGAAAATACAAATGTGGTTGGAATGCTAGATTTCGCTTCTAGTTCACCAAGATTCATTATATGTGTTATATTGAGAAAAGTCAAGCCTGCGACTTGGGAAACCGTACAGTTGAGGGTAATACTACCATTTGTTCGGACATATAATGAAGGATTAGTAACAATAACTTTAATTTGGAGATAATCCCCTAATTGTTGATTATTAGTTTGGATTGATAGATAGGGGGCTTCTTCCGCCATGAACAAGAGTCCTGGATAGACTTGAGCACAATTATCAATCACTTCATCTGCTGGTGGATTACAATAATCCCACACACCACGTTGGTGATGATATTCAGTTGTGTCATTATATATTGAATAGAATGCTGAAGGATTTCCATAGGTCTCAAACGTGAAGGCAAGAAGCGTTCCATTAGGGTGGCTGTACATCCAGTCTGCCCATTCACCAGAACAAGCATAAATGTCCTCAGTCGCATATGAAAATCCTGTTAGTTCTTGCAGTTTTGTCCCTGTGCTAATGTACAAGTCTCTATCTATTCCTGTTGGCAATTCACACTTGTACGCCCAAGGACTTAATATCATAGTATAATCCATTCCAGAATGTAGGGAGACTGCAGTGACAAAATTCCTTTGCATTACAAAATCACGAAATCGTGCTGTACAATTTTCAGAAAATGCTTTGGGCCCGTGGTAATTCCAGGAGGAAGGATTATTGGAAGCGCCTGTTAGATCCCCAAACTGGTAAGCATAGTTACGATTAGGATCGACGCCACCTGGGGCATCGTTTCCAATTAACCCGTCCCCATCAAGATCTATTCCTTCATACCCAACAAAGTTGTTAAACTCATCAATTAATCGATCAATATACCCGTCCTTATTGGTATCTTGCGCTTCATATTCATCCTCAACACCATCTCCGTCTTCGTCGATAGGCCGTGAAGTTTTTCTCTGCCAGGGAAATTGACTCACAAGTTCGGCGCCATCGATATTAAGACTAGGGATCACATAAATCGTTTTAGTGTTTAAAAGGTTCTGAAGTAATACAGAAGATGATAAGAAATCAAATACTACTTTATCGATGAAATAAAGGGCATTTTCAACCGTGATCTGCTCATGAGCGTGGTGTTGACCAACGATCACAACTTCAGTTTTCGGAAGTGCAATTGATTCATTAGTGATTCGAACACAGTAAATGTCTCGCCCAAAATAGGTCTTTCCTATCGAAAAGAGCTCAATAATCTCTGGATATGTAGTATTGAGGTTCTTTAGCTTTTTGACAAGTTCAGAATAGTTATGGTATGGCCCAAACGAAGAACCAAAGACCACACTATCATCACCCTGTTGATTACCAGGAGCTCCGTCAAATTCGTCCCAAATAAAGGTGTAACCTTCTCTAGTACAACTTTTTAATATATTATTTGATGATATAGGTAGGTTGAGTGTAGTATCCAAATTTACAAAATTGATAACTACTATTAAGCTTAAAAGTATTATTCCAATAGATAATCTCCCAGTAATACAAAGTATTTTCATTTTTTTCTCCTATATTCCTGATGGAGTCTTCTAGATTTATAAATATTAATAAATAATAATCTAAAATATCAGTAAATTGACAGTGTTATGACAGGATCTCTATATACGAACGTTCAGTAGTTATCTAAATTGAGGATCTCACAGTACTAAATCACGGAAAGGTCACATGATCCTTGGGTCATTGCTTGGAAATAACTGGAGTGAGAAATGATTGATCGAATTATTTTATCAAACGTTTGAACGTTTCCTTCCATCACTTCAAGATAAGTAATTTTATTTTCTTTCAGAAGTGGATTAATATCAGTATTAGCCACTTCCCTATCCAAAATTCCAAGAAATATTATTTGGTAATCAGAAAAGAATTCAAGCTGTTTGAATTCATTGTACAAAGATTGTGCTGATTTAAATGATGAATTATCATTCTTCTGATAAATATAGATTACTCCTATAGCTCCTCGATAATGTTTTTCTCTAATCTTTTTAAGAGACTCCTGACTAAAGAGCTGACTTAAGTAAACACTAATGTGGAAGTTATCTGCATCGATTTCTTTAATGAAATTATACTTACCCTCGATAAGTACCTCCCTAGTTGGTGCATCCCCTGTGTAATCCTGTAGGAGATCGGTGGCAATAGTATTAGGATTACTCATTACACAGATTTTTATTGGTATTTGAGTACTCGTCATAATCCTTCGACACAGATGGAATTAGTTTGACTTTTTAAGAATTGATTTCTCAATTGTTTCTCACATTTTCATACTACTCAAATATATACTCTTTCTAGTCAAAATATGGGTTTTAATTCAGCCTTTCGCAAAGTTGATAAATTGAAATTATCATAAAGATCAACAGTGACTAGAATATCAAAATCACTCTCTTTTGCTGTATCTCACTTGACATAAGAAATAAATAAGGTTGAAAATTGAAAAAATAAAATTTTAAGTGACGAAGTATTTTGCCAGCTCAAGAAGATCAAACAATAATCAATTGGAAATGTAAAGATGGTTCTTAGAAAAGTCAGTTTTCTAGAAGCAATTTCCTTATTAGATTCTAAAACATATCCTGAAGGAACACGCATGGACATAGAATTTGAATGTCTAGTTTTCGAAAGGTGTTCAGAAAAGAAAACATATGGACCAGCACCATACCGATTGCTGCGAGTCACAGATAACCTCTATTCAATAGTTAGAACGTTGTATATCTGGGGTGACCAGGGATATACATATAATATGAATCTGGCTGCCTCTCTTAAGAAAGGTGATAGATTATTAGTATCAAATCCCACAAGACCCCGAAATAGTAGTTATTCAAGAGATGAACGGGGAAATAATGCTTTTTGGGTTGAACAGTGGGATGAAAGATCCACAAAGCAGGGATCACAACTAGTTAAGAAAACTGAATCAAGAGAGATATGTAGTGTTTGCAGACAACCCATAACATCAGAAGAGGAAATTATTTATTGTCCAACGTGTCAGAATCCTTTTCACCCACCTCATTTTGCTGAAAGCCTCAAATTGACGGGAAAATGCCCGATTTGCGCGACAAAAAGCTCTTTCGATGAAATTATGAAGAATATTGCAGCGATATTCGATTTCCCAAAAAGTAATCACACTGAGACATTCGCTTTAGCACGAAAAACTGATAAATTTCACCTAAAAGATAATCGAAAGGCCTCAAATTATGAGGTTATTCCATTAACTTCAACAGCTAAAGACTTATTGAAAGAAATCTGTTCATACATTAAAACACGAACAGGAGCAGGAGTTAAAATTCTATCTAAGTCAGGACAACAGTTCATTGAAATTTCTTACCAAAATGGAATTACCCTAGACTTGTTAGCAAAAATAATTTGCCAATATGAACAGAACCTGTTACATGAATGAATAGAACTTGGAAATGCAATTGGTTCTATAGAAATTTCTATTCATATCATTTAGACAAGAAAAAAGCTTATATTGTTGAATTAGTTTATCTATAGCTAGTAGATACTTTTCTTATCTAATCCAGCCTTTGATGACGTCCGTACATTTAAATTACAGATTCTTTGCATTTTTTAGAGGATCAGCATTGACCAAAAAATAAAATAATATTGTAGCTATTAAGATAAAGATCCCACATACTGGCCCCCAGAGAATAAGTCCAACAGTATATTCTTCCCCAGCAACTAGAGGAAGAAGCTCTTCATCGACCAGAATACCTGTGAGGATGACTGCTCCTGCTTGAAAGATGTTAAGTGGTAATCCAAAAAAGCCAGTATAATGTCCAGAGCGAGTCTCACCAGTATCCTTTTCGTCCTTTTCGACAATGTCACCCATAATAGCGTAAGGTAGTATGAAGTAACCTGACATCCCGATTGCTAGGAGGAGAGCAAAAATTATTCCTTGAATTAATAACGATAACGGTATAACGCCCTGTCCAACAATTAGAGTCGATGGTAACACAAGTGCAAGATACAGTTGTGATACAAGGTAGGTTCTAGTTTTCGAATAACGATTAGAGAAATATCCCCAAAAGATAAACATCAGAATAAGAGTTCCGAACAAGCATATTCCAAAGATAATGTACTCAGTAACTTCAAATTGTAACACATCTTCAATGTAGATTAATACTATTGTTGCTAGTGAAGTTAGACCAATGGTGTGAACTCCGTTTACCATAATCCATGAGACGTAGTTCCTATTGGTTAGAATAATTTTGAGCTCTCTTAGCGGACTTGGAGGAGGAATATTTTCTCGTGGGGGATCTGGAACAAAGAAAATACTTGGTAGGTAGAATATCAATTCAATACCTGCAATAATCAATACACAAGCTAAAAGGATAAACCCAGCAGAACCTAGAATGTCAGCTGTTTCAGGATCACCGATTAAAGAGGGGAGGAGAAAACCGAGCGCTGTCCCCACCAGATTTCCAATGAAATTAGCAGTATTTTGATAACCTGAAACTTCAATTCTGTCAGATTCAGGAACAACTTCGGGCATCCAAGCTTGAAAGGGAGTTGTTAAAAGAGCATAACAAGCCTGGAAACCAGACCCAAAGATTGCCAAATAAATAAATACAAGGAACTCATTACCTAATGGAACGAAAAATTGGGGAGAGAACTGCATTACAAAAAAGAATGCTAATATTGGAGTAAAGAATATTACCCACACTCTCCGCCTACCAAATCGATTATTGGGGGTAATATCACTGAAATAACCACTTAACCAAGAAGCAAGAGCTATAGCTAGTTTTCCTAACCCTGCAGCTAAGCCAGTATATAATCCTGACAACGCGAAATACTTTACATAAACATATAAAGTGAAAAGTGACACCAAATTTAACATTACACTGCTCCCAAAGCGACCCATTCCATAGTAAATCTTTTCCTTTTGATTTAGCAAATTCAAGCTTCCTAAAAAGAGTAGCAAAATAAAATTTTCAAAATTCTTAAATCTTTTGTTAGTTTTCTTTGATTTCAAAACTATTAGAATTTTGATAAGCAAATTTAGTAATAAAATTAATTCACATCATCTTTAATATCCCTTAGATATTC
>Ga0209636_10002909_pt1 | contig 17469 bp, 17 predicted proteins | sample DeeMarSWOR152_54_FD_187464 | JGI IMG/M metagenome (GOLD analysis project Ga0209636, IMG submission 187464) | Marine sediment microbial communities from White Oak River estuary, North Carolina - WOR-1-52-54 (SPAdes) (version 2) | ecosystem: Environmental > Aquatic > Marine > Intertidal zone >...
CTTAAAATTAAACTTTTATTGTATATATACTCCCTATGATTCTTCTTAACTTATGTCTTATCCCTGCTTTACTTGTTCTCGTCTACACACCTTGGATTATATTAGTATCAATGGAATAAAGATATCTATTGAATTAAAGAGCTGGTGGATATAGATCATGTTGAACCAACCATTCGTATGATTCGTCTATAGTAGCTTCCATGGTCTTTTGTGGTTTAAAACCCAATTCATCCCTAATTTTTTGATCGATATATCTTCGTGATAAGGTAAATTTAGTTACTCGATAACGGTTTAGAGTAGTATACCTCCCTGTTAGTTTAACATATATTTCAGAGAGTGCAGCAGTGGTGTATACTAATCGATAATTGACATGTTTTGGTGGTTTAGGAGGAGAAATTGTTCTTACAACATAATCAAGAAAATCGATTACGCGGCATTCAAATGATTTTAAATTGAATGCTTGCCCTTTTGCTTTGTTTTTATTTTCGTAAAGCAGCATCAAAGCTTTACATAGATCATGAGGGTGAATAAATGTTAAATATCCCCTCCCATGACGTAGAATGGGGAATTTCTGCTCGTATACTGCTTTAAAGATACCTAAAATCGTTTTCTTATCTCTAGGTCCAATAACACTTGGAGGACGGATGATACTAAAATTATTCCAACCTTCTTCATCATGCAAATCCCAAATTGCCTTTTCTTGGTAATACTTGCTCTTCTGATACATGCTAGTAGGATTAAATTTGTAATTCTCATCAATTGGGGTGTTAGGAATGTAATGTCCATAAACTCCAGTCGAGCTAGTATGAGCCAGGAATGGATCAGTATTAGTTTTTAGACAAGCCTCCAATAAATTCTTCATCCCCTCTACATTCACTTTGAATAATTCTTTCTTACCAGCCCAATCAGAAGCTATAGCAGCAAGGTTATAAACAACATCAACATCTTTTAATGCGTTTTTTAAACTGATTGGATTATTTAGATCTGCTTTGATTGGAATTAGCCCTTGATTTATAATTGCAGCTTTGCTTTCTGGCGTTCGTACAACCACACGACATTCTCCGTTGTTATAATGGGTATCATTCGCCAGTATTTCTACTAGGAAACTTCCGACTAATCCTGTGCCACCAGTAACTAAATAAACCACTTCTCATCCCATGATTTTGAGTGAATAGAATTTAGTTCTCATTTTTAATCAACCAGTTATCGAGGTTGTTACTCCTTTCCCCAAGTTGATTTTTCATTTTTTCAATCCGCTTTTTAGCAATGTTGAATATTGGCTCTGAGATTTCAAAACCCAAGTAGCGTCTGTTGTATTTGATGCATGATAAAACCACAGAACCACTTCCTAAAAAAGGCTCTAGCACAAGATCTCCTTCATTACTCCCCATACGAACACATTTATCAGTCACAGCTAAAGGTAACCGAGTTGGAGTTTTTTCTCCACCCTTTTGATAATCTCTTTTGATTCTCCAAACATCTTCAAAATATAGTTTTCCTGGAGAGCTGGAATAATCAGAAATTCGATTGAACGTACGAACGTTATCTTCCTTTGCTGAAAGTTTAGTAAAGTAAAGAATATGATAATGGCTTGTAACAAAGCGCTTTTTTGTAAAAACACCGAATTGGTATTTCCAGATAAGATGATTAATTAATCTAAAATCAGTTTCTGTTAATGCATTTAGGATATCTCTAAGATGATTCCATCCTGAAAAAATAAACCCATTTGCTGTTGGTTTCATCGCTTTCCAAGCAGCTTGAAGCCATTGAAGAGTAAAATCATAGTAATCTTCACATATTTCATTATAAAATTGTCCCAATTCTTTTTGTTTTCGATTATACTGAGATCCAACTTTATCAAATTCTATACCAAATGGGGGATCTGTTAGTAAAAGATCTACCGTTTCAGATTCTATCTGATACAATCCTTCAAGACAATCCTGATTATAGATTTTATTTATAGATAGAGTCATTGGTCTTCAGACACCTCATATATACTTATTAATGAGGAGTTAATCCTTTTGTCCTCTATTATGAATTTACATTAATATTTTATTGTATTTTTTCCTTGTTTTCGTTCTGAAGCAAGAACTGTATTAGCTAATAATTCCGCAACTGTCATTGGACCGATCCCACCTGGCACTGGAGAAATAAAACTACATTTTCCTTTAACATTCTCAAAATCAACATCGCCACAAAGCTTACCATTTTCATCACGGTTCATGCCAACATCTATTATAATAACGCCTTTTTTGATCATATCTGCTTTTATGAGCTTTGCTTTACCAATTGCTGTTACAAGAATATCAGCAAGTAGAGTGTATTTTGACAGCGGTTTACTACGGGAGTGACATTGTGTCACTGTTGCATTTCGCTTTTCTAACATGGTAGCTAATGGTCGTCCTACTAAGTGAGATCTACCAACAACAACAGCATGTTTGCCTTCAATTTCAATATTATACCGATCAAGAATCTCGATACATCCCAATGGCGTGCAGGGGTAAAAAACATCTTCGTAATCAAATAATCGACGACCAACATTAACATAATGTAATCCATCGACATCTTGATCAGGACGAATTGCATCAAGAATTTTCTCAGTATTCATGCCACCTGGAAGTGGTAATTGTACAATTATCGCATCTTCGTGTTTTAACTCATTTGAAATAAATTCAATCAACTTTAAATCGTTAATTATATCGAATTGGTGAATTTTGGCATCAATTCCGATCTCTTTACATGATTTCGCTTGGTTCTTAGCATAAATAACTGAAGCTGGGTCGTTACCTACACAAATAATACTCAAAGTTGGTTCTCGTTCTAATTTCTTTATTCTAACCTTTAATTCTTCTCTCAAAGTTTTTGCTGTGGCCTTTCCATCTAATATTGTTACCATTAGAGAAAACTCCGATTGAATGCACATTTAATATAAACTTAAGGAAAAATGAATGAAATCATGCAAGTTCGTCTTCAATAACTTTTATTATGGCTTCTCTTTTAGAATCAAGCTCAATTAACATTTCTTTTATATCATGTTTAAAATTAGATTTTACCTCTTCGTCTTTAATGCTTAACATATTTATTTTAACGTTGAATATTGCTCCTCTGACGGCTGAGTCAGCAAATAAAGCAGCAACACCTGCATCGGTTATCGCGTTTTTATTTCCCCGTTCAGATACAGCTAAAATCAAATCTAAGACTTCAAAGCTAATCTTTGCGACCTGAAGAGGAATTTCTGCTGCATGTATCAATGCATATTGAATTGCCGTAGACCGAACCTCTGGTTCATCTTTGGGCATCCTATATGCTTTTAAAATTTGGTTAAAGGCATTAGTGTCTTTATCCACTAATTTATTTAACCTTTGGTAGAGTTCTGTTCCTCTTGAAACCACTTTTTCCATTTCTTCTTGAACATCAACGAATTTTTCTTTTCCAATCGTTGCTTTTCCTACTAAGACTGCTAAAGCAGCACCCAATGCACCACCTAATGCACTTACGCTTCCTCCTCCTGGTGCTGGTTTATCTGACGCCACTTCTTCAATAAATTCTAATAAAGTTAGATCGACTAGATTTCTTTCAGTCATTTTATCATCAACTCTATAATCTTCTGTTCAGGGATGAACTCATCAAGATCACTCAAACCAAGATTGTCTATAGCGATTTTTATTAATTGACCTTCATCCTCTTCATTTGTTGCATAATATTTCCCAGTCATCAAAATAGCTTCAAGAGGAATCAAACCAACAATTTCACTTCCAGTCACGCTTACGCCTTTTTCAGCAGCTAATCTTTTTATTTCTTCAAATACTTCATGGGGTTTAGTTAGTTCTCTATAATTCATGACATTCATTGAAACCTGTGTTAATTTGCGATCTGGTCTCTCAAGAGTCACTCCCATGCCTTGAATCCCTTCGAACAATCCTGGTTCTCGCACTTTCTGTCCATCTTTTTCTACCCACCATCCCGATTCTCTGACGGTACGGCCAATTGCAGTGGCTATCTCTACATCTTCTGAGTCGATGTTTACATTATAAGCAATAAGAAAATCTCTAGCACCAATAACGTATGCTCCAGAGCGCTCATTAAAGATTGGTTCACCGAAATCAGGTTTCCATTTTGGATCCACGATTTTTTCACGTAAACCTTCATATTCTCCTTTACGAATGTTGGGTAATCTAACTCTTTCTTCACTAGTAGCTGCTTTTGCATATAGGTAAGTAGGAACTTTCAATTCATTAGCAACTTTTTCAGCTAATTGACGAGCTATTTGAATACATTCCTCATCTGTCACTCCTTTAATAGGAACGAATGGGCAAACATCAGTTGCGCCTATCCTAGGATGCTCACCTTTGTGTTCTTTCATATCGATAAGGTCAGTAGCCTTGACAATACCTTGAAATGCCGCTTCCCCAACAGATTCTGGGGTTCCTACAAACGTAATAACAACTCTATTATAATCAACATCTGGGTCTACATTCAACAACTTGATATCGTAAATAGCTTCAATCGCGTCAGTAATCGCTTTTATTACTGTAGGATCAGAAGTTGAAAAATTGGGAACACATTCTATGATTTTATCCATAATCTAGCCTCGAGATATCTTATATGACTTGTATGGTCATCCAATTGACGAATTTACACAACTAAATTTGAGTATAAAATCATTCATTTTTAATAAAATTATTGATGACAAATGCTCCATTAATATTAAATGAAACCGACTAAAGCTAAAATTGAAAGATATATACCGCTAAGGATTAGTAGAAATGCTGATATGGGGAGAAAACAATATACAAAGGACTTAAAGTTTAATGGCCGTCTTTTTTTTGCTAATAGTGACACAGCTAATATTCCTGCTGCCGACCCAAAAGGTGTCCATCCTCCTCCTAAAGCACCAGAGAAAACTAAAATAAACCAAAGATAACGAGGATTCGAATCAACATGAGCTGTATTCATATCCTCTACTACTGGGAGAAGGGCTGCTGTAACAGGTATATTATCCAGAAGTCCACTAAAAAATCCTGCAATTATAATGATAAGAAAACCTGAAAGAAAGAGATCACCTCTGCTTATATCTTTAAGCCAGTGAGCAATATCAATCAATACTTCAGTTTCTTCTAATGTGCCAACCAAAATGAAAAGACCTGCAAATAGAAGTAGAGCGCTCCAATTTAATTTTGAAATAAGTTGATGTTCGTCTGGCCTTGTAAGTACTATTGCTATTATTCCGCCTGAGACAGCTATAACACCAATAGGTATGTTCAAGGGCTGAGCAAGAGCAAATCCAAAGATAGTTACTATTAATGAGACGATTGCAAATCTGAATTTCGTTACATCATCTACTACTGCCCATGGATCTAAAGATAAAATCATCCGTGTATCTACACCAGTTGATGTTGACTGAAGTGGAATTTTCTCTGGAGGGAAGAATTTTTTCATGTAAAAAATGCTTATTGGTATAGACATAAGCACAAAGGGTAACGAAACTACAAGAAATTCAATAAAACCGATTCCTGCCTTTGCTCCTACTAAAATTACAGGTAAGGAAGATACTAATGTTGCCATGCCAGCAAGATCCGTAGCAAGAACAGCACCAAGTATAAACGGAGTAGGATCATAATCAAGACTTTTACAAGTAGTAATAATCATTGAACTAACGAGAATCATTGCTGTAACGTTTGCTAACACAGATGATAATAATATAGTCAATATAAACGTTAAAACGAATAGGGGAAACACTTCCCCCTTAGAAATTTTTAACATTTTTATGATTAACCAGTCAAACAATCCTGTTTCTGATATTGTCTCGACTAGGAGCGACATACCAAAAACTACAGCTAGAACTTCCCATTCTATATAGTGATCAATCATATTGTTCCAAGTAAAGTCTTCTAGTAAAACAATTGCTAAAGTTAATGCAATTAAGCAAGAAACTAAAATGATAGTAATTTGTTGATGATGATATTTAGCAATTAAGAGGAAGGTTATAATAAAAATCAGTGAAAAAAGAAGTATTTTTCCCAGACGTGGATTTAATAAATAAAAAAGCGTCGAAAAACCTATTATTACAATTAAAAGGATTATTAAAAGAATTTGTTGTACATGATTTGTGGAAAACCTTAATGAAATCATAATTATGTATTGTGGATGAGTATCTACTTTTATTCTTTTTTATGAAAAATGATCATCATCATTATGTTACAAATTATATTAAAAGAACGCTATAGGAATATCATGTAAAACATTATAAAGATTGGAATAAATATAAGGATTGAAATTCCCATTACTTAAGAAAGGAGAAAAATAATGACGATTGAAGCTAATCTGAGAATTGATGCAGCTACTATTAAATCAAAAATCATTGATTTTATTCGTACTAAGTTAAATCAAAGAGATATTGATGGCCTTATTGTGATGTTCAGTGATTGTGTTGAATCCATAATTAATGTTCATATTGCTAAAGAAATAGTAGGATATGAGAATGTTAAACTTTTAGTAACCAAGGGGAGATTTATTTACCAAGCACCAAAGGAAAGAATGTCTTTAAAAGAAATAAATTATTATTTAAGTCTTCCTGAAGAGAACATTGTAGTTCTTAACATGGAAGGGGCCCTCAGAGAGATTAGAAAGCTGTTTTATGAGGGGGAGCCACTGTTTTATGATACTAGTCCAGTTCTTAACTATAATTTGAGTTATTTTCTTTTAAAAAGTATGGCAGCTACTGAAATTGAAGAAAAAACTTTCATACCTCAAATAGAAAAGCCATCATCGCCACGGGAGATCTTTATTCAGAAAACCATCGCCTATCACAAAAGTCAAATTCGTTTGGGAATGTTATTAGCATTCTTACTAGCGGAGACGGAAAATAAATCCGTCTTTGGCTCTACGAACAAAACTGAACGGCTTTTAGGATTCTTTACAAAGTTTGGTACTTATCACGCTTGTGATTTTTTACCATTGGCCAATCTTTACCGAACCCAAGTCATTCAACTAGCTGAACATCTTAAACTTCAAGAATATTTAAATACAAAGGAATTCAAAAAACCTCCAGCCTATGACTTCTTTTTTGGATTAAATTCCGAAGAAGTCGATCGCATTTTAATAAGATTAGAATCAGGTCTCTCTATTCAAGAAATATTTCAAGAAACTAGTTTTTCTTTAGATGCGATTGAAAAAGTCAACTTCTATTATCAGGCTTCAAATTATACACGATTGGTTCCTTTCATACCTAGATTTTAGTGAGACCAAAATCTACTTGTATCTTTTCCAACCTTATGTATTCAATATAATGAAGATATTTAATGATCTTTATATCAAAACTTGGTTTTTATGAATTAGCGATCTTTAATTTAATAGAACTGTTCTAAAATAAATCTGATCTTAGCTATTCTGCAGCAAACATAAATACCAGCTTATCTCTCTTGATAGCTCTAGTTCCAAGTTGTAGATGATGAAATTCTTATGAAACATTTGGAGTTAATTAAAATCACTCTCCCACAATATTAAAGCGAATTTATCTTATTTTTTTCTTGATGAACCTGATATGTAAGGTTTTTGTTAAAAATGAATATCAGAATGACTTTTTACGCTTACTTGTACTTTTCAGCTCATTCTTTAATTCTCGCTGTCTTTTTAATAATTTATGTCGTGTTTTAATTCCAGTTACTACTTTTAACTGTTTTTCAATTTTATTCAACTCTTTTTCAAAGAGAATTTGTTTTTTATCTTTCATTTTCTTGATCCGTGAGAGCTATGAATATTAGAAGAAAATTGGTTAAAGTACTATAATATATATAAAATATATTATGTAAATCAGTTACAACATCACATTATTATAATCTTTCTTGTTCTTCAAATTGAGACTAAATATAAAAATGATATAAGAACTATTCATTCGCATTCCGAATTGGATGATGTAATTAACGTAATCTGATATTTTCTGATTGTGAATAATTCACTTAGCAACAAAAGAAACTTTGTTTAAAAATTACTTCAATCTTAAAACTGTATCGCAATTTGTAAAGAAAACTAAATTGATTTTAAGCTTTAGACTTAATATCATAGACATTAAAGCCTGAGAATTAATGCATAAAATAGATCTAATTATCTTATATTCACATAGATAAGGCCTTTGATCATTGGTTTCTAATAGCAAATATGAAATTGAACAATTGGTCTTTTATTGAAGATTCTTCTTAATAATTTTAACCAATTATACCACCAAATATCTCTATAACTCATATCTTTATTTAAACAAAGAAGAGTAAAGTTTATATATAATGAACACACATCGGCTTATTGTGAGAATATTAACAGACTCACATGAACTTAAATCAGAGAAAAGGTGAAGAAAAATGACCAAAAAGCCGAAAAGGAAAGCGGGCTTTGCGAGTGCTCGCGTAGAGAAAGTTATACGAAACGCAGGAGCTTTTCGTGTTTCTGCTGATGCAGTCTATAGATTAAACGAGATCTTAACTGACTATGGCACCACTATTGCTAAATATGCAGTTGAGATTGCTCAACATTCTGGACGTAAAACTGTCCAAGAACCAGATATAAGACTGGCAGCAACTAAATAATGGAAAAAATGAGCATTTTTCCTTCTTTTTTTCATTTTCTTTTTATTTCAGGGATAAATGTTATCCAAATCGGATTTTTGGAGGGAAATCGCTATCATTTTAATAGGAGTGATATAATTGGGATATTTTTGTGAAAGTTGTGGAGGACTCTTAATTCCTAGACAAAAGAAAAGAATCAAAAAGGGCTATATTAATTTATATTGTAATTATTGTAAAAAAGGAATTGAAAAAGAATCCAGAGAAGCATCATACCTAGTTATAACTAGAATTCCCCACAATGAAAAAGATAGAACCCTTGTGATGGAAGAGGTCTTCAGTATATATCCAAAAATTCGAAATATTTGCCCAAGATGTGGTTATTATGAAGCTCAATATTGGGAAGCTGGAAACCGACGAAAAGAAGAATGGGAATCTATGACTTACTATAAATGTTTAAAATGTAGCTGGTTATGGTTTGAATCCTAAAAGAATATCTTGATAAAGAACTAGACGTTAGTATAAAGTGATATCATGATCAATCTTTTCATTTATGGTTCTTTTATGAAAGGATATGTGAATCATAAATATCTAAAAGGATATTCTTTCAACAAAGCCATTTTACGCGGTTACAGACGAAGTTGGCTAAGATCTAAAGATAATGCAATCCTTATTAAGGATATTAAGAGTTCAGTTAAAGGAGAATTATATAGAAACATCACAAATAAAGATTTACAAAAAATTGATCGCATCCATGGGACTCCTCATTATTATAAGCATGTAAATGTAGAAGTAATACTTCTAGAAAGTAATAAACCAGTTTCTGCGATAACATATGAGTCAACCGATGATCTAATAAAAAAATGGTTGTCAGTAGAGAAAAAGGAACAATGGATTGAGGATTAATATATTTTTTTAAGTTAGACAAAAAATAAGGGAAAAAAGACAGATTTATGACCATTTTTTCTTCTTAAAAGGAAATAATCATAATAATTACCAAAATTGAATAATATTACTCTCATTCAGAAAAAAAATGGAGATTAATCAATAAATACACAGAATAGAAAACATTTCTCGAGCTGGCAGAAATAGAGTATTTAATGATTGTTTATTGTTTACGATCCTTTTCTATAATATGTCTGAAACTAAATCGTAAAAAATGGGAGCCATAATCACTTTCTCAGATCTTTATCAGATTGTTAAGAAAAAAATATTTTAAACTAATCATTTTTTAATCAATGATGCATAAAATTATTTCCATCTCTTAGCTTTGTACAGTGAAAAGTAGTTACACCTCCAGAGAAGAAGGATTTTCTACTGATGTTGAAAAGCAATTCCAACGTAAATATTGAACCTACAGTTCTAGATATAAATAGAACCAATAATTCTAATGAAAAGCACCAACAAGAACAAAATTTTATTGGCTGGAGTCTAGCAAATTTCTTAGAGAGTACAAGTAGAGGAGGCGTTGACCTTTTTATGCCTATTTTTGCTCAAAATTTAGGTGCGAACTCTACTCAAATTGGATTGATGTCAGGATTATTTTCATTAGTTAGTATCTTTCAACTGCTTTGGGCTAATATTTCGATGAAGATACAGAAACCAAAAATTTTGGTAACATTGGGATGGTTCATTTCCTTTTGCCTTTTTATACCGCTAGCATTGATTAAAAAAGGCCAACTCATGATTCTTTTAATAATTCGGACGATTCAAGGCTTTTTTTACTCTGCGTCTGGTCCAACTCAAGCCACATTAATTGCTGAACATATTACACAAAATGAGCGAGCCAAAAAAGTTGGAACTTTAACTTGGCTAGGATTGGGAGGCGCTTTTACTGGTACTCTTATTGGTGGATTTATAGTAAGTGTTTTATCAGAGGCATTAATGTTTGATTTGAGAACTTCTTTTTTAGTATTATTCTTATGGACGTGTTTATTGGGAATATTGGCCTCACTGATATTCTATCTTAGTGTTCCTGAACTTAAACCTTCAATTGGAGTTGATCCTATTCGAGTAATAGAACAGGGTATTATTTATCCAGTTTCTTCCTCTAAGTTATCCATTCATGATAAGGTAATACGATATTTAAAGAAATTTAGGAATTTTTGGTGTTTTACTTTTTTTATGAGTATTTTTTATTTTGGTGTAAATTTAGCAGCACCTTTTTTTATTATATTAAAGATTGAAGTTTATAACATAAACCTTTTTATGGCTTCAGTTTTGACAAGTATTTCAACTATCCTTCAAGTAATATTAGGAATAATAATAGTTCATACTAATTTCCTTGATAAAATTGGTAGAAAACGTCCTCTCATTATTGGAGGTATTCTTGTCTCATTAGGTACTATTGGAGTCACATTTCCATATTATTTTGGTTTTTCTTTTTATGCTTGGGGAATTATTACTTGGTCATTAATGGGAATTGGGTGGGGTTTTTTTAATGCTTCTCTGACAGTTTTTTTGCTTGATATTGTCCATCCTCAATATCGTATGATATTAATTGCTAGTTATAATACAATAAATGGCTGTGCAATGTTTTTTGGGCCTATTTTCGGAGGAATAATTATTCAAATGACTGATGACATTCTCATTGTTTTTCTTTTAAGAGGGACAATAATTTTATTTTCAATTTGCCTTTTATTCACAATTAAGGAACCAGAGATACCAGGTGTTATGATTCATCCCCTAAAATATTTTTTCATGAAATATTTTCGTTTTGGAACGGATAGAGGATCAGAGATTACGTTCCCACCCATCAGGGTCAGAAAGATCCACTTAAAAAATTGGTTACCCCATTGGAGGCCTAAACAAGCAAAATAAAAAAAGATAATGCCAATAATGACAACTTTAGTGTTGTTATGTGTATTTGAGATGTAAAATACATCATTTTGCATCAAAAAGAATTAGATTCACTATGTCTCCGTTATTTTATTTATCGACCTGAAAGAATTTGAGTAAAAAGAGGTCATTCAAATGTTAAAAAGAGATTTGAAATTTAAAATCATCCTCTTAGTAATATTTCTAGTTTTAATTCCTTCCTCGTTAGAAATAAGAGCAAAAAATACTTCATTTACCCAACAAGAACCTTTTGATCCCACACAACTAATTCCCAGTTCTATTCTCTATTCTACTCAAATCTCATCCAATTCGATGCTACAGCAACAGGAAGTCGTTAGATATTTGATTGATAACTGGAATATAAATAAATTTCTTGAAGATGATTTAGTAAACACAGTAAAGATTATATGCCAAGCAGTAATCGCTTTACCTTCAGTTCAACCTTCTTCGGATATTTCTCAGAAAATTCTTTCAGATTTCAATCTTATTCTCACAACAGATTTAGTAAACTCCAAAGAAGCATTACAAAAAACAAATGAAGGTCTCTTTTATACTTTAAAAGATGGAGATCGAAACATTTCAACGAATATGAATCTCTGGGTAGCAAAAGCGTTGTTGTCACTAGAACCTTCCCAAGATCTATCTTCTATTGAAACAGCAGATAATATAATGCAAACACTCGAGCTTTTTTTACGTGGAGAGACCCCTGCTGCTTTTTTCCGAAGTTCTATCCTGTTAGATCTAAATGAGGATCCTATTCCAGCATCTATCTCCCCAATTGCGCTCCTCCAAGACCAGCTAATAGCTATGATAATTTATCAACAGTTATCATATGAGATCTTTGATGAAATACAAGTTATGGAATTCCTTGAAAGAATAGGACATCTCGAAAATATGACATTGAATGATAAGGAGGGATTCTTAGATTATAATTTATCTTATAATATAGGATTAGATTTTGGCTTTCTTCATGCAGAGAGGGATCAAATTCTAGGAAGAATTAACTATTGCAATAACAAAAGCTGGTATTATTTCAGGGATAGTATATATCTCTTAGAATATTTCTTTAATCAAATGAAGGATTTCAGTACTGAAGCGGATAGAGAAATTCACGATTCATTCAGCCCATCTCTTGCTAATATGTACCAAAACGGCTTAATTCGTCTTTTAACAGACATCCAAGTCCTTTTTCGGTTTAAAGAAATTATGTATTTCTATGGAATTGCTACTTTCAATTTTGATCCTACTTGGATAATAAGTACCAGTGATAGAATATATATGAGTGATCAATTTATTTTTCTAAATCTACTTTCTCAAATAGCTGAATGGGTTTCTTTGGCTACTTCACCAGATGAAAGTCAAATTTCCAGTACCCAACTTCAGAAAATTGTAATTTCTTTATGGAACTACCTCACTGAGGAAGCATACAAACATGTTACTATAGGTGGTACAGCTGCAAACAATGAAGATACTTCGTCTGCATCTGGGTACTTCTTTGCATTCTATTCTGTTTCCCTTGGTTTATATTTATTTGATAATACATCACACGGATCATTAATAAGAGCTAATATTCTTGCTCTTAATGGTTTAGGATCGGTTTTCCCATTCCAACTACTTGTAGAGTATAGCAATCCAATGATTCTTCGTGATGAACAAAGCTTATTCATTCAAATTGTTCCTGAAACCAATAGAACAAACTCTTCAGGTTTATATATAAATACTCAACTCGTTCTTATTGCACCATTAGAATCAATTAACACAATTATAGCAAACCCAACTTTGTCAGTTCAATCGAAATACTCAACTCGTTATAATTTCACAGTATCAACGGAAGGAATAATGAAATTTTCTATTCACCTTCTCCATAGACAAGTCAGTTTTTTTCTACTTGAAGCTTCATTTTCAGTCTTACGATCGTTAACGATAGATTTCCGCGTCAATCCAGCCAAACCAACCCAGGAAGACCAGATCAAAATTTATTTAGAAATTCGCGATAATCTTGGTCTTCTCCGCAAAAATGTTCAATATTATGCAATAATCCAATCTGATACATGGAAAGAACCTCTTTGGGTTAATAAATCTCTTTATATTCATGAGGGGGAAAATCCAATTATTTTGAACTCCAAACAAACAAAAAGCGATTTATATTGTTTCTTTTTGGCTTATAAGGACGGTTATTACCCCGCAGAGACTAATATAACAATCAATTTGCAAACAAAACTAAATTTCTTAGTTGAATGGCTGGGATGGCTCTTTTTAGAAAGTGATATAGGTGCTTGGTTCGGAACAATAGCAGCAATTACTGCATTGGTTTGGGGATTATATATTAGGATAATTAATCGTCTCCTAAGAAGAGTAAAGACTTGTCATTATTGTGGAGGCAGTTGGAAAACAAAATATCCAGTGTGTACTCATTGTGGCCGAGTTTTAAAGCCTGATAAGCTAAAAGAAAAAAGTTCGCATTCTGAGGAACAGGTTAATGATCATGTAATCTGAAATAACTGATTTTTCAAGAAAAATATCTTTATTAATCAAGTAATTAAAAAGGAATGAAAATTGGTGACTGAAGGTGAAAGCATGAGCGGAAAAAAGCTGAAAGAAGCGAAAAAGAAAAAACAGGAAGCAATGCAAAAACTGAAAGAAGCAGATAAGTTTGAAAAAAAGGCCGAGAAAAAGAAAAAAGAAGCAAAAATGAAGTTCGCTGAAGTGGAAAAAAAGTGGGAAGAAGCAAGAAAAGCCTTCCCTAATGAAAAAAGAAAATAGGTCAATAATACAATTGAACAGATTAACAGTTTTTTTGGGAAAGAAACATAACTTTCGTGTGCAAAATCTACTCTACAACTAGAAAAAGAGTGGCAAAATTTGCTATAGATCCTAGCTTGCATTTATCAGATCTTTTAGTTTATTCCAACTAAGATCCAACAGCAATTCAAAAGCACAGAAATACTCAAATGTGTATGGAGTTTTATTCATTTTTTCCTTAATATTGGTATAGACGGCCTCTGCATCCCACTCTGAATCTGCTCCTCTTCCAAGAATAATAGACCCCAATTGTTATGTTACTTACATTTACAATCCTTAAAATAACTAAGAGGTCATTCATTTCTTTTTTTAGACATTTTATCACTAAATTTCGTGATTCAATTGCATTCCTTACCTCTTCCAAGATCTTAGTATTATACAATCTTAAATTCTTTTTTTAGAGCAGCAGCAGTTCTAGCAGTATAACTTGGTTAAAAAAGAAAAATTTAGTTTAGAAATTATCAACTGATTGTTCAGAATGTATAACTTGCATTACTGTGTTAAATTTTACATCCAAATCTAATAAAGCTTTTTTTCCTCGCACTGTTAAATCGCTAATAAATTGGAATTGATCACGAGCATCAACAGGATAAGCTTTCAGTTTATAATGTGTCCCCCAGGGCTTTTCCTTGACAATAATCTCAACAGGTTTTTTCAGCTGAAGAAAAGGACTTGTTATAGCCACATCATATAATATTTGTTTGATTAATGATGCATCGTGTTTTGGGTTTAGGTAGAAATCTGTTACGCAAAGCAGCTCTCTACTTCCACTAGTGGAGTTAAAGATAGGACTATCCCACATTCTTAATTGTGGAATACGTACAATATTATCATCAGGTGTTCGGAGTTCTAGTGATCTTAAACCGATTGAAACAACCTCTCCATAAATTCCATTGATTTCGATCCAATCACCAGGCCGATAGGGCATTTCATACAGTGTCACAATACCTGCAATCAAACTACTAATGTATTCCTTAAGAGCGAAACCAAGAGCAATTCCCATAGCTCCCAAAAATGCAATAAGGTTTTCAGTTGTAGGAATGATGATAAGAGGGAAGATGATGATAAAAACACCGACAATTATAATTAAGCGTAAGATTGGCATGAGAGCCAATATATACAATCTGCGTTTTCCAGAAAATTTATTAGCTAAAAAAGGGATCCAATAACGATTTAGCTTCATAACAAGCCATGAAATGGTTAGGATTGCAATGATGAAGAGAATTTCAGTGCTTGTCAAAGATCTAAAAAATAAAATTTCCCCATTTTGATAAATCATCCTATTTTATCTCCTAGATATCATCAATTAAGTAACCTTCACTATTTAAAAATTCTCTTATCCTTGGGTAAGCTATGGCTGATACAATCCAATTATCTCCCCTATTTTCAATCAATCCTAAACGTTTCAATTTATTGAGACTTTGTGTCACTTCTTCTAGCGATATAGGTAAGATCTGGGATAATAATTCAATCGAAAGACCGTTATGGAGCAATACCGCGTGGAATACATGGGATTCATTTCTTTTAACGCTTTCAGGTATGATTGGGAGTTCAACTTTTTCCCAAGGCAACACCCAGATGGTTCGCCGCTTATTCCTTGGATCCATTTCCAACTCGTCTTCTTTCAATAGTAATTCTTCATCAGGATCTGTACGTAGACTGGTACGCCAGATTTCCCAACTAACGAGTGGAATACCAGAACTATACCCTGCTAAGTTCTTTAAGAAGTTATTATCATACCTAGGTTGCTTTTTTGCATCTTCTATTGGAACTTCTGAACTCAATACATATTTTCCTGTAGTTGTTTCCCTGAAAAAAAGATCTCTTCGTGTTGATTGCCTGAACAACGATTTAAGCCATATATTCAATCTTTCATAATCAAGAGCTTTGAGTACCAATATTGTACGGGCATAAGTGTCAATTTTCATTGTATGTTTTAGATAAGTCCAAGCCCAACTATCTATTCCCATTACGCATTGACAAGAATTTGACCATAACCAGTCAAATAATTCTCGTATAAGTCTAAGTCCTTTTACATGACGTAAATAATAGTGTTCAAGATTTGGTAAGACAAATGGAGTGTCCTTACCTTTGATATAATGCTCAATCCAATTCAAGTCATCGTTTAGAATTTCAGTTCTAGGTGGGGGATCAAGGATTAACCAACATTGATCTTTTCCCCAAATTGTCAATATTTCTTGGGTGCCTCCAAATGGGTGACATAATACAACGGCAACATTACCTTTAGAAGCCCCAGATTTTACCCATTCGTCCAAAGCTAAGTTTAACGCATTTACAGCTCCAGTCCAATCTGGAGAGGGAACAATCCGGTCTAATTTCGTTAAAGGAATTACGGTCAATTCCTTTTGAGTCAAAGGTAGGTCTGTACTCTCTTTAGTGGGCCATAATTTCTGAAATACTCCTATAATTCCTTGCCTTACCGTCTCTTCGAGTGGTTTTGGGGGTTTTATATATTGATTTATAGGTATAAATTGCCATAACTGTGTTGGATCTATAATTTGAACCTTGGAGTTAGTCATCACGTAGGTTTCCCTAAAAACAACTTAAATAAGAAAAAATATGATAAGAACTTAGGTTAAGATTCGTTGTTACGTTTTCAGTCTTTTTTCAGTTTCTTTTCGTTTCTTCTCAGCTTCCTTCTTCACTTCTTCCTCCTCTTTTTTAGCTTTCTTCTCAGCTTCCTTACGTTTGTGTTCAGCTTCTTTCTTTTGTTTCTCCTCTTCTTTTTTAGCTTTCTTCTCAGCTTCCTTACGTTTATGTTCAGCTTCTTTCTTTTGCTTCTTCTCTTCTTCTTCACGTTTCTTGCTTGCTTCTTGTGTTTTCTTCTCAGCTTCCTTCTCTTTCACTTCTGCTTCTTTTCTTTTTTTCATTGATTTTTTCTCAAACTCTTCTGCTTCTTTCAGTTTTTTCATTGCTTCCTGCTTCTTTTTCTCCGCCTCTTTCCTCTTTTTTTCACTCATTCAAAAAACACCATCCTATTTAGTTCTAGGAAATTCATGTCATCATGGTATAAAAGCATTGTATATAATTTCTCGTAGAAAATTAAGGAATTATGATTCTATATATCACTAATAAAGCTCTTAATTTCGGTATAGATGAGAAAGAAATATATCTATTTCTAAAATGCTTTTCTAAACTAAAGGAAAAAATTTTTTATGTATAATTTATGAGATTAAGTCCTTGCTAGGATAAAATTTTTAAGAAAATAACATCTACTAGCCATTATATCAAAGAAGGATATGAATTGTTGGTG
>Ga0209636_10002911_pt1 | contig 17461 bp, 18 predicted proteins | sample DeeMarSWOR152_54_FD_187464 | JGI IMG/M metagenome (GOLD analysis project Ga0209636, IMG submission 187464) | Marine sediment microbial communities from White Oak River estuary, North Carolina - WOR-1-52-54 (SPAdes) (version 2) | ecosystem: Environmental > Aquatic > Marine > Intertidal zone >...
ATTGAGGTCTTCTTCAACCCGGCGAAAGCGAGAGACTACGAGAAGTTCAAACTCATCGAGGACTACAAGTTGTCCATCCAGCCGCTCGACAGCAGTGATACAAAGCCGTTTAGCTGCAAGCAGGCGATCAAAGAGGGGCTGATAGCCAACGAATTGGTCGCCTACTACATGGCCCTGCTGCAGCAATTCTATGACAAGACGGGTATTCAGGGAAGTGAAATGCGGTATAGAGAGATGGGTGCTGAGGAAAGAGCATTTTACGCTGAGCAGGGTTGGGACTTGGAGGTTAGAACCAGTCTGGGTTGGCTGGAGCTGGTGGCATGCAACTACCGTACTGACTACGACCTCCGAGGCCACGCAAGGGAGAGCGGTAGAGACCTTGCCATCATGGATGAGGGAAAGGTTCTTCCTCACATCTTCGAATTGTCCATGGGCATAGATAGGACCGTCTACTCCATCATGGAGCATAGCTTGACCAGAGAAAAGCAGAGGCTGGTTCTCAAGGTGCCTCCATACCTAGCTCCCATTCAGGTAGCAGTGTTTCCCCTGGTCAACAGAAACGGGCTCCCCGATGAGGCGAAGAGAATCCACAAGATGTTGCGCAAGAGCTTCGACGTGTTCTATGATGACAGTGGAAGCATCGGCAGAAGGTACCGAAGACAAGACGAAGTGGGAACTCCTTGCTGCGTGACTGTCGACTACCAGACCATGGAAGACAAGACGGTGACCGTTAGGGAGAGAGACACAATGCTGCAGGAGAGGACTGATGTCGACGCGGTTCTTGGTCACGTTGGGGAAAAGGTCTCGTTTCCATCGGGCTAATCTATTTACTCTTCCCGGGGGTACGTTGTCTCCACAGGATTCTTGCAGTTAGGGCAGATTCCGTTCAGGTCGACCCACACGTCCACACATCCTTGGTGGTAGAGAGCTCCACAAGCCGAGCACTTCACAGTCGACCCCAGTTCCATAGGCTGGTAGCAAATCGTGCACATGGCTCCCTCGACTAGTTCATCTACCGATTGCATCACGACTGTTCTCACCTCGCGGCGCCTCTGTATTGGAGGAGCCTCGGTCAGCGGCGGCGGAAAGGTTATCGAAGGCGCAGTCCGGCGTGAGGGCGAAGGCACAGCAACGGACACGATCGATCGAGGTTCCTCAGCATTCACTGGTATGAGCGAAATGAAAACTCCGACAAGGACCACGGCGGCGGCAGAGATTGCTGAGACGAACAACCCTACGTCAAAATAGCCGCCTCCTCCTGCCTCCTCCAACCCGGGAACAATCCTCGTGATCATCACGATGGGGGAGAGGATTGACAAGACCCCGCCGACCAGGGTTAGGCTCGACTCAGCCCTCTTGATTTGCTTCAATCTCTTCGCCAACCAAGATGAGAGAGCACTCGCGCTTGCGACAACTCCCCCAAACAGCGAGAGGGTCAGCGTCTCAACCCGCATGTATCCCATGATCGGTTCTGACTGGAGGTTCTCAGCTGTATGGACATACCAGCTCAGGAAGAGGCTGGCGATATTGATAAGACCAACTACCCCCGCGATCAGGGCCATCCTGAAAAGCCTTCTCTCGGCCTCCTTTGCGCCAAGATACACGGAAACCAACTCTGGGCTTTTTCGCCCGAAGTCTCGGCCCTTTTGATTTAAACGTTTTCGGCCTGATAGTATTCCACCCTAGTCAAACAACAGGTTTTTATACGGTCCTCCAACCGGAGAATGGTAGCTTGGTGGAACCCCTTGGGTAGCAAGCTTTTTGGGGGCAAGAGCGACCTGCCGAAGGAGCTTGAAAACTACCTCTCCAGCATTCGTGAGTCCATTTCAGAACTTGATGACAAGGTAAGGGGAGTTGAGGATAGTGTCAAGGGGCTCTCGACAAGAATGGAGAAGATGCCTCAGCAGAGCGAGATCTCCCAAGAATCGATCAGCCGTATCCAGACCATGCTGCAAAGGGTAGATAGCTTGTCGGCCGCTCTCTCAGCTGTTCAGGACTATGAGGTGAGAGTGATGTCCATTCAGGAGGGTCTGCACAACCTCATCGACGTCCTTGGAAAGGAACGCGAGATGGTCAGGAAAGACGTGGACAAGTTGGCTCAGGAAAGAGAGGAGTTGAAGAAGCTGAGAGATGAGTTGGCGACGTGGAGGAGGGAGACCCAGGAGAAGGAGCAGGCGTTCCTTTCCGCCAAGGAGAACTTGGAGAAGCTTGAGAGCCGTAAATCTGAGCTAGACGCAGAAATCAAGGAACTGAGTAATGGCTACCTGAAGAAGCTCGAAGAATCCAAAGGCCAGCTTGACGATCAAATCAGGAGGCTCGACAGGTCATTCAAGTTCAGGGAGCTGAGGCTAGAGCGTCTCGTGCGCAAAGAAAAGGATCTAGCTGACGCTGTGGTGCGGCTCCAGGAGAGGGAGAAAAAAGCACAAGAGGCAGAGGAGAGACTCAGCGAAGCAAACGCTGAACTCGTGAAGCTGGAGAAGAGAAGAGACTCGATCAAATCCGACATAGCCGATTTGGAGAAGACAAGGAACAGGCTGGAAAAGATAGTAAGGGAAATGAGGGAAGCGGTTCTTAAGCCCTAGCGAAGAACAGCTTGCTCCGGCTCGCTTTCTGGGGGTTGATCCTCCTTTGCGCCTCTCATCGTTTCTATGATTTCCTGGAAAGCATCCTTCAAGGCATCCAACTGAGCCATGACGTCCTCTAACTCCTTGTGGATGTTGGCGAGCTCCTTCTTGAGTTCCTCGGTGCCTTGAAGGGTTCCGCCCCTCTGCTCAATCTGCCTAATCCTTTCCTCTAACTTTCTATTCTCTTCTTGAATCATGAGTATCGCCTCCGCGATCTTCTTGCTGGTTTCATGGGCCGACACCTTCCCCTTGGGCGTTTCTACATAGGACAGCTCCAGCTCATAGACATCTTCGTCACTCATACTATTACCTCTATGACGGGTCGTCTGCAATAGGGGCACGTACCTTTGACGTTAAGCCATTCCACGAAGCATTGGTAGTGGCCCTCCGCGCGGCAGTGAGGGCAAGAATACCTCTCATCTGCCCGGTTCATCGGCAGCGTACACACAGCACACACCAGCCTGTCTCTCTTCCGCTGCTTCCTCGACGATTTTTCTCCCCAGTCCCATAGCCCTAGGCTCTTCCCTTCTTTCACTTCTATCCTCACTCGGAACACATCCTATTCAGCACTGAGCTTGAGGGTGAGCGGACTTGGCCTCCTACTCGTGTGGATATGTATGAAGTCGCCGTCCTTAATATTTGCTTCCGAAAGCGCCTCCTCGTCTCTGAGAATCTTTGTCCTGAACTGCACGTCTGGGTCCGGGAGGCCGAAGGACTCTGCAATCCTTCTCTTGAGATCCCCAACCTTCTCACGGAGCTGAATCTGGAACGTCAAGTATCCGACATCGCAGTACTCACCACAGACAAAGCAGTCCCGATTTCTGTCCAGCTCGACGGAAGAGAAAGTCTCGTTGGCGGCGTCGTAGACCATCAGCCCATCCTTGGTTCGGCCGATCGCATTTCCCTCTAGGAGCTTCACAACTTCATGAGATTGGATCCCAGCAACAACGGCAGCCACGGTCTGCAAGGCGGGCATGGGAGGCATTAGCTTCTCCTGCAAAGCGGTCACACGTTGAGCGTCAGTCGGACCGAGCCTCCCCATGTGCTCAGAGATAGCATACTTGAGGTCGTAGATTGTCTTGAACCCAGCTGCATACAACTTCACGGCGAAGGATTTCCCGATTTCAATTCCTTCTTCTCCTAGGTCCCTCACCAGATCCTGAGGGGTCCTTTTCTTCAGAGTGCACTCAGCGAGCTGCACATCCCTGGAAATCAGCTTGTCGCCGTGACACTCGACGCAAGCGGTCTCCCCTGGTATAATGACCTGTACGTTACCATACATCCCATCCATTGCGCCGTCAACCATGGGCTTCCCAAGCTCTACGGCAAGAGAGTTCAACCAGCGGCGGGTCGCCCAGTTGTCGACACATGAACAGATCAAATCCGCCTTCTCAAGCTTTGTCTCAGCCATATCCTGTACGCGGCCGTGATAGGCAGCTATCTTAGCGTCTGGGTTCATGGCTTTGATCCTTCTCTTGGCGACGATAGCTTTCGGCCGTCCCACATCTCTCTCTGCGAAAAGCATCTGCCTACTCAGGTTCGAAACCTCAACACAGTCGCTGTCAACCAGGATCATAGAGCCGATGCCCATGAGGCCGAGATTCTTCGCCACCTCGCAGCCTATGGCCCCTACTCCCACAACGAGAGCTGTCGATCCCTGGAGTTTCCTCTGATCCCAGCCTTTGACCCGCAGCTGCCTATCGTATCGTTCCATGTCCGGGAAACACAACTAAGATATTCTCCAGCCGACGTCGTAGAACGCCTGCTCTGGAGTGGCATAGCACTCCACGTACTGACGCACATGTACACGAAACATGTCTGGTCTATACTTCATTTCCATGGCAGCCACGCCGTTCAGCGGGTCGTCGGGGTTAGCGTCCGTTACAAGGCTACGGAGCGCTTCAATTATGGCGTATATGTGAACTGAAGGAGACCAATCTTCCTTGAAGATCGATTCGCATATTCGAGCAGGGAGGTCGTCAGAGAAGTTGGGATGCCAGATTCGGGTGTGCCAGATTATGTCAGGTGGTATGAAAGGAAAGGTTCGAGGCAGGAAGATCTCGACCTTGAAGTAGCCATCATCGTAGAGACTCGATCCTGCTATCACTCCCATGTAGTGAGTAAGGTCGTTCTCTACCAAGTCAAAAAGCGGTTCGTGTTCTCTGAGAAGCCTGTACTCTAGGGCTAATCTCTTTTCCCACATCACTTCAGGCAGCTCAGCCACGGTCTGCAAGGGATTAGCCGCCTACTGTTCTTGTTATCAGCACCAATTTGTCTCCTTCAGCCACACCGAGGCTCGACAGAGTGTCCGTGTCCTTGAGTGCGCGTCCCTTGTATGTGAGCCTCGTGGTGTCCGGAGGCAGTCTCTTGATCGCACAGACTTTCGTCTTCACCGCGCCTACTGTAGCTGTAGGGGCCACATCCAGTTCCAAAGGGCTTCCGCCGCCCACCGCAGGTACTACCTTGATCTTCAATTCTCATCCGAGTCCTTGCAAGTCGGTCCGGCGACCAGGTTATTAGCGTATCGCACGGGATTCAAGCTTTATCGCAACTGTGCCATTCTTGTGGAAACACGCCAGTTTCCCGTTCGCCGCCCAACCGCCCCTATTAACTTTACGGAGCCCGCCTAAAGGTTTTCGGCAACCGGCTGTCAGCTTAGTATTCAGGAAATCTCGAAGTCTTACCCAGGAAGGCGCCACGTCCAGAATCTTCGAGATGTTCCTTGGATCGTTTGAATTGGGCAATGGTCTATCGCCGATTTTTCGCCCCAATCATCGATACCGCGGATATCAGGCCTGAAATTGGGAATTGGGACGAAAAGTGAGGATGAAAACGTGTTGGAATCGGGGTCGCTCACAAGCTGTAAACATCACAAAGATATATAGCCGTCGTGTTTGCGTTCTCGCGGTTCGCCAGGAGATATCCATGAAGACCCGGATCTATCCGCTGGCCCTCGGAAAGATCTTGAAGCACTCCTTGACCAATGTTCGCAGAGAAGTGATCGGACTCCTGGTGGGGAAAATGCAAGGATCGGTTCTGGAGGTATGGGACGCCGTGACTGGAGGGCAACGAGGAAATCCTGGCTATGTCGAGCTGTACGAGGAAGTTCAAGCCGAGATCGCTGAGAAGCTGAGGGAGGAGACCATCGGCCTCTACGTTGTTGGTTGGTACCATTCTCACCCAGGAATGGGTCTGTTCCTTTCTGGGATAGACGTAGAGACTCAGAGAAGGTACCAAGCTCTCTTTCCGAAAGCTGTGGCCCTTGTGATCGACCCTATGATATACAAGACCACAAGGCAGATCTCAGACCTGAGGTTCAAGGTGTTCAGGCTCGGCAAGAGGGGCCAAGTGCTCCAAAACATGGTATCAGTGGGTGCTGGCCGCAACAAGGTACTTCAGAGCACTCTCTATGGTCTCAGTACGCTTGACATAAGGCATGTTCTTGACGTTGATTTCAAGCCTGACCAAGGTTTGACGATCGATCGATCGATCGGAAAGGATCTGGGGGATGATAGTTCCGGCCTGGAGCAGCTTTTTAATGTAGATGATGTTGACCGCCTACTTGACCCTGTAGGGAATGCAGGCATTCCCAGGAGCTTTGCGGAGTATCTATTGCTTAAAATCGGCTCTGTCAAGGGTTTGATCGCAATGGCCTTGGCAGCTGTCGCAATCATGGTGCTGGTTGCTTTCATATTCGCGATAGGGTAGCTAGAAGATGCCTAGAAAGATAGTCATAAGGGACGAGACGGTTTCGCGGGAGGAAGAGGCACCTTCCGTAGAGAGTGAGGAGAAGGAGGAACCAGCTCCTCAGGAAGAGAGCAAGGAATCCGTTCAGGTTGTAGAAAAGGCTGAGGAAGGCGTGTCCACGCCAGAGGCTACACCTGAAAGGGACTTGATGGAGGCGAAAAGCAGCTATGAGGCCCTACTGTCTCGCATGAATGACATCAAGCTCAGAGACACGGTCTTCCAGAGAATGTTTAGAGATCAGGACATAAGTGTGGGAGTGGCGAAAAAGATCATCTCCAGATGGGACAAGTCTCGAGAAGCGATAGTGCAGAACTCAGCTGCAGTCAAGAACAAGTTCCAGGCTGCAAAGGGCAAGCTGGAGAGCAGCTTCGCGAAGACGGAAGAAGAGTTGTACCTTTCGACGATAGAGCTTAACACACTTCAGATGAAGGAGAAGGAGAGCGGAGGCAAAACCATAGAGGTGGGAGCAAGAGAAGAGCTTGAGGCTCAGATACCCGTCCTCAGGCAGAGATTGTTCGAACTTAGAGAAAGGATCAAAGAGGTGGACTCCAGAATCCGCGAGTTGGATGAGCTTCCTCAGCGAATAGATCAGCGCACAGTTTCCACGCAGATACCGAATGAACTTTACGAGGAGATGAAAAGCAGATACGGGAGTGTCTACGGAGAGAAAGTGGACACCATTCTGCAGACGAACATCGCCAACGCTGTGCAGAACGAGGGCATCAGAAGAGAATACGCAACCATACTAGTGTGGAAGAAGCTAAAGGTCGGATAGCGTCGAGCGGCGAGTGGCGCCCTACAATTCTGATCCTCGAGTTGTTTGCCCCAGCCTTGGCTCACCTTTCGATGGACCACAAAGTTGAGTCACATCGAGCGCAGGCTTTCTGTGAAAAACATAAAGCGTCCGCCGCTTCCCCTACGCCGCGCATCGGAGTGTAGGGCGGATTGAAGGAGACTTTCACCTCTGACGTGTTCAGCATGCCTGAAGGCTCAGAGGTAGAGCTAATGGCCTGGATCTACACTAGAAGACTGCATGGTGGCGTAGTTTTTCTGACCATCAGAGACTCGAAGGGGCTTCTGCAGGTCGCCTTCAAGAAGGGAGTATCGGACCCTGACAGCATGAGCCTGGCGTCAGAGATCGAAACAGAATCGTCTGTAAAGCTTCGTGGGGTTGTGAAGAAGGATGAGAGGGCGCCCGGGGGATCCGAGATACACTGCTTCTCCATGGAACCCATAGGGCGCTCCATCCGGGAATTTCCGATTAGGAAGGGGGCGAGCGTTCGCTTCCAACTCGACCACCGTCACCTGCACCTGCGTAGCCCAAGGGTTGCAGCTTTCATGAAGGCGAAGTCGGCCTTCGTGCAAGGAGTCCTCAACTGCTTGGACAAGCGGGGCTTTTACGAGATACAGTGTCCAACTCTTGTCACAGCTGCTGTCGAGGGAGGCGCGACCTTGTTCCCCGTCGATTACTTCGGCAGAACGGCGTATCTGACGCAGAGCGTTCAGCTCTACCAGGAGGCAGCGATCTTCGGCTTGGAGAGAGTCTACTCCCTTCAACCGAGCTTCAGAGCAGAGAAGAGCAGAACCCCCAGGCATCTCACGGAGTTCACTCATCTTGAAGCCGAGGTGGCCTTCGCGGACTTGGACGACATCATGAGTATACAGGAGGAGCTTGTCAGCCTTGCTGCCAGGGAGGTCGACCGTCGCTGTGAAGCCGAGCTTAGATTTCTACGAAAACAGATCGACGTAGAGGCGGTAGAGCCACCGTATCCCAGGATAACCTACACAGAGGCTCTTGACACTATGAGGCGGAGGGGCATGGAACTGGAGTGGGGAGACGATTTGGGGGCAGATGAAGAGACCGTTCTCTCTAAGGAATTCGAGAAGCCATTCTTTGTGACCTCTTACCCCAGGGAGGCCAAGGGCACCTTCTACCACATGTGGGATCCCAAAGATCCCCGCGTCCTCCGTTGTGCAGATCTTCTTGCCCCCGGCGGATATGGAGAGATAATCGGGGGAGGGCAGAGGATTCATGACTACAACCAGCTTGTTGAGAGCATAGAATCTTGGGGCCTCAACCCTGAGGACTACGAGTGGTACCTCGACCTCAGGCGGTACGGCTCCGTGCCTCACAGCGGCTTCGGGTTGGGGATAGAGCGAACAGTCAGATGGCTTCTGGGTCTGCGACATATCAGGGACGCAAGCCTCTTTCCTCGAACCCCGACCAGAATCTATCCCTAGGCCAGTCCAGTCAATGCCTCGAAGGGACAGTGCCTGTCTGTTGAAAGCAAGGCGTCAGGGGCCGACAACGCTGAGGATCCTCGACGGCGTATACCCGCCAGGAGAAGACACCTACCTCATCCTGGATTGCATCACCCGAGAAAGAGCAAAATTGGGATTCGTGCTGGCGGACATCGGCACCGGTTCAGGGATACTTGCCTTGGAATTGGCTCGAACGGCTGGGCTTGTGCTGGCGACGGACCTCAATCCCGCTGCCGCAAGGTGTGCTCATTGCAACGCAGAACTGAACCAGCTGAGCTGGAAAATCGACGTGGTCTGCTCCAACGGCCTCGAGCCCATCCGAACTAGCAAGAGACTCTCAGGGATCGTTTCCAACCCCCCGTACCTTCAAGAGGAGATGTCGGTTCACCAGAGGATCGAGGATCGGGCTTGGGCAGGTGGCGAGCGCGGAACAGAAACATTACTTCGATTTTTGCGACAAGCGGTTCAACACTTGGAATCGGCAGGTTCGGTATGGATGGTCCTCTCCTCGTCCTCCGGCATAGATGAGCCCCTTCGAGAAATGGAGAGACTGGGCTGTAGGACCCAAATAATCGGAGAGACCACACTCTTTTTCGAACGCCTGGTGGTTGTTCGAGCAATCAAGACCTAAGTCGGAGATCGATTTGTTCCCATTGGGAATCAACAGCACCATGCGACCTGATCGATCGTCCTCCAGTGAGGCGTAGCACAACCTGAATCATCGAGGGGGTTGATCAGACTACAGAACCCTGAGTCCATTCTCCACGCTGCGCTCAGGGGTCACGGCGATTACCACGCTGTCATCCTTGGCTGCTGCCAGGATCATGCACTCTGACATCTGGCCTCGAAACATCGCCGGCTTCAGGTTAAATACGAAGACGTACTGCTTCCCTACGAAGTGCTCGGCCTCGTAGAGATGCGCAAGCCCGGCTACCGCCTGCTTAACCTGTCCCCCAAAATCCACCTTCATCTTCATCAACTTGTCCGAGCCAGCGACCTTTTCAGCGGTAAGGACAGTGCCGACTCGCATGTCTATCCTCTTGAACTCGCCGTAGCTTATTTCACTCATATTTGTGTCAGCACCGTGATAGAGCTTAAAAGACTTCCTATAAGGGTCAAAGAGGTCGTGATTGATCGGTAGCTCGTCACGAATCGAAGAAACCACTACCACTGAAGAAGACATAGAAGCTGAGATCAATCGATCGTTCGCTGACCTGCTATGGATGTCCGATGCGACCGCTGAACACTGGAAATCCATCTCTCAATAGGGCTCAAACTCGAAACTTGACATCTGTGAACCCTCAATCCAGCGATCTCGGCTGGGAGTTGCTCAGCGAAACTTGGAAGATTAGTGACAGAGACAAGAGGGCAACCGTTGAAAAACCTCTGCCGCGGCTCGTACAGACAGACAACGACGGGCAAGACTCTGACACAGAGTTTACCAGGTCCCCACTGCTCGTTGAGAAACCGAGCTAAACACTCGGCCCTCAGATCCTGCTCGTTGGCAACCCTAGCCATCCTTTGCCCAGAGAGAACGTTCTTCCAGTGCTTGCAGTCCACAGCAACAAGGCTTGAGTACCTCTGTGCCACGAGGTCGATCTCCATTCTGCGTCTAAGGAACTTGAGCCTGACGTTGGTCGCGATCTGATATCCAAATGCTGAGAACACCTTGGCAGAGAAGATCTCAAAGTCCTTCCAACTCAGGAGACGCGCAACTTTAACACGGTCTGCCCCGCTCCTCACTGCCCTCAAAGCAAGTTGAATCCTTTTCTCGTCCAAAACAAGGATCGTTGCTCCTTCCAACGCCACCTCAGGCGCACTGGCAATGATCCTCTTGGTCAGCTCCACGCTGAATCTGCACTTGGCCGCCAGGTCGCTGATGTGTGCTTGGCCTGACTTGACCGTTAGTTCAAGAAGACATGTCAGGGCATCAGGTTCGAACCGACTAGGCAATGCCATTCACTGAACTCGGCCTTCATATGAAGAGATCCTCTTCTTCCTTCCTTATGAGGTGCCTCGCCGACGATCGTCCTCGATGATACCTGTACCCACGAACAATTGCGGCTGGGATACCCTCTGCAGCTTGACCTATGACAAGTTCCGCGGCGCCACATATCTCGTCTGCTACAGCGATATTCTTCACCTGCAGGGCTCTACCATGGAGGTCAAATTCCCCCCGCCTGTCGTAGAGAGGATTGATCCCACTCACTCCGATGGCGAGATTGACCTGCCCTCTCCTCAGCGGTCTTCCATGCGTGTCCGACACGAGCAAAGCGACATCAAGCCCCGTGATATCCTTGATCCCTCTGCGGATACTATTGGCAGAAGCGTCGGGATCTTGAGGTAGAGTGACGGCCATCGACCCGCCTGAAACGTTGGAGACATCGACTCCGGCGTTGGCGCATACAAAGCCGTGTTTCGTTTCTGCTATGAGTATTCCGCCCTTCATCCTCACGATCCGCTTGGAGTTCCTCAGGACCAACTCCACCAGCCGTGGGTCCTTTCCGTGTTCAACGCCGAATCTCTTGGCAAAATCCGACGGCTCGATGCCCTCTAGATCCACAATCAGTCCCTCGCTCAGGGAGACCACTGTGTGCGTGACGACCACAGCATCTCCCTCAGCGATGGGCGTTTTCTGCCTTCTGGCCGCATCAACTATGATCGAGGCTAGGTGGTCTCCAGGATGCACCAAAGGAATGCCCGTGATGCCGATAACGGTTACGATGGGCGGGGAATTCCGCCTCCGCCGTATCTCCCGATCCTCAGCTGACAAGTCGGGTCGAGTGAGGTCTTCATGCAATGAGATAAAACCTTGCTCCAATTGACCGAGGCCTTCGTCACGCCAGCGATTTCTTCGTTCCGAACCATCTGTCAGCATGCTGCTAGATCCCGAGATCCTCCAGCTTTCTTCTGGCTCTAGTTCCAAAGACCGCCTTGGCGAGGGGACCCTGCGGGGTCAACTCGCCCACCGTTCTTCTCTTTACGAGCACGCCGCATTTGCCGTTGGCAAGCATCTTACGCTGGGCACAGGCCGCATACTTGCATCGCCCTCCTGTACAGATGTCGTTGACCCACCTGCACCAAACTTGCCGACCTCGATCTACCAGGGCCCTCTGCCCGCACCTAAAGAATCGACACAACGGGACGCAGTCCTTCTCTGAGCTCAAAGCGAACACATCTCCGTGAGACACGAAGAACAGCCTGTCACGATGTCTTCTTGGACTTACCTTCTCCTGACGACGTCTCGGGCGGTCTGCGGATACCTTTAAGTCTTTTTGTCAACATCTTCCGCCGCACAGCCACGTTCAAGCCCACAAACACAACGATCACGAGCACAGTCACGGCCGCCATGAGTGTTCCCACTGAGAGGTGAAAACCGGCGAACACCACGATTGAACGAAGAGTGACGTATTGGGTTGTAGGCCGGTCAACAGGAATTGTCTCGACGGCCTGCAAGACTCCTCCCACCTCCACAGAAACCGTAAGAGGTCCACTATATGGCACCGTGACGTCGAAGGAGCCGTTCCTACCGACTTCTCCTTCAAAGAGAGATTCTCCGCCGAAGATCGCGCGAGCCACAGCTCCTGACAGTGGATTACCACTGGAGTCCACAACGACTATAGTGACGGGGAAATCAACGGCGACTCCAGCTATTTCTAATGTCGATTGATTTACTGCGACTATCCGACTGAGAAGCTCATGGCCTCTATATTGGACAGTCACGGTGTACGCTCCGGGCAGGGCTTCAACCTCGGCCAAACCTCCATGCGATGTGGACGCCACGATTTTACCGTCGGGCAGCGAGAGATCCGTCAGCTCAATTGCCACGTTTGCCACCGGGTTGCCTCGAAAGTCCTTCACGGAGATATGGACCTCAATTCTCTCGATGGTAACCGTCTCTTCGGCGAACGGCTGCGACAAGGATAGTGAGAAGTTGAACTCTTTCGCCTTGACGCCGCCTCTTTTGAACACGAGATTGTATTGACCTGCCTTCGTTGTGGAGAGAGGCATCTCTCCCAAGACGGCTTGGCCTTCACTGTCCGTATCGTAGGTTCCATAACTTGGATTCGCCTCGTTCGAAACAGAGATCAAAACCTCTGGGATAGGGTCACCCGATTCGTCAACGACCTTCAACGACAATTCTCCCAATGACGCCACGGCTGATAAGTTCAGACTCTCGTCGAAGCCTCTCGTCTGGTTGAACACGACCACTTGGCGAACTGTCGCCGAGACCTCATACTCGCCTACTTCAGGTAGACCGGACGCCGGCAACTCCTCGAAGAGAGCTGACCCAGCCGAAGTCGACTTCATTTCCGAGACCACGGTGCTTTTTGTCGACCGTACGAGGACAGAGGCATCCTTGACAGGGTTACCCCTAAGGTCAGTCACTGTGACGTTGAGATCCAAGAGCCTGGCGGTCAAAGTAAGCTCGCTGACAGGCACAGAGACAGAGGCCTCGACCACCTTGACCTCCTTGTACTCCACATTTAGGTCGTAGGGCCCTATCGTCTCGATCGAAGAATAGGGGAGGGACTGGAAGACAGCTTCTCCGTCTTTGCCTGTCTCTCTAGTCTGGGTGAAACCACCTCTCTCGCTTATGAGAACAACCTCCCTATCAGACACGGGATCCCCACCAAGGTCCAACAGCCGCACTGACAAGTCCTTCAATAACACTGTGACGGTCCTGACCTTCTCTTCAGGGATCGTCATGGTGTCCGTCGCTATGACCACGTCGGAGTAGAGAACCGAAACGTTGTAGGTCTCAGGGGAGAGACCTACGAACTCCGCCCAACCTGTGCCGTTTGTGAAGAACGACTTCTTAACGGTCGCGGTGCTCAGAATCACCGTCGTGGCGACCTGAGGGTTTCCCTCCTGGTCCACAACCCTGATGCTTGCTGTCTCGTCCTGCGCCCTTGCAGTCAGACCAAGTGAGAGGAGGAAGAGGACGGCGACCAGTAGAACACGCGCTGATTTCACCCAATCACACCTTGACTTCGTGTTTTCCGCGATAGATCGAAACTCGCTGTCCCTCCGGATTCCGATATAAAACGATTTCGACCCCCTCTTCACTTCAGAAAGAGTTATCAGGTTTTGTCCCAGCCCACCTGTGGCGGGAAATGAATGTCTCTTGAGTTCAACGGTGTGAAGATAGAAGACACGTTTGCTGAACTCTTTCCAATGTGGGCTAGCAGGGTGCTGGTGACAGCAAAGGACGAGAAGTGGTGTCTCATCTCGGGTAGAGCGGCTACCGGCTTCGGGGTTTCGATAATAGCTTCACCCGCCGAGGCCGGGATTGAACGCATGGTGCCGCCCGACGTGACGCCAGACGGGAGACCCGGGATTCTTCTTCACTTCTATCACCGGGACAGAAGAAGTCTGAAGGCGCAGCTCATAGCCAGAATAGGGCAGTGCGTGCTTACATGCCCCACGACCGCGGCCTACGATGGCTTGGAGAACGCTAAGAGACGATTGAAGGTCGGTTCGAGCCTGCGGTATTTCGGAGATGGATATCAAAAGAAGGACGAGTTAATGGGACGGAAGGTTTGGATCATTCCCGTAATGGAGGGCGAGTTCGTGATCCAATCCACCTTCGGCACCATAGAGGCCGTGGCAGGGGGGAACCTGCTCATTCTCTCTAGAGATCAGGACTCGGGGTTGAAGGCGACCGAGAACGCTGTTGAGGCGATTTCCAAGGTAAACGATGTTGTTCTTACATTCCCGGGTGGGATCTGCCGGTCTGGCTCGAAGGTAGGTTCGAAGAAATACAAGCTGGGGGCCTCCACAAACGATGCGTTCTGTCCGATGATAAGGGACAAGGTAGAGGAGACCCTCCTACCCCCAGAGGCGTGGAACGTTTACGAGATAGTGATCAACGGGCTGACCCTTCAGGCGGTCGCAGAGGCCATGAAAGCCGGCTTGAGAGCAGCCGCAGGCTCCCGGGGTGTCGTAGAGATAACTGCCGCAAACTATGGTGGGAAGCTTGGCCCATACAAGGTCAATCTTAAGGAGCTCCTCGAGTAGTGCCCGAGACAACAGAGTACGCCGTCGGCTCCAAGAGGTTGACGGACCTTTCGAAGACGGCTACGCGAGCAGCTGAAAGAAAGGTCGCGCCCGAGTCTTGGTCAGCGCTCTGTCTCTACGGATCCCAGATATCTGGATACGCCTCAGCCGACAGCGATCTGGATGTCCTTCTGGTAGCAGAGGACTTCGAACCGTCCATCAAGTACCTCTACGTCAGGGAGGAGCGCCCCACTGTTGCGCTGCTCGCTGTTGACAAAGAGGTCTTCGAGACAGATATGAAGAAAGCCTCCCTCGGGGAATTCGTCTCAGGTCGCCTCCTCACGCCGTATTACCCGGTGCTGGGGGGTGAACTTATCCGCAGCGCAGACTTCCACTCAAAGAAGAGAATAGCCACTGAGACTCTTCGAAACCTTTCACTCGAACGACGAATCGCGGCGGCTGAAATGCTCATTCGACCCGAATATTTTGTTTTCGACAAGATGAGGCGTAGAGCGTCCCTCTACCCTCCCGTGAAATTCAGCTACGCCAATATTCTCAGGCCGCCCCAAGGCTCTGTAAACCTCCCAATGATGGTCCAGCGCTTCGTTCCCTCGCTCGAATCACTCGCGGAGGACGGCACGCTGATCCGATCCGACAGCTACTACAAGATCTCGAAGGAATTCGTGAGCAGCTGCTTGAAGGCGGAGGCATATGTTGCGAAGCAGACCGGTGAGATCGAGCGCACAATCAGGATGTATGTAACACACGGATTCGCAGGGAGAATAAACCCCCGGCTAGTTGCCGAGGAGCTAGTCTCAAAGATCCGTAGAGGGGTTAAGAAGCGAGAAGAAGCGACGCTCCCAGATCCCGATGAATACTTGTACTTCGACACTCCGTCTGGGCCGCAGTCAGCCATCGAGCAACTGGAGATCTACGAATATGCTGAGAAGCAACTGGGCGCGGCTCCCGAAGAGGTTGTTGTCGACAAGGTAGGAGCTGTGTTGAACTCTACCTACAGAGTCACCGTATCCCACGGAGACGGCCCCCGCAAACTCTTCGTCAAGAAGTATCTGAATTGGACAGACATGAAGTGGCTGGTAGCTTGGCTCTGGACGGTGGGTCTGAAGAACTTCTCCGTGCTCGCCAAGACGAGGATGTCCAACGAGATCCATTTCATCAGATACCTTGCACGAAAAGGTTTCAACACACCTGACTTGCTTCACGTAAACTGGAAACGCCGAATGATCTTCCAGGAGTTCGTGGAGGGTAGCGATCTACTGAACATCTGGAGGACCACCGGAAGAGATCGACTCTCAGTTGCCGAGAAATCAGCGACGAAAGCGGGAACTGAACTGGCGCGGGTTCACGGCGTAGACGTGGCTCTGGGGGACTGTAAGCCCGACAACTTCGTCGCAACAGAAAGTCGGGGCGTCTTCCTGACAGACTTGGAGCAGGCGGAGACCGGCGGAGATCAACCCTGGGATGTCGCAGAGATCTTGTTCTACACAGGGCACTACCTCTCGGGGGAGAAGCTAACCAAGTATGTGTCCAGCTTCCTAGATGGATACCTTGATAGAGGAGACCCGGAGGTTGTGGCTAAGGCGAAGCAGCTAAAGTACGTGAGAACCCTTCTTCCGTGGACCCCCGTTTGGGCACAGTCCAAGATAGTACAAACGATTGACCGAAAGCTACGCACCTAGAGAAGCCTGGCGAATTCCTTCCCTGCACCCTCGAAGGTTCCCAGAAGCAACCTAATTCGATCGGGTTCACCATGGGCCGACGTGCCGACCTCAAGCTTGCCGTAGAGGTCCAACACATCCCCCTCATGAAAAACGGAGGCAAAGGTTCCGTCATAGGAAGCCAGCTCAGAAGCTGGCAAGACCCCATCATCTGTGACAGCTTCTTTGATATGGTATAGTGCAGGATTGTAGCATCCCTCAGTCGCTTCTATGACTATCGCTCGGACTCTGTGAAGACCCAGACTTCTGTAACGCCAGTCGCCGTATTTCTCCCTCACCTCGTCCTCAAGGCGAACTGCGTGGAGGGAGAAAGTTGTGTCATCCACCGTCCCCCTAGTCCATGTTCTCTCTAGAATGCGTCCGAGGTCCCCCTTCGCCAATGGGTAGCTCCGAAGCCTTCGCTGTATCCATTCCACCCGAGTCTTCGCCGACAAACCTCTAAGCGAGCCTTCAGCACGTAGCTTCCCCACGCAGCGCTGCACCGAGCCAAAGTTCTCACCACCGTACACCACCAGGTCCAAGTCTGAGAACTCTTGCTGAATGCCGAGCAGTATCGACCCTGTGACACCAAAGTTTTCTCGCTTGACACGAGACTCGGCCGACAAAAGATCGACGAGGTAGAAGAGTCTATTGATGAGTGGAGATCGCTCCTTCTCTCTATACAGCTGATTCAGCCTTTCTCGAGGTTTCAGGTGTCTCAATACAGTGCTCCAAGGCACACAAGACATCTCGGTTTTGAAGTAAGGATCAAAGTACGTGTATTCGCCCCTTTGTCCCCGCATTTCAGCAAGACTCCTACCTAGCTCCTCCATCGAGTAGTCTGGCATGAGTCTCCTGTAGCTCCTTGACTGGCTCCTCCAAGGTCCCTGTCCTGGAGCGTACTTCGGGTATGCCACTACACGGTCTCGTGGATGAAGATCTCCGACGACGCAGAAGAACCATCCGTCTTCGGTTTCTAGGTAGTCTCTGTCTCGGCAGGCAGGGGCCCCATCAATTCGTTTCAAGCTTCAAGAAGTCCTCCTGGAAGCCTCCAACAACAACCCTCCATGTTTCGCTTCCCTCCTCCCTAACAACCCTCTCGACCCTGCC
>Ga0209636_10002912_pt1 | contig 17456 bp, 17 predicted proteins | sample DeeMarSWOR152_54_FD_187464 | JGI IMG/M metagenome (GOLD analysis project Ga0209636, IMG submission 187464) | Marine sediment microbial communities from White Oak River estuary, North Carolina - WOR-1-52-54 (SPAdes) (version 2) | ecosystem: Environmental > Aquatic > Marine > Intertidal zone >...
TATGAGGAATGTTACCAAGTGTTTTCTCTTCAATCTTCCAACCGCGGATGATCGTGAATAGTGACAAAAGAGTTTTTCTCATGGTATCCTTTAGATAGCCATGGGTAGGACGACGTTCGATTTGACCCTTTTTCTTTTTGGGATGGGCTACTCGAAGTAGGGACATCTTCTCTTCTTTGGGTCTTCGGGGCATGTTCGATCTATGTCTACCAAGCAGTAGTTTGGGGCTCGGTAACCATATTCGCAAGTGCCACTTGAAAGGATCTTAACTGTTCCTCTCTGTACTTCCAATATTTTATTCATCCTTTACACGCGCGTCTTCTAACTGGACAACTCACTCCATCGTTTCACCTTCAGCCTTCGAAGCTTCTTGAAGAGACCTCCGAAGTCCACGGCTTCGTTTTGGGGCGATGTTTGAAGTATGCATGGTCGGGGTTGCCTCACGATCAGTTCATCGAGGAGGTAGTTCATGGCGAGTTGAACAGCCTCTTCGGGTGGCGTGAGGAAGACCTCTTCCTTTGGTTCGTCTTTCCCCCCGTTCCTCAAGGCTTCGACTTGAGCAAAATAGTCCAGTATAGTAAGGTTGCTCCCAATCTTTATAGCATTATCTATCTGCCTAGTTCCAAAGTTTAATCTGAGGGTGTGGAGGTTACCCACCTCCTTGAGGAAGTTGACGTACTCTGTGCTGATCGATTTCACCCTCTCATAAGCTTCACTTGGCCAAATTATTGATGGCTTGGGGTAACCATTCAATCGTGGTCTTCTAGAGGTGACCTCGTAGAGGAGGCAGAGAAGCAGCCTGATGTTTTGCGTATCTTTCTCGTCCACTTTGAGCTTTCTATTTTGGTAGTACTCGTGCACCTTATCGTCGTAGACATAGGCTCTCAGGATTAGGCGGGACAGGATAGCTCTGATGTCTGAGTCGAAGGAGAGTATGCCCTTTGATCGGTCATAGTTGACATTAAAGTTGACTATAAAACATCCCTTAAAACGGTAGTCCGGGACGCTGATTCCACTCTTAAGGGCCCACCTTATCTTCTCTCCTTCGAAGATGCGCTTCTGCAGCGTCTTTAATTCAGGTGAGAGGCGTAGCCACTTTGTATACTCGTCGTTGAGATAGATGAAGTTGTAGCCACTGTGTTCTTCCACATAGCTGCGGAAGATAAAAGAGGGACCTGTGACATCCTCTATGCCGTCTCTTATGAACGGGATGCCACAGGGAGCGATCTTTGGGTCTGCTGAACCACACAGAAGGTTCCTAGTTACGAAGCTCTTGCCTGAGTTCTGGTCCCCAGCGTTGGCGATGTTGATTCGGCTTCTAATGGTCTTATCGGGCGTCTCTATTCTGACACTGTTCACCGCTGGTATGGCTGCTAATGTTAAAAGGACCTCAGCGTACGGGTATATATCGAGTGTGCAGCTGTAACCCGCGTAACGCTGAGCGTAGAGAATAAGATCTCTCAGTCCAATCTTTTCCAGTTCGTCTCTGCGTTCAACTGCTTCTTCCAGTTGACCTGCGTACATTTGACGTTTTGATGATATGAATTTCAACTCATCCAATAGGTTGTGGCCTTCAGGCCTCATGTTGCCGTTTGATGCTAGACATGAGGTTAAGACCTGCTCGATCTGCAGGCGGAGTTTGACTTCGAGGGTGGTGTGGGTGACCTGGTCAATCTTGGTTCGTATGGTGAGTTGTCTGAGTTTTGTGTGGACTTCTTCGTAAGGGGTTGATGCGACCTCTTTGCCGAGGTCTGTCGCCTGGTAGTAGCCTCTTCTCTTCTTGGTCACTAGCCCTTTGGTTCTCAGTCTGTTAAGGGCATCGATCAGAGCCTCTTCAGTGCTGTTGTATGGGTTCTCGGGGTTGGTCCTTAATTCGCTTAGTTTCGGGGAGCCCAGTTGTTTAAGTAGTTGAAGAATCTGGTGCTGTTGGGGCGTTATTCTCATGTTCTGTCACTTGGCAACTATATTTGTGTTGCTGTGGATGTCGAGGATACATCAGGCTGCTTCTCTCTTTTTAGGAGGCTTTTTTTGGGTTTCCGTTGCTTGCTGGGCATTATTCACCGTAGTTTTTTTACAGTATATTTTTATACTGCGGTTTAATATTAAACTCAGATAAATATATAAACCTTTACTATAACTAAATTAAGTGATAAAAGTTGACCCTGCCAGAACACTTCGAGAAAAGTATAGATAGCAAAGGATTCCTAGAGATCCTCTTCCACCTGAAGGATGCCCCACACTCGTTCACCGAGCTCACCGAGAAGCTACCCTACAGCAGAGCAACGATAAGCACCCGACTCAACGAAGCCCTCAAACTCAAACTCATCGAGCCAAAATGGGCAGTTAAGGGGCGTATGAGAGTAAGATGGAAGTACCAGCTCTCAGAAGCTGGCGAGAGACTGCTCGAAACGCTGGGTGAAGTAGACTTCCTCGAAGCACAGAAGACGATTAGACTCACCAAGGAGAAAGCAATAGAAGCAGTTGAGAAGAGAAAGCTTACCTCTTCATGACCTCGCCCGTCACACCGTTTATCCGGATCTCTTTGATACGGTCCTTGTATTGATAGTGGAAAACATAGACAGGTAAGAAAACTTTCTGCAGCTTCGTAATCTCGAAACGGTTCTCAAGAATACTCTGGAAAGCCGTTGGAGGTCTAACTATTCTCTCCCTCAGCTTTTTCACTATTCCTGTTTTAGACTCAGCTGAACGCGAGACGTCACACTTCAATCCCTTGACTTTCAAGTCGCTGAGACGAATGATCTTGGACATTCGGGGGCTGCTCAACATTAGGTCGTTGAATGCCTCATTCCTCCGGCCATACATATCCAGATAAAGAGAACCCTCCTTGAAGTAGTAAACCAGCTCAGTAACATCGCCACTAAGAACTATGTGCCGTGGCGTAGACTCAAGCTCATCCACACCATTACGCCTCCTCACCTTGGAGATGAGTGTAGGGCCGTTGAGCTGCTGCCCCTGCATGTGGACGTCGCGGATCTTACCACCTACATGAACAGCAACAACATCCTCGTTAACCGGAATGTTGTAGGTAGTGCCTCTGAAGTAGAAGCACATGTGATAGCCATTCACAATCCAGTAGGGAAACCAGCAGAGCATCTCACCGATAATGTAAACGTCATCCCTGCTCGGTTTGCCTAGAAGACCATAGAAGCGTGGGAATAGTTTTGTCTTGCTTATGTCAGCAACCCGCTGGGCATCCTCAAGTGGAATGTGCTTAAGCTCAATCAGCTCCTCTTGAATCTCCTCTGGACCCCAGCCATTACCCGCTTGCGCCTCCTCGAAGCCGGTCTTCGAGATCTTGTAGAACTCGCTGAACTCCTCAGCGCTCTTCGTCATCTCAAGATACTTCTGCAAACGATCGGAAAGATCCTCGGTCATAAACGATAAACTTCCATTGACAAAATCACGATTCGTATATTAGAATAGTGTATTTAAGGCGTTTGTTCAACAAATCTTGAACATTAACGAAGAGCATAAACCATCCAGAACACCAAAATCGAAGCAATCTTCAAGAAAAAATTTTTAGGTCAGAAACGAACGTGAAGGATAAGAGGCAAAACGAATTGAAGATCAGAACACCCGTGATCATAGTCAACTTCAAGACCTACGAGAAGGGCACAGGAAAAGCAGCTTTAAAGCTAGCAGAGAAAGCCGAGGACGTAAGCAGAGAGACGGGAGCGTCAATAGTGGTAGCTACACAGTTCACTGACATAGAGAGAATCGCAGGGAACGTGAGCATCCCAGTCTTCGCTCAGCACGTCGACCCTGTCTCATATGGAAGTAATACCGGACATGTGCTACCTCAAGCAGTGAAGGAGGCGGGAGCGGTTGGAACGCTTATAAATCACTCAGAGAGACGAGTTGACCCAGAGATCGTCAAAGCCACTGTTGAGAAGGCGAGGGAAGCGGGTTTGATTACAGTAGTCTGCGCTGACACCCCTCGGACATGCAAGAAGTTAGCTGCATTCAATCCAGACTACATAGCGGTAGAGCCACCTGAGTTAATTGGAACTGGTATACCAGTCTCTAAGGCTAAGCCCGAAGTTGTGACCGATTCGATTGAAGTCATAAAGAAGGTTAACCCAAAGATCACTGTCTTATGTGGAGCCGGAATAACGGTTGGTGAAGACTACGCTGCTGCGTTAAGACTCGGAACAGAGGGTGTACTACTCGCAAGTGGAGTTGTCAAAGCAAAAGATCAGCACGAAGCATTGTTGAATCTGGCAAAAGCAGCAAAGAAGAAGTGAATTGCTTCACCACTATTGAAGAACACTATTAACTGAAAGAGTTATTCTGTAATCAAAACTATTTCACGAGTGATATTTAGGTATGGCGAAGAAGATGGTGGAGGAGAGAAGGATTCCCCGCACCATGTCAACCCAGCACCCAGATAATGCTTCCATCCCAGGGTGGTGTAGCCAAGAGTTGATACAGGGAGAAGATGAGGTGTACGAGGCGTATTTTGCTTACAGCATTCTTGGCTGTCAAGAAGTCATGTGGGATGCGGAAGGCAAGGATGTGGACACCCGTGTCATGCGGAAGTTGCTAGCCAGCCACCCACACTATTTCAAGAAGAAGATCATAGGAAAAGATATCTTCCTCACATACAGGATTCCCAATCCTAACGTCGAGTTCGCTGAAAGAAAGATCATCATAGAAACCATGGCGAATATTCCGGTGGGATGCGACATAGCCTCAGCCTTCTACAAGAGAGAAGTCACACCAATCTTTGAAGTCATTCTTCCATTCACAACCAGCAGCAGAGACATTATCGGACTGTACAATTACTATAGGAAAGGAATCGTCGATATTGAGAATGTAAGTTTAGGAAACACTTTGAGTGTTGGGCAGTGGCTTGGCAGAATAAGACCCGACCGAATCGAAGTAATCCCGCTAATAGAGGACATGGACAGCCTTCTTAGAGCAGACACCATCCTCAAGCCCTATGTTGATGTGGTGAGACCAAGGTATGTAAGGGTCTTCCTCGCGAGATCAGACCCAGCCCTCAACTACGGTCTCATATCCGCGGTGATCCTCAATAAACTCGCCCTATCAAAGCTCAGATCGTTAGAGGAGAATAGGGGATTACCCATCTATCCTATTATTGGAGTGGGGTCTATGCCCTTTCGAGGTCACCTTTCACCGGATAGTTTGCAGGGTTTTCTAGAGGAGTATAGAGGAGTGTATACTGTTACCGTTCAGTCCGCGTTGAAATTTGACTATCCCAAGGAGAGGGTGAAACGGCTAGTGAAGGCGCTGAATGAGAAGTTGCCATGCGGTAAACAGGTACTCATCGATTCGGAGGAAGAGAGACTCCTCCTTGAGGGCATGAAGAAGTTCAAGATCAGATACCAGCAGACAACAGAGAATCTTGCACCATTAATAAACAGCGTAGCTATACATGTACCAGAGAGGAGAGCGCGGATGCTGCACATTGGCCTATATGGCTACAGCAGGAAGGTTGGAAAAGCTATACTACCGAGGGCGATACCATTTGCTACCGTCCTCTACTCGCTGGGCATACCGCCAGAGTTCATAGGCTTCGCAGCATCGGACTGTTTAGATGATGACGAGTGGGAAGTTTTGAGGAAGTACTACGTGAATATGGAGAGTGATCTCAAAGCAGTGGCAGGATACACATCATGGCAGAACATAAACACCCTGATGAACAGGTACAAGAAAGTAGCTGATACAGCTAGAATGAAGAGGGAGAGGTTAAAAATGAGTCTCTGCAGCTTGATGGAGGATCTTAACGCCGTAAACGAGAGGTTGAGAATAAAGATCGGGCCAAATAATCTGACAGAGAGAGAGTACGAGAACACGATATGCAACTTCCTAATCGCCTATATTAAACGCGAAGAGAAAAAAGCCAAAAGACACTTGGTGGAGGCAGCGAAGATAAGAAGAAGCCTTGGATAAGCAGACGACGGGTCTCCAGCGACAGCCAAGGTTAAAAGAAGACTTTTTAGAGCATGTTCAACTCTTTCTTATCGGGCTCGTAGTCTAGTCTGGATAAGACGCTGGCCTCCGGATCAGACCTAAGGGGAAAGCCAGAGATCTAGGGTTCAAATCCCTACGAGCCCGCCACACCCAACTACCAGATTAATCAAGGTTGTGACTGCAGGATTTTCTTTATCATAGACAAACGAAAAATATTTGAGGCGTAGAAAAAGGGAGTTTAGCAGTGTGCAAAACTTGTCTTGGTTTAAATTCTTTCAAGCAGGTAAACTTGTGATAGTCTGTTTTGAATTTGTACCTTGTATTTTCTCTAATCACTCAAGGACTTAGTTCACCGCATCAGAAAATTGTCAAACTGGTCTCTAGATTTTATCTTCTCTAAAGTATTTACTAATCAACTCTTATTGAACAATGGATAACCATAGTATTAGTTGGAGAAACTCTATTCAACACTTGTTTTAACATTCTAAATAAAAATTGAGCAAATAAGGATGCGAAAATTTATTACTTTATAAAGTAATTACTTTTTACAGAGGAGTAAAGGATAAGCGTGAAAAAATCTTTCAAGAAAAAATGGTTATCGTTTGGTTTACTGTTTTTAGTTTTACTCAGCTTCAGAGCGATACGTTCCATCTCTTATGATTTGGGATGGTCAATATACGATGATATTACTCCTACAATTGGGCATATTGAATGGGTTGAAGGAGGCGAAAGCCTTCAATCTCCCTCTTGGATAGCAGATGGCAGATGGATTCGCGCTAACAGCCGTCAAATCTTGGTAAAATCTGAAAATTACATTTTTGCTAGTTTCAACGAGGAAATCGACTGGGAGGTTTGGAATGCTGCTTTTGAATATGAGGGAAGACACCCTTACGACTCTTTTGAAGCATTTAAGGGTGAGTTGAAAACTCATCCTGAATGGTGGCTTGAATATTCTTGGGGTTTAGTTGCGGATTGGCTTGACATTCCTTCCGACACAATCAATGTGGGGGTAGAATATGATACCAGTTCTGGTAGAGTGTTCATTTCTATTACATGTTATATTACCAATGTACCAGCATATTTCATGGCAGCAGAGAGAGAGAGTATGGGTATTGGAGGAAAGAAGTTACCTACCCCTTTGTTTGCAGGTTTTGATCTGACAGGCATCTATCTAGGAGATTTTGAAGCCTTGCAATGGCATGAGGATCATGCTATTGGAGGAGAGAATTACAGAATCTACTTCAAAGCTCCAGCATCCATTCTAACACAATCTCAAGACACATATTCAATATTATTTTATGTTACACCCCGCATTGCTGGTAAAAGCCAAGACCTCTACCGATCAATCCATATTGTAATGCCCTCTGACACGGAGATAAGTGAGGCGTTGCCTTCCGAATATGCTGTTTTAACCGAGAACAATGTTAAATTCACTGTGAGGCCAGGTGAATGGTATCCAGAGTATTTTTCGGTGAAAAGTGGTCCACCGGTGAAGGATCTCGGGGAGGTTTTTTCGGAGATTCTTTGGGTTTGGCTCGCTGATCCTAATGCTTGGCTGGGAATTGGATCGACAATAGCAATAGTTTATGCAGCTTTTCAAGGTAAACGATTATGGGACAAAAGAAAGACATACTATCGCCTCTACAGGAGCATTGTAAGTATATATGACCGTTACTCCCAAGACCGTGCTAAATTAACTCAAGAGATAAAAAATCTCTCAGACTCAATAACTAAGTATTTCATCGAAGACCAGATTAATGATGACCAATTCGATAAACTACTGACTAGATGTGACGACCTCCTAGAAAGAGCAAAAGAGTAAAACTGGAATCTTAGGAAACGAATTAAAACGAGTATTATTAATAAAAATTGGGGGTTAGGAAAGCTTGAGCTCGTTCAAGAAGCCTAGGCTTTCCATATCATGCATCTGAACCAGACTATCAGAAACGGTATACAACACATCACTTATGAACAGGATCCGCTTCACTTCGTAACCCCAATCGTAGGAGTCAGCACCATCCAAGTGTGTGACTGTGCCTTTGGGTGTGAAACCTTGTTCGAGCGAAATGTCGAAGATGTATGCGCCTTGCCAGTAGTCCCTCCAGTAAGTCTCGTTCTCAATAGTCCAGATTGATACGGGGATTGACAGCAGACGCCTCGATCTGTCGAAGAGGAATGCCTTGTGGTCCCATAATGCGGAAGAATCAGACCAGCCACCTTGAACTGTGTACTTTGCCATCTCTGTTGGTGCACTGACATCTGTTACATCGAAGAGAGAGAACTTCAAGCTGCTGTCCTCGCATCCCAGACCAATTATGTGGCTCTCATCGTACGGGTGAAGGTAGCCCGAGAATCCAGGAATCTTCAAATAACCGAGAATGCTCGGATTCGCGGGGTCGCTGACATCGATCACGAAGAACGGATCGACCTGCTCGAACGTCACTAGGTAACATCGGGAAGACATGAACCGCGCCGAGTATATACGCTCACCAGGAGCGATGTCCTCGAGTCGCCCAACGACAGTGAGGTTCATATCAAGGATGTACAGACTGCTCACCGATGTTTCACTTGTCCAAGTGGTTGTCGCGATGCGGAAGCCCCCGTCGTACTCATCCATGCTGAACTGGTTGAGAACGGAGCCCAAGACTGCTCCCTGAGCCTCACATATCATGTCTCTGCCCTCAAAATTGACTCTGTAAATCAGCGTCTCCTCACGCACCTCATTTTCCCCATCTGCCAAGATCCACGCAGCTACATTTGGAATAGCAAGATACAGGTTCTCAGACGAAACATACATACACGATGCAGAGCCCGCGAGAAAAGTCTCGTGGTTCGGCTCTTCACTGTCGTCTTGTATGTTCAAGGATAGGACCGTCGTGAACTGGTAGTAGTAGTCTAGGACATCAACATAGCGCACCTCAGTGGCATTGACAGCCTGCACAGATCCATTCATACATATCTTGGGCAGCGATACTTCAAAGTCGCTCTGATCCATGAGAGGGTACACAGCTGGCTGGCTTGTCACGATGTAGACATAATCACCAATCATCCTCGAACCAGTGAGTGTGCCATTGATAGTGACCGATCTCGAAAGAACTGGATTGGCTAGATCAGAAGTATCGTAAACCTTTACGAAGACTTCACCCATATACGGGATAAAGCTATTCACCTCCTCGCGGAAGAGGTAGGGCCAACTGTTTCCGATTATCACCAGCCTATTCATGCTGATGTAGATCTCAGCTCCATACGTCTCGTCCAGATTGATCTTTGAGACGACTTTTGCTTCGCTGGGCGGGTAAGCGTTCAGGATGTAGACTGTTGCCCCTGAAACAACGTACAGGTGGGTTCCATCTGTCTTAACGATGTCTGATTCATCCACGCCAGCAACCTGGACATTGGTTGTTGAATAGGTATCCAACGCTCCGCTCTCGGTTGGAGCTCCTACTCTGTCATAGAGGATCATAGATCCATACGTGTTCATTTGATCCGTGTTCGTGCTCAGAAAGGATTTCAAATCTTCAAGGCTAGAGAAGGTTTTAAGCGGTAAACTAGTCGGTTGCGAACCCAAGGGTGAACCTGGAACAATGCCAAAGTTGAAGCAAACCACTGTCAAAATGATAGCCAGTAGAACCGCTGTAGCACCGTGCTTCATTGCATTTGTCTTAATTTCCTTTTGCATTTTAGTTCACGATAAGAGGTCTCTTTCCTAGATATTATCCTACGTTTTAGTACATTTTGTCCAGAAATTGGACAGGTGGTCAGAAAGGCTTCATGCGCCAAACGCGGTAAGCCTCGTACCAGAATATAATTGAGACAATAGCGCCAAAGAGGATCAGGAAGAGGGTCTCGCGCGTTAGGCCCTGCATTAGAATGAGGAGGTACGCGATGTAGAAGGCACTAGAGAAGACAGCGTAGAAGAAGTAGCGGGGAAACAGAACTCTACCCAACTTCACAAAGTGTCGGAGCACGCCGATCTTCACCTCTCCAACTAGAGCATAGTCGCCACCGATCTTGCTCTTCTTGACAAGCCCAAGTTCACGTAGTTGTTCCAGGTGATGCTGCGCCACACTTGGGCTGCTGAAACGTAGAGCCCGCTGCACCTCTCTGACCCCCATTGAGTGCCCATTCTTTAGAAGTAGCCAGTAGACACTCCACGCCTTGCCCCGAAGCGCGTATTCAAATTTTAACTCTTCTTCACTCACAATAGACCACCATTATGTGAGAGTGCTTCAATACGCGGCTTATAAGTCCATTTTTTAGAACACAACTAACTTAGTCAAGCATGAAGCTACAGTCTATAGCATTCGGGCTACATACGCCACTTATCTTTAGAAGCAGTCTAGAAGAAATAGTCTACTAAAGAGAATTTTTTAATATACTTCCTCGGGATCCAATATGGTTCAGTAGCCATTTGACTACCATATCTGCTCATGACGTTTCGGAAAACAACACAATATTCATCATTCGTCTCCCAGAGGGCTTCTCCTTTCAACCCTTTTGTGAGAGTAAATATTCCAGCATTAAAATTTTCAATCAACTTCACTTTCATATTTTTAGCATGTCTCTTAATCGATGCTCCACACTTAGGACAGAAGGAAGCCCCATCCGGCACCTCATGATCGTACCTGCAAACTGGCAAAAACAGCACTGATTAAAGATTATGAGGAAATATTTTATAACTTTTTCATTTTGACGGCTTCTAATCTCTTAAAGAGAAAGTTAAGTTTCTAAACTGGAGCAGATGAGTTCAGATGACCATGATTCATGATTTAGATAGACGAGAGCAAATTATTTCTTTGGTTCTTTTACAAAGGTGAGTAAAAGTGCTAGTGAGACTAGACCTATTACGCCACTTAGATAGAATGGAACTCCACTTCCTTTTATCACAAGATCATTCAACCATGTTATGAGTAGTTCTTGAGACTTGAAAACATCGAAGAGAAATGGTCCAAGCAACGCGCCTGAAATCATACCAGCGTCGAAGAATGCATTGAATCTTCCGAAAAGCTTACCTCTTATGTCTGCTGGAACTAGGTCTGCGATGAGGGCTTGGGTTGCAGGCATGGAGACATTGATGCCTAACGAGCGAAAAGACATGACAACTGCCGTTAACAAAAGATCGGACGTGAATGGCAATGCTATTGAGGCGAGGCGCGATGACGCGCTTCCAATGGCAATCACCGGTTTTCTACCCCACTTGTCAGATAGTTTTCCAGCGAAGAGGTTGAATATTATTCCAACGAAGCCTGATACTGATAGTATTGTGCCGATCTCCAGCGGGATAGCCCCGTAGGCAAAGCTTAGGAATAGAACACCGACAGGCGCTATGAACCCGACCGAGAAGCCGCTTGTGAGCCTTGTCAGGTAGAGTATCCTGATCGATCTTGAGACTGATTCTTCTAGCCTAAAATTGTTGGAGTTACTTTGTTTAGTTGTTTTTTTCGCTGCGTGTTCTCCTCGCGTCTCTTTTACTTTCCACGTTACAAGCAGGAGTGCTATTACTGAGAGAAGCGAGTCCACGAAGTATGGTATTCGATAACTTTCACTCAGCGGTAATCCTAGAACGGTCTCTGAAAGATGTTGAATTGCTCCTCCAAAGATTGGACCAAGGAACCAACCGATCATTGTGAATGTTAAAAAGAAGCCCAAGGCTTCGCCTCTCTGTTCTTCAGGCACCTGGTCCACCAACGAGGCTTCCGCAGCGGGACGCACAGCGGCGGTGGCGACGCCGTTTAAAGCTCTAACAACGAGCAGCGATTGCCAGTTCTGCAGTAACCCTGTCAGGGTTCCAAGGAATATGTCAGCTACCAATCCGGCTTGGATCAAGATTCTTCTTCCTATGCGATCCGATAGACTACCGAATGGCTGAGAGAGAAAGGCATTTGCTATGAGAAACGCAGCGACGAATGATCCGATGAACCACAACTCCGCCCCGAGAGAAGTTGCATAGTTGGGGAAGTATGAGGTGGGTATGGTTCCCGCGATGTTCTCGACAAGAGACGCGAGAGACAACGCGAATACACTTGCGGAGTACACCCTCGAATGATTCATCCTAAGTCGATCCTCATCGAATTTACAACGTCTTTACACCTTTGTCGAAATAAAAGTTATCTATCAATAGCGCTGAGAAAGTCTCATTGGCATTACTCTATAAAATCGAATACATGGAGGTGAGATTGCTTTGAAAAAATATGTTTGCATACAAGCTAAACATCACGAAGAGATTCGAGATATCACCGAGAAGCACATAGAATCTGGTTGGAGGGTTCACACTTACTTCCCTGTTGGATCACCAACAGATGGAGTGAACCACTACATATTATTTGAAAAAGACCAATGAGCTAATAGGGATTAAGACCTCCCCCCTGACCGATATGAAAAAGCGGGAAAGGTAGATAATCTTACAGAGTTTTCTAAAGAACAATTGATTATTTTGGGGAAATTTTTTCTAAAGCGGATTTTACAGCATTACGTAATCCTTCATAATCATGTTCAAGGAGCTGGGTTAAAGGTTCTAAAGCTCTCTTATCTCCTATCTCCCCCAATCCCTTCGCGGAGTTCATTCTAGTGATCGGAACCTCATCATCACTTAGAAGAGCGCCAATAAGAGCAGGAACAGCCCTGGCATCACCGAGTACTCCTAACGCTTCAGCAAGATTGCTCTTAGTATACTTGTTAGCTTTTTTGAACGCTTCAATTAAGGGCTCCACTGCATTCTTATCAAACGATTTTACGAGGGGCAGATGGCCCATTTTCATAATGTCCGGAGAGACCAACATATATGCAATACAGTCAAAATCCTTGTAACCGCTCAAGAGCGCCTCTAAAACATTCTCTTGAACAACTCTTGGTAACTTCTTACTGAATTTTGACAATACAGCACCTGCCATAGTCCAATAGTTAGCATATCCTCTTGAAAATTCTTGAGATAGACCCAGTATAACGAAACGAATCACCCTTTCATCCTTGGTCTGCCACAGCTCTTCTGCTGCTTGATGCGCGATAGATGAACGACTGCCCGCACTTAAGTTACGTACTTTTTGGTAGATTTCTGATCCAAGTTCAGCCTTAAGCTTCTCGAATTCTGATAGGATTTGCTGCTCTTTGATGGACTTTGGTAATGTAGGCAAGATGCGAAGCACAGTCTCCCTTTGCAACGCTCCATCATAGAAGACGAGTCCATCCTTAATTTCTTCACAGTATCTAAGCCGAGTGGGATAAAAAACGGTGTCTGTCATGCCTTTAACCTTTATTAAGTAAACACCACTCTTTGTTGGAACTGGAAATACACCTAAGAGTTCACCGCCCTCATCCATAGTTGTCTCCTCTTTTCCATGTGTTTGTTTCCTGAAGAACTCAACAGAAACAGTTCTCCCTATGTTTTTCCCAATCCAATCAGTTAGCAACATATTAATCAAAAACATAACTATACAAATCTATTAAAAGCGTTATCATACGTTTTCAAAAAAAATGAGAAACGAGGGAAAGAAGTCGGATCGAAGTGGAAATTGTTCCTATCGATGACAAATAAATATCAAAGGGCTTAGATGAAAATATTGATCTTTAGTTAATCGCTAAAGTGATGAATGATATCTTACAGAATGACGATTGAAGGTTATTTGTACATTGCTGAAAGGAAATGACAAACATAAAGGTGTGTTTAAAAGAAGACATGAACATGGAGGCTTCCAAGAGTTCATACTTCTCGCGATACTAAAAGAGGGGCCTCTTAGCTATTCTGAACTTGAAGAAAAAGTAATGACGCTAATATCAACATTTGAATTAAGCGGTATTCAATTCAGCCAGGAGATAACGAAATCCTTTCTGAAGCTCTTTTATAAATTTGGTTTGAAGCCAAAACCAGAATTTAAACCACGGAAAAAGAAAGAGGTCAGTATTGAAGATGTTGGTCTGGATCAGTGCCAGAAACTAATCGAAAAAGGATTAATCCGTATAAACAGGGATGAAAAATATGCGTTAACAGATGGGGGGAAAATCGAAGCCAGAAAATTTGAGAATGATCTAAAGACAGCTGCGAGTGTGGTTCAAAGTCAATTCTTCAGTATTACAGCTGCGACGAGAAACACCGTGTTAGCCGACTTCCTCTTGGCCTTGATTAAGTTGTCAGCTGGTTTCCTGAGTGCGAGTGTTGGGTTACTCGCTGATGGCGCAGACGCAGCCATAGACACCGCTTCAGCTCTAATCGTGTGGGTAGGGCTGAAACTCAAGAAGGAAGTGGTTGGCACCTTCATAATAATTTTAATGATGTTCATTACCGCCATCAGTATCGGATACGAATCTGTAACCAAGATTTTCGAACTCATAACGTCGACTGTAGAACCAATTACAATGCCATATTTGGTAATTATCGTCGAATCAGTAGCCCTCCTAGCAGTCGTGATCTTGTACATTTATCAGCGTTACGTAGGAAAGAGAAGTGGAAGCCTCGCACTCATCTCCCAGTCAGTTGACTCAAAGAACCACATATACGTTGCTGTAGTCGTCATCACGAGCGCGTTGTTATCAATTTTCGGAATACACTTCATCGATCCACTTATAGGCGTATTCGTAGCCACACGCATTTTAAGCGATGACTTTGAATTAGTAAAGGAAGCTTTATCCTCGATTCAAGGCGAGACTGATCTCAAAAAATACGAGATGCCTTTTGAGAAGCAGTGGCATCTTGGTAAACTCGAAACATTCAGGACATGGATCCTCTACTCGATAAAAGAGGAAGAAATGAATACTCAAGATGAAATAGTCGCCTCTTTAGAGAGGACTTTCAATCCCAAATACGTGCCTATATTGAGCGAGTTTGATTTCAGCCTCGGAAAAGACTTCAACTTCAAAAAGGAGTTTAGGAGACTGGTCAAACCCTTACTTGACCAAAAATTATTAGTTCATAGGAATGGAATGTATGAGTTGACGCCAACAGGCAGAACCCGCGCAGATGCCATCATTCATAGTATTAGATACCGCCAAAACAAATAATTGTGCAATCGATATTGAGAATAGCGGGTGATGTTTCTACAAGGAGTGAGAATCGAACACCTTCTACCCGCACCATTAATACTTCCACTTAATTGTAGAAATTGAAGAAATATGTTCAAATCATATTTTCTAACGATTTAAAAAGTACACAGAAAATAGTTGAGTTGAGCATTTGACATATAGACATTATGATGATTTAATTTCTAGAAGCGTGAAAATATATGTGATTGAGCATCTTCATTATTGGTGATGAAAAATATGGAAGATGAAGAACTACCAGAATTGAAGGCGGTGTACGATGAGTTGTGGAGTGACGCAAGAACCATGATTAAAGACATGAAAAAAAGTATCGATTTATACTCATTCACAGGCTTTATTTCATTGGTTCTTTCAGTCATAATGATTGGATCAGCATTCGACAACTGGAATAAAATACTAACAGGAACCATAGGTACTTTCACATATTTGTATGCGATAGTTGCAACTTTGGGTTCAGTGCTTTACATCTATTTTGGTGTCCGCTCCATTTACTGGTATAACAAGCTCAAAAATAGATATGTAAAATTAATCAAATTGGAAAAAACCATCAAGGATTAGATAGGATGTGCCCAAGGATAACCCCTTCTCCCTCGAGGGCTGCGGAGCGTTTGAAAGAGTATTTAGATATATTTGATGCAGCGCAAGCGAAACGGGGTAAAACGCTTAGATATGACATATACAGAAGGGCAGGAACACAGTGGCAAACAGATAGGATGATAGAATACCTCGAAAAAAATGGTTTGATTAAGGGGAACAAAAACAAGGGTTATCATAAAACGGAGAAGGGTGAGATCTGGCATTATATATTGAAAAAGCACAGCGATCTTGTTGGTGTATTGACAAGAGAGTTGAGTGGAGAACGCCGAAAAAGAATCTAAAATGCACGTGTTATTCGAGCGATTCTCCAATCTGGTTTTTTCAATTTTCACATTTATGAATTATCGATTAAATATGACTACTCAAGAGTTTAGAGTAAAAAGATTTGATACAAATGGATGAGAAACACATAGATTATGAAGCACCTGAGAGATAAATTGGAGAGAGGATTATAATGGAACTGATTCCATCGTTAGAGGTAGGGTTACTTGACGGGTGGATTCTGATGTGTCTATTTTTTTTGATTTATGGTATTTTGCTTTTAATTTTTCCTAAAGATGTGGTAAAAAGGCTTTACTACAGATCCGGAGAGAATAGAAGAAAAAATTTTGCTTTTTACCTAAGAGGATTATTAACTTTAATTTATTTTATTATGATATGCTTTACTCCCCTAAAAATCGGATCTAATGTTTTCATCCTTGGAATTATTTTATTTGGACTTGGTTTGGCGGGATTTGTTACTGCTCTCTTCAATTATAAAAATGCACCACTCGATCACCCTGCTACAACAGGACTCTACAGCATATCACGCAATCCACAGGAACTCTCGTTCTATATTTCACTTCTTGGGATCAATGTTGCAACAGGCTCATGGCTTGCACTATTTATACAATTTATTGCTTCTTTCTTTCTTCACTCTCAAATTCTAGCAGAGGAAAAAGCTTGCCTAATGCGATATGGTGATTCATACCGTGACTACATGAAACGTGTACCACGGTATTTTCTGTTTTTCTAGTCTACCTTAAATTAAATCTTATTTTGAGCTTGTTTCAATTTTTATTTGTAAAAGATGCAAAAATTTTTGAAATAATAGACCCTTTTTAGATTTAATAAATCCGCTGTCATAACAGCCGGCGGGTGCAAACCCCACTCCCCGCATCAAAAGAAATAGGAATAGGTGTTAGTGTTTGCGTTTCTTGATGAGGAACGATATCGCAGTGAGTATTGCTAATGCTTCTAAGAGATATGGTGCCAAAATTGTCAACTTATCTACTGAAAAAACGTCTCCGCCAACAGGTTCTAGATCTTCCGAAGCACAGAGATTTGGACTTCCATCATTTTGAATGACGACGGTGACCTCTAAGTTATAGTTGATACCATCTATCCTCATCTTAGCATAATTGCCTAAATTGGTGTGGATAAGCACTACCGTGCCAACAGGAAGATCGTCATCATCTAAAGCAATATCTAAAAAATTATAGCCTGAAACATCACAAATAGAGTCGAAATCCACGATTCCCAAGTTAACAAATGTAACTCCAGAATAAGGCGCAACCACTCCTTCATAGGGGGGTCCAGATATAATAGCCCATTGAAAATCTCTAGTTGGATCCCCAGCTACAACAGTTCCAGTGTCCACATCAAGATTCCAAGTACCAGGTATTGTAATCGAATAAGTAGAGATGGCAGCATTTACTGGGACGATGTAAATAGTAAACATAAGAAATGATAACGATGAAATTGTGAAGAGCTTTCTATTCAAGCTTTTTCGCCTTAAAAATTACTATCAAATAAAATATGAAAAAAACGATTTAACATTTTCTATAAAAAAGTGGGGGTTTGCGGGAGAAGACCTTAGCCACGCTTGGTGA
>Ga0209636_10002913_pt1 | contig 17453 bp, 18 predicted proteins | sample DeeMarSWOR152_54_FD_187464 | JGI IMG/M metagenome (GOLD analysis project Ga0209636, IMG submission 187464) | Marine sediment microbial communities from White Oak River estuary, North Carolina - WOR-1-52-54 (SPAdes) (version 2) | ecosystem: Environmental > Aquatic > Marine > Intertidal zone >...
CTGGCTTGGACTTGCCGCGCATGAGATTGGTTTTGAAACGCTTTTTATGTATTCATGGCGAGATCGGGAGATAGTTATGGACTTGTTGGAGCTGGTTTCTGGAAATAGGGTACACTATGCCATGAACACCATTGGAGGAGTACGAAGAGATGTAACACCAGAAATTGTGGAAAAAATCAGAAAAGGACTTGATGCTCTTGAAGAGAGAATGAGGTATTACAAGAAAATCGCGGTGACTGAACCAACAATCTCTAAAAGAACAGCTGGAATTGGAATCCTAAAGCCAAAAGACGCCATGGCACTCTGTGCCGTTGGACCAACCTTACGTGCCAGTGGAATCAAGCGCGACGTTAGAGCTGATGATCCCTACGCTGCCTATGATGAAATCCCGTTTAATGTCATAACCTATGATGGGTGCGATGTTATAAGCCGACTGCTTGTTCGGTGCGACGAGGTCTTTGAAAGCGTAAACATAATCCGTTATGCTATGAACCACCTACCAGAAGGAAAGATTAGAATCAAGGTTTCAAAAAGAGTCCCCGAAGGTGAAGCTGTTTCCAGAGTTGAAGCACCACGAGGAGAACTCATCCACTATGCAAAAACAAATGGGACCACAAAGCCAGAGCGATATAAAGTCAGAAGTCCAACCTTAGGAAATATTCCGTCTCTCTGTAAAATGCTTGTTGGAGGATACATCGCTGATATACCAATCGTTATAGCCGGAATAGACCCCTGCTTCAGCTGCACCGACCGAATGGCATTCGTTAATGTAGATAATAATAAGCAACGGATTCTAAGCGGCGAAGAACTGAGGAGGTACGCAATTAAATGGTACCGGAAGGAATAGTTGCGCTCATACAAATTCTCCTATTTCCGGGTTTCCTCTTTCTCATAGCTCTAGCCTTCTTCTATGAGTGGGTAGACAGAAAGCTCCTTGCAAAGCTTCAAAACAGGTACGGCCCGCTTTACACAGGCCCTTCAGGTCTACTTCAGCCCTTCGCGGACTTCATTAAGTTGCTCTCTAAAGAAGACATTACACCAAAAGCAGCAGACAAATTCATGTTCAGTTGCGCACCACTCTTTATGTTGTCTTTTCCCCTCTTAGCATTATTCCTCGTTCCTGTCACTGGTTTAACAGCCCTCATCAGCTTCGAGGGCGACCTAATTTTTCTGATGTTTTTGTTCACTTTGATAGCCATCACCATTTTCATCGCTGGCTGGAGCTCAGTAGACAGGTTTAGTACGGTGGGGGGCGTGAGAGCCACTTTCCAGATGCTTGGATACGAGATTCCCATGACTCTTGTAATGGTTGGTCCAGGAATTGCGGCTAGAACCTTGTCCATTAGTCAGATCGTGGGTTGGCAGGCTCACAACGCGGCTTGGTTCATCTGGCTTCAACCCATCGGCTTTGTCATATTCGTGCTTTGTCTGCTAGCGCAGTTAGAATTTATCCCATTTGACATCCCAGACGCAGAAACAGAGATCGTAGCCGGGTGGTTCACCGAATTTAGCGGTAGGAAGCTGGCATTGATTCGACTTGGAAAAGATGTAGAGCTTGTGCTAGCCGCGTCGCTAATTACCTCGTTGTTCTTGGGCGGTCCAAACAGTTCATTGCCAATTCTGGCGATTGGGGTTTTCCTCCTCAAGACAACATTTGCAGTTGTGCTTCTGACGACCTTACGGGCACTGTTCGCCAGATTTCGTGTTGACCAGATGATTGCTGGAGCCTGGAAATACCTGCTACCCCTAGCCATTCTTCAAATGATACTGGTTCAGCTTGGTTTGGGACGGTGATAGGAACTTGGCGATGGTAAGAGAACTGCTCAAGCATTTGCTCAAGAAACCTGCCACCTTAAAGTATCCGTTTGAAAAAAGAGTTCCTTTTAAGGGCTTTAGGGGAAGACCTGTCTGGGTCATGAAGCAGTGCACTGGGTGCGGACTTTGCAATGAGGTCTGTCCTTCTGAAGCCATTGAAATGATTGGTAAGGAACTGGAAGCGGAGTTTAAGCATCATCTTGACCGATGCCTATTCTGTGGGCAATGCGAGGAGGTTTGTCCCGTAAAGGCAATCACGATGACTAAGGAGTACGAATTAGCCAGTTACGATCGAGCTGGAATGATCATAGAGTTTAAGAGAGAAGAAAAAGCTGGTAAAATGACTTGAAGCTTGCAACGAGAGATGCAAGAATTAAAGGGTCCAATTCATTTTCGAGGAAACTGCTGCTCCGATATATTTTCCAAAGTTGGTTTGCTAAGTTCCTTAAGTTCATATTTAGCTCTTGTAGCTGGCTTATTCAACTGCAAAACTTGCCTTAAGTCGATTGGGGTTCCTATGAGAACTACGTCGCATGGTGTCTTGTTAATTGTTACCTCGAGCTCTTTTATCTGCTCTTTACCGTAGCCTATGGCTGGCAGAACCGCTCCTAAATGGGTGTATTTCTCAAAGGTCTTCACGATGGAGCCAACAGCATACGGACGAGGGTCTACTATCTCTGCTGCACCCAGTCTTTTTGCTGCTATGGTTCCTGCTCCATAGGGCATGTTTCCATGGGTTAGGGTTGGGCCGTCTTCAACTACGAGGACTTTTTTGCCTTTAACCAGTTCTGGCTTGTCAACTGTTATGGGTGAGGCTGCTTCTATTATGATTGCGTCTGGATTCAGCCGCTCCACGTTTTTTCTAACGGTTGCGACGTTTGCTGGGTCGGCTGTGTCCACTTTGTTTATGACAACTACATCTGCCATGCGTAGATTGGTTTCTCCAGGATGGTAGGCTACTTCATGTCCTGGACGGTGAGGGTCCGCTACAACTATGTGAAGGTCTGGCTTGTAAAATGGCAGGTCGTTGTTGCCTCCATCCCAGACGATTATGTCTGCTTCCTTCTCTGCTTCTCGCAGAATTCTTTCGTAATCGACTCCTGCGTAAACAATTATTCCATTGTTGATGTGGGGCTCGTATTCTTCACGTTCTTCAATGGTGCATTCATGTTTGTCTAGGTCCTCACGCGAAGCGAAACGTTGACACACCTGCTTGGCTAAGTCGCCGTAGGGCATGGGATGCCTAACAATCACAACTCTGAAGCTTTTTTCCCTCAATATTCCTGTTACTCTTCTCGAAGTTTGGCTCTTCCCAGAACCCGTTCTGACAGCACATATGGAAACCACTGGCACTTTAGCCTTCAGCATCGTTGCGAAGCGACCCATAAGCCGAAAGTCAGCGCCGTTGGCTAAGGCTATAGAGGCTCTGTGCATCACATATTCATGCGACACATCGCTATAGGCGAAAACCACTTCGTTTATACCGTGTTTTTTGATTAGTTCCGGCAAATCTTCCTCTGGATAGATAGGTATGCCGTTTGGGTAGTCTGGACCTGCCAGTTCTGGAGGGTAAGCACGATTTTCAATGCCTGGTATCTGCGTTGCTGTAAAGGCTACAACCTCGTACCTGGGATTGTTTCTGTAGTAAACATTGAAATTGTGGAAGTCTCGTCCAGCGGCTCCCATAATGATAACTTTGGTCTTTTTTGTCAAAGCCGGTAGTCCTCCTCAGCTAGGTTGAAAACAATATTTCATGTCTCTTAATATAAGCCTTAACCGCTATCCAACAACTTCAATCACAGAATCAACAATAAAATCTATTTCTTGCAGCGTGACACCAGGATGAACTGGCAACGAAAACACCTGCTCTGAGGCTTTTTCTGATTCTGAAAGCCTATGCATTGCGAATTTGCGGTAGTAGGGCATAAGATGAATTGGCGTGCTGTAGTAAACAGTTGCTCCTATGCCGCGTTTCCGTAACTCTTCTACTGTCTTGTCTCTCTCTGCTCTGTTGCTGTTTTGAAGCCTAACTGTGTAAAGATACCAGCTATGTTTGTAGCCTTCGGGTTCCATAGGCAATGTTAAACGTTTTACCAGACTTAGTTTTTCGGTTAAACGCTGAGCATTCCTCCGCCTCTTTTCCAAAAATGTGGGAAGCTTTTCTAGCTGGGCTATGCCTATCGCGGCTGCTATTTCTGGCATGCGATAGTTATGTCCAAGCATTAACGACACATACTCGCCTTTTTCCCCATGCGACTTCATACAGCGGAGTGCCTCTGCATATTCATCATTGTCAGTGGTAATCATGCCTCCTTCACCTGTGGTCATGTTTTTGCTGGCGTAGAAGCTCCAGCATGCGATGTCTGCAAAATAGCCTGGTGATTTCCCTCGATAGGCGGCTCCATGAGCCTGAGCTGCGTCCTCGACAAAAGCCAAATTGTGCTCTTTAGCTATCTTGCTTATGGCTTGCATGTCTGCTGAGAGCCCATACAAGTCCACGGGTATCACAGCCCTGGTTTTGGCGTTTATGGCTTTCCTAAATTTTTCTGGGTCAATGTTGTATGTCAGAGGGCTAATATCGACAAAAACTGGTTGTGCACCACATAACACTACGACTTCAGCGGTTGCCACAAATGTAAAGCTTGGCACAATAACCTCATCGCCCGGCTTTACTCCAGCTGCGAAAAGCGCCATGTGAAGAGCGGCAGTGCCACTGTTCACCGCAACGGCATGTTTCGCCTCTACAAGTTTGGCGTAAGCCTGTTCAAAGCTTGCAACCATGGAGCTGCTTCCAACACGGGCGGTTAAGATGCCGCTTTTCAAAACTTTAGTAACCATTTCAATTTCTCGCTCATCTATTCGAGGAGTATTTATAGGAATCATTTTGGGCAAAGCAGACACCTTCATAGGCTAGATAGGCGCATAATTGCTTATCACTTTCGGTAACATAAGATAATTAGGTGGCGTATAAAGGTGTCAAGCAAATTTGAAAAGGTAAAGGTTGCCGAATCCAGAACTCTCTATAACAAACATGGCAGACATGTTGTTGTAGACGTTTTAGAGTTCGCAGACGGCTCAAGGCATGAATGGGTCTACTTCAAAGGTCCAGGGGCTAAGCCAAGCGCGGTGGCAGTAGCGGCACTTACCGAAGACAACAAGATAATTTTAACTAAGCAGTATAGGCATCCCGTGGGCAAAGCAATCTATGACCTTCCAGCAGGCGGAATCCATGAAGGTGAAACACCGATGCAAGCAGCCCTCCGAGAGCTAGAAGAGGAAACAGGGTACACCGCAGATAAACTTGAATGGATTGGAAGATTTAGTTGGGCACCTAGCAATATGGCTGGAACAGTTGAAATATTCTTTACAAAAGCTCTCAAGCTAAAAGGAAGATTTAACCCAGATGAAATAGTGGACATTGAACTAGTCGATTTTAGCAAAGCCCTAAGTAAGGTTTTAAAAAGCGAGTATATAGACTCAGCCCTAATCATAGCAACTCTCTTAATCTCTGCAAAAAAATTACTCAATTAACGATCTTTTTAGATAGCTTTGTGATGTTTAAATTGTGTATTGAAAAGCTACTTACGTGAAACGTCAATGGTTATGTAGAGTATGTTGTTTCCACGGACGAGAATGTCTCCATAGTTCGCGGTTACTTTGTCGTTTATATGTTCTGAGGCGCCGTTTAGGAGAATGTTCATGAAGCCGTCGCATTGAACCATTGTGCCCCTGTATTCTACGCCGTTCTTAAGAGTTATCATAATGTAGGTGTTCAAGCTTTTCGTTAGCACGTTCAATGGTTTCTTGCTAGGTTCCATCAAAGCACCGCCAACCAATGCTAATATTGACGAACCCCTCTACCTATAAAAGTTTTATGAATCAACTCATCTTAAGGTGAAGGTCCAGTTTTTCTGATTATCAAATCGCCTTCAGCCGTTAATTCAATAGCTACCGGTTGCTCTGTGCCTTTGCTGAGTTGCCACGCTTCCATCATAGGTTTACCGAAATGTAGGAAACCGTATTTGTTAATCTTGGCTTCAAAGGTTTTCTGTGCTTTCTCAGCGTGTAAGGCTTCGTCTGCTGGATGTTCATCTGTTTTCTTCTTCTCCATTTTATTCCTCCTTGACGTCTTTACAAGAAGAATTTAGGCTTTATCATTAAAAAAGGCTTGTAATAAGCTGCAAATAGGTTAAAAGGTCGTTTTCAGCAATTTGTATGAAGGGTCAATGTAGATATAGACAATTTAAACGCCAGCTTTGCGGTTTCCAGATATATCTACCTCCAATTTTGGTCTTAAACCCTTTAGTTATTTTCCTACTGCCACGTTAACGAATAAAGGTGCAACTTAATTTTCTGCATACTTATGCACAGAATAAAGATGCATCTTAATTAGTAAGGGAGGCAGGAGAAAAATCTTGAAAATTCTTCCATGAATGGGTCGGGAGGCGGTTGACGTAGCAGGTATTCATACTCTTTACGATGCGGGAAGGAGAAAAACTCTTGGAAATTCTGAACTAGTGCACCTAAGCTGTGACTTCTAGTTCGATCTGCTGTGTAACGTTCAATGCTGAATGCCATTGTATTTTTGAAAATACTATGGAATTAATTTTTTGGCACCAAACATAAACTTACCAAAAGTTTTAAAAGGATTTCAACTACATAATTACAAAAGTTGGTGTCGTTATTTGAAAAAAATAAAATTCAAAGTGCTGGTTGAAGACCTCAGTGACATCCAAACTGAAATCATGATATGCGGCAAACCACCTTTCTTCCTGTGCGAAAATCTTGCGTCGGCTTTCTTCGTTATATTGCCTTAACTAATTGGCTGCTGAGGACGCCATCAGTCTTCGACACTTTCCCCATTTTTCCCATTTTTGAGATAAATGTGGTAGCAAAATAACGAGACAAGAATGAGCAAACCATGATAAAAGATCAAGAAATGGGAACATTATGTTGTATAGCGCTCCAAACGTAATTAGAAAAATCCAAGATTTTTATCTCGTACTAAATCCTGAAGCGCCAAATTTGATGGTTGTAGATGAACTGGGGAAGAAAGTCCTAAATCTAAGTGATGGAAATCACACACGAAGTCAAATAGTGGAAATGCTAAGCAAAGAATTTGATTGCGATAAGCAAGATGTAGAAGGTTTTATAGATTCTCTTTTACTTGCCAAATTCATTGGTGAACAATCGGTACCAGTCTATAGAAGAGTAAAAGAAGACCCAATAAATCTCGGAATGTTACAGCTTCATCTGACACAGGCGTGCAACTTAAGGTGTATACATTGCTACTTCTCTTCAGGAACACAGTTACGGAACGAATTGTCCGACACCGAATTTGTTAATATCATTAAAGAGGCTGGAAAGATTGGAATAAAATGTATCAATATGACAGGAGGCGAACCATTCTTAAGAAAGAAATTACTCTTTGAAATAATACGTGAAGCAACTTATCAAGGTATTGAGAAGGTATCCGTAAACACAAATGGGACTCTACTAACTGAAGAAGATGCCTCTCTTTTGAAGAAGTACAATGTTGCTGTCGCAGTTAGTCTGGACGGGGCTACTGCGGAAACTCATGATTACATTCGAGGAAAAAGGGTTTTTGACAAAACTGTCAAAGCTATAAAGTTACTTCAAGAGACGGGAGTGGTTACACTGATTACAATGACATTGATGAAAGCGAACATAAAAGAAACTGAGAAAATAGTGCAGTTGGCAAAAGAACTCGGAGTTTCGAGTGTAGTATTCAATGCTGTACGACTAAAAGGAAGAGCGGAGGAAAACATAGATGACATAGAAATTCCAGCCAAGGATGTTATGCCCGGTTTGATGCAGGCCTGGAAGACTTCGAGAAAAATGGGAATCGGAACCACTATGGAATCAATGTGGACGTCTGTAAAGCAGTTGCAATATAGAAATCTTTGTGGTGCAGGAAGAGCAGCTCTGAGCATTGCACCAAACGGAGACGTTTACCCTTGTGATGCCTTCTACGGAGAAGAAGCTTTTAAAGCTGGCAATATTCGGGAAAAACCTCTAATTAGAATATGGCGAGACTCACCTGTAACTAAAGCTTTCACGAATCTCACCCTTGACGACATAGAAGAATGCCGTGATTGCGAACTGAAGTATATTTGCGGCGGAGGATGCATTGGAGAAAACTACAAAACTCACGGAGTTCTCAACAAATGTTCTCCACTATGCGAAGTCTTCAAAGAAACTTATTGGCGTATAATTGCTGAACTTGCAAAAGATATGTGGCGAGAAACGCAATAAACTTGCATGCATATAGCAAGTAGCGATAAGGGTTTCTTATGGAAAAAGACGAGGGCTTCAAACCCAAATTAGCTGGAGATATCCAAATAAGGTTCTTTAAAAAGGATGAGCGAGGAGGGTTCTACATTATCAGTCGAAGAAACAAAAAATCTTATCTCAAAATGCATGAAGTAGGAAGAGAGATAGTAGAAATGCTTGATGGAGACACATCTGTTGCTCACATTGAGAAAGCACTTAAGAGAAAAGATGTGGAAGTTGATTTATCGAGATTTATTAAGTTGCTTGGTGAAAAAGGTTTTCTGGAGAATAGGCAAGCTTCCGAAAAAAAACATAAGAAAAATAGTCTCATACTTCATCACATTCCTTTATTGAAGAGAACAGAACCTATTTTAGACAAGATTTATTCTGTTTCCTACAAGTTCTTTCGCCGTAAGGTATTCCTTTTTTTAGTATTGACAAATCTCACCATTTTTTTGATGTTTCTGACAGCACTATTTACAGGATATATTCAATTGAAGGATTTCTTTTTCATTGACAACTCTGTATTTTTTGCTGTAACCGTTTATTTGTTGTTAATAATGCCTTTTCTGGTGGCAATACATGAGTTAGCTCACGGAATAGTATGTTTCCATTATGGGGGTAGACCCCAAGAAATGGGCATTGCCTTATTCTTTTTCATTCCAGTCTTCTATATAGATACAACTGACACTTGGATGCTGAAGAAGAAACAAAGTATAATGGTTTTCCTGGCTGGACCAGTTTCGACATTTTTTATTGGCAACTTATTCTTTGTTCTTTCTCTTTTATTGCCAACGCCGTACATTAACCCTCTGAGGATGATTGCCTTTGGGTCTTATTTGGTCGTACTCATGGGATTCAACCCAGTCGTGGGGTCTGATGGATATTATATTTTGCAGACGCTTACAGACTTCCCAAACCTTAGCTCTCATGCTTGGAGTTATGTATCAATGTGGTGCAAACGTGTATTCTCATCAGTTTCAATGGATGATTACAAAGAATATATAACCTCTTATTCAAGACGGGAAAAAAATATACTTAACATTTATGCGCCATTTGTGTTCGCAATTAATGTCGTCTTAATCTGCTTAATGGGATACTGGGGAGTTTTCTTTGCGAATGATCTTTGGAAGACCACTTCATCCATCATAGAAACTGTGCCAAATATTCCAGCTACAACAATGATAATATGGCTTATTCAGTTAGTCTACATAATCTTAATCATATATTTCCTTTTCACAACATTAAAAAACCTAATCAATAGGTCACGTGCAAAGATTCTTGAGATTTAGAAGACTGTCAAGATAAGATGATGTGAAGCTAAACATGAAAAAGCACATTTCTATTTAGTTTTTCTAACATGGTTTTCTGAACGCAGTTCTTCTTTTCGCCAAAATAGCTTAAGTCTGGCTTTTTTCTCAGTTTACTTAGTTGTTGGGGCCAGAGTCTGTTTGGCAAGCGTATCCGTTGATTATATCTTGTGCGCATTTGAAACCTTAACGCGGAAATCTGCGTTTTCAAACTCAGGCGGTGAATAGTCAGCATATCTTCTGTGTGGTGTAGAAAAATCTTGTTGAAATCTCCTTGACTAGGCGTCTTGACCGTTGACGTTAGCTCCGTTCGATACTTTCCGCGGGCCCAATAGGTGAGCTACCGTTTGACTATAACCTCACCCTTTGCAAGCCTATGAACAATCTGCCAGCCGTTTCGCAGATACGTCAACAACTCGCCTTCTTTAATCTGCTCAAACCGCTCGCCGCAATTAACGCCGTTTTCGCAGCCGCCGTTTGGTTGAGTTCGCTGTTTCTTCTTAGGTTTGAATGTTAGGCGTATGCCGTAGCGCCTTATGTTTTTTTGGTCTTGGTCCGTCAATGGTTCGGCCGAAAGAATTTTACTTTGGATTTCTTCAACAATCTCTTGTCGCCTCTATAATTGCATTAGTTGCGTCGGTTGTGAGAGTTGTTATGAAACTTATCTCACTCAGAGCTTGCATCAAAATGTGAATTCTGGATTCATAAATTAGTTAAATACCAACTCCTCAAAATGCAGAAACGTGGAGGATAAAACTTGAAAAGGCTTTCACCTCAAGCTAAACGTAAACGACTAGAAAATAAAATTATGCAAATCTTTCAGGGAGAAATGAAAAAGCTCTCCAAAGACATACAGAAAATTCTAGCCGACGATTTGGTTACAGCGTTCATTAACAGAATGGCTGTTTTCATCGAAATCCAGTCAAAAGCAAGGATTTCCAGTCCTAGAAAACGTAGCCTGAATCCATAAATCATTTATATGGAAACAAACAAAGTATGCAAAAAGGTGGGTATACATTGCGTAGATCCAAACTGGAAATGTATGTTGACATCCTAAAAGTTTTGGCCCGCCACGGACCCCTAAAGCTAACCCACATAATGTACAAAGCCAACGTCAACTGCAGCGTTCTAAAAGAATACTTAAACTTCCTCATGCAGCAAAACCTCATCGAAGAAAAAACGGTTGGGAAGAAACGCATAGTCTACGCCATAACCCAACGAGGACTAACAGTGCTAAAATACTTCAGAGAACTGAAAACAGTTTTGCCCATAGTCGAAGAAGCACAAGGCAAACGTCTACCCCCATCTCTCTACTAATCAAAAAGACTACAGCCAAAAGGTCCAGAACTCTTTCCTAAATTTTTCATTTGGATAAGCCTATTTAAAAGCCTCTTCCCTTCTCATAAAGGAAAAATAAATCAGTTTTCGAAATATTCTGGACACCAAAACCTTTCCCTGCTGAAACATGCCTTATTAACATTGTAACTAACCAATAATAATGGTGAAAACATTTGCTAGAAGACCTCACAATAACAGCCGCTAGAACACTTGTCCAGCTCTTCTGGCTTATAATACTCTTCATCCTAATCTTTGGCACCATATGGATAAAATCCAGTCCCCACAAAAGAGAACACTAACTTCACTTTAAACCATCCAAAACACACCGAAGCCACAGATTTTTCTATGTTTTGCAGCATTCGTTCAAAATATTGCGAATATAGAGAAGTGTGTCGTAAGACTTAATAGAACCTCATACCCTAATTTTCTGTAGATGTGTCAAACACACGTGGAGACCCAAACCTTTGACCGTTCGAAAGTTAGAAGGCACTCAAACGCGGTTGCTGCAAAAAATTAAGGAAAGTCTGGACCGCCTTAACGAAAAAATGGAAGTTATCATCGAACTGCAGAAGCATAGTTCTAAGGTGAAACCGAACCCTGAGATTCCAGATGTTTTGGATGTGATGACGCTTCTTTCCTTGCCAGACCATCTTAGGAAGACTGCCATAACCCTTTGCAAGCTTGAGCAAGCGACGGCGGAAGAGGTGGCTGAGCAAACGAGGCGAGCAAGGGCCGTTGAAAGCAGCTATCTTAACCAGCTTGTTCTAATGGGCTATTTGAAAAAGGAGAGGAAAGGCCGTAAAGCCTACTTTTACGTTGACAAAGAGGAAGGGAACAAAACATGGCAAAAATCATAGCGGTTCATTCTTACAAGGGTGGAACTGGCAAGACTCTGCTCTCTCTAAACTTAGCGGTATTGTATGCTAACAGAGGCAAGAATGTTTGTCTTTTGGATTTAGACTTTCGAGCTCCAAGTCTTCAATCAATACTTAAAGTTAAAAATGCAGATTATTGGGTAAACGACTATCTCAACGGAGTCTGCGACATAAAGAAGGTTTTAGCAGACCACTCTAAAACCCATGCTAAGCGAGGTAAGCTCCTAATTGGACTCGCCAATCCCAGCACCGAAGCCATCCGCGAGATGAGCGCAAAAGACAGAAAATGGGAAATGAAAGCGTTAGGACGCCTCTTATCGCTTAAAAACTCTCTTCTGAATGACATGCACGTTGACTATATTATCTTTGACACAAGTCCAGGACTGCAGTATTCATCGATAAACGCCATTGTCAGCGCCGACCTCGTGCTCGTAGTCAGCGGCATGGGCATATCAGACATAAAAGGAACACAGAGAATGATAGAAGAACTCTACGACCTCTTCGAGAAAAAAACAGGGTTAATAATGAACAAGGTATTCGCCGACTTCCTCTCTTCAAAAAGCCACCGACAAGATCTAGCCAAAAAACTCATGAACAACTCAAATCTGCCAATAGTCGACATGATCCCATGCTTCTGCGACATACTCAGAACAGGAGGAACCGTCATATTCGCCAACGAATACCCAGACCATCCCTTCATCAAAATATTAGACAGAGTAGCCACAACAATCGAAAAACTCTAACCTGCAATGCTGCTTTTCTTCAAATATTTGTCCCTAACCTTCTTCGCTCTTTCTGCATAATTTCGCAACTGCCTAAGCCGAATCTTCTTCTCAGGCAAAGTCTCAGGAGCATATATCAAAGGCAAAACAGCCAAAAACAAGAAAAAGCTAGCCAACGAGAAACTGGAACTTGCTGGAATAAGTTGAATATATGGAGCTAAAGGCAGTGATATCACCTCCGTTAAAAACAACGGGATAATCCCAACCACATAATATTTTTCTTTTTTATGAAGTCGCGACAAGTCTCCCCATAATATCAAGAGAAAGATTACACTTAAAATTCCGGCTGCAATGCCATCTAAGGCTAAGTAGAAATACCAAGAAATTGTCGTCATTGGTGCAATGCCAATCAATGCATAAGCAACCCCTAGCGAAACAAAACCATAGATCACCACTTTTTTTCGTCCAATCCTATCGCACAATAATCCTCCTAGGAAGATTGAGAAACTAGCGATTACTGGTTCGAACGTAAGTACAGATTGGTAAAAGCCAAGTTCAATAAAGTTTCTAAAGATTATTTTTTCAAACCGGTCAATGAAACTAAACATAAGCCAAGGAACTAGATACAGAACAAGCTGTCTATTCTGCAATACTGACGAAAAAGATGTGTGTTCACGTATTTCAGGAGAAAAATTTTTCTGTGGCTTAAATGAAGCAAATAAAAGAAGGCCAAATATCCTCCAAACAGTCAAAATCACTGAATAGATTGTTAGGTCAACAGCCGTAAAAAATATTGCTAGCGGGAAAGCACTTAGATTAGATGCTAACAATACTATTGCGCTCACAAGTCCTCGGTTTTCAATTTGAGTGTGGTCAGCAAGATAAGCTAAACATGAAGGCATCCCTAATCCAAAGGAGATGCCTAGAAGGATGAATATTATTGAAATATAGGCGATTGCAACATTATAAATGAAAATAAGCGAAAAAGAGCAGGCTATTCCAAGAACTATCCAAAGATGTAGAAAATACAATCTTCTCACTTTTTCAGAGAATAAGGAACCGGCTATTGCTGATCCAATAGTGGCAATGTAGAAAATTGTACGGAAAGGAGGTCCTACATTCAGACTTGATGGCGTTTTTTCTATCACAACCAGCAGCATGTAAAACCATGTGAAGGTATTGAATACTAGGATAAACATTCTCAAAAAATCTCTTTGAGAAATCCCGAATCCTTCAAACAATTGTCTTCCAAACAATTCTTTTCACTGCTAAGTCTTGTGTGGACAATTAGCTACTTGAAAATTATGTATGGAAAATCAAAATTTAGAATGTGTAGCTACAAACTGAAGCAATAATTCAGTTGTAGATGTGCACAACAAGTCTTATATGTGGACATATGTCTTACAAATATACACGTGAAACAAAATGAAGAAGAAAAAACGTGCAAAGGTTCCGGTTAGATTTTGGTGGTTCTAGTCTTACCTGTGTCAGCCTTCGTTTAGTGACGGAAGCGAAGCTTGAAGTAGTAATCTGAGACATTTAGTATTATGTTTTAAGTTATTCAATCTCGAGTCGGCGTCTTTAACCAGTTCATGCATGAGTTTTTCGAATTGGCCGATTGTTCTGGCTTTAAGAGTTAACTCTCTGATTACCTTAACTGTTCGCATTGTCATGGTTGGTTTTGAAAGAATTAAGCTAAGTTTTTCTTTAATTTCTGGATCTTTAAGCGCGTAAAGTATAGGTATGGGTAAGCATTCTTTCTTAATCCTGTTTCGGCTTTCTTGTAAGTCTATAATGTCGATCCAGTCGTCTCTAAGTATTATCATCATTCCCAACAGTCTTCCATATTTACCAAGCGTTTGCATTTCCTTCTTCGAAGCATCACCTAAAATTGCACCAATACGTATGTGGGCTTCTACATCTGCAGCCTTTTTTTGCACTATTTTAAGATATTCTTCGGGCAAAATGTCGATGTGTCCCCGTAATTGTAGTTCGAGGGCTTCAGCATCGCCAAGCTCGAAAAATGTTTTTTGAATAACATCTATGATAAGCGACATCTTTTCAGGAGCGACTTTTTTTTGAACGCCTTCATTAAGAAGAGTCAATCCTTTAAACAAAAGGGCGTCTCCAACAAGCAGTGCTATGTCTTTCCCAAACTTCCCGTAAACTGTTAGGCGTCTGTTTTTGATCTTTGATTCGTCAATGATGTCGTCGTGTATGTCTATGGCGCCGCTTATTAATATCATGGGAACGGCTATGGGAGTTGTGAGCTTCGGGTCTCCTCCCACGGCTTCACAAGCTAGAGAGAGCAAGGTTGGTCTAGCTAGGTCGTGCCAGTATTCTGTCATGAAGTAGGTTAGGGCTTCTCGGGCTTCTTTGCATTCGATTTTTTCCTTAAGGATTTTTCTTCTAGCCATTTCCAGTGCTTTGCTTCCTCTTTTCTTGAAGATTTGTTGTATTTGTTTCATAGCTTCTTCTGGGCTAATGTCTGTGCTTTTTCTTTTCTTTCTGGTTGCTTTCATTTGTTTTTCCCCTTCATTTCTGATTTTGGTTTTTGTAATTGTTGTTTTAGGAAGTTTTGGTAGGTTTTGATAAGTTGAGTGCCTTTTGGGGTGATTCGGTAGACTTTTCTTATGCGTCCTTTTTGAAGTTCTTGTCTGCTTTTGGTGAAGCCGTTTGCTTCTAGAGCGTTAAGTAGAGGGTAGAGCGCGCCATGTCTAAGTTTGATTTGGTAGAGAGCCTCTGTTTTTTTGAGGATTTTGTAGCCCCACATTGGTTCGCTTTGAATGGACTTGAGAATGAACAGGTCAAGAAAGCTTTTGACAAATCGGCGTTCCATGTTTCTGATGAAAGCTTCGTTTAAGTTTATGTCTTCCATTTTTTACCCAGAGTTATGTTTTAATGATATTGTTGGGGTTTAAGTTTATTTAAATTATTCAAAAGTTGGTTTATGCTTTAGTATGCTTTTTTATGCTTGAGGTACGTGCAAACCCTTATATCGCTGTTTAGGGTCTATAAAGACTTGATATGTCCGAAAAGGGACATATTGTATCTATGTTGAACCGAAAAACCGTCTAACAAAAATACAGGTGGAAAATATGAATCATAAAGCACGGGAAGTCCAAATCAAACTCATGAGAGGACTTCTAGACCTCGTGGTTCTTCAGTACCTACGAGCCCACCCCGTGCACGGCTACAAAATCATCGCCAGCCTACGCAAAAACTTCGGCGTATACTTTGGCCCAAGCACAATCTATCCACTTCTCTCAACTCTCGAAGGAAACGGCTACATCAAAAGTCACTGGGACCTGCAAAACGAACGCCCAAGAAAGGTCTATAGCATAACACCGGAAGGCTTAGACCTACTCGCCTGCACAGAAGAATCACTAACCCACATATACAGAAAGCTTTCAATAGGCATAGGCAAAATAGGAATCAATGGCAACCACTTGGGTTTAATAGCGAAAAACAACCGAAAACTATTGTCAAAAACTCAGCCCCAAAAATAGCCTTACAATCTCTGAACTTTGGTTAAGCCTTTAGCAAGGTGGGCGCTTAGCAGAGAGGAAATCAAGCTTCAAGTACGCCCTACTCAAATCTTTCTCAAACTCGAAAGGCAATCACCGAAAGGTTTAAGGTTCTACAATTTGGACAGCATTGTTTATCAAATCTGGAATCGTCTAGGATTCTGTAGGGGATTCTCTTGAAAGAAGCAGACATTCTGATTCGCAACTGCATAATTCTTCCCATTAATGGAAAAGGAATCACTGAAAAAGGCTTCATAGCAATAAAGAATGGAAAAATCAGCCAAATAGGAAAAGCGACCAAGGCTTTGCCCATAAAGGCGAAAAGAACATTAGATGGACGAGGAAAAGTGGCTTTACCAGGACTAGTCAACTGTCACACGCACGTTGCTATGACTCTTTTTCGCGGAATTGCAGAAGACAAACCCTTCGATGATTGGTGGAGAGAAACCATATGGCCTTTAGAACAGAAACTGAAGCGAATCCACATATACGATGGCGCCTTACTCGGCTGTTTAGAGATGATAAAAAGCGGTACCACCTGTTTCGCCGATATGTACTTTCATGAAGACGCTGTGGCAGAAGCTGTGAAAAAGTCGGGATTGAGAGCGGTTTTAGCGCCTGGAATAATCGAAGCTGGAAGTAGCCAAAGGGGAAGAAAAATGCTTCGAGAAGCAGCAAGGATCGCTCGAGAATATCATGGATTCGCTGATGGAAGAATCAACATTCAATTAGGACCTCATACAGCCTACACGTGTAGTCCAGAACTACTAAAAGTGGCGAGGAAGGTAGCTTCTAAGCTGAAAATAGGCTTGCAGATACATCTAGCTGAATCGAAAAGCATGGCAGAAGCTGTGAGAAAGAATTTTGGACTAAGCGAAGTGGAGCTACTTGAAAAAGTTGACTTCTTAAAGTCAGACGTTTTAGCTGCACACTGTATTCACCTTTCTAAAAAGGATATGCAAATAATAAAGAGACAAGACGTTAAAGTGGCGTACAATCCAGTTGCCAACATGAAACTTGCTTCGGGTGTTCCGAAAATACATGACCTCCTTAGGTTTGGCGTAACCGTGGGCATAGGAACTGATGGAGCCGCTTGCAATAACAGCTTTGACATGTTTGAGAGCATGAAATTTGCGGCGCTATTGCAGAAAGCACATTATGCGGACTCGACTGTTTTGTCAGCTGAGAAGGTTTTGAGAATGGCAACTATTGAAGGTGCAAGGGCTTTAGGACTTGAGAACACTGTTGGTTCATTGGAGATTGGCAAAAAAGCTGATTTAATACTTATCGACTTTGAAAAACCTCATTTAACCCCTACGCATGATTTTTATGCTAACCTTGTCTATTCCGCTCATGGAAGCGACATCGACACAGTGATTGTAGATGGAGAAATACTGATGGAAAACCGAAAGGTCAAAACGCTCAATGAGTCTAAGATTATGAAGAAAGCTCAAAAAACCGCTGCAGACTTGATAGGAAAATAAGTCGGAATCGTACAAAACTTCGTTGACCCCTCCATAGAAGGTAAGGATTGTTTTACTCGGCATTTGCAGGTGCTCCTTAACATTGTCT
>Ga0209636_10002915_pt1 | contig 17449 bp, 13 predicted proteins | sample DeeMarSWOR152_54_FD_187464 | JGI IMG/M metagenome (GOLD analysis project Ga0209636, IMG submission 187464) | Marine sediment microbial communities from White Oak River estuary, North Carolina - WOR-1-52-54 (SPAdes) (version 2) | ecosystem: Environmental > Aquatic > Marine > Intertidal zone >...
CAGCGCATGATGCAGGGAACCCGCACTCCGCCTTCCCAGGAGGTGCCTTTCCCTTCCCGAAAAGGTCCGGCAGACCCTGCATGCTTACCGAAATTCAACCAGGGACCGTTGTCGCTGGTGAACACCACAAGTGTGTTGTTTGTTAATCCATGCTTTTCCAAGGCCTTGAGAATCTCTCCGACAGACCAGTCGACCTCCATCATCACATCGCCGAACTTTCCCTGTTGGCTCTTCCCTCTGAATTGATCCAAAACGCCGAGAGGCGTATGGACCATGGTGTGCGGGACATACAGGAAGAGGGGGCTGTCTTTGTTTTTCTCGATGAACTGAATCGCACGCTCTGTGTAGCGGGTTGTCAACGTATTCTGGTCCTCGAGCGTTCTTATCTCGGCAACCTTCTCGTTTCCTTCGATCAGAGGCAATATTGGATGGTGGAGTTTATGATGTCCCTCGGGAAGTGGATTCCCGTCATACTCCATAGGCCACATGTCGTTCGAGTAAGGGAGTCCTAAATATTCGTCAAAACCGTGCTGAAGGGGCAGGAATTCCCGATGGTGTCCAAGATGCCATTTTCCGAAGATGCCGGTTGTATAGCCTTTTTTCTTGAGGACTTCGGCGATGGTCTGTTCGTCAGAGTTTATTCCGACTTCTGCCCTGTGATCGTAAGCGCCGAAAATCCCCACGCGGTTGGGATAGCATCCTGTCAGAAGCGCCGCTCGTGATGCGCTGCACACGGCTTGGGCGACATAAAAGCTCGTGAAGCGCATCCCGTCTTCAGCCATACGGTCAAGATTCGGAGTCTCGTACCCTTTAGCCTCGTAACATCCCACATCTGCATACCCTAGGTCATCTATGAAGATAAGCACAATGTTCGGCAGATGCCCTCGACTGATTCCCTGCCTTTTACAGAGCTGGTTAATTACAGCTAGATGCAACGAGGCCGCTCCCCATCCCAATGTCTTAATGAATTCTCTTCGTCCAAAAGCCTTTTTCATGATTCTCCCTTTGAATTTATATGTTCAGGCTCAGCGTTAATATATCAAAATAATAGCGTCCTGAGTCAAGGGTCGACTCCATTTTTTTTACAGTGCTGACTTTTTGGACTAGTATTATCACACCGAATATAAGACATTTAGGAATACGGAAAATCATCAAATTGACTGAGTGGTTGAAAACATACACAATATGAATAGATCTTGGAATTTATTTCACAAACGCTTTATCATGAAAATAGTCATTATCGGAGCTGGAGCCTCCGGGCTTTCTGCCGCCAATTATTTGAAAAAATTAGGTTATCACGATGTAACTGTTTATGAAAAAAATAGCTACGTGGGTGGAAAAGTCTTTTCATACACGTACAAGGATAAAATGTATGATCTTGGAGCCATCATTTTGGGGAAAAAGGACAATTATAAAATCAGTCATGAAATACTTACGAGGTTCAACATACCTTTAGAGGAATTTGTTACTCCTGAGATTCTGTACATGGACGGTCGCCAGATTGCATTTGAAGATTATCTTAAGGAAAATTACACGGTTCTTAACACGCTGAAAGCGGCCATTTTTTTTGTTCGCTTATATTTTAAATTTAGAGGATATTTCCGAAAGGGATTTATCCATGCCTCTCCGGAACTATTCATAAGCTTCAACGCTTTTGTTCAGAAACATAAGATTGAGTCTTTTGCCGATACACTAAAGCCTTTTTTTGTTGGCTGCGGTTATGGCTATTATGAAGACGTCCCAACGATTTACCTTTTGCGCATGCTCTTTTGGTTTGTGCGCAGCCGCTTGCGCCTGAAAGGAATGATAAGGACAATATCCGGCAATAAAGAGATGGACATAAAGACCTGCAAAAATGGATGTCAGGAGCTGTGGATGGCGATGGCAAAAGAGCTCCATGTTGAGACCAATGCTCTAATAGAAAGTATTAAAAGACATGAGTCTGGACCTGTGATAGAAATTGTGATCAATGGGAAAAAAAGAACATTCGACCGCCTGATCATTTCTTCTCCATTAGATGAAACAGTTCAATATATGGATGTTTCCGATGAAGAGAAAGACTTATTCAGCAAAATTGAGTATTCCAACTACTTCGTCACTCTTTTTTTAGGAGAAGGTTTTGATAAAACCTATTTCATAAGAGATCATGTGCATCCATCCAAGATTGGCAAAACGGTTGCGATTTGCCGCCGCCATCCTGAGGAAAATGTATTCATGGGGTATCAAATCGCGCCATGGGAGGCAGAGCCTGATGATGTCCTCGAAACTTTAAAGGAAGATATCACTCATCTTGGAGGAAAGATCGAAGAGATCATCACGCAGAAGCAATGGCGGTATTTCCCCCGATTGAATACACAGAATCTAAAGGATGGATACTACCAACGGCTGGACAAACTTCAGGGACAGAAAGGAACCTACTACATAGGAGCTGTTATGAATTTTGAAACCGTCGAAAACACGATCGATTTTGCACAGAAATTAGTGAAAAAATATTTTTCTTAGTGTAGGAATGTCCAAGGTCAAGGATAGAGCTCGCCCTATCCCAGGTAAGCAAGCAGCTGTTAAAATTTCTTTTAAAAATTTTTAAATTTTAGGAATATTTTTGAAAGTTTGTGTGTCTAAATAGTGTGAGATCGAAAAACAATGGAGATTTCAAAAGATGATAAGGAGGTCAAAATGAAAAAAGGTTTGACATTGGCTGTGATTTTCTCAGTCTTGGTTTTATTTGTTGCAAGCAGCTTTGCACAACCGCAGCGCCAGATGATGAGAGGGAAGAGAACTTTTGACAGGTCCCATAACCGAATCCTTGCTGTTATTAAAGCAAACCAAGAAGAGCTCAAGATCACGGATGATCAGATCGAGAAGATCAAGAATCTCGGATTTTCATTCCAGGAGAAGGCAATTAAGATGAAGAATGAGAACAACTTACTCCGTCTTGAATTGCAGAAACTGATGCAGGACAGGGACAACCTGGATTACGACAAAATCAAAGCTGTCCTTTCCAAGTCCTCTGCTTTTCGGCAGGAGATGTTCATCGAAAGACTGAAGCTAAAAGATGAGATCAACAACATCCTGACACCCGAACAACGCGAGGCCTTAAAAGCAAAGGCGAAGGATCGGCTTAGGGGAGAAATGCGCCCAATGAGAGACAGGATGCAGCGCTTCCCCCGTCAAAGAGGCCGCATCAGAAGGTAGTTGACTCACCCATTCCTAAGCCATCGGGTCAGTCTCCATGTTCTAAAGGACAGATTGGCCCGATTTTTTTTACTCCTGCGATTGCTCTTAGTATGCGTATTCGTTTGGTTATAAAACAAGATCTATCATCGAGGTTGCAAGCAGTATAATTGACTCTTTATCATCAATCTCAGGTTCTCCGACAAGGACTCCTGATGGTAGCCAAGGAGTAATCGACCTTGCTGTTTTTAAGGGGATATGTTAAAACGACCTGCTCGGTCGTTAACATGACCAAAGGGAGGCATCATGAGATCGAATCGATTTAGAGTTGTTTCCATATCATTTATCGTTTTCTGCTGTATTTGTTATTATCCGTTATTTGCATATCAAACATTTGAAGAATGTACTGTGGGCGTAGCATCAGGAAGAGCAACTTTGGATGGACGCCCTTTGATCTGGAAAACGAGAGATGCTGGAGAAGTCGACAACGAGGTGTTTTATAATGCCTCCGGCAAATACAGATATATCGCAGTATTTAATGCTGGCAATACGACATCTCCCTGGATGGGAGTAAACGAAAAGGGATTTGCCATTCTGAATTCATTGTCGACAGATCTTAGCAAATATGGGAGTAATGGAGAATTTGTTGAGAATGGGACGTTTATGCACACCGCCTTGAATATGTGTGCGAATGTTATCGAATTTCAGAGTCTTCTTGATAGAACGAACATTAAAGGCAGAAAAACGTGTGCCAATTATTTTGTTCTGGATGCTTCTGGAGCCGCAGCCATTTTTGAAACAGCCAATAATGTGTACTGGAAGTTCGACGCCATGGATGAGGAAGTCGCTCCTGACGGATATCTTCTCCGCACGAATTTTGCCTTTAATGGAGGAGGAACCGGAGGCATTGAGCGATATCGAAGAACCACGTCCCTGGTGAAAGACTTCTATAACACAGACAAGATCAGTCATAAGGAGATTCTTCGTACCCAGATGAGGGATTTTGTGGATGCGGAGAACAATCCGATTGAGCTGCCTTTCCGTCAGAATTGGGTGCCGTCCTCGCCACATGGTTATGTTCAGTGTAACAAAAGCATTTGTCGTCCATCTTCAGTCTCTGCTGCTGTTATTCAAGGAGTCCTTCCTGGTGAGGCCCCTCTTTTAAGCACGATGTGGACGATGCTCGGACAACCGACGGCTTCTATCACAATACCGTATTGGCCAGTCGGAGTCCCTTCTGAATTGGCTGATGGCGAAAAAACTGCCCCCTTATGCGACATTTCTTTGAAAATTAAATCTTTATTATTTGATTATGTGATTATGGAAGAAGGAGAACGGACAAGAACAAGCCAGATGTATATAGATACTTATAAAATTAAAGATGAAAATGGTAATGGTGTTTGGGAAATAATCTTTCCAGTCGAGGATATCATACTTGAGGAAGCCGAAAAGAAAATTGAAATGTGGCGCAAAGAGGGTGTTAATACAGAAGAAATGCTTGAGATCGAAGCAAAATTTGCATCCAAGGCATATAAGGCTTTGGAAGAAGCATATAAGAGATTGGAAAATTCCAATAAAACTTAATGCTGAGGGACAGGTTCAACACCATCAAATTCTTAGTATCACATATTTTTGTGAGTATAGACATTAATCAATATCTTCATCTCGTTCCGGCCTGAAAAAAGGCAAATCCTGACATACAAACAAGCTTGAATTGCAGAAGATAGAGAGCCGCTATCAATTTTATGGAAGAAAATAGCAAAAATTATCGTCTAAGACTTATGTATAAAGTATTTCTGTTGAGTGATTAAACGAGACAACAGACTGGAGAGGAGTCTCTATGGATTGGAAGCTTAAGTTTAATATTCTTTTATTATGCGTATTCGTGTTTCTCAGTTTCCCAGTGAGTGCTTACGAGCGTTCCACAGAAGCTGAAACAATACAGAGCCTCGATGAGAAAGTCAGAAGTTTTTTAGACAGCCACAGGTATTCATGGAGGGACATGAATGTCCCAGAAGCTGATGGACGGGTACTCTATGATCTTATCATCGAGAATAAATACAAAAAGGCGCTTGAAATTGGGACATCCACAGGACATTCAGCGATTTGGATGGCCTGGGCACTCAGCAAAACAGGCGGCAAACTTATCACGATTGAAATCGATGAGGGACGCTATAGGGAGGCAGTAGCCAATTTTCAGGAAGCAGGACTGAGCGAGTATATTGATGCGCGGCTCGCCGATGCCCATCAATTGGTCGATGAATTGAAAGGACCATTTGATTTTGTTTTTATCGATGCAGATAAAGGATGGTATACCAATTATGCCAAAGCCCTCATTTCGAAGCTTGAAGCCGGCGGATGCATGACCGCTCATAATGTCTATCAAACACGTTCGAGCGGACGAAGAGGATTCCGCAGAGGAGGTATGGGAGGAGGAGAATATTATGGGTTTATGGCAAGCCAATCCGACTTTGAAACCTTTATCCATCCAGAAGGGCGGGGAGGGCTTGCGGTCAGCTATAAAAAAAAGTAAAAAAAGTCTTTCTGAAAAAAACTGTCCAGATCTGCTGGAACTCGACCTTAAAAGTTCTTTAAGGAAAAATAAATAAAGGAGAACCGCGTGCTTCAAAGATGGAGTCTACTCCTATCATCAGCTATTTTTTTCTTGCTGTTCTTGTGCATGCCGCACGTCTCTGGTCAGGATCGGACGAAAATACTCTATGTATCCCGCATTGAAACTCCTCCGGAAATAGACGGTCATATTGAAGAGAGCTGCTGGAAGAATATTCAACCTGTCTCCGGATTTTTCCAATACGATCCGTTTAATGGAGAAAAAGCTTCAGAAGAGACACTTGTCTGGGCAGTCTATGACCAGAATAATATATATTTTGCTTTCCTGATGACAGATTCCAATCCGGAAAAGATCTGGGCCGAGCTTACTCCACGAAATGAATATGAAAATAATGACTCTATCACTGTGATCCTGGATACATACAATGACAAGAGAACGAGCATCGAATTTACCGTGAATCCCAAGGGCGTCCAAAAAAATTCCGTGGAAACGATATGGAAATCCGGTGCTGCAATCCGCAGTGATGGATGGTCTGCCGAGATGGCCATTCCTTTCAAGTCCTTAAGGTTTTCTCCAGAAGAAAGCCAGACCTGGGGCATAAACTTTGAACGATACATTCACCGTCTGAATGAAACAGACTACTGGACGGACGTCGACAGGGATAAACCTCGCCTTCACCAGATGGGGGAGCTGAGCGGGCTGTCCGGAATACGTCCCGGCCACAATCTCGAATTCTTTCCTTACGCAGGTATCAGGTCTTCGCGGTGGGATGGAGATAAAGATGACAAGATTGCGGCAGGTCTGGATGTCAAGTATGGGATTCTCCCAAATCTCTATCTTGACATGACAGCGAGCCCTGATTTCAGCGAAGTGGAATCTGACCCGTTTATCTATCAACTCTCTCCCTATGAAAACTATTTCAGGGAAAACCGACCGTTTTTTACCGAAGGAAGCCGGTATTTTCAGTTAGCCACAGAGCTTGCAAACTTTTGGGGAGATGATCTCAGTCTCTTTTATTCCCGGCGCATCAGCAATCCGAAAATTGCTGCCAAGATCTCAGGAAAAACCGGGGGATATTCTTTTGGGGTGCTGGGTGCTGTGAACGATGAAGAGGATGGAGATGCGTTGTTTAGCGTCGTTCGTATACAGAAAGATATCTTCAGGAATTCCCAGATCGGTATCTACTACACAGGAATGAATACCTCGGAGGACTACAGCCGGAATTTTGCGCTAGACTACAACTTCAATTTTAAAGATATATATTATCTCCGCGGCATGAGTGCATTTTCTTTTAACCAGGGCGTCAAACGCCGGAACAACGGAATGCATATCATCCACTTCGAAAGAGATGCCGATGCCGGAGTTCAACTGGAAATGAATTTTCAGAGAATTGAAGAAAATGTTGATGTCAGAACCGGATTTGTCAACCAGGCTGATATTCAAATGACTGAGCTGAGTACAGGATATGCCTGGAGGTTTAACCAGGGCCAGCTCAAACGTATCAGTTTAGATGTGGATGGGAACCTCAAACATGATTCCCATGGTCATTTGACCGGCAATTCTTTGGGATTCATGTACTGGACAGAATTTTTAGCCAAATTCAATATCCATGGAAGATTCGAGCTGGGGAGAAGCAAATATCAGTTGTTTGACGAAAACGAAGAATTGGCCTGGACAGAGGATTTTATCAATACTTATGGAGGAGATATAGATTTTCATTGGGAACGCGGCGGATTTCTAAAAGAGGTCAGCATTGAAGGAGGATGGGAAAAAAGAGGAATCTATAACGAGGATTTCACAACGGTGGATTCAGGCTCCCAAATACGTACAGAGCTCGAAGTAACATCGCGACCTCTCAGTAACTTTGAGTGGTCTGTCAGCAGTGATTGGACAAAGCAGACTATTGATCAGACTGGAGAGACTGTGTTTGACGGAATGACTTATGCCACGGCTCTGCACCTACAGGTGACGCGCAGCCTTTTTCTGAGCACGCGGCTCTTTGGCGAGACCCGAGAAGATCAGTATAGTCTGGATTTTCTGGTCGGGTATTATTTCGGGGCCGGAAACATCATCCAGCTCAGCTATAAAAAAAGCGCAAGAACAGAGGACCTTTTGAGAGAGGGAGGACTCTCGATAACCTTAAAAGTATCGTATCTGTTGAGAATTTAAGATTTGCCTGTTTTCCTGTAGGGGAATATCCTCCTGTATTTCCCCAATCTGTCAAATCTATGTTTCCGATTATGATTGAAATAACTTCAAGGGAATAATTGATTACAAGATCTTGAAAAAAGTTATGTTGTGGAGAAATTTTTTATTTCTTGTCTGGTTGAGGAAGCTTTCTCTGCGGATCAGGAAAAGGTCCATCTCTCCTCGGCCGGAGTCTTCGATCTCTCCTCGGCCAGGGTCTTCGGTCCCTCATCATTTTTTCAAGACGCTCTTTTTGTTCTGGAGTTAGTACAGAGTCCAATTCCTTCCGTAAAGATTCAAAAGATGATTCCATCCCCTCTCTTAAATTTTTTTGGAGTTCCGAAAGATTTTTAGTGTGATTCTGAATGATCTTCCTGATTTGTTCACGCTGTTCGGGAGTTGGGCTTATAGTTTGTTCGAAGAAAATCATAAATCTGTTTGGATTGACCATGGTAAAAGCTCTTCTTATCCGGTGATGCAGATAAGCCCTGCTGAGCAAAGCCCCGATTATAATCCCTATGATTAGGGTTGAAATGATGATTAACGTTGTCTTTGCTTTCATATTCATTCTGCTTTCTCCATCTTAGAATAAAGGTAGATCGATTATCTCTTCGATTGCAACATCCGAGGCATAAAAAATCTCGTCCGTCGAAAGGGCATCTCCTGTTCGTAAATTGTACAGGAGAAGGATGATCAAAATCGCTGCACCCGCGAGGGCGAATCGTCGGAACATCACAAGGAGGGTCTCGTAAAAAGTTTCCAATCCATTTTTCTTTTCGCCAAGAGATTCTATCTGGCTCATTACTCTTTCCGCAAAAAAAGGCTTAAAGGAGGATTTAGGGCTTTCAGCTAGGGCCTGGCGCTGAGCCAAAATTCGATCTCTTTCCAGGCGCAGTTCTTCAGATTGTTTCATGGCTGCCTCTAGTTGTCGATTTTCTTTTTTATTTAGTTCTTCATCGAAAGACCGATAAAGCAGTTTGAGAATTTTTTTATCCATTTCCTTCCCCTCTTGTATCATTTTTATCCCAATATAATGGTGTCAATATTTCTTTGAGCTTCATTTGTGCTCGGGCCAATCGAGACAACACAGTTCCGACCGGAAGCTTTAAAATCTGGGCTGTCTCACTCATCGAATAGCCATCGATCAAGCGCAGGACAACAACAGTGCGATATTTTGGATCAAGCTTTTGAATGCCAATATGCACGATGTCCTTGAGTTCCTTTCTTTGTTTCCGGTTATTCTTGTCAGGAATGTTTTCCATCACTTCATCCGCCCTGAAAAAGAAGCGTCCTCTTTTCCGTTGGCGACGTTTGAGTTCATTGAGTGAGAGATTGATAGCAATTCGAGTGAGATAAGTCCCAACGCTGGCCTCTCCTCTGAACTTATCCAGAGATTGATAAAGCCGGATAAAGGACTCCTGCCCGACGTCTTCTGCTTCCGGACAATTTCCCAACATGCCAATCACTATTGCAGCCACCTGATGCTCATATTTTTTAATAAGTTCCTTAAAAGCATTCTTGTCCCCATTTTTAGCAGCTCTGACCAATTCTTGTTCGTTCAGTTTCTCTTCTCCGTCAACAGCGGCCAGTTTCGAGGGCTGAAACAACTCTGCTCCAATTCTCACACTAAGTTAGACATTAGAATCATCCCGATTATTCCCTGACATTATAGCCGAATCGATTGTGGAGAGGAAAATTTTACCATCTCACCTTAAGATTGTGTTCACCTCGGGTGGTGATTTCTGGATGCAGATCCAGTTTCAGCATTTCGGGCCAGTTCCCGATTTCCATTGCGATCAGATAGACCAGTTGCGTGACCCTCTCCATCTTGTCAAAATCAGCCCTGTCGACCGTATCGGTTTCCTGGTGGTAATCTTCTGTGGTCCCACAGAAGAACCACACTGCGGGGACTCCATACTGGATATAAGGATACTGATCGCTGCGGAAGAAGAAATTGTCTTCATGTTTGGGATCCTCGTATGTGTAGTCGAAATTCATCCGGATGTGCCTGTTGTTTACGGCTTGGATGATGGCATCCAATTCAGAGCTGAGTTTGTTTGAACCCACAAGGTAGAGATGATCGAGGTCGTTCCGACATATCATATCCATGTTCAGCTCAGCGCTCATCTTCTCGACCGGAACCGGGCTGTGTTCCACAAAATGGCGGGAGCCCCAGAGCCCTTTTTCCTCTGCCGTGTGCCAGACCAGGATCACAGAACGCTTGGGTCTAGCGATGCTCAAGGCCTGAGCGATTTCCAGCATGGCCACTGTTCCCGATCCGTTATCATCTGCACCATTGAAAATCCTTCCTTCCCGGGCGCCGATATGGTCATGATGGGATCCGAACAGAACGTATTCCTGTTTTAGCTGTTCATCGGTGCCTTCTAACCAGGCCACCACATTGTGGGTGGTGTCTCTTTCCTTCTGAATTTTCAAAGAAATATCGATCTTTTTTCTTTGAAGTTCTTTGGCCGGAACTTGTTTTCCCCTCTTGATGGCTGCAAACATTTCCTTCAGCTCTTCTTGGCTTATGCCCAAGATTTCTACTGCGACCGAATGCCGGATTTCTGCGCGCAGGTATCGCTGTTGGTATGAGCTCAACCTGACTGTTTTCAGTTCTTGGGCAAGGCGGCATCTGGGTGATGAATCAAAATAGAATCCTTTCTCTCCAAAGTTCTTTTCCCTTTCCTCGGTGACGACGGTCAACACAGCAGCGGCTCCTTTTCCTCCAATATTGTGGCTCCGCAACCGTAGGATTCTGCGGTTTTCCGGGATGTTCAGTCTATGGTTGCCTGGAAGATCGGGGTCCAGCATCACAACGATTTTACCTTTGAGGTTTAGACCTTGGAGATCATCCCAGCTCAATTTGGATGAAGAAAGTCCGTAGCCCACAAAGAGGATTTCCCCGGAAATCTCCATTTCCTGGTAGAAGCGATCAGAGATCCCAAAATCCTGAGGAAAAGTGAAATCTTTTACTTTCCTGCCCGAGGTCAACCTCATTCGGGTGTGGGCCTGGTCCACCTGATTGATCTCCAAAGGAATTTCCTGGAAAAAGGACCCGTCAGGCATCAGGGATTTTAATCCATAGCTTTCAGCCATGGTGGCTATGTATCGCGAAGCGATTTTCAATCCCTGGGATGGTGTGTTTCGACCCTGGAATTCATCTGATGCGATAAAGCCGAGATGGAACTTCAATTCTTCGGCTGTGATTGAATCAACGGCTGTCTGTTGGGCGGATTTGCAGCCGAATAACAGGCAAAGGAGTAGAATTGCGGCGTATCCTACATATGATCTTAAAATTCTCATAGGACGCTCCTCAAATTAGAAATAAAATATGTATCAGTCTATAGCACAGCCTTGAGGCCAAGTCAAAAAGAATAGGACATGGGAAGAGGACAAGGGGGTTGGACTTGTCAAAATGTTATGCAATGTATTGAATATATGACATTCATCATATATATGTATAGAAGATATGGGATGCAAAATCAAAAGAATGAAATCTATGAAACAATTTCTTTTGACAATGTCTTGTCTTTTCTGTTGCATTTCATGCGATATGGATAACCTGAAAGTAAGAGTCGGTTTGGATGTGCTTCTGAATAAGCATCTTGGGTTGATTGAAGGCAAGAGAGTGGGGATTATAACCAATCAGACTGGAATAGCGTCGAGTGGAGAACACATCGTTGATGTTCTTTCCAGACTTCCTGGTGTATCGATCAGTGCTCTGTTTGCTCCCGAGCATGGCATAAGAGGGGACCTTCCAGATGCCATAAAGATGGCTTCCTATTTCGATGAAAGGACGGGCATACGCGTCTGGAGTCTGTATGGGCAGCACCTCAAACCTACACAAGAGATGCTCGAAGAAGTGGACGTCTTAGTTTATGATATCCAGGATGTCGGTGCCCGTTTCTACACATTCATCAGCACCATGGGGCTGGCCATGGAGGCTGCTGCCGAATATGGAAAAAAATTCATTGTGCTCGACCGGCCTAATCCTGTTAATGGTTTGACCATCGAAGGACCAATCATCGAGGAGCAATATTTTTCTTTTGTCGGACAATACCCAGTTCCTGTGCGGTACGGCATGACGCCTGGCGAAGTAGCTCGAATGATAAAGGGCGAAGGCTGGATGAGACAGATGGATCGCTTGGATCTTCAGATCATCCCTATGGAGGGGTGGAAGAGGGACATGTGGTATGACGAAACCGGACTTCCATGGATCAAACCTTCCCCAAACATACCTTCGATCCTTACAACTGCGCTCTATCCGGGGTTGTGCCTTGTTGAAGCCCTCAATGTTTCTGAGGGGAGGGGCACAATGCGGCCATTCGAACAGATTGGTGCACCCTGGATCGATAGCTATGAGCTGGCGAAAAAGATGAATGAGCATGCCCTTACAGGGATCTATTTCAAACCGATAACTTTTACTCCGGTGAGCCTCCCAGGAGCAGCCACCTGGAACAAATATATGGATCAAGAGATTCATGGTTTGAGCTTGGTCATAACCGACAGAGAGAGTTTGCGTCCCCTTGAAGTTATGGTTGACCTCCTGGTCACATTGAAAAAACACTACCCAAACGAACTTGAGCTTGGTGATTATCTCGAACGATTGATTGGCATCCAATCTTTCCGCCAATCCATAAATGATTTGCGCCTTCCTGAGGAAATCCTCAAGGATTGGGAGCCTGGAATTCAGGAGTTCAAAAGAGCATGTGACAAATATCTGCTTTATTAGCATCTTAAAGGCAGATTTTTACGGTCAGAGTGTTTTTGATACGAAGGTCACTCATGGCCGTTCATGGGAATTCAATCTTTGTTCAAGAAACAGACGAAAAGGAAAGTAAGTCATGTCTTTACATCATTACCAACAACACTGTTTTGACAAAACCAGGGGAATACCTTCAGGGGGAAATAGTTGCGGGGTTTTACTCCCAAGTTGTTTTTAGGTTTTTTGCGCAGGGGCTACGGATGGCTCTTCCCTTACCAAAACAGTTGTGTCTTGGGGGCAGCTGGGCTGTTTCTATATCGGTGGATTTGATGAAATATACAGAGTGTGATAATTTACAGAAGATTGATTTTCTATCGACTTTATTTTTAGGACAGGAGTTTGAAGGATGGCTGACCCTTTGATACTTGATGGAAAGATTCTAGCAAAATCTATAGAGGAATCTTTAAAGCCTCGTGTGTCTGCGATCATCGAGAAGACCGACGGGCGGATTCCTATTCTCGCCACGATTCTTGTTGGCGATGACCCTGCTTCTGCGACTTATGTCAAAATGAAGGGAAATGCTTGTCGGCGTATCGGTATGGAATCGAAAAAGATTGAGCTACCAACCACTGCCTCAACAGAAGAGCTTCTGGCTGCAATCAAGGCTTTAAATGAGGATCCCGGAGTGAACGGAATTCTGCTCCAACATCCCGTTCCGGAACAGATCCATGAACGCGCCTGTTTTGATGCCATTGCTCTGGAGAAGGATGTGGATGGAGTCACCTCCCTTGGGTTTGGAAGGATGGCCATGGGGGAGTTCGCCTATGGAAGCGCAACGCCAACAGGCATCATGAAGATTTTGGATCACTACAACATCGAAATCAAAGGCAAGCGGACTGTGGTGGTGGGCAGAAGTCCCATTCTGGGAAAGCCATTAGCCATGATGCTTCTCAACCGGCATGCTACCGTGACCATATGTCATTCCCGCACTGTTGATCTGCCCTCTGTTGTGCGAGAAGCCGATATGGTCGTTGGCGCTGTGGGAAAACCCAAATTCATTAAAGCCGATTGGATAAAGGAGGGAGCGATCATCATAGATGCGGGTTATCATCCAGGGGGGATAGGAGATGTGGACCTTGAGGAGGCTTCAAAGCGAAGCAGTGCGTATACTCCTGTTCCGGGTGGTGTCGGGCCCATGACCATTGTCTCTCTCATCAGCCAGACAGTAGAGGCAGCCGAAAAGCAGCTCGGGATCACTCCCTGACCCTCCACAAAGGGGAAAAAAGTTGCAAGAGATCATCCCAAATATTTCAGGTTTGTCAAGATGAACAAAAAACCAAGAATAATCATTCCTTTGATTTTCATATTGTCTCTGCTTTGCAGCTTAAACAATGCCCACTCAAACGAAAGGAAGATCCTCTTAAAGGATAATTGGCTCTTGCAATCATCCTTTATCGTGAAAGAGGATGGCAAGAAAATATCCTCTGGAATGTTTGAGCCAGAAGGCTGGTATCCAACATCCGTCCCAACAACCGTTCCTAACAGCTTTGGTGCTTAACGGCGTCTATCCTGATCCCTCTGTGGGCTTAAATAACATGCACTGCTCAGTGGGATGGGACCCGTCCGTTTCTTCCCTCATCTGGGTACAGGGAGCCTCCTGAGGGATGGGGACTTTCCTGGCCGGACAGTAAGAAGGCCGGGACCTATTCAGGAGGTCCGTATCATTGGGTTGGTCCCCGTGAATATTTCAGGATGGTGGATGGGGGAAAAGACTGGCTGTTCAAGAACGAAGTGGGGCTTCCTTCGGTGCCTTTTTTGTGAATCTGAGCATCCGGAAGGGAAGAGATGGCGAAGAGGTTCTGCCAAGTTTCTGGAGCGATAATTATTTCAGTATCCTTCCAGCGAGGACAAAAGAACTGACAGTAGAATTTCAAAAGTTAATGGGAGAAGGAACCAAAGTCTTTCTGAGAATAGAGGGGTGGAATATTGTCAGTCAGACCATCGGAATCGATTTATAAAATATTTTAGCGGTCAATTTTCTTGACCCTTCCTCTTTTTCACAATACAATCAAATCTTCATATACTTAAAAAAACATAAGAGGAGGCATAATGATCTCTCGAAAACAATTTCTATGGACAGTAGCGTTTTTTAGCCTATGTATTTTGGCATTGGTTTTTCTTGTATCTCCCGTTTTGGCAAAAAAGGATGGAAATCCGCAGAGGATTCATTCGACAGATCCAACACTTCGGCTCCAAGGATACGAGAAACACATGGAGATGACGGAGAGTTCGCCGTTCAACAAGCTGGCGTGGAGTCATATTGGTCCAAAGAATGTGAGCGGCAGATGTACGGATATCGCTGTGGTTCCGCCAAAGGGGAAACATTACACGATCTATGTGGGGACTGCATCCGGAGGCGTCTGGAAGACGGTAAATGAAGGGACAACGTGGGAGCCAGTGTTTGATAAAGCGGCTTCGACTTCGATCGGAGACATCGCTATTGCAACGTCAAATCCTGAGATCGTGTGGATTGGGACCGGGGAAGCGAACATCTTTCGGAGTTCTCAGGCAGGAGTCGGCATCTACAAGTCGACGGATGAAGGAAAAACATGGAAGCACATGGGATTGGCCGACACAAACACCATTGCACGGATCGTCGTCCATCCAGAGAATCCTGATGTTGTCTATGTGGCAGCCTCTGGACACGAGTGGACCAACAACGAAGAGCGTGGTGTCTTCAAAACAACTGACAGTGGTCAAACCTGGGAAAAAATCCTGTACATCGATGATATGACCGGAGCTATCGACTTGGTCATGGATCCCTCTGATTACGACACTCTGTATGCCGCAACCTGGCAGCGGATTCGGGAAAGATGGAACGATCCCCGAAACGAACTGAATTATGGAGGAAGCGGAATCCATAAGACCTCAGACGGTGGGAAAACCTGGAAGCCAATCAATAACGGGCTTCCGGCTGCACAGTACAGAGGCCGGATCGGTATCGATATCGCCCGCAGCAACCCGAATGTCTTGTATGCCTTCATCGATAGCTATGAGATTGCCCAGAAGGCTGCCGAAGGGGAGATGGACTCATACGGACGACCAAGGCAGGATATGATAAAAGGAGCGACTGTCTACCGCACCGATGACAAAGGTGAGACATGGACCCAGGTGAGTGGTCTGAATCCTGATATGAAAGAATACATGGAGCGCCATTCCGCCACATACGGATGGGTTTTTGGGCAGATGCGGGTTGACCCCAACGATGAAAACACCATCTACACCATGGGACTCGCTTTAAACGTCTCTGATGACGGAGGAAAAACATCCCGTCGTTTGAGAGGAATGCATGGCGACCACCATGGACTCTGGATCGATCCTGACAATTCCGATTACTTGGTCAATGTCAATGATGGCGGCATTGTCATATCTTATGATAAGGGTCAAACCTGGAGACAATTTTTAGATAATCTCGCTGTATGCCAGTTTTTCAACATCAATTATGATATGGACACGCCCTTTCGCGTTTACGGCTCCATGCAGGACCATGGAAGTTATCGGGGACAAGTACTCAAAGCAAAAGACAGATTCGGAACAGTAACAGAAGGATACCAAACCGTAGATTTTGAAAGAGCGCCTGGAGGCGAAGGCAGCAGCCATGCCATTGATCCCACAGATCCGAACATCGTCTATTCTGCTGGTTTTTACGGGTCCATCACCAGAAGCGTGATGAGTGAAGACGGAATATGGCAGAGCAAGCAGATCGTTCCCAGAGCCTTCAAAGGAGAGCCCCCACTCAGAGGACAATGGGTGGCTCCCTTCGTCATTTCCCCACACAATCCCAGTATTATCTATCATGGGATGCAGTATCTGTTCATGTCTAGGGACAAAGGAGACACGTGGGAGAGAATCAGCCCGGATATGACTTACAACACCCCATCCGAAATGGGTGATATCCCTTACCATACCATCTTCACCATCTCCGAGTCACCGCTCATGTTTGGACTCATCTACGTGGGCACAGACGATGGAAAGGTTCATGTTACCAGGGACAGTGGAAAAACATGGAAGCCGATCATGAAAGGCTTATCCTACCAGAAATGGGTCTCCCGAATCGTGGCTTCTGCCTATGACATGGGGACGGTCTATATGACCCAGAACGGCAAGCGGGATGATGATTTCAACGTCTACGTGTGGAAATCCACTGATTTCGGGGAGACTTGGGTGGACATATCAGGCAATATCCCTCTCGGACCCGTTAACGTGATAAGAGAAGATCCTGTTGATAGAAATATTCTTTATGTGGGAACTGACACAGGTGTTTACGTCACCAAAGACAGCGGTCAAACCTGGAATGTGCTGGGGAACAACCTGCCGTCCTGCTATGTGCACGGCCTGATCATCCATCCCCGGGATAACGTCATCGTGATTGCTACCCACGGTCGCGGCATGTGGGCCATCGATGCCAATCCAGTAAACGAGAAAGACAAATTGATGCGTCAACCCAGATTCAGGTAATTTCTGAATACTGATTCTTAAGGATGGCTTCGACCAGATTCGTTTGTATGACCCGTAGTAGTGCTTGCGGAGCAGTCCCTTTTTTTAAAAGATCCTCGTTTGTATCATAATATAAAATCAAAAAATCTCCTAATGTTAATTGGTTAAAGGAAAGAGTGATCCTATGAAGCGGATAATTGAAATTTTAGCTCTTGTTCTCCTGATTGGGGCCTGTGTCACAGCCCTTGTATTGTTGAACGGAGAGGAGGAGCAGGGTTTTAAGTTTTCGTCAGGGCCAGAGATGGTGCTTC
>Ga0209636_10002916_pt1 | contig 17448 bp, 13 predicted proteins | sample DeeMarSWOR152_54_FD_187464 | JGI IMG/M metagenome (GOLD analysis project Ga0209636, IMG submission 187464) | Marine sediment microbial communities from White Oak River estuary, North Carolina - WOR-1-52-54 (SPAdes) (version 2) | ecosystem: Environmental > Aquatic > Marine > Intertidal zone >...
GTGTTTTTCTCCACAGATCCTTACATCGTGATCCGCTTTGAAAAGGATGAAGAAGGCAGAGTGACTGGATTAATCCTGAGACAGCGCAGCCAATCCCAAAAAGCAAAAAGAATTGAATAATTGGGGACAGTTCCCAATTTTCCAGTTTAATTCGCGCCATTCAAATGAATTCATTACCGGAGTAGAACTCTAATCTTAGATTTTTTTTAAGAAGCGGTATCTTGGGGAATGTGCCGCTGTGTTTTGTCTTTATTTGTCTTTAATTCAATTTGGAGAGAAGGTTAAACAGTTCTTTAAATGATGGTATAATTTAAAATCTTGAAGGGAAAGAAAAAATGTACGAATTGTTCAGAAGGCATGCCACTGTAGGGAGCATTTTTCTCTTGATATTTTTGTTGTTGAGCGAGGAAGGTTGTCGGAGATACCAGAAAATAGTGGATTGGCAAAAAGAGCTTGAATACGAATCTAGCGAGATTTTTCCCATAAAGATAGGTAAATATGGCTATCCTTATGTTCAGGTGATTATCAACGGCCAGGAATTGGAAATGGCTTTCGATACAGGAAACATGTCTGGATTGCTTGTGGCGCCAGAGACAGCGAAGCAACTTAGCCTTTCCTCTATCGGAGAGAGCAAACACTACGATTCATCAGGAGAGACGATCGGGACATCCCGTGTATTCATAGTTCCAGAGTTAGTGGTTTTCGGCAAAGTCTGGGCTGAGGAGCAGGCTCACGAGCATGCGGGGAGTGGACTCGTTGGGCTGATCGGACCACGATATGTGTATGGAAAACGGTTTACTATTGATTATAAGAATGAAGTTATTGCCGTCTCTGAGTCTCCCTCTCCAAGGATTGAACAGGAAAACATCATCTTCCCTCTCGTCCGGTCAAAAGACCATATAGGCATGATTGTAATCAGAGGAGAGGTGAATGGGTATCCAGTCCTTATTCAGATTGATACCGGTAAGAGCCGGACTTGCGTAGATCCTGTATTGGTAGAAAAAATGAATTTACCTGAGGTGACAAGGGGATACCGAATCGATGAAATTCAACTCGGCCCGTATTCGTTCATGGTTACTTCAGCCAAGAAGGTCAGCTTCAGGGGAATCAGCGGAGACCTTCCCGAACCCATTCTGATTGGGATGGGTTCCGATATCCTGTCACAAGTCATTTTGAGTGTGGATTATTCGAGACAGATCGTGATGATCAGCAAATAAATCCACATTGATGCACATAAATATGCAAACGTGGAAATGTTTTCAATCTGCCGTATCTTCCCGTTTGCGACGAATTATAAAATTGAAGAATCTGGAGGGAAATATGAAACGGTTTTATGTTTTTGCGATAGCACTAATCATTTTATTCGCCTGCGCACCACAACAGGGGCAGGAAAAAGATCCCTCTCTTCTCACTCTTGAGCGGATCTACAGCTCCGATGAATTCAGGGACGAGCGTTTTGGACCCGCGCGGTGGTTAAAAGAGAGAAGCGGCTACACGACTCTTGAAAGGTCAAAATCGAAAAAGGATAGCCGGGATATCGTGTTGTATGACGCGGAGTCCGGCGAACAGGAAATCCTGGTGCCGGCCAGCCGGCTCATTCCGGAAGGGGAGAAAGAGCCTCTATCCATATCCAATTATGTTTGGTCTGCGGACGGAAAGAAGCTTCTCATCTTCACGAACACCAAACGTGTCTGGCGGCAGAACACGCGGGGAGATTACTGGGTTTTGGATTTAAGCGACTGGAGTTTGCACAAGCTTGGAGGAGATGCCGAGCCTTCAACGCTCATGTTTGCCAAGTTTTCCCCTGATGGGAATCGAGTCGGATATGTCATTAAAAACAACATTTATGTGGAAGACCTCAAAAACAACCGGATAACACAGCTCACACAGGATGGCTCCGAGACCATCATCAATGGCACATTTGACTGGGTGTATGAGGAGGAATTCGGCCTCAGGGATGGATGGCGGTGGAGTCCGGATGGCAAATGGATCGCCTACTGGCAGCTTGATGCGGAAGGGATAAAGACATTTAACCTCATTAACAATACCGATTCCCTTTACCCGAAGCTCACGCCGCTTCAGTATCCCAAAGTGGGGGAGACCAACTCGTCGAGCCGCATCGGAGTGGTGAGTGCTGGAGGAGGGAAGACACGGTGGTTTGAATTGGAGGGAGATCCGAGGAATCATTACATTGCACGGATGGACTGGGCTGCCAACTCGGAGGAAATCATTTTTCAGCGCTTGAACCGGCTTCAAAATACCATCTGGTTAATGATGGGCAATATCCAGAACGGAAAAGTGAGAACAATCCTGACTGAGCGAGATGAGGCCTGGGTGGAAGTGGTTGATGACCTGCACTGGCTGGATGACGGGAAGTCTTTCACTTGGGTGAGCGAGCAGGATGGCTGGAGTCATGTCTATCTGGCCTCCAGAGATGGAGGAGAAGTGAAGTGTTTGACTCCGGTCGGATATGATGTGGTCAGTGTGCAGAGCATCGATGAAGAGGGAGGCTGGATCTATTTCATTGCTTCTCCGGATAATCCAACACAGCGCTATCTTTTCCGTATACCTTTGGATGGAACGGGAGAGGCTGAGCGAATCACTCCTCAGGAGCAGAAGGGAAATCACGGTTACCGAATTTCCCCGGATTCGCGCTGGTCCTTTCATACTTTTTCCACGTTTGATGAGCCTTCAGTGACCGAGCTCGTGCGTCTGCCTGAGCATGAAGTGGTGCGGACTCTGGTGGAAAATTCGAATCTGAGGAAGAAGGTTCAGGCTCTTAAAAGGCAGCCTGTCGAGTTTTTCCGTGTGGATATCGGGAAGAACGTTATGCTTGATGGCTGGTGCATGAAACCGCATGATTTCGACTCGAATAAACGCTATCCGGTGCTCTTTTTTGTTTACGGAGAGCCGGCAGGAAGCACGGTCGGGGATAGATGGGGTGGAAACCGCTATCTGTGGCATCTGATGCTGACCCAGCAAGGCTATGTGGTCATGAGCGTCGATAACAGGGGGACTCGGGTGCCCCGCGGACGGGAGTGGCGAAAATGTATTTATCGCCAGATAGGAATATTGGCATCGGCTGACCAGGCAGCTGCATTGCAGGCCATCATCAAGCGTTGGCCCTGGGTGGATTCCACCCGCATCGGGATCTGGGGATGGAGTGGAGGAGGCTCGATGAGCCTCAACGCCATATTCCGTTACCCTGATCTGTATAAAATGGCCATGGCTGTAGCTTTTGTTAGCAACCAGCGCTACTATGACACGATCTATCAGGAGAGATACATGGGGCTTCCGGAGGATAATGTGGAAGGCTTCAAGAATGGCTCCCCCATCACTTTTGCCCATCAGTTGGAAGGAAACCTGCTTATCATCCACGGAACAGGGGACGACAACGTCCATTACCAGAATTTCGAAGCCTTGGTGAATGAGCTGATCAAGCATAACAAGCATTTCACGATGATGTCTTACCCTAACCGGTCACATGGGATATCCGAGGGAGAAAACACCACCCGCCATCTGTATGAGCTCTTGACAAGGTATTTGAAAGAAAATTTGTGAAGGAGACGATTCCCTTAAGTGTCTCCTAACAGCGAGAAGGAGGATTTAGTCTAAAATTTGATTTATGAGATTGCCACGCTTTGCCCGCAATGACAACCAGTTTGTGAGATTACCGCGATGGTTTGCAATGATAGAAAGAGAGAATTTTTTTATTTTTTGAATGTTATGAAGTGTCCCCTTGGAGAACGTCCCCATTTTTCAAGCTAGAGAGCGTCTTAGCTAATCGGTTAAATTATTTATTTCAGTTTTTTCTTTATCAGATAAGTAACAAACGATTTCCCTTCAACCTTCGTGTATTTGAAATCCACATCGTCGTCGAAAACGACACCGTCAAAATTTACGGGTTCGTAAAACTTCGTGTATTTGAAATCGACATTTCCCTTGAAATGAGTGTTTTCAAAAGTAACCCCTTCAGGGAATTTGGCGTATTTAAAATTTGCGAACCGCTGGAAAGTGGTCTTGTCAAAATAGACGGGCTCAGGGAATTTCGTGTACTTGAAATTGGCGGCCTCATAGAAACTCGAACCTGAAAAGCTGACATCTGTTGAGAATTTCGTGTACTTGAAGAGAGCTTCTTTATGATACTGCGTGTTCTTGAAGTTAGCGTTACTCCTAAATTCGACATACTTAAATGCAGATTTACCCTGGAAATCGCATCCCTGAAAATCCACGTCCTTATAGAAGATGGCGTTGTACGTTTCATTTTCATCCTCATCATGGATATAAGCGAGCACATCCCCCTTGAAAACACAGTTGATGAATGATATAGGGGGCCTCACATGACACCAGTAGGTCAGAGTTGAGCCATTACGCCGTTGGCTGTTTCTCTTGGATTTTGCATCCAGAGTCACATCTTTGATGGAAGTGAAGTCCAGGTCACCCACGATTTCCGCATCTTTGTACTGGACAGCTTTTCCCGCATTGATCTGGTCGATAATTTGGCTAGCCTTGACTTGAGATTTGGCAAAAGTCAAACTCGGGATCAGCAGCAGAGTGGCGATGAATAGGATTTTAAAGGTTTTAACTGTTTTCATGTATACCTCCTTATTTTTTCGGCTCCTCCTTTTTATTCTTTGGGATAAATATACCATTTTACCTGTAGAGAAGTCCTTTTAATAAATATACGAGATTAGTAATGAAATTGTTTACAAATGAAAATATTATGTGTGGCTGTTGACAGAAGAAGGAATGGGGGAGTCTAGACTCAATTTTCCTCTCTGAGTGGCATCATAAAATAAAGGTTTCTTCTCAAAATGAGATTCGGCGTTCCTCTCCACCAGTTAGGAGGGCCCCTGAAGGCGTCTGGGCGACATGTCCACATCGATCGAGATTATCACCAGATTTTTGTCATTTCGCCATGAGACACAGCATACTCGCGTTCAAAATCTATCTGCTCCTTCAGCTTTTCCGCTCGAAATCTGTGGACAGGATCACGGCTGTGACGCAGAAGGATGTCCTTGATGCCTTCAGCCAGTGAAAAATTGCGCGCTTGGATGGCTGCCTCCGCAAAATTCAACAGTCTTCCGATGTATATGTCTACTGCCTTGGGCACTTTTTCAATATGCTTCAGGAGATTGCGGATATGAGATTCCTGACCCCGGGGAATGGGCGCTCCTCCTCTCCGCACATATATAGAAGTAAACGCTCGAGTCACATAGAGATACTGCACCTCATAGATCTCAGGATGAGCTTTGGCCAGATTCTCTAACATGTGCTGCCTTTCAACAGTGTCTTTTGTGGATAAGGCTTCCGAGACAGTCGTGCGAAGTTCAGGCAGGTGGAGCAGTGACTCCACAATCCGCTGGTCTTCACTCGGCTCTCCGTCCTCAAAGGAAGCGAGTTCTTCAAACGTCGTATAGAGTGCCGGCCAGTCCTTCAGTTCCATCAGGATGGAAGCGCGCGCTTTCAGGATTTTAATGAGTTCAAATTCTGTAAGGTTCTCCCTATTCGCCAGATCATGCAGCAGTGCTAGGGCTTTCTGCTGCTGATTCAAGTTTTGCAGACATAGAGCTGCCTGATAGCCCCATCGAACCTCATTCCTTGTCTCAAAAAGGCTTTTATAAAGGTCATAGGCTTTATCGTAGTGACTTCGAACCCAGAGCCGCCGGGCTCTCTTTTCTATATCAGGATTCCGCTCTCCCAATTTGGGGCAGCATTCTTTGCTGTAGGCTCCCCAATAGGCGGCATCATAATAATTACCGGCCCGCACCCTGGTTTCGACATCCACTTCCACATTCTCGAGAAATTGTCTCCATTCGATATCCAACTGAGAGATGTCTTTTCCGAACGCACGTTCGTAATCCGGGCTTTTCTGGAATTCCTTGAATTTGTCCATTCCATAGGTGTAAATCAGGAAGCCGATAAATGATGCAGCCGAATCATAGGCAATCATTTCTTCTACCTTCCAGAACCCAAACAGTGACATGAAGTCAGCAGCTGACGGGAGCTTACCTGATTTTAATGCACCTGCATGATGCCTGTGCGCTTCGGGCAGCCAGACCAGCTCGTCTTGGTAAGCCTGGGCCAGTCCTTCCACGATTCCGCGGTTAAACCACACCGTGAACTTTGGGCGGAAGCCAGCCTGATGCAGGGCGTGCACCAGTTCATGATAGAAGGTTCTCATAGTTGCCGTGGAGTAAACCATACAGATCATATTGATCGAGGCATGAGCTGACCCGATTCCTGTTAAACGTTTCAAGTGGCTGTAGTCGTCAAAAAGGTAGACATCCACAGGTTTCCTGGGGGATGTGTTCCAGTGAGTGGATAAACGATGCCAGTACCATTCAGCGTCGCTGGCGATAGCCCCGATGCTGTCTTCCGCATATCCTCCCGGGGAATAGAAAAACTTGAAGTGTTCTGTTCTGTGAATTTCTGGGAGCTCGCTGTGAAGGGCCGCACGTCCCCAGCCTAGTCCGATGTAGCTGCCCAAGAATATAGCTGATGCTAGAACTAGGGCGCTGGAAAGGAGGGCTTTGCGACGGAAGTGCTGCAGTTCTTTCTGGTATCCTGAACCTCCAGTTGACCATTTTCGACCGAACCGCCACAATCCAAGATACCAGAGGCAGTAAGTGAAAAATACAACGAACAGGCGTTGATAGAAATGAATCTCCGGAATGGCCATCCCGACGCGCTGGTCAAATGCCAGGGGATCTCCAAGGATGAAATCGATACCGCGTGCACCTTTAATGAACTGCAGAAGGTCCTGGGTAAGAGACAATATAATGATCAGCAAAACCAATCCCGTAGATTTGAGCCAGCCCCAGCCGCGCATACCGGCCAGAATTCCTCCGACTCCTGCCCAGGCTGCCACCGGGAGCCAGGTGACCCAGAAGAAGGGGACTCCTCTGTGGAATAAGCAGCCCCAGGAAACAACGTTGGCGATGTACATCACTCCCATTGTGAGCAGTCCCATGACCACGATTCCAGTTAGCAACACCTGCAATGCTCCCCGCATATGCTCGACGGGTGATAGGCTTCGGTATCTCTTGATTATTTTTTTTGCTGTCCATCGGGCCAGGAAGAAAAGCACGATTCCGGTCAACAGGGCGTATAGCTGTGTGAATTCATGCGTGAGGATGTTCAGAGGGGTGGTCAACTGGCCTGTCAAAGGAAACGCAAGACCGACCGCTGCACACAAGACAAGGACGATCCACCAGTGGGAAGTGATGGCCTTTATTCCGCCTTTTTTAATTTGTCTGAATTTCTCTGGTATTCTGATGCTTTTCCAGAGTTTCACGAACGTTGGGAATTTGGTTTTTTGCTTGGTGAATTTGGTTTTATTATTAGAAGTTCTTTTTTTTATGAAGTTATTATCCATCGTTCACCCTTGTGTAGAATATATTATAGGGAAAGTTTGGAATCGTAGCAAAACAATTTGCTTTCGTTTTTTGGTAACTGGAATTATCCATATCCGTACAGATCATCAGATATGGTACTTTTATTCGATTTTCATCTTATTAAACATAATTAAACATAAAAATCGCTTAACAAGGTCACCCTAAATTGTTATCATATAACAAGATAGAGAATTATTTTAGCGCTGAAATGAGAATATCCACTTTTTGCTTTTGCCTTCTCCTTTTTCTATTATCTTGTTTTTCAAGTCCTGCGATTATTCCCGCAAAACTTCCCCAGGATATCCCGTACAGAATTGTCGCCAAGTATCCTCATCCACCAGGTTCTTTCACCCAGGGTTTAGTTTTTGAAAGCGGCTACTTGTATGAAAGCACCGGACGCTACGGCCTCTCAAAACTTCGAAAGATAAGGCTCGAAACCGGAGAAATTCTCCAGGAATTCCCGCTTTCTCCGAAAGTTTTCGGTGAGGGAATCACGATTTACAAAGACAGAATTATTCAGCTGACGTGGCAGTCTCAAATTGGATTCGTGTATGACAAAAAAAGCTTTCGCCTTCTTGGTTCCTTCCGGTATCCGGCTCGAATGGAAGGATGGGGAATCACGACTGATGGAAAGCATTTGATAATGAGTGATGGTTCGAACAGGCTTTACTTCTTGGATCCGGATTCTTTTAGGGTGAGAAGAACGCTTGAGGTGGTTGACAACCAAAGACCTGTTCATAACATCAATGAGCTGGAGTATATCGAAGGAGTCATTTATGCAAACGTCTGGCAATCTCCAAAAATAATCAAAATAGACCCGCGTTCGGGACAGGTGATAGCAACAATTGATTTGAGTGATATTGTTCCCAAAGAATACAGAGGTCACACAGATTACGTTCTGAACGGCATTGCCTATGATCCCGGAGGGAAGAGGTTATTTGTTACGGGAAAGATGTGGCCTCATGTTTTTGAGGTGGAGATTATCCAAGACAGGATAAAAAAACGATGATTGGCAGACTCATACCTGAATGGATCGATGGGATTGGCTGCCTCTGAAAGGGGCTAAAGAGTATTTTCGCTCACGCTCTCAAGATTTTGCCAAAGAATCCTTAAGATGGAAAGAAATACCGTAATTATCGGTTTGGATTGAATGAGGGTGACTGGAAATGGACTTAGTCCTCTACGAAGACGATATCAAATATGACTTCTGGGTGAAGATTGCTCTGGTCTTTCCGGTAGTTTTGCTAATTGCAATGGGATTATTGTTTACTATCGACGCCCATTATAAAGATGTGATCCCCCACGAGCCTGCAAAAGATTCACACTTGGGAGCTGTCGTTCTCTTTGCTTCGGCTCCTTTTATTCTGTTTGTGTATTGGATGGTTCTTCCGAGAAAGATCTTTATTCTTCAAGACAGGATTAGGCTGAAATTTGGCCAGTTTTTCTGGAATGTTCCTTTTGAGACGATCGAATCAGTCAAAGCGTCCAGGGGCATAGCTGCCTGGAGTTACTGCAGTTCCATCACATGTTACAGGACACAAATAGAAATTGTCAGGAAGAATAGAGGGAATATTAGAGTATCACCGAGCAACCGCGATCGATTCTTGGACTCTGTACAAAGGGCTTTATCCGATTGGGAACGGATTCGTAGCAATTGATTCTTTACAAGAAGTATCAGGTCTCTGTCTTCCACATGCGTTCGAGATTCCTTTTGCTTGCAAAATGTTTGGCCCGAACTTACAGTGGTAATCCTGGGATGATGCGGCCTCTTACTTTTTTCTTATATTCGAGATAGGATTTTCCAAGCTCCCTTTCCATGCTTTCCTCTTCTATCACGACATGAATCAAGAGTCCGGCCCACCACAATGGGACTAATGCCGTGCCTATGATAGAGCGGAATATGATGGCCCAGCCTAGACACCATAAAAGTTCACCAAAGTAAATGGGATTTCTGACGATACTATAGAAACCGGAGGTTCTGAGTTTCATTTTATCCTCTGGTGCAGTGAATGGTTTGATGGCTAGCCCTGGGGTGCAAAAAATCAATCCAGCAATAAAGGCGATACCTCCAACAATAACATGCCAGCCGTCGAGTTCAAAACGTGGCTGTGAGCAAAAGGGAAGTACGAGTATCACACGTCCCAAAATGAAGATTGCAACGATTGTGATACCGAATAATGGGTATCTTCCTAGCCTTTTCCCACTCACCGCTGCTCCAGCTCCTACAAGTCCAAACATGCTGATCAAGGCCCAAAAAAAAGGATTACTTAGAAATGTCATAATGTTGTTTCTTATAGGGAATATTAACTAGTCCTGGCAATATCTTTATAGTTTGAAACATCTCTCAGATATATTATCTTTCCTCACGTTAAATTTCAATTTTTCCCCACTAATAGGAGATTTTCCGGGAAAAGGTTTCTGTTTTAAAATATTTGAGCGGGATAATTTTTAAATAAGAAGGAAAGAGGATTTATGCTTTAATACTCTAATATTTCTTGTCTTTTATTTTTTCCTGTTGACTTTCCATTGACCGTGATAAAAATATCCGGATTGTTCTCTGCGGGACCGGAATGTACCTTCTATGGTGTCGCCTTTCAACACTCCATCAAAGAAGGTAAGGAGAGTCACTTTGTTATCCGGATCCCAGTAAGGATCGAGCTTTCCGCTCACTCTTCCTCGGCTGATCTTGACGAAGTTGATCTTCAACACTTCCAGGGAGCGTGCGGCGGCTCTTGGCTGGCCAGCTTGAGAAATTGGTTGAAGAGGCACCTGAGAGCCGCGAGGGATCATGATGACCTCACCGGAAGCCGTGTTTTCGCCTGCAATAAGCTTGAACTCAATAGATCCGCCTCTGCCCAGCTCTTGGCTGTAGTATCCACCTTTCCATTCACCTGTGAGCAAAGCCATATCAGTTTCTTCTCCCTTTACAGAGACTGGTTGGATGATTGAGCTGCAGGACCAATTGAGGAGTGCACACAAAAGTACTATCCCGGACAAACTCAAAGTCATGGAATTGAGCGTGTGACTTCTTAAACTCACTGAGAACTTCTTATGCATATTCTTTCTCCTTATTCAAATCTTTGTAGATATTAATACGGAAGAAATTGGCTTTTGGTTCGTGGGGATTGGCTTCCTTACTTATAAATTCCTTCTCTTGGTCCAAAGGATAGCAGAACGAGGCAATCTTTTTCATGTTTATAAATGAGTCTTCTGTTTTGTCCTTTAACTGAGTAGCTGAAGGATCGAAGATCCTGGAATTCCCCTTTGAGTTTTTTTCCTGCTGTTGGATTGTCCAGGATTTTTAATATTGATTCTTTTAAAGCCTGTTTCTCGAGGTTCCCTTTTATTTTTTTTCGTAATTTTTTGAACTTGGATGTTTCTACAAGCCGCACTTACAGTTCCTTCACATCGAGTTCCGACACATTTCCCATTTCATAATCGACCATGGCTTCAATAATATCCTTTATCTCCTGGACCGTGAGATCAGGATTCTCGATCGCGAGAAGTCCGATTCGGAGTGCATATCTCAGCGCGCTTGAAAAATCACGATGCTCTTTTCTTGCGAAAATATCCAAATCCTTGATTAAATCATCATCGATAGCCACAGTTTTTCTCACCATTTTAATAGCTCCGCATATATAATATGATAATTTCATATAATTGTCAATTAATTATGATAATTTCATCATATTATTCATGGTATCTCTATTCATCAAACGGCTCCATCTTGCATTTTTTCTCATGAATTGATATTCTTTTGCCCAAATAAATTGAAAAGGGGATAGAAATCTTTTTTAAAAAAATGAAGAAAAAACCTCTCGCAAGAAATACAATTCAATTTCTCGAGGAAGTACTACAGAGTCCGAAGCCGGGTTTAGATGCCCAGTTGGTAATGATGCCTCACCCCAGGCCGGGGAACAGGATATACTCTGAGGTTGAAGATTCTTGCCTTAAAGCGGGAGTCCTGATCCTCCTTTATCCCTTGAATGATAAAATCCATGTCGTCTTCACCCGCCGGACATCTCGAGTCGATTTCCATCAAGCTCAGATTTCCTTCCCAGGAGGACAGCAGGAACAAGACGAAAGCTTCAAAGAAGCGGCTGTCCGGGAGGCTCACGAGGAGGTGAATCTTCCTCCGGATGCTGTCCGGATTCTCGGGGAGCTAACGCCGCTCTATATCCCTCCGAGCAACTACTGTGTTTATCCTGTTGTGGGTGTTGCAGACGAGCGGCCGGATTTCCATCCTTCAGAGCACGAGGTGGAGGAAGTGATCGAAGTTCCTCTGGATCACTTGCTTGATCCGGAGAATATCCAAAGAGAAATGTGGCACTATAAAGGAAGGGATATCGAAGTCCCTTTTTATTCTTTCAAGAGCCATAAGATTTGGGGCGCTACAGCTATGATCCTGTCGGAATTGATAGAATTGCTGAAAAGATTTTCCGATACGTAATAAACAAAATAAAATGGGGAACATTCCCCAATTATTCAAAACACTTGAGTCAAAAAAAATCGAGAAATTTTTCATAATTCTTGGAAGAATCTTGTATGTTTGCTAGACTTGCTTTGATAAAGCATGGTCATTATTAAAACTCTCGTTTTTACTCTCCTCTTGCCCGGTGCATTTTTAGTCCTGGTCCCGTACTTTCTGCTGTCTTCATTTGGAGACAGATTTGCAGTGGATATCGGACGCATCCGTACCATTGGTTTAATTCCATTGTTTTTCGGGATCTTCGTGTATATCCGGTGTGCCTGGAGTTTTGCATCCTTTGGGAAGGGGACTCCAGCTCCAATCGATCCTCCAAAGAAGCTTGTCGTGCAGGGGATGTACAGGTATGCGAGGAATCCGATGTACATTGGAGTTCTGTTCATCCTTATCGGAGAGGCGTTTTTCTTTGCCTCCTTATTACTCAGTATTTATACAGTATTAGTGTTTATGTGTTTTCACCTGTTTGTTGTTGTTTATGAAGAACCCGCTCTCAGGGCCAAGTTTGGAGATTCTTACAGAAAATACTGTGATTCTGTTCCGCGTTGGATTCCTCGAACGGAAAAAGCGAAAAAGCAAAAAAAATTATAGACAGCTTAAATTTTTTTGCATTTTAGATGCTTTGACATGCTTTAGCTCACTATCACCAAAATCACGTTCATATTGAGGCTTTTTCCGTAGGAATTTATTTTGTAATTGGTGTATAATTGAGCGCCTGAGAATTAGGCCTTCTATAAAAGGCCATAACAGCAAACTCCAAATTCGGGAGAGGGATATGAAGGGTAAAAAAACAATAACGCGTAGGCACTTCATCAAGGGGGTGCTCACGGCCACGGCTGCGTTCACAGTCGTTCCGCGCTCTGTCCTTGGAGGACAGGGATACACAGCGCCGAGTGACCAGTTGACTAAGGCAGTCATCGGTGTTGGCAGCATGGGTCGAGGACACCTGAATTATCCTGGAGCCAGGCTCCTGGCTGTGTGTGATGTGGATGAGAATCATCTGAAAAAGGCCTTGGAGATCGGGGGGCCTGGAGTCAAAGGATATAAAGATTTCAGGGAAGTTCTGGAGCGTTCTGATATTGACATCGTGCATATCCCGACTCCGCCCCACTGGCACGGCCTCATTGCTGTGGCGGCGGCTGAAGCCGGAAAGGATATCTGGTGTGAAAAGCCGATGACACGGACCATCGGTGAAGGGCAGAAGGTTGTGGACGCAGTCCAGAAGAACGGTAGGATATTCCGGTTGAACACCTGGTTCCGATTTCGAGACCAATTTTACGGTTTCGGCACGACTGTCAAGCCGATCAAAAAGATTGTTCAAAACGGTCTGCTGGGCTGGCCGCTCAGAGTCACAGTCAGCGGCATAACTGGTTTTGATTGGAAATTCTACTGGAGCGGGAAGACTGACTTGAAGCCTCAGCCTGTGCCCAAAGAGTTGGATTACGAATTCTGGCTGGGTCCGGCTCCTTATAAACCTTATCATCCTCACAGAGTCCACGGTTCATTCCGCGGATACTGGGATTATGATGGGGGCGGCCTTGGAGATATGGGCATGCACTATCTGGATCCGGTTCAGTACCTCCTGGATAAAGACCACACCAGTCCTGTTGAGATTGAGACGGATTGTCCTCAGCAGCATCCGGATGCCTGCGGAGCCTGGCGCTGGATTCGTTTGAGATATGCGGATGGTTGCGAAATCATCCTCGACGGAGAGAACAAGGAAAAAAATGCACCTTTTATCCAAGGTCCTGAAGGGAAACTGTTCAGAGGATTCGAGTCAGATATACCCGGATTGAAGGAAAAATTAAACGGACTTCCGGACCCAGAGCCTCAAGTCACAAATTTTTTCGAGGCAGTCAGAACCAGGAAAAAATTCGCTCTGAATGAAGAAAACGGACACCGCTCCTGCACCATCGTTAATCTGGCCAAGATCGCTGTGCGCCTGGGCAGGCCTATTCGTTTTGACCCGGTCAAACAGCTGTTCATCAATGATGAGGAAGCCAACCGCTTCATTCATCAGCCCATGCGGGCTCCATGGCAGATTTGAGAAATGACATCCATATCAGGAGAAATTGAAATGAGAAATCCTAGATTAGTGAGATATAGAGCGTCAATTATTGTGCTCGTACTGGCTTTGTTTTTTGTCACTTCTTCAGCCTTGAGTCAACAGGATTTGAGAACTCTGAAGACCAAGGTGGCTGACACGCTGGCCAGGTTTCCCGCTCAGAGCGCTGAGGAACGAAATCAGTTGGCCTCTGAAATTATTCAGCTTGGATCAGCTGGTATAAAGGAAATCTGCCGGATGCTTGTGCCTCCAGGAACCGGAGATGACACGCCGGTTCAGTTCGCACTCAACGGCGTAGCGGTGTATGTCAACCGTGGGAGTGCGGAGGAAGAACGCGAGATGTTTGCTCTCGCGCTGATTGAATCTCTTGGAGAAACGCAGGATGATGAAGTCAAGGCGTTTTTAATCCGTCAGCTTCAAATAACTGGCAGAGCAGAATCAGTCAAACCCCTCAGCCAGTTTCTGATGGATGAAAAATTGTGTGAGCCGGCTACCCAGGCATTGTTGGCGATTGATACACCTGTTTCAGAGAAATCTTTGCTGAAGTCTTTGAAAAAAGTTTCTGCTGGCAACAGAGCGACGATTATCAAGGCACTTGGTGAGCTGCGCAGCATAGCCGCGGTTAAAAGCATCATTAAATATACAGAAAGTGAGGATGAGAGCCTTCGCCAGGTGGCTTTATATGCGCTGGCAAACATCGGCGATCCTCGCTCAGAAAAAATCCTGGATAGTGTGAGTGTGACCGCTCCCACATATGAGAGGGTTAAGGCCCCTTCTCTGTATCTTCTTTTTGCACAGCGTTTGGCTGAGTCAGGGAGCCATGAGACGTGCGTGAGGATCTGCCGCAAGATGATTGAAAACTACACGGCCCCGCAAGAAAGCCATATCCAGAGTTCCGCATTGAGCATTCTTGTCTCTGTTCTGGGAGAAAATGCCCTTGATGACTTGCTGGCTGCTTTACACAGTCCCAATAAAGAGTTTCGCTGGAGAGCACTCGAGCTTGCCAATACGATAGAGGGGAAGGAGGCAACCGCTGTCTGGATAAGAAAAATGGAAGATGTATCGCCTGAAGTTCAGGCGGAGATCATAGCTATGCTGGGGCTGCGGGGGGATGTTGCTGCGCTTCCTGTTGTTTTGAAGGATCTCAAAAGCGAGGAAAAACTCATCCGCCTGGCGGCGATTCCAGCCGCAGCTCAATTGGGCGAACTCGAGGTCCTTGAAGATTTGATGGGATGTCTGGAGACTGACCAGGAGGACGAGACCAGAGTCGTGAAGCAGGCTCTCATGGGTTATTCGGCGGCTCGGGTCATTCCTCGGGCAGTCAATGTCATCGACGATATGCCTCCGCTTGGCCGCGTAGTTTTGATTGAGATTCTTGCAGAGCGGGCGGCCATAGAGCATGTGGATGTTTTGTTTTCTGAAACAAAGAGCGAGCATAAAGGGGTCCGCATGGCTGCCTTGGCCGGACTTGAACCTTTGGTCAGCGAGAGTGACCTGCCGCGCTTGATCAAACTTCTTGTTGAAACCAATGACAGTAAAGAGATATCACTCATTCAGAATGCGGCCGTGGTCAGCGCCAACAAGATTCCAGCCCTTGAGTTGCGGGCTGATTTGTTCTTGGGGACATTGGCTGCTATCGAAGGGGCCAAGCGAGTGGATTTGTTCAGGCCTCTGTCGAGAATTGGAGGCGAAGAAGCTCTTCAAGCAGTGGTCCAGGAAACTAAAAGCGAAGATGAAATGATTCGAGATGCAGCTGTGCTTACCTTGTCAGAATGGCCTGATTTGAGCGCTGCAGACGAGCTTTTTGCTATCTGCCAAAGCACGGAAAACACTAAACACATTCAGATGTCCATCCAGGGCTATGTCCGCCTGGTGAATGATTCGGACCTGGATGATTGGAAAAAATTCGCTATGCTAAAGGAAGCCCTTGAGATCCAGATGGGAGCCGAGGAGAAAAAGATAGTTCTTGCCGGTCTAGGAAATGTCAAAATCCGTTCGTCCTTGAATCTAGTGGCGCCATTTTTAGATGATCCAGAGCTGAAAGCGGAAGCGGCAATCGCCGCCTTCAGGATCGTATCTCCTCGGAGAGGAGAGAATATTGGATTGACCGGACCTGATGTGATAACAGTCCTGAAGAAAGCAATCGAGAGTATCGAGGACGCTTATGACAAAGAGCGGCTTGAAAGACACCTAGAGACACTGCTCAAACAGGAAGGATTCGTGCCGCTGTTCAACGGGAAGGACCTCTCCGGATGGAAGGGATTAGTTAAGGACCCGCCAAGCCGGGCGAAGATGACGCCAGAGGAGCTGGAAAAAGAACAGGCAGAGGCGGATGAGGTTATGCGGGCGCACTGGAAGGCTGTTAACGGAGTCCTTGTTTTTGACGGCAAGGGCCACAGCCTCTGCACAGCCAGAGACTACAAGGATTTTGAGATGTTTGTCGACTGGAAGATTGAAAAAGGAGGAGATAGCGGTATATACCTGCGCGGGTCACCACAGGTCCAAATCTGGGACACAGCCCAGTGGCCCGAAGGTTCCGGGGGGCTTTACAATAATGAAAAAGGCCCGAACAAGCCACTGTCCGTAGCTGATTATCCCATCGGTGAATGGAACAGCTTCCGGATCAAGATGGCTGGTGAACAAGTCACGGTCTATCTGAATAATGTGCTGGTTGTGGATAATGTGGTGATGGAGAATTACTGGGAGCGAGACAAACCGATCTACACGACTGGTCAGATTGAACTCCAGGCGCACAGCACTCCGCTCTATTTCCGGAATATTTACATCCGGGAGATCACTCCTGATGAAAAGCCACGGATTGTGAGCGACGAGGAGATTGCCGAGGGTTTTGTGCCGTTGTTTAATGGCGAAGACCTTACAGGATGGATTGGGGATACAACCGGCTATGTGGCTGAAGAGAGAAAGATTGTCATTTACCCCAAGCGTGGGAGCGGGAATCTGTATACGGAGAAAGAATACAGTGACTTTGTATTGCGGTTCGAATTCAAACTCACTCCAGGTGCTAACAACGGGCTGGGGATCCGTGCTCCGCTGGAGGGTGATGCCGCGTATGTGGGGATGGAGCTCCAGATCCTGGACAATACAGCACTTATTTATAAGGACCTTAAGCCTTATCAGTATCACGGTTCTATTTATGGTGTGGTCCCGGCCAAGCGAGGCTACCAGAATCCAGTAGGGGAGTGGAATACCCAGGAAGTCATCGCCAAAGGAACGAAGATCACTGTTATTCTCAACGGTGTGGCTATCCTTGATGCGGATATCCAGGAAGCTATCGAGCAGGGCACGATAGATGGAAGCGAGCATCCGGGATTGAAGAGGGCTGCGGGGCACATCGGCTTCCTCGGCCACGGCTCTCATGTGGAGTTCCGCAACATCCGTATCAAAGAATTGAAATAATAATGGGGGGTGCTCCCTGAATAGCTGAAATTTGTAGAAATTGGGGACTGTTGTTTGTGCTCAGTAATTAAGTAACATTTTTATTA
>Ga0209636_10002917_pt1 | contig 17446 bp, 17 predicted proteins | sample DeeMarSWOR152_54_FD_187464 | JGI IMG/M metagenome (GOLD analysis project Ga0209636, IMG submission 187464) | Marine sediment microbial communities from White Oak River estuary, North Carolina - WOR-1-52-54 (SPAdes) (version 2) | ecosystem: Environmental > Aquatic > Marine > Intertidal zone >...
CCCGCCACATCTAAGGGGCTTAGGGAGGCAAGATATGGAGCCGAAGCTCCAGAAGGTAGTCGAGGCACTGAAAGAAATAGGTTGGGGTCGCCCTAACGAGAAGATTTCTTACCGGGAGTACCGAACGTTCAAGCTGAAGGGGAAAAAGGGATTGGAACAGAAAAGGCTGGGTTCAGTAAGTGCTCCAAAGGGGGAGGAATAGGCGAGTCTTGGTGTAACAAAATGAGTAACTGTGCAGCCTGGCCGCTATGGAATGTTTACTTCTCTAATTGGGGAAATCTCGTAGCTGGTATTCTGGAAAATAATAATGGGTTCGTAGTAGGCCTGATTGATATGGTATCCCTGGAATTTGTTAACGCCAGACTGTCTCTGGCGGTTCTATAGGTATAGGCTCGCTAGTAGCATTCACTGACGAAATCTCGAAAGCGTATGATGGCTCCAGTTCGTCGAACCGATGACGGAGGTCTATCCTTGTCCAGTCGTGTGGAGGTATCGTTACATGCCATTCTATATGAACCTCCCATTCCTCCGAGAAAAAAAGATAGTGAGATACAACTAACCATTCAGGGCTAACTATAGTGCCATTCCATTCTGTATCATCTGTGATGCCAAGTTCAGGATGATTCGTTGCTAGCCAGGGAACAAATCTATCGAACAACTCCACTGCATATTCTTGTAGACCGTCTTCGCCTTCTATAACGTCGAAGCTAACAACCTTTTCGTCAGTTCGAATATCTCGATTTCCAGTGATAACTACCTCAATAGTTTTACTAATACTTGCTTGTGCTGGTATGACAACTACCTCGGCAACCTGTCCCTCAACTATATCCTGCTGATAAATGACCACTTGTGAATCAGGAGCCTGCGCTGATATACGTACAGGAAGCTGATCTTCTTTCCCTTCATCGGTAATTGTCACAAGGAATACGCAGTGCTGTCCGGCAATAGAGGGTCCTCTTAACTGCTCAGGTATTACGTTAATGTGAAATTCGGGTGTTGGTGGGCGTGTAGCTATGACTACAATTACGATGACAACTACAATGCAACCTGCGATGATCCCTGCCAGTTTTTTGTTACTCATTCCATCCTCTTTTCACAATATAACACAGAAGGCCGAAAAAGGTTGCATGTATTCTGGGGGAGTAATACCTGATTTGTAGTAGGCCTGATTGGTATGGTGTCCCTAAAGTTCTCGCTACGCGTTGAGTAGCTGCCTCATCAACGATAGAGTGCGTGCTCCTGTGGTATAATGATTTCCGAATTGTTCTAGGAGGTGGCTATGGAAAAGTCAGTGATTATCATCGGGGCGGGCATTACCGGCCTGTCTGCCGGGTGCTACGGACAGATGAATGGCTATCGCACCTCTATCTTTGAGATGCATGACAAGACCGGTGGGGTATGTACCGGCTGGAAACGCAAGGGCTATACCATTGACGGCTGTTTGCACTGGCTGGTAGGAACCAACCCGGTAAACAAATTCTACCATATTTGGGAGGAGCTGGGGGTGGCACAGGGGTGGAACATCGTTGACCACGACCAGTTCATACGTATTGAAGGGGAGGGGGGCAGGGTCTTCACGGTCTATGCCGACATCGACCGCCTGGAGCAGCATATGAAAGAGCTGGCTCCGGAGGACAAGGACACTATTGACGAATTTATCAAAGGGGTACGTGCCTGCACTCGTATTGATATGCCGGTAGAAAAAGCCCCTGAACTGTATAGTCTCATTGACGGACTTACCATGATGGTCAAGTCGCTTCCTTCCTTCATGTTTATGAAAAAATGGGGCAAGATTTCCACCTTTGATTTTACCAGGCGCTTCAAAAACTCCTTCCTGCGCGAGGCTTTCTCGGCAGCTTTCGCTGGTGACATTGACCGTATCCCCACTCTCTTCATGATGATGACGCTTGCCTGGCTGCACCAGAAAGCGGCTGGTTATTTAGTGGGTGGTGCCCTGGAACTGGCCGGGTCCATCGAGCGGCGCTACCTTGGCCTCGGAGGCGAGCTGCACTGCAAGTCGCGAGTCGATAGAATACTGGTGGAGAATGATAAGGCGGTTGGAGTACGGCTGGCTGACGGCACAGAGCACCACGGCGACATCGTCATCTCCGCCGCCGATGGTCACGCCACTATTTTCGGCATGCTCGAGGGAAAGTATATCGATGACAAAATCCGGAGTTATTATGAAAATCCCCTTCTCTTTCCTCCTTTGATATATATTGGTCTGGGGGTGGCTCGCTCGTTTGATGATGTGCCACCTTCAGTTGTTGGCATTGGCTACCCTCTTGAAGAGCCAATTACTATTGCCGGACGGGAGCATAAGCGACTGGGCGTACAGATTTACAACTTCGACCCCGCTCTGGCACCAAAAGGCAAGACCGTGCTGAAAGTCCAGTTCGATACTGACTATGATTACTGGAAGAAGCTAAGGCAGGAACCGGAGCGCTATAAGGCGGAGAAGGAGCAGATCGCCGAGCAGGTAGTTGCCCGGCTCGACCGGCGCTTCCCTGGGCTGGTCGCTAAGGTGGAGATGCGCGATGTCGCCACGCCCCTGACTTGGGAGCGGATTACCGGCAACTGGCGGGGCAGCTATGAGGGGTGGCTGCCAAAACCTGAGGATTTTATGAAGCGTATGAGTAAAACCCTCCCTGGACTTGATAATTTCTACATGGCCGGACAGTGGGTTGAGCCTGGGGGTGGCCTGCCCACGGCCGCTATGTCAGGTCGCAATGTAACACAGATAATCTGCAAAAAGGATAACAGGCCATTCGTGACAACGATGTCGTGATTTTGATCTCTGCTCATCTTGGGTCGTGGGAGTGCAGGAGAAACCACTGCGAAAAAGCTAGAATCACTTCTATATTACCCTTCAATCTGGTGGAAAGTACACAATCTTATGTGTAGTCTGGGGAGATAATACCTGATTTGTAGCGGGCCTGATTGGCATGGTGTCCCTGGAAATCGCCAACGATAGTCGCTCAATCAGGGGTGTTTGTGCAGCCCCAGAGTCCCTCCATTTGCCGGAGGATTTCACACGCCAGAAATTTAAGTTGCCCGTGCCACACCGGGCCGCACTTGGGACGCAGCGGTCTTCTTCCTCATTCCGAACAGGAATCTTAAAAATCCGACACGCCTCACTATCAGTTCATACAGGGCCACGATCACCCCAAAAGATAGCACCGCCGTGATGGCGTATTTTAATGGGATTGCCAGCCCGGTCTGCACTACGAAGTAAGCCACTATGACAATGACCGTCTGGTGGAGGATGTAGAAGGGCAGGACCATTTCGTTGACATGTGCCAAAAACCGGTTGGTGAAGTTAAGAAAGCGCCCACCCAGCCAAAACAGTCCTACTATCCAGCCCCAGGTGGCAAACAGCCGTATGTCTATATCCTCGTAGAACGCCGGACGCACGGAGAATTTCAGGAACAGGTGTAGGGCTGAAAACACCACCGCTGCCAGCAGGAACCAGCCTCCCTGCTTCCTGACTGCCTCCTGCAAGCCCGGGCTGGCAAAAAGTGTGTAACCAAGTATGAAGAACATCGCATAAGATAGAATATCCCAGCTGCCCAGTTGTTCGGTCCACGAGAGCCCAATTGCCATGCTGAGTAGAGCCATGACGGCTACCGGCACCCACAGGAGCGGCAGTACCCAGGGTTTCCCGAGTTTTACGGCGATGGATTGCAGAGGACTGAAACCAGTCCTGATGCGTGGCAGGAACAACGGTAGCAAGATTACGGAGAAGACCGACAACAGCATGAGGTACCAGAGATGCATGCCCATCCAGGCGAAGTTGCCACCGAAGCCATACAGGCCATCAAAATAGTGCGGAATGAACTGTAAGAAAGTGCCATCGAACTGCCCGTGGGAAAGGCGCTCCAGATAGACCTGAGGTGGAGCTATCACAAATATGCCGGTCACGAGCCAGGGAATCATGATGCGGAAGAAGCGCTCCTTGAGGAAAGTGCCTGCGCTACGCGATTTCAATGAGTAGTAGACGGCAGCCCCTGACAGGATGAAAAACAGGGGCATCATCCACATGTTCATGAACTCAACAAATTGCGTTGCACCCAGGGTTGTCTGGGCGTTCTTGATGTGCCAATCACCGTAGTCATATGCTCTGGAATTATGGAACAGAAAGATGCCGATGGTTGCGATCATTCGCAACCAGTCAATGTAATATTGCCTATTGGTAGTAACCTTCACTAATGGTCCGCCGCGGGCATTATATCTCAGTTTTTTCATTTTTGGGGGTTTATATAACCATCCAGGTTGGAAAACATTTCCGTATTCTGGGGAAATAATACCTGATTTGTAGTAGGACTGATTGGTATGGTGTCCCTGGAATTCCAGAGAAAAGTTATTGACGGCCTCTTGGGGCGGGTTTATCATTTATGGTAAATATACACAGAAAACGAAAGTAGGGATAAATGGGTGAACCCAAATCTGAATTAGAGGTAAAAAGGGCGGCTGTTGAAAAAAAGAACACTATCGTCGCCTTGGTTGCTCTTGCAGTATGGCTTGGCCTTTCTTTCTTAGGCGAGGCGCTGTTCATTGACCAAAACGAGCGGCTGGATGCCGGTGCGATTTTTGTTATAGGAGGCGGTCCCATCCTGCTTATCTCGGCGCTGCACCTGTTGTTCTCCAGAATACTCAGCCGGGGGTTAGTAATCCGCTCGATATTAGGCATAATACTTATCGGGACTGGCTTGGGCGAGCTAACGGATCTGAGCAAAAGTGTCATCTGGGGCTCGGTAGGGGCAGGGGTACTGGCGGTAGTGGTCGTGGCGATAGTCTGGAGAGTATTACGGCGAAGTAGTGCCTGATTCGTAGCAGGCCTGATTGGCGTGGTGTCCCTGGAATTCGGCAAGACTCCCCGGCCAAGCCTTATAATGATAATAAAAGCCTATCTGCGTTGACACAATGGTCGGCCGGTACCTCATAATACTTTAGAAAATACGGAAAGAGCCTTGTGTACTTAATATGCTTTACCGGTACTATATATACATGCTCAGGCGACTCTGGAAGTCCGCCTAAGCCGATAGCAACAAATACCGACATAGCCCTGTCGGTTGTTTTGTATCTCTTTAATTGATAGAGTTTGCACCATTCAACAGCCCCCTGATAAAGCCTTGATCTGTATTTCGCCTCGACTAAAAATTCTCGGCCACTTCTTCTTGACCTGAATCTAAAATCCGGTCCCTTCGAGGTTTCCACAAAATCATTTTTATTGGCTTTATAATCGTGGGTTTGATGCACCAGATCGTATCCTTCTTTGGGAAATAAGTGGTCACGCACGTATTGCTGGAATTCATCGCCTGCGACATGCGTTGCGGGCTTGGTGATTTCCGCCCAAGCCGCTTCGAGAGCTCTTCTGAGTACACCCATCTTTAAACTCCTGATTGCGAGATAACAAACTTATTTTATGCAACATTGAGTGCTGTAACAATAGGAAAATAGTACTGGTAGTTCCCTTGACTGTCGTTCTTGATCCTCTTCCCAATGTGCCTGACTTTGTTGACCGGTATTCTTTTATCATGTTAGAATATGAGACAGTCTTGATTGATTGTTTAATTGTTGTAGCAAGCTTGATTGGTGTGGTGTCTTGGAATTCAAGAAGGAGGCGTAAATGGGGAAACCAGATAGTCAACAAAGGGGTTTGGCGGGCGAGTATTATGTAGCGTTTACTCTTTCTCGCTTGGGATACAATATCGGCATCACCGTAGGCAGGGCAAAAATTTTTGACATTATGGCACATGGTACCACGGGAAGGACAATCAACATACAAGTAAAGTCCACGTACCATGGGTATGACTGGTTGGTTGCCAGGTTCGACCCTAGTAGGAACTCTGTTGTGGCACTTGTTCGCCTTGGGAAGGATGCCACACAAAAACCCGAATTATATTTTCTCCCTGGGGAAAGGGCAAATAAGTTGATTACACACAAGTACAAAAAGCATTCTCCACGCATCAGTCGTGCAGATGTTCGGAGAGAGTTCAAAGATCATGACTATAAGCTCATTGAACGACTACTGGAGAAGAAAAACCTTAGTTAGCGTCATGCCCTCGGTACCCTGACAAAATTCAAGGTATTCTGGGGGACATAATACCTGATTTTTAGCAGGCCTGATTAGTATGGTGCCCCTGGGATTCGGCAAGAATCCGAAGATAAAAAGTCATCAGTTCGGTAGACTGATTATGAAACAAGTGTCATATTGATATCAATTTGCTATGTAATCAATAAGGAGGAAAAAGATGGAGAACGAATTGCAGCAAATAGAAGCAGAAGTCAATGTTGGCTACGAGATGTATCAGATTATTAAGGATTTTGACAACCCTATACAGATCTTTCGTGAAGCTTTTCAGAATTCAATAGACGAGGGAGCTACTGAGGTTTATTGTCGTGTATCCATCGAGAAAATATTGGGCGGCGATGATGTGTTCATAGACATTTGGGACAATGGTCGGGGTCTGAGTGAAAAAAACATTCCCTGCTTTTTTGGTCTGGCAAAGTCCACTAAAGTAACCTCAGAGATGATGCCTACAGAAAAGATTGGATATAAAGGACACGGTACAAAAATATTCTTTAATAGTGAAAGGATAGAAATCCTTTCAAAGCCAGATAAAGATAGAGCGGGATGGGGAGTTGTACTTGTCGACCCAGTTAAGCAGCTTCGAGACCACAAAATCTATCGTTATTCAAAACAGATTGATGTAAAAGACTTTTCATATAAGTTACCTCCGGAGTATCAAACTGGGTTCTTTCTTAGAATCAAGAATCATCGTCTCTTTAAAACACAGCATGCGAGGTATATGTTAAATCACCTGTACCTACGTGATTATGCAAAATGGTACACAGTTTTTGGTCACATTAGGAACTTATTCGATAATGACATACAAAATGCCAAGCTGTTACTCCAAGGCCTCGATATTGACTATTTTAAGGATAACTTCGGTAGTCAGGCAAAGATTGAGCTTGCTCCAATATTCATAGATAAAGACTCCCAAACCTACGAAGAATTACCTATGGGGCATTATTTCCCTCCTGATAGGAAGGATGAAACATCAATGAAGGCATATGTTAAAGCAGTAGGTAGCAATAAACAATATTACGATTATTATTCTAAGAAAATCTGGCTAAACAAGGAGTCTGTGGCCAGTGGCATTAGTTTTAATTTTGTATTATACCTTGAGGGTTATGAGACAAAACGCAGATATGATGTTCTTCTTACGAGAAGGGAAAAGACGCGTATTGCCAGGACTCTGCAACATACAGATGGTGAAAGATATGGCCTATGGGCATGTAAAGGAGGGGTTCCTATCGAAAAGGTCGATGAATGGATAGTTGGTGGTAGAGGTGTCGGTGCATATACCTACATGCACGCTTTTATTGATTGTGATGCTTTTGAACTGACAGCCAATAGAGGTTCTGTAAAGAACACTGATTTAGAAATACTTGACCCAGTTAAGACAAAGATAACCGAGATTATGAACAGCAAGAAAGTAGAGGCAGCTATACAGGAACGGGAGTATTGGGAAAACTTAGAAAGGACACGAAGAACTATCCAAGAGGATTCCAATGAGCTTAAAGAAAGGTACAAATACAGTCAAAAGAAAAGATACATTGAACTTCCAAATGACCAGAAGTTGCCTGAGCCTACACTGACGAAAACGGGGTATTCAGAATCTGAAACTCTAATGCTTTTAGTGAATCTTATATCTCAGTACCCTGATCTTTTTAAATGGAAGATTTTAGACTATAACACTACAAAGGGAATTGATTTTGTCGTAGAAATGGGAGGTAGTCCGAAATATATTGAGCTAAAAGGTACATTAAGAAAGAAAATAAATCATTCGTTGCGTAACATATATAAATTTGTCTGTTATGACATATCTTTAACAGAAAATGATGTTGTTGAAGATTGTGAATCGTTGATTGCAGCATTACGTATTAAAAAAAATGATAATTTTGAATCCTTTGATGAAAGATTCCATAATAAGAAATATAAAAGCTATAAACTTGAACCGGAGAGTGCGGCCGTACAAAGTATGGAAATAATTGTTTTGAAAGAAATACTAGCTGATGTAATAGGTGCAAAAGTCAGGTAGTATAAGCTAGGTCGATTTAATCAAAAGGCGGGGTATAATGATACATGGCATTGTATAGATATTTTCAGGAAATCAATTTCCTGAAATCACTGATGAATTTATCGAACATTTTCACTTTATCGCTTTCGTTTTCCATATCCCTAGTTACGTAAACCCCATCCATTTCATACTCAAGCAAGATTCGTGGCTTAGTTGGCATTCTGTTTACTTGTACATCTAAAGAAGGCTTTTTAAAACCAGTCTTTTTCTCATTATATTCTTTATCAAGTGTTACAAAATACATTTTAATATTTTTAGTTCTCTCAATTGTAGATAACTTCACCTTCCAATATAGAGTTTGTGCAAACCGCTCTCTTACAGATGCTTTACAGGAAATAATCGCCTTCACTTCAGCCGTCTTTGGATCATAAATGACGATGTCACTATCAGGAAGAACGGGATATTTGCCATATTTCAAGACTATATTGTGCCATACTTTTTCGAGAATTCCGCTATCACAATTATTGATTTCATCATCAGTCGTGATTTCATAACCCAGCCCAATAATTTCCTTGTGTAGAAAGTAAATAACCAGTAGTTCAAGCATTTTGCCACTTTCATTTCTCCATTTTTGCCCATTAGTATCGTTGTATTGTTCTTGGAAAATATCCTTCGTTTCATTTAATACATCAAAAAAATATTTATGGATTTCTGCTTGACCATATTTTTTTTGATATTTTTCCAGTATAGGTAAAAGAATATCGTTAAAATTGGCAGTGTATTTAATCATGCTTTCCCCGATTTATTTCTATCGTAGTATGCCCATTTGATTCTTCTACCTTGACTCGGTTCGGATTTGCGAGAATGTTTTCTCACAATTATCAAATACTTAAATCCCCTTAGATAGAAGTTAAACCTTCTGGCTCGATTGTGCCACACGACAGTATTAGAATGTTGACCCCTCCTGGTGACACAGATGATCTCTACCGGTTCAAAATATTTACAAAGTCTGTCATATATCCTAAAACCTACTGGGGTAAATTTCCTCCTGACCCATTGGTCACCGATCAACCAACCCAATATTTTGCCCTCTTTTAATATTCGATGGGATTGCTCCATTACTTTTTCTAGCTCGTCATAAAATTCTTCGGATTCACTGGAGATATGGCCGATGTCGTCAGGATGTTGACTATATTTGATGTTGTCTCCGTATGGTGAGTCTATGAAAACCATATCGACAGAATTATCATCGAGGGGGATTTTTCTAGCATCGTTTTGTATGATATCTGGACGTACGGGAGATATGTCGTACCCTATCACCTTTCTTTTCTCTGCCTTACACACATCTATTGTTGTTCCGCTTCCACACATAGGGTCCACAACAAGATCTCCAGGCTCCGTATATCTCCAGACCATATTGTAGATAATCAGAGCTGGGGTCACCCCAGCATATCTGTTGTCTCCCTTAGGTGTTAGACCGTAACTCTGTCTGGGGAAGTCCCAGAGTGTAGTAGATTCGATTAAGGGGATCTCTTCCTCGATATCTACGTTAGCCTTAGCATTTTGGATTTTCCCTATTTGCTTTTGTATCAATTCATATGTAGTTTCAAGTTGTGGTTTTGTAGTAGAACTTAATTGCTTCGGCGTCGATGTGAAAACACCCAGAACATCAGCTAACCTTTTCTTGAACAAAGGAGTATTCCTTGCGACATTGAACTTACTAAGCAGCTTGTTTGCTTTATTAAGGGTTATTACACTTCCAAGGGATTTGGCTCTTACTTGGTATGGGTACTGCCCATCAAATGCTTGTGGTTCGATGTTGAAGTGGCCGTCGGAAATAGCTTCAAACACTCCATGTATAGTATCGGTCTCGAGATTGTTTAAAAATAGAAGGTCTCCTTTCCTAATCCTAAAAACAATAGGCCCGTAAGATCTATCTGCAGCAAAAAGCCTCCCTTCGAGACACTCAGTTTCGGTTTTTTTGGTGCAAGCAAATAGGAAGCCGCGGATTAACTGATCAGCCTCCATTGGCTTTATTGACTTCTCCTCGTAAGCAAAATTCCTTGTCGATATTGACATTGATCACTTATTGGTTTCAAAGCTATCTAAAGACGTGTTTACGAAGCACAATAATATTATTCTAATTTTAACACATGCCTCTTGATTCATACTAGGAGACAAAAACACAAATCGTCAAAAAGTTCAGGCAGGCGCGATGGCCTCAGGCTTCAAGCAGATGGAACGAAAATCAAAGATAAAAGATAAAAGATAAAAATTACAAGTTAAAATGCAAAAATGTAGTGCGAGGCTTCCACCTTGTGCCACGGTGGGATTGCACGACCTTAAAAGGTCGCACTACAATCTATGTTAGCTTCTTCTTAAGGGGAGGAAAACCTTATAGCCCACGAAGACAAGAACTGCTAGGATGACAGCAACGCCGATAAATCTCGGTATAGCCTCCAGGTCATAAGGTACAACTGCGAATATCATCGTTCCTATGCCGCCTAGAATCAAGCCGGTCCCGAAGATATCCAGTTTGCGTTGAAGGAAGATGCCCACGATGGCAAACACCATCCCCAAGGGTAAGACAATCAAGAACACGTTATTATCATGCGCCGCTGCTTCCTGCCGGTATTCTTCCAGAGCCTCCTCCCATTCTTGCTCCCATTCTTGCTCCCACTCCTGGTACTCTTGCTGCCATTCCTCGTACTCAGTGCTATTGTAAGCCGGCATGGGCATGGGATATTCCGGATATCCCGGGAAATCCGGGTATTCAGGATCAGGATAGAAAGCCTGAACACCGGCGACGACAAGGAGGACAAGCGCAACCGCTATACCCAAAACATAGACGACTCTAAGAACACGCATCTATTCACTCCTTTGAGGCCTGTCAATGTCCGTTTATTCTTATCCCCTCTTGATTCAATTATATCCCTAACTACCCCGGAATGGAAGCCATCGTCCTCGTTCAGTCTCTTAGTGACACTTCATTTTCCATCGTGAAGGAAGGGATTCCTTCATACCTCGCTGATGTGAAATCCTAAATCCGAAGCACGAAATCCTAAATGAAAGTTAAAAATCAAAGATAAAAAATCAAAATGACAAGTCAAAACTCAAAGATTCTAGAAAGGGCCGGGCGTATTATTCGGCCGTTTCACAAGAGCCACGCAGATAGCAATATTAGGCCTTGTTACAAAAATACGTTAGCTTCTTTTTAGGGGAAGGAAGACCTTATATCCTACGAAGACAAGAACTGCCAGGATGACAGCAATGCCAATAAATCTCGGTATGTTCTCCAGCTCATAAGGTACAACTGCGAATATCATCGTCCCAATGCCGCCTAGAATCAAGCCGGTCCCGAAGATATCCAGTCTGCGTTGAAGGAAGGTGCCCACGATGGCAAACACCACCCCCAAGGGTAAGACAAACAAGAACACGTTCCTGTCATGCACCGCTATTTCTTGCCAGTATTCTTGCTGCATCTCCATCCATTCTTGCTCCCACTCCTGGTACTCAGGGCTATCGTAATCCCAGATGGGCGGATCATATTCCGGGTATGAAGGCTCAGGATAGAAAGCCTGAACACCGGCGAAAACAAGGAGGACAAGCGCAACCGCTATACCCAAAACGTAGACGACTCTAAGAACACGCATCTACTCACTCCCTTTGAGGCTTGTCAATGTCCGTTTATTCTTATCCACTTAGTTGACGCAGTGACTTTGGCTAAGCAACAGGCTCCCTTACTGCTATAGTCAAAGACTCGATACCGAACTCCTGGGGAATCACTTCGTTGTGTGCCTGGCACGATTCCAGGTAAAGCTCTATGGCTTCTTTCGCCATAGAAATGGCTTCTTCTTTGGTCTCACCCTGCGTGTAGCAGCCAGGGAGTGCCGGGACCTCTACCGAGTAGCCCCCTTCCTCTTCGGGAATAAGAATAACCGTATATTTTAACATCGCACCTGCGGTAGCTTGGTCACCTTTACCTGGTCTGACCTTGCTCCAATTATATCACAAAAGTAGTCGACCCTTCCTGTCCCTATCTCTGTCTGTCATTGGGGGGGCGAGATTCCTCGCTTACGCTTCGGAACAAGCTCCTCAATCCAGAGATTGCCACGCCCCGACAAGTCGGGGCTCCTCGCAATGGCAGTGGGGTTGAGAATGGGTTCGCAGTGACAAGAGGAAAGGGGCGCGCAATGACAGTGGGGTTGAGAATGGGTTCGCAATGACAAGAGGAAAGGGGCGCGCAATGACATGGGAGGTTACTGCTCCTGTTAAAAATACCGGCAAAACAAGGTATAATAGCTGAAATACCAGGCAACAGGCGTTCTCTCTACGAACTCCAGTATATGCCAACATATTCCCCTGCCTTTCTCTTACTGAGCTCATTCGGGCATACTCTGCAGAATGATTGTTGACAACGGGTTGTGAGACGTGCAAATAATGGGTCTTTTGTAAATGAAGCAGCGACTCTTTGTAATCTTAAACCTTTCACTGGTTTCGGGCTGCGTTATACTGGGTGTTAGTATCATTTCACCTGTGCTTCCCCAATATGCGCTTTCATTCTCTATTCCCCTAGCTCTGGTCGGATGGGCAATATCAGCGTTTGCCCTGGCCCGCCTGGTGACGGACATACCGGCAGGTCTTCTGGCAGACCGCTTCGGCAGGAAAAGAACCATGATACTGGGGTTAGTGTTGATAATCCTGTCGTCGATAGGAGCGGGCATGGCCGACACTTATGCCTGGTTGATCTTTGCACGTGTTGTGGGAGGGATAGGTTCTGCTCTGTATATGATCGCAGCAACAACCTGGGTCGCGCAGGTATCCGCCGGCAAGTCCAGGGGCCGGTATATGTCACTGTATACGGGCCTTGTATTCGCGGGTACTGCCTTCGGACCCACTATCGGCGGCTATACCGCTGCCCGTTTTGGCTTAAACGCACCCTTCTTTGCGTGGGCCGCGCTTGGTTTAGCCGGCCTGATTGCCACAATACCTTTGAAGGAGACAGCAGAACGGGCAAAGATACACGTGAAAGACATCCTCAGTGTCTTATCAAATCGCCCGTTTATGCTGGTGAACTGCGCAGTGCTGGCAATGTTTTTCCTGAGAGTCGGTGTTCGCTCGACGCTTATTCCGCTCTACGCCTATCTTAACTTGGGCCTGTCCGTGGACAGAATCGGAATACTGCTAACGGTGGCAGCTATTGCTACCGCTGCAAGCACTTTCCTGTCCGGCTGGCTGTCAGATAGGGTGGGGAGAAAAAGACCCGTGATGGCCTGCCTCTTCTTGAGCGGTATTGTCGTATTATTTATTCCATCGCAGGGAAGCCTGGCCAGCCTTATGGGCATCATGGCTTTATACGGTCTGGCTACCGGTCTTCAAGGTTCTATGGCCGCCTGGCCTGCCGATGTGGCACCTAAAGGTAAGCTGGGCATATCTATGGGAGTCTATCGTGAAATGGGGGATATCGGAATGGTCCTCGGTCCCATAACTGCGACCTATGTAGCTGACTATACGGGGGAACCAACGGTAACATTCATGCCCTTCCTGATGCCGGCGCTTCTCGTTTTTCTAGTTGGTGTATTGATGATATGGGCCAAGGACCCGGCCCGCCGAGGACATGCTGAAGAGTATATAATCGAGTAAGATAGGAGTACCTCAAAACTGCACATTCGGCTAAAAGGCCGGGCGGGCGCGGTGGTCTCAGCCTTCAAGCGGACCCGCCTGCCAGAGAACTCGAGAAATTTTTTGCCCTGGGCACGGAGATCCCCCGCTTGCGCAGGGATGACAAGTTTGAGAGCAGGTGTTCGGCGGGCAGGTGCTGTTGTTAAAAATACCGGCAAAACAAGGTATACCAATGGTGTAGCCGGAATTATAACGTTTCAATCCCCTTTCGGGGATTAGTTACCTCATTCCTGCTCTAAATCTTTGATAAGCTCATCAACCGAGTCAAAGGTCTTAACACGCCCGGCCTTGATGTCTTCGTCAGCCTCCCGTTCGCCTTCCTGCCACCGCCTCGTCCAGAAGTAAGCCTGGCTCTTGTCCACCAGCTTCTTGGGCATTAACACAGCTTTCTCGTCTTCAACGGCAATTTCTACTAGGTCCCCTTCCTCTATTCCCAATTGCTTACGCACTGATGCCGGTAGGGTAATCTGCCCGTGCCTGGTAACCTTGGTCATTGGCATTCTCATCACCTCCTAGGGTTGCTCCAGTGTCTCATCATGACGCCCAATATTACGCAGAACAATTCTATTGCCTTCAATCTGGAAAGTCATTCTTAGTGAACTACTGACTCTGGCTTCCCAGATATGCTCAACCCCTTGCATTTTCTTTACCCTCAGAGCAGGATACCGCAGGTCTGTTGCCAGATTTCTCAACGCTTTCCGTCCTAGAGCTTTTTCCTCTTTGCTCAATTCTTGCCAGGCTTTCTTGAATCTGGCCGTCCGGGTAATCTTCATTACTACCCTCGTCTATATTCTACGATATTATGAGATTACTATATTACTATAAAGCGAAAATGTCAAGTTCAGCTTGCCATGGAATAAAACGCCATAAAGCCCGGACAGGCGCGATGTTCCCGGGCTTCAGGCAGGTGCTGTTGTTAAAAATACCGGCAAAACAAGGTATAATAGCTGAAGCCAAAATAGAAACTGGACTTGTGTAGATATGAAAGACAGCAATAAAACGGTGCAGGGATACGTGGCATCTATTCCCTTTGACCGGCGGCTATACCGCCAGGACATCGAGGGGAGCATCGCTCACGCCCGGATGCTGGCAAAGCAGGGGATAATAGCCGAGGGCGAGGCGGAGACGATAATCAAGGGGCTCAACTCTATTCGAAAGGAAATCGAGCAAGGAAAGTTTCAATTCAAGACCGAGCTCGAGGATATACACATGAACATCGAGGCGGGTTTGTTCGAAAAGATAGGCGATGCGGCAGGCAAGCTCCATACCGCCCGTTCCAGGAACGACCAGATAGCTCTGGACCTGCGCCTGTTCGCCAAGGAGGAAATCTTGAAAACCGTTGATAAGATAAAGGCTCTGCAAGCTGCGCTGGTGGAGCTGGCAGAGGCGAACAAAGCTGTCGTCATGCCCGGCTATACCCACCTGCAGCAAGCCCAGCCCGTCCTGCTGGCCCACCACCTGCTGGCTTATTTCGAGATGTTTCAGCGGGACAGGGAAAGATTTCAGGACTGCCTAAAGCGCACCGACGTCCTGCCCCTGGGCAGCGGCGCCCTGGCCGGCGTTCCTTATCCCCTAGACCGGGAGTTCGCGGCCCGGGAGCTGGGCTTCAGCAAGGTGAGCAGCAACAGCCTGGACGCCGTTTCCGATAGGGACTTCGTCATAGAATACGAAGTGGCGGCGGCCATCACCATGATGCATCTTTCCAGGCTGGCCGAGGAGCTTATCCTGTGGTCATCGAGCGAGTTCGGCTTTATAGAGATCGGCGAAGTTTTTACTACGGGCAGCAGCATAATGCCCCAGAAGAAGAATCCCGATGTGGCCGAGCTGGCCAGGGGGAAGACCGGGCGGGTGTACGGCAACCTCATGGGCATGTTGACCACTATGAAGTCTCTGCCTTTAGCCTATAACCGGGATATGCAGGAGGACAAGGAAGGGCTTTTCGACACCGTGGACACGCTGCAATCCAGTCTGGATGTATTTGCCGGGATGGTAAAAACGATTAAGGTAAACACCGAGCGTATTTCTGAAGCCATGAAAACAGATTATATTCTGGCCACGGACCTGGCCGACTATCTGGTGAAGAAAGGCATGCCGTTTCGGGAAGCTCACGGCGTGGTAGCCAAGCTCAGCGAATATGCCGCCGGTAAGGGCAAGAACTTCCGGGAGCTCGGCCTGAAGGAATACAAAAAGTGTTCCCCGCTCTTCGGCGAGGATGTCTATAAGATAACTCTGGAATCATCGGTAGCCGCCCGAAATGTTGTCGGCGGCACCTCTCCCCAGCAGGTGGGGAAGGCATTAACCAGGGCAAAGAAGTTACTTAAAGAATGATTAAGCTGGCGCCGTCGATTCTTTCCGCTGATTTTGCCCGCCTTGGTGAGCAGATTACCGAGGCCGCCAGGGCGGGGGCTGATTATATCCACGTGGATGTTATGGACGGGCATTTCGTGCCCAATATCACCATCGGGGCCCCGGTGGTGGCTGCAATTCGCCCTGTGACCAGCCTGCCCCTGGACGTCCACCTGATGATAGAGCACCCGGAGCGGTATATCTCCGAATTTGTCCATGCCGGCGCCGATATTATTACCGTGCATGTCGAAGCCTCACCCCATATCCAGAGCACGATCGAGCTGATAAAGAAGCTGGGGGCCAAGGCTGGGGTATCCATAAATCCGCCTACTCCTATCGGCGCAGCAGAGGAATTTCTTCCTCACGTGGGCCTGGTCCTCATTATGAGCGTTAATCCGGGCTTTGGCGGGCAATCTTTTATCCCGGCAACATTGCTCAGGATAGCGAAGATGCGCAAAATCCTCGATGATAGAGGACTGAGTGCCGAGCTGGAAGTTGATGGGGGAATTAATGCCGACAATGCCCCGGACATAGTTAAAGCGGGGGCCAATGTCCTGGTGGCTGGGAACAGCGTGTTCAGGGCCGAAGACGGGATAAGCGGGGCGATACAGAGGCTGAGAGAAGCAACATTATAGAAATCCTAAATCCGAAGCACGAAATCCTAAACAATATCAAAACTCAAAATCCAAAAATCAAAATGACAAGTCAAAATACAAAAATTGAACAAACTCAAATGTCAAAATCCAAATGACAATTGAAATCCAAATGCCCCGCCTGCCGAGCCCTGGCGGGCAGGTTAAATGCCAAAACTACTCCTTTTTGTCCTTTGGATTTTGAACTGTGGAATTTAGCCGCAGAGATTGCCACGCCCCGACAAATCGGGGCTCGCAATGACAATGGGGGAGAGGCTCAGAAATCCTAAGCACTAAATCCTAAACAATATCAAATTACAGAGGGAAAAAATCAAAATTACAACTTCCCGATTCCATCGGGACAAAATTTCTAGAAAGAGGCGGGGGTACTGTTTGCCATTTCAAGAAAGCTCTAAAGATTACAGGAGATATTCATTATGAGCTTTGAAATTTATTACTTTACCGGAACGGGAAATTCGCTGGTTATAGCAAGGGGTATCGCAGAAAGAATAAAAGGGACATTGATACCCATTCCAGCGGTAATTAATAATCAAAGTATAAAAACAAGCGCAGGTAATATTGGGCTTGTATTCCCGTCTTATATGGCTCATCTCTACGGCATACCCCTGATAGTAGAGAGATTTGTTAAAAAACTGGAAGATATTGGCTCAAAATATATTTTTGCTGTTTGTACTTGCG
>Ga0209636_10002918_pt1 | contig 17442 bp, 19 predicted proteins | sample DeeMarSWOR152_54_FD_187464 | JGI IMG/M metagenome (GOLD analysis project Ga0209636, IMG submission 187464) | Marine sediment microbial communities from White Oak River estuary, North Carolina - WOR-1-52-54 (SPAdes) (version 2) | ecosystem: Environmental > Aquatic > Marine > Intertidal zone >...
GGTCCGCAGAGAACCGCCAATTTTTTAATTTTGAGCTCCTCTTTTAAGATCTCCTGCGGGAGTTTTAAGGTTTTATCTTCAATTCCTTTGCTCACCGAAACAACTATGGCACGGCTTCCCACGATTTTTTTAAATTGAACCGCAGCCTTTCTTAAAAATTGAGTAGGGACCGCAAAAATGAAAATTTCCGAGCCTTTGCATTCTTCTATCTCTCCCGTGATCTGGATGCTTTCGGGGAGCTGGAAGCCGGGAAGGTATAATTTGTTTTCTCGGAATTCTTTCATTTGATCGACCAGCTCTTTCTCGTAAGCCCAGAGGGTCAGGGCATATCCTTTTTCCTGGAGCAGGATGCAAAGCGTGGTTCCCCAGGCCCCGGCCCCGATCACAGAAATTTTTCGAGTTGAATTTCTAGGCATCTTTTTCTCCGACCCTTGGTTCGGTTTTTTCCAGTAATCTTTTAAGATTAGAGGCATGGCGAATGATGATTAATATGGCGACCATCCCGGCGGTCAGGGTATAGGGAAGGGGCCGCTTGAGGGTAAAGAAGGCGACCGTGACCAGAATCGGGGTGATCATGGAAGCTACTGAGACATAGCGGGTTATGAAAATGACCAGAGCGGCAAAAATTAGCGTTCCAATAAAGATATCCGGGGCTATTCCCAATAAAACTCCTAAGCTTGTGGACACTCCGCGCCCGCCCTTGAACTTTAGAAAAATAGAATACATGTGCCCTAAAATCGTAGCCAGACCGGTCAGAATAATTACCCAGGGGAGATCGGTCATTTGTTGAGCAAGATAGATCGCAAAGGTTCCCTTGGCAAGGTCGAGAGCGAAGACCATGAGCCCCGGGAAGAGTCCCAAACTGCGGAAAACATTGGTGGCGCCAATATTTCCCGATCCGGAGCGGCGAATGTCAACATTCCATATTTTTGCGATCAAATATCCAAAAGGGATCGCGCCTATGAGATATCCGGCTGGTATCAGTAGATTGATCATTACGACCATTTTACCTGACTTGAAAAAGGTCGTCAAGGTTGGTATACTTGACAGGTTATGGCTATCCCCATAAATGATGTTAAGCCCGGGGTAACCGTTCAAATCGGCGGAGAGCTCTTCCGCTGCCTTGAATTTCACCAGAAAAGGGCGGCCCAGCAGACCCGCATAAAGATCAAGCTTAAGAACCTGCGCAGCGGGGCGATCGTGGATAAAACCTTCAATACCGGAGAAAAAATCGAACTGGCGCACATTGATTATAAGCAAATGCAGTTCCTATACTCGGACCAGAACGACTTTCATTTTATGGACCAGACTACTTATGAACAAATTTCTCTTGCCCGCGACAAGATCGGCGAGGCGGCAAAATATCTAAAGGAAGGCTTTGTGGTTACCATCTCCTTTTATGAAAATGAAATTCTGGATGTGAACCTGCCCGCTGCGGTGGAACTCAAGGTGGTGGAGACCTCTCCCGGCTTTAAGGGCGATACCGTTTCCGGCGGCAAGCCCGCCACTATGGAGACCGGGGTGGTGGTCCAGGTTCCATTCTTTGTGAATGTGGGGGACGTGCTTAAGATCGACACTCGAGACGGAAAATATCTCGGAAGGGCGTGATCTAACATGGTTGATTGGAATTTGGTAAAGAAATTAATTAAAATGATCAAGGAAGAAGATATCACGGGGCTGGCGGTGGAGGAGGGCGGGGGCAAGTATGAGGTTCGGAGAGAAAAAGGAGAAGTGGTCAGCAGCCATTCCCTTCCTGCCCAGGTTGCTCCGCCGATTTCTCCTCCGGCTGAGGCCGAAGAAGAGGGCCTGGCCGCAATTACCTCTCCCATGGTCGGGACATTTTACCGCGCTCCCTCTCCCGAAGCTCCCCCCTTTGTTGAGGTTGGGGATGAGCTGGAACCGGGCAAAGTAGTTTGCATCATTGAGGCCATGAAGCTTTTCAATGAGATTGAGGCAGAGGTTAAGGGCCGGGTCACTAAGATTCTGGTTGAGAACGGACAGCCGGTAGAATATGGCCAGAAGTTACTCCTGATCAAAAAAGCGTGAATACCATATGGCGAATTTATAAATCTGAACACGCCCTCGCGAATACTCTTTCTCAAGAGCTTAAGATTTCTCCTTTGACCGCCCAGGTCTTGATCAATCGCGGGATCCGAAATATGGAAGAGGCGGAGGGTTTCTTGAATCCCAAGTTGTCGCACCTCCGGGATCCCCTGGAGATACCGGATATTGACCGGGCTGCCCGGAGGGTTCTTCTGGCCAGGGAGAAAAATGAAAAAGTGCTCGTCTTTGGAGATTATGATGTGGATGGGGTAACGGGCACGGCCATCCTGGTTCACACCTTAAGATTCCTGGGAATCCCGGCCTCTTATTATATCCCGCATCGCTATGGAGAAGGCTACAGTCTCTCCCTTGAATCCGTAAAGAGAATCGCAGAGGCGGGCGTAAAACTGATTATCACCGTGGACTGTGGGATCGCGAGCTTCATCGAGGTCGAAGAGGCAAATGCCCTGGGAATGGAAGTCATTGTAACCGATCACCATAATCTTCCGGAAAACCTCCCTCGGGCCTATGCCAGGGTCAATCCCAAACTGATCTCGGGAACGCATCCTTCTAAATATTTGTCAGGGGCAGGGGTGGCCTTCAAGTTTGCCTGGGCGCTTCTAAGGATAGCCGGGATCAAAGACAGTCAGTTTTTAACTTCTTTGCTGGATCTGGCCTCTTTGGGGACGGTTTCAGATGTGGTGCCTCTGACCGCCGAAAATCGAGTCCTGGCCGTGAGGGGTTTAAATTTGATCAATGAGCGGAGGCGTTTGGGAATAAAACATCTGGCGGAGGCGGCTTCACTTTACGGAAAGATCTCGGTCAATCATATTTATTTTGGCTTGGCGCCTCGGATCAATGCTGCCGGTCGACTGGAACACGCTTCAAAATCGGTTGAATTGCTGCTTACTGAAGATCCGGCTCAAGCCAAGACCCTGGCGAATGAGCTTAATCGGATCAACCTGCGGCGCCAGGACATTGGGAGCTCGATTAGGGAAGAGGTTTTCTCGCAATTAAGTGAAAGTTATGTTTCCGATAACAAAATGGTCGTTCTTTCCGGAGAGAATTGGCATCCGGGAGTGATTGGGATTGTAGCTTCTCAAGTAGTGGATCGCTATTGTCGGCCGACCGTTCTGGTGGGAATAAATGAGGGGGTGGGGAGGGGCTCGGCCCGCTCCATGGATGGGATAAACATGTATGAATTATTAGACTCATGCCGCGATCTGTTTTTGGATTTTGGCGGGCATGAGGGAGCGGCCGGTTTTGAGATAAAACCAGAGAACATTCCGGAGCTCAAAAGCCGGTTGCGGGAAAAAGTTGAATTGGCGATCTCCGCTGAAGATCTGAGACCCCAGGTTGTAATCGACGCGGAGCTTGAGCCCCTTAAGATAAGCATGGGCCTTATCAAGGAGCTGGAGGTTTTGGATCCGCAGGGCGAAGGGAACCCCTCTCCAGTTTTTATGAGTCGAAATCTTTATCTGGCTAATATGCGCAGGGTGGGGGCAGAGGGCAGGCATCTAAAATTAAAATTAAGCGACGGGAAAATCAATTTAGATACGATTGGTTTTGATCTGGGCGGCTTGGCAGATCGACTTTCCTATAATGACCAGTATGATATCGCTTATAAATTGGAGACCAATGAATGGGACGGCTTTGAGGTTGCGCAGCTGTCTTTAGTAGATGTAAGGGAGGCAAAAGCATGAAAATCCTGGTGGTTGGCTCAGGCGGCCGCGAACACGCTTTGACCTGGAAAATCTCGCAGAGTCCAAAAGTGGATAAGATATACTGTGCACCAGGGAACGCCGGAACGGCTGAGCTGGCAGAAAATGTAGAGATCAAGGCCGAGGATATTCAGGGGCTTAAGAAATTTGCAATGGAAAAGAAGATCGATCTGACCGTGGTTGGCCCAGAGACTCCACTGGTAGCGGGGATCACCAACATCTTTGAAAAGGAGGGGCTCAGGATCTTTGGCCCTTGTCAGGAAGCAGCCACCATTGAAGGGAGTAAGGTTTTCTCCAAGCAGTTCATGGTCAAATATGAGATCCCAACTGCTCAGGCAGGCATTTTTGATAAGGCTCAAGATGCCAGGGATTACATTAATGAAATGGGTGCGCCGCTGGTGGTAAAGGCAGATGGATTAGCTGCAGGAAAGGGAGTTTTAGTATGCTCAACTGATAAGGAAGCCCTTTCAGCAGTTGAATTAATCATGGAGCAGAAAAAATTTGGAAAAGCCGGGGACAAGGTGATAGTTGAGGAATGCCTGGTGGGGGAGGAGGCCTCCATTATTGCTTTTACGGACGGCAGATCCATTGTTCCTTTGGCATCTTCTCAGGATCACAAACGGGTTTTTGATGGTGATCAGGGTCCAAATACCGGGGGCATGGGAGCTTACTCTCCAGCTCCGATCGTTTCCGGCCGACTCATGGAAGAGATCGACCTAAATATTCTCAAGCCTTTTGTTTCTGGAATGCGGCAGGAAGGAATTTCCTATAAGGGAGTGATCTACGCCGGAATTATGGTGACCAAAAAAGGTCCCATGGTTTTGGAGTTCAATTGCCGTTTTGGTGATCCGGAAACTCAGCCTATCCTGATGCGCATGAAAAGCGATCTTGTTCCGATCTTGGAAGCGGTAGTCGAGGAAAAACTCAACAATAAGTTAATCGAATGGGATGAACGGGCTGCGGTCTGTGTGGTTTTGGCTTCGGGCGGCTATCCTGGAAAGTATGAAAAAGGATTTCCCATTTCAGGATTGGATAAAATCTATCAATTAGAAAATGCGGTTGCCTTTCACGCCGGAACTAAATCTTCCGAGGGAAAGGTGCTAACTTCGGGAGGAAGGGTTTTAGGAGTGGCCGCCCTTGGAGATAACATAAAGTTTGCAATTGACAAAGCCTACCGAGCAGTTTCACTCCTCAGCTTTAAAGATATGCATTATCGAAAGGATATCGGGAAGAAGGCACTTAAGTATTTTTCTCGCTAAAATATTATACACAAAAGATTTATTTTTGCAAATATGATATAATATATATATAAGGAAGTGATAAAAATGGGATTTGGAGTTTATTTTTCATCTTCAAATATTGGTCGGCTTTTTAATATCTTCAAAGCTTCTCAATCCGAAGACAAAGATCTTGGTGGTATTTTGTTTTATGGGCCCAATCCTTCTGAGATTGAAATCGGCTCTGATGTTGTTGTAACTTGGTCGGCTACTGGTTTAGAAGATAGGAAAGGCAATCCGCTTGAGTTGATTAGAGGTGAAAAAGCTAATAATGTAAAAGAATTTTTAAAAGATTGGAATATTAAATATGATAAAGATTCCAAGACTTTGAAAATTTCGGGTAAGATTCGTGTGTTTATGGGTGGGCCAATAATAGTTAAAGTTAAAGAAAGGGATGCGAAATCTTTTAAAATTCTTAGATTTTATCTTCCTCGAACCAAAGACTGATTCTTGCTATATAAACCCGCCGTCAGTAGTGCTGGAAATGATTTTTTTGGTTGAAAATGCCTAATTGCAGCGTTGCTCATCAACTTTGAGGGAATGCATTATCGAAAGGATATTGGAAAGAAGGCCCTCAAGTATCTCTAGATTTTGGGGGAGCGGTAGTTTTGCCGATGGAGAGTTTTACCGGAAGGGTATAGCGCCAGGCAATTTTGGTTGGTTCTTCCATCAATTCAAAGAGAATGTCCAGGGTATATTTAGCCAGCTCCTTGATGTTTACCTCCACGGTTGTAAGTTTAGGCAGGTAACCCTTTGCATATTCTGCCGGCTCAAAGTTATCAAAACCGGTCAGTGAAATGTCTTTGGGGATCTTATGTTTATTGGCAATTAGGATCTCATGGACCCGGTAGGCGATTGGATCGCTCGCGCAAACGATGGCAGTCGGTGGGTCTTTAAGCCCCAATAATTTTTCAAGGGCTTTGTCCGCGTGAGTATAAAGCCTGAAATTTGCAATTACGATGTGTTCTTCCAGGACATCCAGTCCGAACTCAAGCATGGCATAACGGTATCCTTCGATCCGATCCCGGGCAACCGGGTCGAAAATTTTGCCTCCGGCAATAGTTGCGATTTTTTTATGTCCCAGTTCGATTAGGTGTTTGGTGGCCTGATAACTGCCTGATTTTCCATCCGGCAGAACGGTGTGTAATTCAATGTCGGGCAGGGGATGGCCGCATAGGACCAAAGGGATCTGCCTCTGTTTTATGAGCAGGACTTTTTCGCGGTGGATCTTGCCCAGGATTACGACCCCATCAATTTTGTTCCTGGAGATCGACCAGGGCAACTCATCGTGTTCATCCGGCCAGGGCTCAAAGATAAGGTTGTACTTATGCTTTTTGGCGTAGGCCAGCATGGCCTCGCAGACCTTGGCATAAAAGTCATTGGCAAAGTTGTAGGTATCTTTAGAAATTACCGCGATGTGATAAGTTCTTTTTTTGCCTTTTATGGGCTTGACATAACCCAGTTCTTCGCAGAGGGATAATATCTCCTGCCGGGTCTTGCGGTTGACCTCTTTAGGGTTGTTGAGGGCCTGAGACACGGTGGCCACCGATATCCCCAATTTTTTGGCAATATCTTTGATTCTTACCTTTTTTCGACGCATATTGGTCCTTTTATATATATCGACAAAAAAGGGAAAAAATTTCAATTTTTAGCTAATTTTTTGGATAAATTTGGTCAATTTTATAAATTTTCTGTTGGATTTTTTCGCTTTATATTAATAATAAACGCTTTTTCATATTTTTACCTAAATTTACGCCCTGAAAGCGGTTTGAAATTTTAGCGATAAATACTTGAGAGAGCCCAGAGCTCCAAAAAAGGGAGGTGAGAACCATGAGAGTTCAGAGTAATTTTGCGAATATTTCAAGAATCAGTAATTTCAAAGCTGGATTAAGAAAGGTCTTTCTGAATCCCAAATTTAATCTCGGCAGAATATTGTTTGGCGGATTAGCAATTACCGGATTGACCGCCATGGCTGGATACACAACTGGCATCTTACCCGGAATGGGAATTGTTGCAGTGGTTGAGGGAATACGTGCCTTAAGAGGCCGAAATGTTAACAAGATTGTATAAAGAAATACAGGAGCCCGTTGCAGCAGGCCCTGTACCAAATGGTACAGGGCGGGCGGGCTCCTTTTTTAAAAGGAGGTGAAATAATGGAGAGCGCCATCGTGCCCGTTAATACAGACGGACAGCAGAGCTGGTGGAAGACCATGCTTTTCGGCGGGAAAACTGAAGGTGTGACTAGCTGCTCTCAAGAAGCATATACCAATCCCGCCTGCAGTGAAGGCGTTGATGCAAATATTAGCGGCCTGGAGATCGACTCTTCAAGCCTGGATCGCGGCTGTGCAACCGTCGGTTCACCCGTCACCTTCAATCTCGCTGTAAATGGCGAATGCATAAATCCGGATGATCTTGAAGTAGAGCTTCGCCTGGGCACCGAAACCGTTCCCATGGAATATAAACATATTGAAGGATTCTATTCTGCTAGTCCTCCGGCGGATAAATGGGGTCCTCCTTATTGCGCTGAGGTAAGAGATAGATATTCAAAGGAACTCCTTGCTGAAAGATGCAATTACGATCAGCTTTGCGTTAAACCTGAGGAAACAGAGCCGCCTGAAAAACCTGCAGAATGCTGGCCTCCAGTGATCTACGGGCAACCTCAAGTTGATCCGCCTGAACCTTATATTAGGGAACCTGTTACGGTTTACAAAAGTCGGAATAATATCATACCCCAATGCAATTCTACTTCTGATAACAAATTACATGTAAATTTTGTTTTAGGGGAAAGATCATACTCGGCAGAAATGGACGGGGAAAATTACTATTTGCCAGATATTTATTTTAATCAACCCGGTTACTATGAAATCACGCTTGTGGCAAAACAAGCTGGTCTTTCAAGCAGCAAAGATAAAGGCTTTAATGTGAAAACCCTCTGCCAGAATGATCCTTCTCCCAAATATTCCCCATATGCTATCTCCATTCCTCCAGAAATCTATGAATCTGATCTGCAAAATGGGGTTCAGGCAAGGTGGAAGCTTTTGGGAAAAAATTGCGATGAATCTATCCAGGGAGTCGAGTTATTTTGCCGCTTCTCCTATGTAGATGGAAGCGAAGAATTTGATACTTTCTATCCCGATCCAGGCGGAGATATAACTATAAATAAAACCTTATACAAAAAGTTCGACAAACCACCCACCTGCGATTTGTATTTTATAGATCCAAATGATCCTGGAAACCAGCATGAAATAAAGAAGGCTGTAACCCTTTACGGGCCTGATATTCTTCCATAAGAAGGAGGTGGGTAAAGAAAATATATTTTGGAGAGAAGCTCGATTCCAGAACAAAACAGAATCAGACAATAAAATTTATGGAGGTTGATTAAAATGGATAGTAATGTATGCGTTGATTTAAAAGGATTTTCAGTTTGTTGGCCAAAGGATGCTTCGGTCAAGTTTAACAAGATAGATTTGGATAAGCTTAAAATGAAAGAGCCTATTTGTAGAATAAAGTTTGAAAAAATAGGCGCTGATGGAGAAGCAGAGATTTATGAACGCCTGGGTATCTATCCGGAAAATCTCAAAGAAAAACCCTCTTCCCAGGTCGGTCTTTTCTTACCTGAAAATTTGTTTCAGGCAAAGGTCGGAGATAAAATGCGCCTGAATATAGAAGGAGATGAGACTGGGAAATATGAATATATCTGTACCATAACAGATGCAAAGGGAACAAATATTGAGATAACCGGAAAAGAAGCAAATATTGCTTTTTCTAAAATGGGAAGTTACAGAGTAAAAGTTACGATTAAGGATAAAAAGTCCGGAAAAGAATTAAAGACCATAGAAAGAGCAGTTAATGTTATCGGAATGAAGCTGAAGATAGAATTAAGCCCCGAATACAAGTTGCGCCTTCGAATTTCACCTATTCCTATGTATCGGGAAGATGACAACATATTATATTAACTGATTTACTGACCATATTTTTTCCTCCAAGTCTACTGAGAAGTAGGCAAACCTCCCCATCAGAGATGGTGGGGAGGTTCTCTTTTGACAATTTCCTCTTCTTACAGTATCATCTTTGTGATGCAGGAAGTTTTGGTTGCCACGACAAATAAACATAAACTAAGAGAGATCAGACATATCCTTAGAGGGATTAGGGTCTGGGGATTGGGGGTTAGGGTGAAAGAAGACGGTAAAACCTTTGAGGAAAATGCGATCAAGAAGGCAAAAGCGGTTGCAAAGAAAGATGGTCGTATCGCGATCGCGGATGATTCGGGATTGATGGTTGATTGTCTCAAAGGAAAGCCTGGAGTAAAGTCGGCCCGCTTTGCTTCTCCCCCCACGCCGGGAAATCTTTGCATGAAACTATTAAAAGTAATGCGTAATGCGGAATGCGTAACGCGAAGAGCGAAGTTTGTTTGCGTGATTGCAGTTGTTTATCCAGCTGGGAAAGCAAGAACAGTAAAAGGAATTTGTCGAGGAAAAATTACTTGTGAGATGCGCGGCAAACACGGCTTTGGATATGATCCAGTGTTTGTTCCAGACGGATATAAGAAAACTTTTGCGGAGATGAAGCCCTCCATGAAAAACCGCATCAGTCATCGGGCGCGGGCATTGAGAAAACTTAAAAGTATTGTATAATAGTATTTGCAAGCGCCCGTAGCTCAATGGATAGAGCGTCTGGCTTCGAACCAGCAGGTTGGAGGTTCGAGTCCTCTCGGGCGCTTTTTTCTTTTAAAAAATATTTCCCTTTCCAAAATCTTGCAAAAAAATAATTTGTCTGTTAAAATGAAAAGCGAGAAAATAAAAAAATTTTTTATAGGAGGTTGTGAAATGAAAAAAACAAAAGTGAAATTGGTTCCCAAAGTCAAGGCTCAAATCCCAAAGAAGAAGCATGTAAAGTTTGATGGGAAAATCCTGATCATCGGCTGCGGATCGGTTTCGCAGTGCGCCATCCCGTTGGTATTGAGACATATCGATGTTCCGCCGCAGAATGTGACGATCATGGATTTTGTGGATAACCGCCATCGCGTAAAGGATTCGCTGGATAAGGGCGCGAAATATGTTATGGACAAAATAACCCAGGAAAATTATGCGGTTTTGCTTAAGGAATACGTCGGGCCAGGGGATTTGATCATCGACCTCGCCTGGAATATCGATTGCAACGCTATGCTCCAGTGGTGCCGCGATAATGAGGTCTTATACTGCAATACCTCGGTGGAGGAATGGGATCCTTATAAGGATGAAGAGCGAAACGACCCCACCAGGTATACGCTTTACACCCGACATATGGAGCTGCGGAAAATGATTGAGAGGTGGGGAGATAATAACGGCGCAACTGCAATTTGCGATCACGGTGCCAATCCGGGGTTGGTCTCGCATTTTACCAAACAGGCCTTGATCGATATCGCTAAAAAAATCATCGAGGAAAAACCCAAAGATCCGCGCAGAAAAGAATTGGAGATCTACCTGCAGGAAAAGAATTTTGCCAAGCTTGCCCAACTCACCGGAGTAAAGGTGATCCATATTTCTGAGCGGGATACGCAGATCACCGATCAGCCCAAGGAAGTAAACGAATTTGTGAATACCTGGAGCATTGAGGGCTTTTTTGAAGAAGGGGTGGCCCCGGCGGAGTTGGGGTGGGGGACGCACGAGAAATATGTTCCCAAAGGCACCCACTTTCACAAAGTCGGGCCGCGCAACCAGGTCTGTCTTAATTCGGTGGGGATGAAAACTTGGGTGCGCTCCTGGGTTCCCTGCGGCGAGATCACGGGCATGGTCATCCGCCATGGTGAGGCCTTCAGCATTTCAGATCGCCTCACGGTCTGGGAAGACGGCAAAGCGGTTTACCGGCCCACCGTCCACTACGCATATTGCCCGTCCAATGCGGCCATCAACTCTTTGCATGAACTTGAGATGCGGCAGTTCCAGTTGCAGGAAAAACTGAGGATCATGAGCGATGAGATCGTTGACGGCCGGGATGAGCTGGGAGTTTTGCTCATGGGGCACGATTTTAAATCCTGGTGGTGCGGGAGCCTGCTTGATATCCACAGCGCGCGCAAACTTGTTGCTCACCAACAGGCTACCACCATGCAGGTTGCGGTATCGGTGGTGGCAGCTGCGATCTGGATGATAAAGAATCCCAAAAGAGGTTTCTTGCTTCCGGATGATGTGGATCATGAAGAGATACTAAGGATTTCCATGCCTTATATCAGTCCTTTTGTTTCTCAGGCAGTGGATTGGACCCCGCTCAAGCATCTTAACACCAAATTCACCAAGTTTGATCTGGATAGACCCGATGAGGAAGATGTCTGGCAATTCACCACCTTTCTGGTCGATCATAAGGAAAGAAGGCGCGCCGAAAAAGTGCCGGCAGCTCTACATAGCGCAGAAGCGCGCTGAAGATAATATGCAAGCCAAAAGCAAACGCTCCCTTCGGCAAAAAGTTAATTCAGGCGGAATAGAGGGTACCATCCGCAGGGTCCTCAAGAGGAATCGTTCCCCGCTCATGCTCATCAGCCAGGATGTTTTAAAGAAACAATATGAACGCTTTGTAAAACACCTTCCTAATGTGACTCCTTATTATGCGATAAAGGCCAACCCCAAACCGGAAGTCATCAAAACCTTCATTAGGCTCGGGACCGGGTTTGATGTGGCGAGCGCCGCGGAAATGAATCTGGTTTTGGACCTGGGGGCTTCTCCGGATAGGATCATTTTCGCCAATACCATAAAGTCAAACGAGGATATTGCTGTGGCCTATAAGCGGAAAGTCAAATTCATGACCTTTGACAATGAGCCGGAGCTTTACAAGATCGCCAAATTCTGCCCGGGGGCAAAAGTTCTGGTGCGCATCAAGGTCGAAAATGTGGGAAGCACGGTGGAGCTCTCACTCAAGTTCGGGGCAGATCCGGAGCAGGCGATCTTTCTCTTGAAAAAGGCCAGGTCATTGGGTTTGCATCCGGCCGGAGTCGCTTTTCATGTCGGGTCACAGTGCATTAATATTGAAAATTATCTGCAGGCCCTGGACATTTCTTCAGTAATTTTTGAGGAAGCAAAGCAGGTAGGGCTTAATCTGGACCTGCTTGATATTGGAGGGGGCTTTCCCATCCGGCATTTTGACAACGATGACCATATCTCGTTCAAGGATATTGCCAAGACCATTCGCAAAAAGATGCGGCGATTATTTGATAAGAAGGTGAAGTTTATCGCCGAACCGGGGCGTTTCTTTGTGGGGCCGGCCGGAACCTTGGTGACTCAGGTGATCGGCAGGACTTTTCGCAACAACAAGAATTACTATTATCTTAATGATGGGGTCTATGCTGATTTTTCGGGAATCGTATTTGATCACTGTCGATACGAGTTTAAATCCCTGCGCCGCGGGCAGAAATTCTTGAGCACTTTGGCAGGACCGACTTGCGACTCCTTTGATACCATTTCCTTAAATGAAGACCTTCCTGAACTTGAGGTGGGGAATGTGGTCTACGTTAAAAATATCGGAGCCTATTCCTGCGCCAGCGCCGTCCCGGCCTTTAATGGCTTCCCTCCCGCAAAAGTCTTGATGGTCTAGTTCCTAGGATTTGCATTTGATTTCTATTGTGCTATCATACTGCCGAGGTGATGGAATATGGCGAAAAAGAAAGCTAGGAAGGCTAAAAAGAAAAAGGTTGTTCGCAAGAGAAAAACTAAGAAGGTAAAAGCCAAAAAACGGAAAGTTGTCCGAAAAAAAGTTGTAAAGGCAAAGGAAAAGGTTCTGGGAGTAATCGACCACTTCTTCGGAAAAATTTCCGTGGCCGCCATAAAAGTTAAGGCGCCCATCAAGGTTGGGGATGTAATTCATATTAAGGGCCACACCACGGACTTTACTCAGAAAATTGACTCCATGCAGATCGAGCATCAGAATGTCCTGATCGCCAAAAATGGAGATGATATCGGGATCAAGGTCAAGGAAAAAGTCAGGGATCATGATGTTGTTTATCTGGCGGAGAGTCAAAAAGGAATTCTGCAAAAACCGATCTTACCGGCGGCCAGCCGGCCAGCCGCGGCGCCACCTCCGAAATCGAGTAAGTCTAGTCCATACGGAAATACGAGATTCCTTAAATTTTGAAAGTAGTAAGTAGATAGTAGATAATAATTCCAAGTCTACTTACTACTTTCTACTCTCTACTTTCCAGTTTGGGGTGGCTGATGGGATTTGAACCCACAACACCCAGATCCACAATCTGGTGCTCTAACCGGGTTGAGCTACAGCCACCATGAAGGTTTGCCACAATATGATACCACTCATGATTATACAAGACAATAGAGCTTGACTTTTTGCTATAAAGAGCTAAAATCTATTTAAGTTAATTGAAGGGGGCAAACGAATGAGAAATTTGTTAATAATCGGGCTGAGTTTTATTATGGCATCTCAATCTCTGGCTTTGGCCTTAACTGAAAATGAGATCAAATACAAATGGGATAAATTGAGCCTGGTAACCATAACCCGCTCGGAGCTTGCCCCAACTTATAAAAGATATGTAGGCGGTTATTTTTCCGAAACCGAGCCCAAAGTATTGCACGCCAAAGGAGAGATAATTGAAAAATGGTATATCACCCGGGGGGGACAGCCCATTTCTGAACCGACTTTTTTAAGGATCGTGGGTGAAGATAAGAGGGCAGGGGCAATTCAATTTCAATCCACGGCGGGCAGATCGCTGGATTTTCTTGGAAAATGGACTTTCGTGGCGGGACTCATCCACTGGTTGTGCAATGGTGAATATGCCTGGAAAAAAAATGATCAGGAAGCAAATCGTGGGACACAGGCCATGGCAGTGGGAGCGGCCCTTTGGCTTTTGAATCCCTGGAGGCCCAAGGATAACTACGTTCCTTATGACGAAGCGGGCTATAAGATAGATCTATATAATATGAAATTAAGAAGAGAGTTGGGGCTAGGAGAAAATTAATTTAAGAATATACCGCTAGGTGTGGCGTTCTCTTTCTATTCTTCTTTTTTTGGCTTTTCTATTTCACACAGATCTTTGTAAACATGTAAGACAAAAAAGATTAGAAGAATCACGCCTATGATAGCTATGATAACGGTTACGATCATTCCCGCAGGAGTTTTTAATCGGAAGAATTGTGCGGCGATTATCCCCAAAATAATGATAATGGACACAAATAGAATCGTGCATTTTTGAATTCTTTTAAGTCTTTCGCGAAATTCCATTAGTGCTTAATCCTTTTGGCTTTGATTATACAACTATTATTATTCAAGTCAATGCCTTTTTGGATGGCCAAAGCAATTTTAACGCATGAATTGACTCAGAAATCATCCTATGATAAACTTTTTCCGTTCGGGCTTGCATCGAGCGAGTCGAGATGCGGGAGTAGCTCAGTTGGTAGAGCACGACCTTGCCAAGGTCGGGGTCGAGGGTTCGAGCCCCTTCTCCCGCTCTCTTAGTTTAGCGGGGTGTAGCTTAGCTTGGTAGAGCGCCTGCTTTGGGAGCAGGAGGTCGCTGGTTCAAATCCAGTCACCCCGATTTTTGTTTTTGTTGGAAAGATAGGAAAAAGTAATAGTGGGGTCAATCTGCTAACTTCGGCTTATCCACAGTTTTCTAAAAATTTTCTAAAAATAGTTGGTGGGTGGACATAACAGTAGGATGATAGAAGCCCCTTGTCTTATTTCAAATCTTTACGGATGAATAGGTTGAAAACATTCTCTGCCCAATAATCTTCTCAAAAATATCTCTACTCTCAGATTGATATCATGCTTGTTGTCAGAAGCGTGCATCATGTCTGATAAAATATTACAAGCTATATCTCTTACAAGTCCCAGGTCGAAATCTTCCTTTAGCTCCGTCGCAATCTCCCAATTTAATGGGGGGGGTTTTTCGTCTAGTATTTTTAATATTCCTAAATTTACCAATTCTTTAAAACTTAATTGTGATCCAAGGAATAGAGTCGTTGCAATCATAGTAGGGGGAACTTCCTTTTTTCGAATAGAAGCCATTTCATTTACATATGCCTCGAAAATACCCGCATGCACCATGTCCTTTATGCGGTATCCCTTACACCCTCTGGGTTTAACTAATCGGACATTTACCAAATTCACTCCCATTTTATTTTCCTCCTTGTTGGGCTTTTAACCTACTAATACATTATCAGCCCCTTTATCGAGAAATTTCACTTTTTTGAAGGGGAAAATCAGCGTGAGGCATATAGACATACTACTAGGATGGTAGGGGCAAAGGAAAGTTACACGTCGTCGCTTCACTGTGAATTACAATTCATCATCGCATAGAATTAAATCTCAAAATATTTCTTATACTAGAAGCTAAATATCCACGGCCTTGATGGAACCCGCCGGTAAAAGACAATATAGCATATATAAATGAGCTCGCCATCAATCCCCAAATCATTGGTAAAGTATACGTAGACACATAAGGAAACGCAAAGATACATCCTACGGTAAAAGGAAATAAGACTTTAACGAAAGATCGAATGCCCCAAGCAAGTCTTACTGTGCCAGAGGTGTGGTTATCAAGCACTTCGAGATTTTGGGAAAAATTTAGGGCTTTTAATCTATTCCTGATCTCACCTAAGTCCTGGACTTCAAGAACCGCAAGTTTTTTTGGATTAAACTCACTCATCTTTATATATTCTTTATTTGATGGAAACTCAAAGGTTGTCCGAAGCGTTTCTAAATCATCTACTATTTGGGGAGATATTACTCCTTTTCCAATCGTTATTGATTCGATTCCCAGGGCATTCCTAAGTCGCCATAAAACAGGATATTCTTCGTTAATGGTTTTACCGCCAACAGATAGTGAACCATTTGAAGTAATTTTTATTGGCTGCCCCGGATATTTCTTTGACAATCTATCAATCTTCCGAGCGGTTCTGTATATTCCGGTTCCCATGCAATTCATAATAAAGTTTACTGCACCCATATTGATTATTTCCTTCCTTTTTGGGCTTTAACCTACTAACACATTATCATCCTCTTTTTCGAGAAATTTCAGTATTTTGAAGATAGATGATGTGAGGCATATAAAGTCTTATCCACAGTTTTCTAAAAATCTTCTAACAATTTATTGACTTTATAAACTGCGGTAGTATAATCGGGGCTCGGAGGTGATTGTTTTGAATAATGAAGATGAATATGAAAAAGCAGAAAAAGAAATACATGGAGAAGACGAATACAAAAAAAATCATAAAATAGCAATTGAATTAGTTGAGGCATTAAAAAAAGGTAATAAAGATATTGAAGGCGAATTTTGCAAAGCGATTGAAGAACTCGAAAATAGAATTGTTATGCTTGAAGCAAAAGTAGGATTGAATTCTGATTTAATTAAAGAACTAAAAAATAAATAATTCTATTGCTATTATACTAAATCCTTTATCGCTAGTTCATTCTAACGATTGTCTAACAAAACCAACTTAAATTCTTCTAAAAATTATCTAAAAATCATACTGAACTCAACCCATTTGAGAGTGATTCAAACTACCTTGAAACAGGGATTTCCTTCGTGATATACTCTTTTCGTTCGGGGTTTCTCTTGCTTTGGGAGCAGGAGGTCGTAGGTTCAAATCCTATCACCCCGATTGGGTCGCTGGTTCTCCCGACGGACATTATAATAGAATTATTATGGAATCGTCGGGATCCCGCCATAACATTATTTATAAATATAATAATGAAGGCGGGAAAATCCAGTCACCCCGATTTGCTCGCATCGAGCGAAGTCGAGATGCGCCCATAGCTCAATGGATAGAGCAACAGATTTCTAATCTGTAGGTTGCAGGTTCGAGTCCTGCTGGGCGCGTGGGCGAGTGGTGGAATTGGGAGACACGCATGGCTTAGGACCATGTGCCGTAAGGCTTGGAGGTTCGAGTCCTCTCTCGCCCAGTTAACTAATAACTTATAACCTATAACAATTATTGAATTTGTTTTTATATAGTAATAAAATTCATTATAGTTATAAGTTATTAGTTACAGGTTGTTGGTTACAAGCGGGAGTAGCTCAGTTGGTAGAGCTCCACCCTTCCAAGGTGGATGTCGAGGGTTCGAGTCCCTTCTCCCGCTCTTGCCCCGAGCGAGGCCGAGCCTGTCGAGGCCGAGTCGAGGGGCTTTCTTTCATATATTCTCGATGTTCTTCCAGACCTTCTTCGAATAGATCTTGAATGCCTCGAGGTCTTTTCCTGCAAGCGGATTTCGCTTGGGCTGGTTAAACTGCAGTGGATTGAGCGCGCTTCCCCTCAAACGGATCTCATAATGACAGTGCGGCCCGGTTGACCTTCCCGTGCTTCCAACACTGGCGATGACCTGGCCCTGGGTTATTTTCTGGCCGTTTCTAACCAGGATCTTTGAACAATGTCCGTAATAGGTTGAATAACCGTTGGAATGCTTTACGATTACCAGCCTTCCGTAGG
>Ga0209636_10002919_pt1 | contig 17441 bp, 15 predicted proteins | sample DeeMarSWOR152_54_FD_187464 | JGI IMG/M metagenome (GOLD analysis project Ga0209636, IMG submission 187464) | Marine sediment microbial communities from White Oak River estuary, North Carolina - WOR-1-52-54 (SPAdes) (version 2) | ecosystem: Environmental > Aquatic > Marine > Intertidal zone >...
GATACCTGTCTCAAACCTTCCTCAGACCATCAGAAACTGGTCTGCTAGATTTATAGGCTAAGAGATGCTTCTCATGAACGGCTATAGCTCACAGTGCTCGAAGTGATCCCAAAGTATCGGACTCTTATCTCTGACCACACTTCAAGAGGTGTGTGAGACAAACCAAAGGTGGAACTACTTGGTCGAGCTCGCGCAGTATGCTACGAGCACTTGAAACTTCCCGAACAGCAAAGCGAGACGCAGGTACTCCTTTTTCCCCCAACAAACTCCAGGAGGCCTGCCCTACCGCTAGGCCTAGTCCGTGGCTGAGGTCAGCTCCGATGTTACTGGAGAGCGTGGGGGACTGATTGTAGACCACTAAGTACTGTCTGAAAGGGCACTTCCAAGAAGCCCTGGCTTCAGCCCCTTCGTGCCACTTCCGGGAACGTTGGCTGGAAGGCTTGTTCGGGATTCCTGTGGAGCCTGGGGACTGATTGTAGAACCGAAGTCCTTGCATTGGCCTGGTAAGCTTCACTGAGAAGAAGCCGCAAAGCCATTGTTGAAGGCTCCTGTCTGCGATGCATGTGGAGCCGGTTGTTGTCTCCAGTGCCTCCGCTGAAACATGATACGTTGATCAATGTATCAACTTGGCGCGGAAAATGCCCAACTCGACCTGCTTGGCTGCGTACCAACTCTTGCCGTGGCGGGAGGAAGCAGCTTAGACTAGCTCTAGAAGTGGACCGAACACCTGGGGCCGGTCATCACGTTCCTTTTCAGAACACGACCCTCGCTTTCAGGCTGCTCAACCCAGGTACTGGAACTGATCCACGCTGAAGACGCCCTTGGGCGTTATCCTGACGTGAGGTATGACTGTCAGCCCCAGCAGACCGAACAGCATGAAAGGGTCATGCAGTTCACAGCCAAGCTTTCTCCACGCACTCTTCTGGCTCTTGGACTGCTCCGCCATCTCCTCCAGGGTGGCGTTACCTATCAATCCCGCCCCAGGAAGCTCTATCATGCTGAGGACTTCACCTGACCGGACGGCGACGATACCTCCGCCTGACTCGGCAATCTTGCTGGCGGCAAAGGCCATGTCCCCAACGTTGGTGCCTGCCACAAGCATCTGATGGGAGTCGTGGGCAACTGTGGATGCAACGGCCCCTTCCTTTATGCCGAGTCCCTTCAAAAGGCAGAGGCTGATCTCGCCGGTTCCCCTGTGCCTTTCTACGCACGCCAGGATGACAAGGTCCTTTTCCGAATCAAAGCTGAATCCGTCAGGGAGCGGAATGACCTCATGGTTGGTGATGAACTTCTCTGCCATCACGATGGCATGCACGTCCCCTGATATTTCGAAATCCTCGGGCCCGAGCTCTCTGGCCAGATGAACAGTGTCTGTTATGCCGGAAACATCAGGGCCCAGAAAGTCGTAGTCACTGAGAGGGATTCCGTCCACGAGCACTCGGTCTACCCTGACTTCTTCAAGATCCGAGAGCAGGACGATGTCCGCCCTGTATCCGGCGGCCAGCCTCCCCACCTCTCTCACCCAACCGTATCCGGGAACCCTGATTCTGGTGAGGTGGGTCGCGGGATTGATGGTGGCCATTTGGACGGCTTCGACCGGCGGGATGCCTTCTTCCACGGCCCTTCTTATCGCATGATCGATGGTCCCCATTCCAAATACGTCCCCAGGATCCCTGTCATCGGTCACTAGACAGAAGAGGCGGTGGTCTGGGACGACTTTGAGGGCCTCAGCCAGCTCGTTGACCTCGTCCCATCCGCTCCCTGCCCTCGCATAGGTCATAATGCCCAGGCGCGCCCTATTGACGAGGTCCTCTGTGGTCAGGCTTTCGTGGCAGGTCATGACGCCCGATGCGAAATAGGCCGCCAATTCCTTCCATCCCTGACCGCTGATATGCCCCTCAACAAGAGCACCGTGTCTGAGGGCAGACTGTATCTTCTGGATCGGGTCCTCATGGCACGCCAGCACACCCGGGAAGTTCATCATCTCGGCAAGCGCTGGGAGCCGTTCCTCAGAGAAAAGGCGTTCGACTTCTTCAGGATCGATCGCGGCGCCAGCCGTCTCGAAAGGGGTGGCAGGAACACATGAAGGGACGCCCATGACGACTTTCAATGGGGTCCTTTCCACGTTCTCCTTCATCCACATGATGCCCTCGGTTCCGAGAACGTTGGCTATCTCGTGACAATCCGGCAGGGCGACGGTTTCACCCCTGAACAGTGCTGCCTTGGCGTATTCAGAAGGAGGCACCTGGGTGCTCTCGAAGTGAACGTGCAGGTCTATGAAACCGGGCGTGGCGAACAGCCCTTGCGCGTTCAGAACATCTTCGGCGTCGATTCGGATGCCCTTGGGCCCGGCGTAGGCTATCCGGTTATGTTTGACCGCTATCATGCAGCCTGGTTGGATCTCCCCGCTGCAGACGTTTACAAGCGAGACCCCCGTAACAAGAAAATCGGCTGGCTCGCGTCCCATCACAACGTTGGCCAAACTTCCGTTCACCTCATGCAGCGGTTTTATCAGGGTCACTGCGAACTCCTTTCATGCTCCTGCTTCCTCGTCTCCTTTGCCTGTCAGGAGACGTCCCATTTCTCCGATATCCGCATCGTCCAGTTTCGTGCCGTCAAACACACCCAGGCTTCTGCCCCGGTACATGACCAGGATTCTGTGGCATGCCCCAAGCAGCTCCTCAAGGTCCGGAGAGATTATGACCACCCCTTTGAGGGCATAGTCTTCACCCCCCAGCCTTTCAAGTAGCCAGTCTCCCACCTGTCTCGCTCCGTGCACATCCAGCCCCTTCGTCGGGTGCATGAGAACCAAGATTCTCGGATTCGCGGAGATCGCTCTTGCGAGCATCAGCTTCTGGATGTTTCCTCCGGAAAGCGTCGATACCGACTGCTTGGGATTCTGATATCGGACCCCGAAGGTCTCTTTGAGGACCTCGGAGCTCCTCAGAATCCTGCGCCAGTGTATGAGGAAAAAACTGAAGAGCCTTCTGCAGAATTCTTCGATTCGCCCCAAAACGAAATTTTCCGCGACAGAGAAGGTCGGAACTGTGCCTTCCCCGATGCTGTCCTCTGGGACGTATGCCAGGCCAGCCTTCGTAAGCACTCTAGGGCACATGTTCGTTAGCTTGGAACGGTTCAGAGAGATGCTCCCACCCTTTCGGATCAGCGTGCCGCCCAGTATCTGGCCCAACTCTTCACCTCCGTTTCCGGGGAGGGCAGCGACCCCAAAGACCTCACCTTCGTTAACGCTGAAGGACAAACCTCTCAGAACTTCGCCCTCCAACCTTTCGACCTGCAGGACAGGAACGTTGCACGTTTCTGGCAAGGTTCGTCCGGCTTTTGCAAGTGATCCGAACATCAACCTGGCCAGTTCGTCCTCACTGGCTCCTGTCCTGTCAACGGTGTCCATCACTTTCCCTTCCCGCATCACTGTGATTCGGTCGGCAACCTGCAGAATCTCCGTAAGCCTGTGGGAAATGATTATTACAGTGACTTTCTGCTCCTTCAGCCTCTTCAGAATCTTGAAAAGAGCCTCGATCTCAACAGGTCCGAGCGAAGATGTCGGCTCGTCCAGAATGATAAGCGAAACCCTGCGCCATAAGAGGCGGAGGATCTCGACAAGCTGGCGCTGCGCAACTCCCAAACGGGCCTGTTCAATGGCCTGCTGAAGAGGCAAAGAGCACCCGAGCTCATCCATCAGGGCAGTGAGGCGGGCTTCGCCTTCCCCCCGCTTCACCAACCCCTGTTTGTGGGGCTCTTCACCGGCCATGATGTTTTCCATGACTGTCATTCTTTCGGCCAGGCACAGGACCTGCTGGACCATGCCAATTCCGTGTGACACGGCTTCGTGCGGGGAAGAAAAACGCACGGTTTCACCCTTGTATACGATCATTCCTTCATCCGGTTCCACCATCCCGAACAGGATCTTCATCAGAGTAGATTTCCCGGCTCCGTTCTGGCCTATCAGTCCGTGTATCTCGCCTTCCCTGACATCTAGGCTCACTTCGTTGTTCGCTACCACCGGTCCAAACCTTCTGGTTATTCCGCAGAAACTCAGGATGACTTCCACGGTCCTCACCTTATTCTTTCCCTGGGCTGGAACGGCCTTGCGAGTGATGCCGGGCCCAGCTGAGTCTTGAAGGTTACGACCAGCGCAGCAATCGTCGCGAGATACGGCAACGTGGCCAAGAAATATGAGGAACCGACCCATCCCATTAACTGTGCCCGTGGGATAAATCCCAACACCCAACCGAAAAGCAAGGCCCCGCCCAACAGTCTCAATGGGCGCCAGTTCGAGAATACGACCAGCCCTATGGCGATCCACCCCTTACCTGCGGTTATGCCGTTCTGCCAGTGCGCCAGCCCGCCCATGGTAAGGGTCGCGCCGCCCAGGCTCACTATCATCCCTCCGATAACAGTGGAAAGCCACCTGATCCTCTTGACGTTCAGCCCCACGCTTTCCGCAGCCATCGGATTCTCCCCTGCAATCCTGAGGTGGAGCCCCCACTTTGTCTTAAAGAGGAACAGATGCGTCACTAAGACCATTGCGATGGCCAAGGGAACGAAGATATTGTGTTCCAGCAATGCCCTGACCAGCGTGTCCCAGGGTGCAGGAAGAGCAAGTTCTCCCATCCTGAGCGTGACAAACCCGTGCACGGGCACTTGTATATATTCCTGTCCAAGCACCTTGGTCAAGGCTCCCAGATAGAAGATTCCGAGACCGCTTAGGATGATAGACCAGCTGTAGAACCGACCAGCCCTCTCTATCACGATGAATGCGTGGATGCTTGCCAGAATCCCACCTGCGACGAGGGCACAGAAAACGCCTATAAGAGGTTGGCCAGTCTCTATTGTGCCGATCGCTCCGGCCAGGGCTCCAGCCAGCATCATTCCTTCCAAGCCCAGATTGAGGACGCCTGAACGTTCAGTGAGCAGCTCTCCTAGGGAGGCAAAGATCAGCGGGGCGGCCATCACAAGCATGGCGGAGAATGTTGACAAAAACAGTTCCATTGTGTACCCCCTAACCTTTCAGGAAAGCGAGCCTCGTGAGTATGACGATGCCCAGCATAACCTCATGGAATCCGGCAGGAACCCCCAGTTTCTTCAGTCCGGTGGAACCCACTACTAGAACGGCGAAAAACACGGCGGCGAGCGGAACCTTCTTTGTGTCGGCATTGGCCAACAATGCTACAGGTATCCCCATGTAGCCGAGCCCAAGCCCGATGCTGTCCGTCAGCCTGGGAATCCCACCGCCACTGAGCTCCTGCAGTCCGGCCAGGCCGGCTATCCCACCTGCGCCCAAAAGGACGAACAGGATCACGGTGGGAATAGAGACCCCTGCATAACGCGCAGATTTCACGCTGCCTCCGTGGGTCCTGAGGTCGAAACCAAGCCGGAGATACCTCAGCAGGAACAGGACCACGACCAAAGCTATGACCGAGAGCGCAATGCCCACGTGGATCTCGGTTCTAGCCACCGCGAGAAACTCCGCCGATTTGGGGAGCAGCTTCGTTATGGGAAAGGTGAATCCCTCATCTTTCCAGATGATGTTGACGAAGTGACGCAGTACATGGATGGCCACGTAGTTCAGCATCAGTGTCGTGAGGATTTCCTTGTCCCTCATCCGGAGCCGAATCAACGCGGGGATCAAGGCCCAGAGCGCTCCCCCGATGAAGGAGGCAACCAGCATGACCAGCAGTGACGCCTGCCCCACGAACCCCCCCGACAGCCTGGCAATGCTGTAACCTGCCAGCGCACCCATCATAACCTGGCCTTCTGCACCGATGTTCCAGATCCCGGCCTTGAAAGGCAGGAGAAAGGCCACGGCTGTTATGGTGAACACGGCCGCTCTCTCAATCACCCTGGACAGCCCGTAGGGACTGCCGAGGGACCTCTCGAACAGAGACCTCCACCCATCCAAGGGGTTTGCGCCGACTCCCAGCAGAAGCAAGGAGCCAATCCCAAAGACCGTAAAAACCAGAACAATCCACATCTTCATGCGTGAATCATCTCCTTGCTTCTCGGCCTGAGAATACCGAATTAGATAGAAAAGCAGGTGACGTTCCAACAGAGCAAGGGAGGGGCGGATACCTCAGGCTTACCCCTCCCTTGCATGACATGCCCAGTTAGCTAGCCTTCGACGCCCTCGAGGTACTCCATCGATGTCAGAAGTTCCTCTTCGGTCAGTTGAGGCAGGACGACGAACTCCCCAGTGGAGATCTTCTCCTGCAGGTAGAGGATTTCCTGGACGAACTCCGGGCTTACGAAGTCTCCGAGGGGCCCGAGTTCGATTCTTGGGGTGCTCAGCAAGTGGGCCCAGGTAGAGCCAGGGTCCCAGGTTCCACCGATGACCTTCTGGATGCGGTCCTTGTAGTAGTCCGTCCAGTCAACGATCGAGTTACCTACGTTCGTGTCCGGGCCGAAGGGAGTGTTGTCCCTGGTGATTCCAAAGGTTAGGACACCGCGCTCCTCCCCGACCTCGATTACTGCGGTTGAGTCCAGGTAGGAGCTCAGAGCAACGGCTCCGCCGTCCACCAAGGCGTGGCCCAGTGATGCTTCCTGGTCTGGGTTGTACCAGGGATTCTCGGAGACGAAACCCAGCCAACTCACTTTGGCCAGGATGTCGTACGAAAGCCCGTACCTCACCCCTGCCGCTGCAGCGTTGGCGTTCCTCACGGTCAACGGGAAGGGGATTGAGGAGACGAGTCCGACGAGCTTCCCTTCTAGGGAGATTCCACTTGCTCTGAGCACCCTTCCCACTGCCACGCCGCAGAGGAAGTTGCCCTCGTAGTAGCGGACGTAGTATCCGCGGACATTCGGTTTGGGCTCCACAACAGTGGGATCGGTGAATTCCCACTTCACGTCAGGAAACTCGTCCGCCAGCTCAATGATCGCTCCCTGGTAAGTGGCCGACGCTGCGAAGATGATGTCCACCTTGTCGAACAGCACCATGTCTCGCGCCGCTTCAGGGAACATAGGGTCGAGGACTTCCTCCTCAAACACGAGCTCCACTTTCCCGTCGAAGCTCTCGACGGCGGTCTTCATATTTTCGTAGTGGGTCTGGGACCAACCCTGGTCTTTGCTGGAGCCGATCAGGATGAGACCGACCTTCACCACATCAGCGGAGAACGCGTACACGGAGACAGATACCATGCACGCTAGCACCAACACCAGCGTAATCAGTTTGGAACGTGTTTTCATGATTCTCGCTCCTCCTTTTTGTTTTCACACTTTCTTGCAAGGATACTACGGCCCTTACTCCACGCGCCGCCCTGAACCACTAAATCTCCCTCGTTCCATCACCTCCTTTCCTTGGCCGTGACCCGCCCCACATGTTCAGTCCGCCTCTAGAAAGTGTCCTGTTTTATAGTACTGTTTATAGTCAGCCAGATGAAAGGCTGAGCAGAGGAAGAAAGAGGGCCACCGAGGCAAGATCACCAGGAATCCATCAAGAGACCTGGGAGATCTGCCGATGACCCTCGAAGATAAGGTACACGCTTTCCGTCTCCACGTCCTGCGCCGGGCCGAAGAACTGGGCAACGTCAGTGCAGCCTGTCGTGAAACAGGAATCTCACGCACGATGTACTACCGCTGGAGGAAACGCTTCTTGATGTACGGATCCGATGGGCTGCATCCGCGGCGAACAGCAGCTCGGCCTGGACGTCCTCCACAGCTGGGACCGGTCAAGGAGCGGAAGATCATCGCAACAGCGCTGGCATGGCCGACCTGGGGACCGAAGCGGCTGTCGTTACAGCTGGCCAGACAGGATTGTGGCATCTCACCGAGCACTGTCTGGCGTGCGCTGCGACGTGCCGGGTTAGGAACGCGAGTACAGCGATTGCTGGTGCTGGAGAGGCACAGTGCGAGTAGTGCCGGGCTACTCACTGAGCGTACACGACGGAACCTCGCGCGACGTCGCACCCGCCATGTTGAGGCAGAGGTGCCTGGCGAGCTGATCTGTATCGACACGTTCTTCATCGGCAGGTTGAAAGGCGTGGGGAAGTTATGGCAGATGACCGCATGTGACGCAGCAAGTTAGTACGCGATGGCGAGAGTGGTTACTGCCTGCAACGCACAACAGGCAGCGTCCTTACTCAAGGAGGTCGTCGCTATGGAACTGGCTGAGGCTGGGCGGAGGCTTCACAGAGTACTCACCGACGGAAGCAGCGAGTTCAAAGGAGAGTTCGACCAAGCATGTCGTGAGTTGAATATCCGTCACACGAAGACCCGACCTCGTCATGCGTGGACGAACGGCTTCGTGGAGCGGTTGCAGGGAACGATCCTGCACGAGCACTGACGAGTGGCATTTCGTCGACGGTACTTCAGACGTCGCCATCAGCTTCAGACATCGCTGGATGGGTTCCTTAACCACTACAACTTCGAGCGGTCGCATCAGGGCTACAGAACCAAAGTGCGCACCCCAGCCGAGATCTTCTGGGGTGCCATCGCTCAACCGGACACTCAGGATGTGTGATGTGTCAACACCATTCCGAGACTGGACACTCTCTAGAGCAAGTCTAAGCTGCTTCCTCCGCCCTGGCAAGAACCGGTATCCAGGCCAACGTCTCGGGGCCTGGATACCTGTAGTCAAGGCTAGTGTGGGGTCGTACTCTGTTGTACTCTCGCCGCCAATTCTCGATCAGCACTCTCGCCTCCTCCAACGTGAAGAGGATCTCAGTTGAGCAGTTCGTCTCTTAGCTTCCCGTCTTACTCCAGTGCTATTCAACAGCGTTACCGCGGTGACGATTGACCATTCGTTTTCAGATGGAGTCATCCCAGACCACTAGGCGATCATCGTCGTCTTCGATCTATGACGCTAGCGTAGCAGGGGTTTGGAGTCTAGAGGATTCGAACTCTCAAATACAGAGAGGAAGCGAGATAACGGTGCTTGTTAGGGCGGGAGGATTCGAACCTCCGATCACGGCTCCAAAGGCCGCTGCCTTACCGCTTGGCTACGCCCTAAATGTCAGATCCTCTGTGGGAATGTCAACGGAGAGCATCGCCTGCTCCTGTCCCACCATTTCGTTGTACTTGCTGAGAATGACTTCCTCCATCGTCATGCGGAAGTCGTTGTCAATCGGGTGAGCGGTGTCGCGAAACTCGCCGTTTTTGACCTCCCGACTCGGCATGGCAACAAAAAGGCTCTCTTTACCTTGAATGATCTTCACGCTGTGCACGATGAATACATCATCGAACACAACAGAACAAAAGGCTTTGAGGTTCCCCTCGTTGCGCATCGGCCGGATTTCCACCTTGGTTATCTTCACGTTTGGAACCTCTTACTTAGCAAATCCAACAAAGTATGTTAACGAAAACTCTCCATGCTTGCAATTCTCAGTTCTCATCACCGATAAGCTCGAACACCGTTACACCATCCCCTCCCCCTTGGGGCGTTGCAGGGCCAAAGGAATGGACGAACGAGCAGGAGGACAAGTAACTTCGCACCGCATCGCGTAGAGTGCCGGTCCCCTTTCCATGTAGAATGCTCGCGCTTCTTACATCGGCAAGAAGCAGCTGATCCAAGTAAGACTCGACCTCGCGTAACGCCTCGGAAGTAGTCAGCCCTCGCACATTCAACTGGAGGCTGATCCGTCCGGCGCTTGGCCGGGGGGGTTGTCGGAAGTGGGATTCGACTTTGGGTTTGCCCTTTGTTGCAGACAGATCGGAGACCCCGGTGGTGACCCGAATTCCCTCAAGATCGACCGTCACCTTTCCCTGGGCAGAGAGCTGGACGATGCGCCCGTTTGAACTCAGACTGCGGACGTGCACGAGACGTCCGACTTGAAGCGCTGAGGAGGGAAGCGGCTCCCCTTCATGACGTGGGATGGATTCCTCGTGCTTTCGAAGCTCTTGCCTCAGTCCAGCAAACTCCTGGTAGGCCGCTTTTGCCTCTTCCATAGCAGTGTTCTCGTGCATCTTCGCAAGCAGATGCTCTGTCCGCTCCTGCGCGTGTCGCAAGAAGGAGTCTAGCTCCTTCAGTTCTGAAGCGAGGGCCTCCTCTTTCGCCCGCCCGAAGTCGGCAAGGCGCTCCTCGTAGATCTGTTTCTGCCGTTTTGCCTCGGAGAGCTCTTGTTGCGCCCTTTGCCGATGGCGAAGCATCGCTTGGCGTTCGCGCTGCAGCTCCTCGATGATGTCCTCAGCACGGATCTCTCCCTGGGAGAGGAACGAACGAGCGCGTTTCACCAGCGCGTCGGAGAGGCCAAGGCTGGAAGCGATGACAAAGGCGTTACTTCGTCCAGGGATTCCCTCGATCACTCGGAACGTGGGGGAGAGGGTCTCCGCGTCAAACTCCATGGAAGCGGTCTTCACCGCGGGATGGCGAATGGCAAAGTACTTGAGGGGAGTAAGGTGAGTGGAGACGGCCACTAGCGCCTCGCTCTCCAAGAGGTTTTCAAGGATGGCTAGGCCGAGGGCTGCACCTTCCTGCGGATCGGTCCCGGCCCCAAGCTCATCCAACAAGACCAACGTGTCAGTATCCGCTGCCTTCAGAATGGAAACGATGTTTCGCATGTGGCCGGAGAAAGTCGACAGATTCTGGGCGATCGACTGCTCATCTCCGATGTCGCTCCGCACTTTGGAGGCAAGCACCAGTTCGCTGTCACAAGAGGCAGGGATGGGGATGATCGATTGGGTCATCAACGTCAACAGACCGATCGTCTTCAATGTCACTGTCTTACCACCCGTGTTGGGACCGGTGACCACAACCATCCGGCTGTGCTTCCCCAGGGAGAGCGTGATCGGCACGACTTTCTCAAAGGGAAGGAGTGGATGGCGCGCCTCAACCAAGACGATTCTGTCGGAGAAGTGAGGAAACGAGCAGCGGTTGGCGATTGCATAGGCGGCGCGAGCGAACAGGGAATCGAGGTGAGCCAGGATCATCTGATTGCGCAAAAACGTGGACTCGTGATGCTTGAGAGCGCTTGTCAATTCACGCAGGATGCGCACTCTCTCCTCACGGATCTCGTCTTCAATTCCTGAGATGGCGTTGTTTTCAGGCACGAGCGAGGTTGGCTCAGCGTACAGGGTCTGCCCGGTTGCCGAGTGGTCGTGGATCACGAAATCTCTTGTCCCTGTCGCCCCGCTCTTGATCGCAATGACCAAGCGACCCATCCGGCGCGTGATCACAGGCTCGCTGATGAGCTCGGGATGCCGGTCGATCACCTCGCGGAGTTTTCTTTCAACTCGTTCTTCGAGCATCCGCCGTTTTTGCGTCAATCGTTTAAGGGTCGGCGAGGCGTCCACGCGGATCTCACCATTCTCATCGATCGCTCGATAGATCCGTTTGCCCAGTTCGTCCGCCTCAGAGAGACGTTCCGCAAATGAATACAGCAAAGGCAAATCCTCCTGAGAAAGGAGGGCAGCCCGAGTGTGGTGAGTGATCTCGATTGTTCGAAGGACGAGAAGAAGCTCTTCCCCACCGAGGCTGGTCTGTTCCTTGGCCCGTTGAAGCAGGGGAGCAAGGTTTTGCAGCCCACTAAGCGAAAAGCGGGGGTTACGTTGCAAGAAGGAGAGTGCCTCCTTCACCTCGGCCATTCCTTTCTCAATGGCGGCTTGGTCGGCAAGCGGGGTGAGGGCTTCGATCGCCGCCTGGCCGAGAGGAGAGGTCACAAAGGCTGTGATCCGCTGTTTGAGTTGATCGTACTCGAGATTGCGGATGGTTTTGTCATCGGCAACCGTCATCTACTTAAGGACCCCCTCTTGCAGCAATCCTGCAGCGGTTTTCACCATGTCTTCGATGATCGCTTGCACTGATTCAATGCCATTGATCAAGCCGGCGATCTGACCGGCCATTAAGGATCCCGTCTCAAGGTCTCCTTCGTAGACCGCACGACAAAGCCCACCCACCGCCAGGTGCTCGAACTCCTCCCGACCACGTCCCTCTTGCTCATACTGCGAGAACTGTTTGGTCATCTGGTTGGCGATCGCCCGTATCGGCGCCCCGATGCTCCTGCCGGTCACCAGCGTTGAACGATCGTGCGCTTTGAGGATGGCCTGCTTATAGTTGTCGTGGACCGGTGCCTCGGCCGAGGCAAGGAATCGTGTGCCGATTTGGACCCCCTCCGCACCAAGGGCGAGTGCGGCAGCAAAGCCACGGCCATCGGCAATCCCGCCAGCGGCAACGACCGGTACAGCAACCGCATCGACAACCTGAGGGATGAGAGCCATCGTGGTGATCTCGCCGACGTGTCCTCCGGATTCGGTGCCTTCAGCGATGAGGCCGTCCGCGCCAGCGCGCTCCATCCGTCGGGCAAGCGCGGTCGCGGGAACAACTGGGAAAACCTTACAGCCAACTCCTTGTAGACGAGCTATGTACCTCGCGGGATTCCCCGCACCTGTTGTTACCATCGGAACACGTTCCCGCACCACCACTTTCACCTGCTCACCGATGTTCGGATCAAGCAGCATCAGGTTCACTCCAAACGGTTGAGTGGTCAGCTCGCGAACCTCGGCAATCTGCTCGGCTAGCGTCTCTGGTGCCATCCCCCCGGAGCCGATGATTCCCAACCCGCCAGCCTCTGACACAGCAGCAACAAGCGGCGCACGTGATACATGCGCCATCCCTCCCAAGAAGATGGGATAGCGAATACCAAGCATCTGACAGATGCGGTCTCCCTTCGACTCTGATTCTTGACCGGACAAAACGACCTCCCCAAGTGAAGTAATACTGGTACTTTACTTCGACACGATTCGGAAGTAAACCACATCTCCCGGTGCCACGAGTCATTGCGGCACGCGCCCACCTTGAAAAATCCGACCAATTTGGTAAGCTTTTAGCCGGTGAGACACATGAGCAAGCAAGTGTACCTTGATAACAGCGCAACGACCCCGGTGGCCCCCGAGGTCGTTGAAGCCATGACCCCGTACCTTCAACAGGGCTACGGAAATGCCTCCAGTCTGCACAGCTTGGGGAGGGAGGCGCGAAAAGCGATCGAGGGGTCTCGCGCCGAAATTGCCCAGACCCTCGGAGTGACGCCGACTGAAATCGTGTTCACCTCAGGGGCCACCGAGGCGAACAACTTGGCGATCAAAGGGCTTGCCTTCGCCCATCCCGACAAGCAACACCTGATTACCTCCAAGGTCGAGCATCATGCGGTCCTACATACTTGCCAGTGGATGGAGGAGCGCGGCTACGAAGTAACCACCCTTGACGTTGACCGCTTTGGACGAGTCGACCCAGGAGAATTGGAAGAGGCGATCCGTGACGACACGCTCTTTGTGTCCGTGATAGCCGGAAATAACGAGATCGGGACGTTACAGCCTATTGCACAAATCGGCGAAATCTGCCGGGCGCGAGGGGTCTTCTTCCACACCGACGCCGCACAAGCCTACGGAAAGATCCTGCTGCCGATGGAGACGATTGACCTGTTGTCGGTCTCCGCACACAAGTTGCACGGCCCCAAGGGCGTCGGATTTACCCACGTGCGCGGAGGAATATCCATTGATCCTCTCCTTCATGGCGGTGGCCACGAGAGGGGACGCCGCAGCGGCACGGAGAACACTCCGGGAATCGTCGGGCTCGCCGCTGCGGCCCGGCTAGCGTTCCGCGAAATGGAGACGACCACTGCACGGATGCGGCGGTATCGGCAGCGGCTGATTGCGGCCATTTCTAACCTTCCAAGAACGCAACTGAACGGTCACGAGACGGAAAGCCTCCCTCACATCGTGAACTTCAGCTTTCAGGCGATCGAGGGCGAGAGCCTGGTGATGAAGCTTGACGAACACGGGATTGCCGTCTCCACCGGCTCGGCCTGTTCTTCTCCCAATCTCGAACCGAGCCACGTTCTAGTGGCAATTGGGGTCCCGCTCTCGATGGCCCACGGAAGTCTGCGCATCAGCACGGGCCGTCAAACGACCGACGAGGAGATCAACAGACTGCTTGACGTCCTTCCGCGCGTTGTGGAGGAATTGCGCGTGATGTCACCGTTTAAGGTAGATGCATGAAGATGTACACAGAGAAAGTCATCGAGCATTTTCGTCACCCGCACAACATGGGAAAGCTTGAGGATTACTCGGCCATCGGCAAGGTAGGAAACATCGTCTGCGGTGACGTGATGTGGCTATACATCAAGGTCGACAAGGATGAGCAGGGACGCGAGATAATCGCGGACATCTCGTGGGAGACGTTCGGATGTACCGCAGCGATCGCCACCTCCTCGATGGTTTCCGATCTCGCCAATGGGAAAACCCTCGAAGAGGCGATCAAGATCACCAATCGCGACGTGGTCGGGGAGTTGGGTGGCCTCCCACCGGTGAAGATGCACTGCTCCGCACTGGCCGCCGACGCGCTGAATGAGGCAATCTATGAGTACCTCACCGGTGCTGGACGGGAAGTTCCCCCGGTCTTACAACAGCGGCACGAACGGATCGCAAAGGAGATGAATTCGATCGAGAAGCGCTACCAGGCCTTCCTCGGGGAAAAGGAGGGTCCCTCCCCCAAGACCTAGACCAAAAGGAAGATCCCGTGTCCCTCACCAAAAAGTCAAGCTACGGGCTGATCGCCGCGCTGGAACTGGCAGCGCAAGACTCGGAAACTCCACTTTCCGCTGGGGCGATTGTCGCGAAGTATGCCCTTCCCAGCGCGTTTGTGGGGAAGATCCTCCACCAGCTCAAGTTGGCCGGTCTGGTTGAGGCTCGGAAGGGACGTGGCGGTGGATATACTCTCACTGTGGATCCAGCGACCGTCTCGGTCCGCCGCGTTCTGGAGGCGCTCGATGAACCGCTTGACCTGGTGGGTTGCCTCGGCCCTGCCTCGGATTGTCGGCTCACCCAGATTTGCCCGACAAAATCAGCGTGGGTGAAGCTCGATCATCGATTCAAAGCACTTCTTGACTCACTGACCTTAAGCGACCTGCTTGAACGGTAAGCGCTGGTATTGAAAAGACTGGTCTCCACACTAAGGCGTCAGTCGAGATAGCCCAAGTTGCGGAGCCGCTCTTTCACCACCTCCTCTTCTTCAGTGGTGAGTCCACTTGCGGACCTGGGTTCAACCAGTCCCAGCAGCTCCAACCCGTCGATCACCGCTTGCGTGCTCTGTTCGATCGATTGCTCCGAGGCGTCGATCTTGATTTGGCATTCCCCTTCCTGCGGTGCTTCGAATGGGTCATTGACGCCGGTGAAGTTTTTTATCTCCCCTCGCTCGGCCTTCTCGTAGAGCCCTTTGGGATCGCGTGACCTGCATACCTCAACAGGACATTCGACGTAGATGAGGACAAACCTGCCGGCTTCTTCCACCATTTCTCGCACCTTCTCTCGGTACTCGCGATAGGGCGCGATGGCGGCGACGATCGCCACCACATCGTTCTTGTTCAACAGCTTGCAGATGAAACCGATGCGGCGGTTGTTCGTTCCCCGGTCCTCTTTAGAGAAGCCAAGCTCGGGGTGAAGGTTTTGTCGCACATTGTCGCCGTCGAGGTTCTCCACCTTGAATCCGCGCTCTTTGAGCTTCGTCTCCACCCGACGGGCCACGGTGGACTTCCCACAGGAGGGAAGCCCCACAAACCATAAGGTAAAACTCATTCACATCACCTCACGAACGGATCGTTATGTTCAAGAATGGCCTGGGCCACCTCTGGCCGCATCATCTCAGCCGGTGGAGGTTCGCCGGCCTCGAGGAACGAACGGATTTTCGTCCCCGAAGGATCGATACGCTCGGCTTGCGTATGAGGGCAAGTCTTCCCCGAGACCATTCCACCGCACCGGGTACAGTAGAAGGCAAAGTCGAAGAAGAGCGGCTCAATGCCGATCCCATCGATCTGTGAGAAAATCTTATGGGCGGCGAAGCTATCGTAGAAATCTCCTACCCCGGCGTGGTCACGGCCAACGATGAAGTGGGTACAGCCATAGTTCTTGCGGACGATGGCATCGAACACCGCCTCCCGTGGCCCCATGTAGCGCATCACTGCGGGGAGAATAGACAAAACGACGCGGTCCCGCGGAAAGTATTTCTCAATAAGGACCTCGTAGCTCTTTAGAATCACGTCGTCGCAAAAGTCGCCCGCCTTCTTCCTTCCGATCTTGGGATGGATCAGTAGGCCATCGGCCCCCTCGAGAGCGCTCTTCTGGAGGTACTCGTGACCGCGATGGGGCGGATTGCGCGTCTGAAACCCCACGACCCGCTGCCATCCCTTCTGTTCGAACAACACACGCGTCTCGATTGGCGCCAACTGATAGTTCGAAAAGGCGGTAACCCCCCGCTGCAGCATGGTAATGTCTCCTGCGAGAAGAACCTCCCCCTTTTCGAGAAACGTCTTTACCCCGGGATGGGCCGGGTCGTCGGTTCCGTAGAGCTTCTCCGCCACTGCGGCTTGCCCGTAGTCGTAGATCTCAGCAAGCTCCATGACCGCGAGGAGCCTTCCTCTTGTATCGGACAGCGCAATCGATGTCCCTTCCTTGAGGGATTCAGCCACCGCTTGTGTCACGGGGAGGATGATGGGAAGGGTCCAAACCGTCCCGTCCTCGAGGGTCATGTCGTTCGTCACTTTGAGGAAGTCATGGCGACGCATAAACCCTGTGAGAGGGCTGTAGGCTCCGTCAGCGATGTTCTGCAGGTCCTTCACCTGCTTCTCTTCTAGACGAATCTGCGGTAGTTGTTGCGCCTCGCGCAGTAATCGCCCTTGCTTTACCACATCCTTCACCCAACGGTTCACCAACACCTTACCGTGTGGTTCGATCAACGAGATCACTCCTTCAGTCAAGAATTGATTGCACAGCCAGATCGCGAGGTGGAACAAGTCCAAACAAAGAGAGAACGGTCGGCGCAATCTGCTGTATGTGCAGGCCGTCGATGCGTCCGCGCAAGCCCCCCTTCAGGTTGTAGCCAACAAAAACCCCGTGACGGGAGTGGTTGGCATCATCAGGTCCTGTATCGTTCTCTGCCAGATGGACTGCGCCTGTTCCCACTACGCCGGCCGAGCGCCAATGAAGATCCCCGAAATAGATCAAAAGATCCGGCGGATCTCCTCGAACAACAGAGTACAAATCTTCCGGCCGGAAGCCCACTGTGCCGATCTCACGACCGGTTTCATCTTGAATCTGGGAGAGCCGTCCAATCAGCTCGGTGCGGACAGCTTCCACCTCTCCAGAGGGGATCTTCCCCTGCGGTTCTCGGCCCGCGACGTTCAGAAAGATACGTCCATAATAGCCCCCCCAGCCCCAGGCACGCGTCTTTTCCCAGTCAATCATCTCCTCGGTGAGGGGTGTCGGTCCTCTCGGCGTCTCCTTAAGCTCAAGATAACCTTCTTTGACCAGCCATTCGTTGATCGCGATCGCGCCGTCGAGGCGCTTCACCCCGTGATCGGAGGCGATAATCACACCGACATCGTCAGGGAGGACCTCAAGCGTCCGACCGATCTCTTCATCGAGATAGCGATAGTAGTCACGGAGCACATCCCGATAGGGATGGTCGGGAACGTATCGACGGTGCTCGGGATCGAAGAACTTCC
>Ga0209636_10002920_pt1 | contig 17439 bp, 17 predicted proteins | sample DeeMarSWOR152_54_FD_187464 | JGI IMG/M metagenome (GOLD analysis project Ga0209636, IMG submission 187464) | Marine sediment microbial communities from White Oak River estuary, North Carolina - WOR-1-52-54 (SPAdes) (version 2) | ecosystem: Environmental > Aquatic > Marine > Intertidal zone >...
CCCGGATCTATCGACTAGCCACCTTTTATCGGGCATTTAGCCTTACCCCCCGGGGCCGTCACCTGGTTAGTTGCTGCATGGGGACGGCCTGTCACGTTCGTGGGGCCCCACGGATTTTGGATAAGCTTGAAATGGATTTGGGCATTGAGCCTGGAGGGACGACCGAGGACCTGGTGTTCAGCCTGGAGACGGTCAATTGCCTCGGTGCCTGTGCTACTGGTCCGCTGGTTGTTATCGATGGTCATTACTATGGCCACATGAGTTCAATGAAGGTAGATTCGGTTTTGAAGGAATACAGGGAACCGGCGAAAGGCAAAAAAGATGAGGGAAAGACTAAGAAATCCGGAAGATCTCGAAAAGTTAAGGCAGGCGCTTCAAAGCGAAAGGGACCCCAATAAACGGCGAATCACCGTATGCGCTGGGACGGGCTGCGGTGCCTATGGCTGTGGGGAAATTGTCTCCGCCTTGAGGGAGGAGCTGAAGAAGAGGAAACTCAAGGAGGATGTGGAGATCAAGGTGACGGGTTGTCACGGGTTCTGTGAGCGGGGTCCCCTCTTGGTGATCAATCCCCAGAAGCTCTTCTATCAAAAAGTCCAGGTGGAGGATGTGCCGGAGATCCTATCGGAGACCATGGAGAAGGGGAATGTCATCGATCGACTCCTCTACGTCAATCCAGTGACGGGCGAGAAAATCGTCCATGAGGATGAGGTTCCCTTCTACAAACTCCAAAAGAGGATCATCTTTGGGCAGAACGGGAGCATCGACCCCACATCCATTGAGGACTATATCGCGATAGGGGGGTATAAGGCACTGGTCAAGGCCCTCTTCGATATGTCCCCGGAAGAGATCATCGAGTCGGTGAAAAGATCGGGGCTCCGGGGGCGCGGAGGTGGCGGATTTCCCGCAGGACTCAAATGGGAGAGCTGCCGGAACGCACCGGGGGAACCTCGATACGTGATCTGCAATGCGGATGAGGGGGACCCGGGAGCTTATATGGACCGAAGCCTCCTGGAGGGAAACCCCCACAGTGTATTGGAGGGGATGATTATCGGGGCCTTCGCCATAGGATCTAACCAAGGATATGTATTCGTGAGAAAAGAGTACCCCCTGGCCGTCCAAAACCTCAGGGTCGCCCTGGAACAGGCCGATGAGTATGGGTTACTAGGGAAGGACATTCTCGGCTCGGGGTTCGATTTCTCGGTGAGGATCAACAGGGGAGGGGGCGCCTTCGTGTGCGGGGAATCCAGCGCTTTGATGGCCTGCCTGGAAGGACAACCGGGCGAGCCGAGGCCAAAACACATCCACACGGTAATCAGCGGCCTCTACGATAAGCCGACCAACTTAAATAACGTGGAGACCTGGGCCAACGTTCCCGTGATCATCGATAAGGGAGACCAGTGGTATGCCCAGATCGGGACCGAGGGGAGCAAGGGGACCAAGATCTTCTCCCTGGTGGGCAAGGTGAACAACACGGGGTTGGTTGAGGTTCCCATGGGCATCACCCTTCGGGAGATCGTTTACGACATTGGCGGCGGGATCCCCGACGGGAAGAAGTTCAAGGCCGTTCAGACGGGGGGTCCCTCGGGCGGGTGCATTCCGGAGTCTCTCCTGGACCTTCCCGTGGATTTCGATAGGTTGACCGAGGTGGGGTCCATGATGGGTTCAGGCGGGATGATCGTCATGGACGAGAATACCTGCATGGTGGACGTGGCCAAATACTTCATTAACTTCCTCAGGGATGAATCGTGCGGGAAGTGCACTTCCTGCCGTGAGGGGACCCAGCGGATGTACGAGATCTTGAACGACATCACCGAGGGGAGGGGGAAAAAGGGCGATGTCGAGCTCTTGGAGGAGTTGGGATGGGTTGTTGCCGAGGTATCGCTGTGTGCCCTCGGCGGAACGGCGCCCAACCCAGTCCTGAGCACGATCAAGTACTTCAGGGATGAGTATGAGGCACATATCGAGGAAAAACGGTGTCCTGCCGGGGTGTGTAAAGCGCTGATTCACTATAGCATTGATCCCGAGCTGTGCACGGCCTGCGGCCGTTGCCGGAAGGCCTGTCCGAGCGGCGCCATTTCAGGGGCGAAGAAAGTCCCCCACACAATAGACCAGGAGAAGTGCATTAAATGTGGGATGTGCCTTGAGTCCTGTAAGTTCGATGCGGTAAAGGTCCAATAGTATTCTCATGAAAAGCGGAGAGGAATAAGGAGAGATGATCGAGTTTACCATTGATGGGGTACCGGTTGAGGCGGACGAGGGAGCCACGATACTGCCCGTTGCCTTGGAAAATGGCTTCGAAATTCCGCATCTGTGTTACCACGATGAGGTGAAGCCCTATGGAGCATGCCGGCTCTGCTTGGTGGAGGTAGAAAGGGGTGGCAGGAGGAGGCTAACGGCTTCCTGTACGTATCCCGTTCTGGAAGGGATTAAGGTCTTCACCAACACGGAGAAGGTCCAAAGGGCGAGGAGGATGATTATAGAACTCCTGCTGGCTAGGTGTCCGGACAGGGAAGCTCTCCAGGAGTTGGCTTCTCAGATGGGCGTTGAGAAGCCCAGGTTCGAGTTGGGCCAGGAGGAGTGCATCCTCTGTGGGCTCTGTGAAAGGGTATGCAGTGAGGTGGTCGGCGCGAATGCCATCAGCTTTTTCAGCCGCGGTTACAAAAGGGAGATGGGACCTCCGTTCAGGGATCCACAGGCATGTATTGCTTGTGGGGCCTGTGTTTATGTCTGCCCCGTCGATTGCATCAAAATGGAGGAAACGGAGGAGGAACGGACCATCGTTCGGTGGGAGAGAACCCTGCCGATGAGGAAGTGCACGGTGTGTGGCCGCAGTTTCGCCCCGTGGTACCAGCTGGAGGTTATTAAGGAGAGGGCTAAGCTTCCCAAGGATTTCCTCAACGTCTGTCCGGACTGCAGGGCATAAGGGAGACAGCCTGCGGTCTGCGAAAAGGGGCCGGGAGGTGAGTGACATGGCATTCATACGATGGGATCCTCTGAGGGATTTAATGGAATTCCAAGAGAGGATGAATAGGCTCTTCGACAAGAGCGTGACCCGGACCCGGAGGGAGGAGGTACTACCGAGGGGCATATGGACTCCCTCGGTGGATATCTACGAGACGGTGGATGCGATTGTTATCGACGTCGAGCTAGCGGAGGTCAATATAGATCAACTTGTTGTAGATGTGGAAAAGGATATGTTGACTATCAAGGGCGAGAGGCCGCTGAGCAAAGAGGGAAAGCCGGAAAAGTACCATCTCATCGAAAGGTCATATGGCCCCTTTAGCCGTTCCTTCACCCTGCCCGAATCCGTGGATTCCACCGGAATAAAGGGGAACTATAGGGATGGGATACTCACCTTGAAGGTGCCAAAGAGAGCACCAAAAAGGATCGTTATTGAGCAGTAATGGGGAGGAGTTTCACCCCATCTGGTCCTTGAACTTTTTCAAGCACTCCTTGCTGCAGAAGTAGTAGTTCCTTCCATCAATGCGGGCGCGAATGGCGGACTCCTTGGGGATGTAGGTTTCACAAAAAGGATCCTTCACCATCTCGCCCTCCAATTCCCATTCCCCCCCGGCACGTTCCATGCGCCTCCCTTTCGATGGGGATATCCACCCCTTGACGAGGTAGTAGAGGAGGATGAGCAAACCCAAAAAGATGAGAAGTCTCATGACATCCAACCCTTGACAAAAGAAGTTTTATAATTTCTCGATTCCCTGTTCGCCCCCCAATTGGGCCACCAGGTGCGAAATGGATTTTTTTAGGACGGGATGTATATAATCCCCCGCGATTTCGCATAATGGAACCAGGACGAATGCACGCTTTTCGAGCTCTGGATGGGGTACCATTAATTCCTCGCATTGGATGGTCTCTTGATTGAAGAAGAGGATATCCAGATCGATGATACGGGGTCCCCATTTGAAGCTCCTCTTCCGTCCCATGGATAGCTCAATACCCTCCAGAACATTGAGGAGCTCATAAGCCGTAAGGTTCGTTTCGATCTCGATCACGCAATTAATAAACCAATCCTGTTGGGTGTAACCGATGGGTTCCGTTTTGTACAAGGAAGACTGGGCGATGAGCCTATTCCCTTCGTGCTGGGTTATTTCGGCAATAGCTCGTTTGCAGTTGCTTATCTTGTCCCCGACGTTGGAACCAATTCCTATGAAGGCGATGTTTCCTCTGGTGAGGGTGGGGTCCATGTGAGGTTGGTTGCAGAGAGGCTAGGAAATGGAAAGGATGGACCATTCATAAGGGGGCGCCTTTCAACCCCGGGGCTCCATGCCTAATCATCTTTTTCGGCCACTTCATCGTCCTTCTCCGGAGTGACATCAATCTCATCGGGGCTTTTGGTTGCCTTTCGGAAGTTCCGTATTCCCTTTCCAATTCCCTCCCCGATCTGCGGCAATTTGCCTGCTCCGAATATGATGAGGACGATGACCAAAATAACAATCAGCTCGGGCATTCCGATGCCGAACATAAATCCCTCCTCTTCTTAAACAACCGGGAGGCCTCCCGGATCGGGGGCCTTCAATTTATTTTGGCGGAAGTGCATGGGAATCGAACCCACCGCGGACGGGTTTAACGCCCGCCACTGGATTTGAAGTCCAGGAGGCCCACCAGGACCAATCCACTTCCGACCTAAACCATAAATAATTTCCCCTGGAAAGTCAATACTCTTTCAATACCCTTAATGCCCGGAGTTTCCTCAATTTTCTCGGGAAGGCCGTTGTTCATGAGCAGCATTTAGATACCTGGGAATTCGGAAGAGGAGCTCTGAGCGAATTGCGGTTCTGCGGTGTTGCAGTGCTGCAGTGTTGCGGTCGGAAGGAGGTTTGAGGTTAGAGGCTGAAGGTAAGAATATCAAATGTCAAAGCTCAAATGCCTGATGACTCATGGAAAAGCCACACGAGCACGAACATGTTTCACGAACACGAATAACGGACACGAAGCCCTGAGCGTAAGGACAACGGCCTTTTCTTTCTAATCGATCAGCCAATCCAGGCCCAAATAGCTCAGCCTCCCCTCGGTCGGTACGCCGGTTTGGGAATCCCACCCCATGGCCTCGTAATAGAGCTGGATGGCCTTATTGAAATCCTCCCGGGTGAATTGCTTCTCGCGCGGCGTTCCCGCCTCCAGGGGTTCATACAATCTATTGGGCAGATAGTCATCCTTGTTCGACAACCCTTCCCGAATGTTGAACATTCGGCCCATGGTGATGGTTCGTTCACCCAGTTCCATCAGCTCAAAAAGGCTTGTATTCCAGCCGGTTACCGCCCCCACCGCCTCTGCCAACATGACCAGAGGGAAAGCGGTATACGGAGCGGCTGCAAAGTTACAAACCCCTAGGGAGTTAAAGAAATTCCAGATCTGCTGCGTGTGAACGAACTGACGGATCTTCCTCGGTCCCATCTCTAGTGCCGACGTTGGCTCTAGAACTCCTGCTGGGTTGGCCGCCTGCAGCACTGGGCCATCGGTAAGGAACGAAGTATCGTGGGGAGCTTCAACGTGGTCTGCCCCCGTGGGAGAGGTTGCATAGCTCAAGGTCAGTCCCTGCTTGCCACGGGGGTCATGCATCGGGAGTTCTTGTCCTTTAATGTGGTGGGCATATTTCTCGGCCCCCTTTCCGATCTTTTCGGCTGCCCGTCTGACGCCTTCGGCCAGGACATTGCCGAAGCCCTCTCGGAAGGCGATCTTGCGAATCATCTCCAGCATCCCATCCACGTTGCCGAACCGCAGGTCGATCCCGTCGGTTTCTTTCGATGCCAGGATTCCCCTTTCGGTACATTCCATGGCAAAGGCGATGCAAACGCCCGTCGAGATGGTGTCCAATCCCCAGCGGTTGCACATCTCATTGCCCTCGGCTATCGCAGCCAGGTTGTCAATGGAGCAAAAAGAACCCAGGGAAGCAAGGGTCTCATATTCGGGCCCGCCGTATTCAGGCCTGGCGGTATATTTTCCATCGACCTTCACCGACCGCTTGCACTGAACGGCACAGGCATAGCAGCCCTCGGATTTCTGAAGAATAGTATCCGTCATGGTCTCCCCCGAAATGGCCTCAGCTCCTTCGAACTGTCCCGCCTGGAAATTTCTGGTGGGCAGGATGCCAGAATTATGAAGGGGCATCACGAAAAATGGGGTTCCAAATTTCCTCAGGTTCTGGGCCAGAGGCGACTCTTTGATTCGCTTCACCACCTCCTTCCCGATCTCCCGAACCCTTTCCGGATTGGCCAGGGGCAGCCTTCGCGTCCCCCGGACAGCAATGGCCCGGAGGTTCTTCGATCCCATGACCGCGCCCATGCCCGTCCGGCCGTTGGCATGCTTCAATTCATTGAGGACGCATGCGTAGCGTACCAATTTCTCCCCGGCCGGCCCACACTGGGCTACCCGGATTCGGGGATCCCCCAGTTCTTCCCGGATCAGCCGTTCCACCTCTCCGGTTTCTTTCCCCCAGAGCTGGGCGGCATCCCGAATCTCTGCATTTCCATCCTTAATCCAGAGGTAAACGGGTTTAGGCGAACGGCCTTCCACAATGATTCCGTCAAAGCCAGCCATTTTTAACTCCGGGCCCCAAAAGCCGCCGGCTTCCGCTTCCCCGAAAGCCCCGGTTAAGGGTGAGCGAGCTGCCAGCGTGTAACGTGTCAACCCGGCGAGAGGTGCCCCGGAGACCACACTGGACATGCAAACGAGCTTATTCTCCGGCCCCAAGGGATCCACGCCGGCCCCCTGTTCTTTCAGCAAGAAGTAGAGGGAGAGGGCCGAACCACCCATGTACGTCCGGTACACGAGCTCCGCAGGAGTTTCCTCGGCAATGGTGTTTGTGGACAGATTTACCCTTAGTATTTTCCCGTTGTATCCCAGTGTCATGCTTGTATCTCCTTCGGTGAGGGATTGGCGACGCAAACGTCAAGTTCATGTACTGGCCAGCATTCAACTGCTTCAAGAATTAAGACTTTTTGAGCCGGAAAGTCAAGAGGAAGAGCGCCCGAAGTTTTTTCAATTTTGTCGGGAACACGGGGCGGTCTCACCAGTTCAAGAGCCATCCTGGCGACGTCTTTGTTGGTCATTATGACCTCCCGGAGCTCTCCCTCCTGGGTTGAGCGCCTCAATCGCCTTATGTAAGTCATGAGGTGGGGATTTCTTGGAATCGCAAACGTGACTCAGAAGCCAGAACCGCCGCCTCCACCCATGCCTCCGCCGGAGAAACCGCCGCCACCGAATCCTGAACCGCTGGAACTGCGGGGGGAGGAGGCCATGGATCCTGCCGTCCTCGTGGTCATCTGGCTAAGGTCGGAGACAAAGGAGCGAGTGTGGAATGGACGAGGACTAGTACCATGATACCAGTCCGGGGACTGACGGTATATACGTTCAAAGGCCCGCGCCCAGTTCTTTTCCACACGAAGCGCCATGGCATAGGGCAAGTACTTCTCGAACATCTCCGGTGTCTTCACCATGCGTTGGAGTCGGTCGGCTTCAACACGACCGAGAAATTCCTCGAACCCCAACACGCCCTCCAGGGCGAGGGTTCCGCGCACTGTCCGAACGGGCATGAACCAGCCAAACCCAATGACGATGGCGGCACTGATGATACCCCCTGCAATGGCGGGGATCAGAGACTGACCCAAAGCGTTAGCGGTCAGGCCACAGAGCACGGCGATGAGGATGCCGACGAGGATGCCTGCGCCCCCATAGATCTGTTTGATCTTATCGGGGCGGCGGGCATAGTAACGGCGGTCCAACAAACATGAGAAGATGTCATCCCTGATCCGAGGAAGGCTGGTGTAAAAGCCGTTTTCCAGCTCTTCTGATCTAATCGAGTCCCGGGCCCCACCCGCAAAGAGCTCATCCAGAAGCGTGTGCTCATGTGGCTGCAACTCGCACCATGAGGACTCCGGCTTTCGCATTTTAAAGATATACTCTTTGTTCGAGGCCAGCCCGAGGAACTTTCGGTCCTCCTTCTCCTCAATCTGTAAGAAGCCCCGCACCGCTAGGTCCACCAGGGTTGCCGTGACGTCGCGCATATCGGGTGAGTTGTCCACCAGCGTTCCCAGTTCAGCCGGAGTCAGGCCTTCAGGCGGGGCGTACTGGGGCGCGATCGGCCGGCGCCGCGGGTCGCGCCCTCGGGTGAACCAAAGCCAGAACATCACCACAAAGACGACGAGGGGGATGCCAAACATCCAGTTGCTGCGCAGGAAAAGGGCGACTCGAGCCAGTGGCCCTGGACGCTGGACAAGGCCAGGGTTCCATCCCACGGCCACCGTCAATCCCTCGCGAAAGTTGAGCCGGCGGGTTGTCCGAACCGTAACATCCCTCTCCCCCAGAGCCAGACTGGCCGCCTGGCCACGCGATCCGTAGACGCCCGTGAAAGCATTGGCTCGCAATCCAGTGACCCCAGAAGGGAGCTCAATGTGAGCACTGGCAGAGTAAATGGGAACCTGCCATTCGTCGCCGGTGACGTTCCAATAGAGCTCATCGTGTTCCAGCAAGAATTTCAGGCCATTCCGCACGCGGTAACTGATAACGACTGTTCGGGTGGCATTGGTGGCGCCGGGCACCCAAATTTTCAACTTGAGGTAGTGGCGCTCCCGGCTCTGCTCGTAACGCATTGGATTACCGGCGTCGTCGGTGATGGCCTGGACCGTCAGGAATAACGTGTAGTTGAGGGCCTGGGGCGTGCGATATTCGACTGGAATAGTTCGGTAGATTCCGTTCCAGCTCCCAGTGAAATGCGGGCGGATGGTCTCTCTTACCTGGAGACTTGCATCGAGGCTAACGACGATGTCGGCGTCGAAGCTCTCGATGACCAGGGAGCGCGCCTCGAGCTTCAACGGCCACGCGGCGGCTATAAAGGTCAGGGCAAACAACAGTAGTCGGTATCGGTGCATAGTTGACCTCGTTACGCCTGCTAACGGGACTCACCCTCGAATCGCACCTTAGGGACCTCGCGTTCCGTGGGAATTGTGATCTCGAAGAACTCGCGGGATTTGAATGCAAAGAGCCCGGCGACAATATTCGAGGGAAACTGGGCTACCTTCGCGTTCAGGTCGCGGACAACTGCGTTATAGTAGCGGCGGGCGCTCTGAAGGGCTTCCTCAATTTGAGCGAGCGTAGTCTGCAACTGGCTAAAGCTCTCCACTGCCCGGAGCTGTGGGTAACCTTCGGCCAGCGCGAAAAGGGATCTCAAGGCCTGGCTCAGCATGCCCTCCGCTTCCGCCTTGGCACCCGGGCTTTGCGCAGTCATGGCTCGGGAGCGTGCAGCGACTACGGCGTCCAGGGTCTTGCGTTCATGGGCGGCATAGCCCTTGACCGTTTCAACGATGTTAGGAACGAGGTCGTGGCGCCGTTTGAGTTGGACGTCAATGTCGGCCCAGGCATTGTCGCACTGTACCCGAAGCCTCACGAGGCTATTGTAAAGAGCGATAACGCCGACGATCAAAAGGGCAAGGATAGCAACGAGAATCCACATAACAGCACCCCTCCAGGGTTACATCTGAACTGGCTGTTGCCCAAAACCCGTTTCGCTCACCGAAAATAATTTTTGACCATTCTAAAGTTCGCTTCACTGCAAATCCAAAACTCGCCTTTCAGACTCAGACATTGGATTTGCGGCCGTTTCACTTCACTAAGAATGGTTAACAAAAATTCTTTAATGTTCGCTCCAGGGATATGGGCAACAGCCCGTGCAGCAGCAGACATCAGGGCGAATGGCACAAGCTTCTCTTTAGGACAATTATAGCAGAGGGAAAAAGGAGGTCAACGGCTGCTAGGCTCATGTGAGATCCTTAATTGCCCTTCCTCCCCGGTTATTGTCACCGTGCGGAAATGGATCATGGGCGGCGGTTTGGGAAATTCCTTGCCTTCTCTGGGCTTACGTTCCATATCCTCAGCACCTTCCTCCTCGATGTGTGACCCCGGATGATCTCAATTTCGGATTGACCTACGTTCAATGCTCCGGCCAAAAGCTTCCTTAAACTCTGATTAGCCTTTCCACCCGCGGGAGGAGCGGTCACCTTCACCTTTAGCGCCTCGCCGTGGAAGCCGATAATGGAGTCTTCCGATGCGTTAGGTTGAACGAGGACATGAAGGATGAGGGAATTGCCGTCTCTTTGTACCATGGTCCAGACCCTTTTTACCCGTGGTGTTCACCTATCCCAGCAGTTGGATAAAGGAGATCTGTTCGCCAGTTCCGGGCCCTTCCGCACGATATGAGAAGAGGATATCGTTGTTGCATCTGGTACAGACGCAGATGCAGCAACACCTGTCCTCCCTTATTCCGCGGTCCCGCATCTGCTCGATATTGGCCCGGGCGAGGTTCAGATGCCACTTACCATTTCCCTTGGGCCTGCTGAAGCCTTGCCAATTCCATCCAGATGATCGAAAGGGACCCATAACGGCTTCATCCACCTCGTAGCAGCATTCTCCTATGGAGGGGCCGATGGCCACGAGCAGGTCTTCTGGGTGGCTTCCGAAGTGACCGATCATCGCATCGAGGACTTTTGGGGCGATTCCCAGGAGAGTTCCCCGCCATCCCGCGTGAATGATTCCGATAATCGGACGGGCTGGGTCCACCAGGAGGATGGGTACGCAGTCGGCAGTCAGTACGCCGATGGCGATATCCCGCTGATCGGTTAAGAGAGCATCAGCGCTATGATTCAAGGAGGAGCGCCCGGGCGGCAGTGGCTCATCGATGATCCATATATCATTCCCGTGGACTTGGTCCATGGTGATGAGCTGGTCGGTCTCGAATCCGAAGGTGCTGGCTACCACTTCCCTGTTGAGAAGGAGGCGTCCAGCACTCCCCGCGCTCAGGTCGATGGGGGAATACATCACCTTCTTGAGCCTCACACTTCTTGTACAGAAGGCATGATTGACGAGGCCGAGGGCTTTTAGCGGGGGGGCCTCGAAGTAGGTGATGTTGCCCAAAGTCTTGATGTCATCTCTATGGAAGATCTGGATCATGTTCCATCTTCCGCATCGGGGTGATGGCTTTGAGCATGCTGGGAAAGGAATTGGATAATCCCTGCCATGTCCTCGGGCAGCGGGGCGCTGAATTCCACGAGTTCGGCGCTCCGGGGATGGATGAAGGCCAAGCGTTCCGAATGGAGGGCCTGCCTTTTTAGTGCCCTGATTCCCTCCCTGATCTGGGGATCCTTTATCCTCTCAATCCATTTGCCCCTGCGATATTCTGGATCCCCCACGATGGGATATCCTCGAGAAGACAGATGGGCTCGAATCTGATGGGTTCGCCCTGTTTTGGGTATGACTTCCAGCAGTGCAAAGCCCTTGAATCGTTGAATCACCATCCATTGCGTGACAGCGCTCCTCGCCTTGCGCGTGTGGGTGGAGATTCGTTTTCTTTCCTTGGGATGTCTTCCGAGGGGAGCTTCAATGATCCCCTCCAATTCCCTGACGTCCCCATGGACCAGTGCGATGTAGAGTTTTTTTACCTGACGGGTCTTAAATTGAATCGATAGGTGGCGGTGGGCCATGGCGTTTTTCGCGGCGACCATCACGCCCGAGGTATTTTTGTCCAGGCGATGCACAATTCCGGGCCGGATGACCCCGTTGATTTGAGAGAGATCTTTGCAGTGAAAGAGGAGCGCATTTACGAGGGTGCCAGCATCAATCCCGGCACCCGGGTGGACCACCATCCCCGCGGGCTTGTTGACGACGATAATCCATGGGTCCTCATGGATAATATCCAGGGGGATATCTTGCGGGATGACGTCCAATCTTCTCGGTGGTGGGATGGATCCAGTGATCACGTCTCCCATCCTCAGTTTCACCGCCGGCTTTGATGGGAGGTTGTTGAGCAGGATGAGGCCTTCTTGAACGAGTTTCTTGATTTGAGACCGGGTAAGCTCAGCTACCCTTTGGGAGAGGTACGTATCCAGTCTCATCCCCCTCTCGGGATTGCCCACGACGAATGTGAAATCCTTGGCTTGAGCCATTTGGATTCGGATGCTTTTACGGGGTGATCATGGGCCCTTCTTCAACGCTTCCTCGATTCCATCGACGATAAGCTCCCCTTCTTCATCCCCAATGGTCCTAACGTCGAGGAGGACCTCTGCCTTGCTGACCCTGGCGATAATGGGCGGCCTGCCTTCCCGTAGCCTCTCCTCCAGTTGATGAGCCGATCCTCGGTTGGGTTTGAGGGCTACGACCTTGGTGGGGAGTATCTGGACGGGATAGGCCCCCCCTCCTACTTGGGATACATCATCCCTTACCGTAACCGTCAATTCCGTGGGTATCCTTGCCCGTATCTTCCGAGAGAGCCTCTGCGCCTTCTTTTGCAGTTCATCATGGGAGTAGGCAAGCATCCTGAGGGTGGGAATTTCCCTGGTCGCCCTGTCCTCATCGAGATAGAGGAGCAGCGTTGATTCCAATCCCGCAAGGGTCAATTTGTCGATTCTCAGGGCCCGGTTGAGGGGGTTAACCTTTATTCTCTCGATATATTCCCGTTTCCCGAGAATGATCCCGGCCTGAGGACCTCCCATTAACTTATCCCCGCTGAAGGTGACGATATCGGCACCATCCCCGATGGCTTCCTGGGCCGTGGGCTCTCTGCCCAGGCCGTATTTGCTGAGGTCGATGAGGCATCCGCTTCCCAGGTCCTCCATGACGGGCAGATGGTTTGCATGGGCCAACTGCGCCAATTCCCGTAACTCAACTTCAGCCGTAAAACCGACAATCCTGAAGTTGCTGGTGTGGACCTTCAAGATCAGGGCGGTTTCCTCACCGATTGCCCCCTCATAGTCGCTGAAATGGGTTCTGTTGGTTGTTCCAACCTCTTTCAAAATTGCGCCGCTTCTGTTCATGACATCGGGGATTCGAAAGGCCCCTCCGATCTCGACCAACTGCCCTCGGGAGACGATAACCTCCCTTGCCGCGGCAATGGTATTGAGGACCAGCAAAACGGCAGCGGCGTTGTTGTTGACAACCAAGGCCGCTTCGGCTCCGGTCAAACGACAGAGGATCTGCTCGACATGGATATACCGCGATCCCCTCGCCCCCTGGGTTAAGTCGAGCTCCAAATTGGAGTAATGCCTCGATACCTCGGCTATGTGTTCGATGGCGTCTTCATGCAGGAGTGAACGGCCCAAATTGGTGTGGATTACTACACCCGTTGCGTTAACAACCCTCCTCAATGAAGGATTGACTTGGTTCCCGATCTCCTCCATAAATTGGGGGAGCAGGTGTTCGAAGGAGAGCATGGACTCGTCCAGTTTGGCTGGGTCGGGTGCGGTCATGATGGTTTGGCGGAGGTGATCCAATCCCCTTCGAACCGCCTCCAGGATGATACCCCTCGGGTAACGGTTTCCCAGTTGAACCATCTGAGGTTTGGAAAGGATATGGTCCACATTGGGGATTTGGCTGAGATACTTCTGACGGAGTTGCTGGGACATATCTTATTCCCCCTTAATGATATTGGGTTGCACCCTCATGAAGAGGGTCTTGAAGACCCTGAGCGGATTCATCCTGATCCAGTGCATTGGCCACTCCAGTTCCCTCTTTCCACAGACGGTGGACATATTGAGCTTATTGATATGCAATCCCAGCTTGGCCAACTCCCGATTTCTCAGAGCTTGGTCTTCAATATCGACGATCTCGTCTATCCTTCGCATCAGCCTTACCGCATCCTCAATCCTCTTCTCTATAGTCAGGGCTGTTTTGGTGTTGATGAGTCCGAATTCCCCCTTCAGCCGGTTTAGCCGTAAACCTGCCTCGTAGGTTCCGTATACAATTTCGTCACGAGTCATCCATTTGGTCTCATAATTCAACGCGTATTTCCAACTGGGGGAGAGCATTGCCAATCGATGCTCCTCAACGGACCAATAAAAGAGCTTGTACCCGTATCTCTCTGGATTCTCGAAAACAGCGCTCCCTGGATCCAAGAAGGGAGCAAGGGGGGAGATGAGGGGAAGGATCCTCCGGCTCTCCCCGTGGCGTTCGAGGAGGTATCTGCAGTAATCCACGGTATCGAGAACTGATTGGAGGGTCTGCCTGGGCAATCCCGTCATGAAGAAAAGGTCGATTCGTTTGCAACCTAGATCTATGGCATTCCCCACCATCCCTTCCAGGGCGTTGTTATCATACGGCCTTCCAAAGGCTTTTCGGACCGCTTCATCGTGGGATTCGGGAGAGATTTCAAGATTGAAGTTGGGAATAACTTCGGAAATTCGCTCCAGTTTTTCCCGCGAGGGGGGGAAGAAGAACTCAAAGGCAACCTGGTTCTTAATCCCCTTACCTCTGAGGGCGCTTAGGAATTTGAAGCCATATTCATCGCCCGGTTGAAAGATATCCCCAATGATCATGATGGGGGCCTTGAGGTGGTTCCGGATGTCTATGATATCTCGTGCGAGCAGCACGGGGTCACGGTATGCGACCCTTTGGCGGTTCACAACGCGGTGGAATGTTTTCGCGGATCCACCGCACGTCTTGCAATTATAACTACAACCCCTACAGGTGAATACGGCGGTAACGGGATAGGTGAACCAATTGCTGAAGGGCTCGTATCCCGTTGGATCACGATACCTCCAGACCTTTTGCATGATGTGGCGATAGTCGATGGTAATGTCGTCGAGGGCTTCTGGGACATACGTGATGGGATTGAAATGAATTTGGCCCCGTTCGTCCCTCCAGGTCAAGTTGGGAATATGGGATACAGTCCTCTTTTCCTTAAGACATCTGATGAGCTCGAGGAGCGGCGCCTCCGTTGAATCGCCCCTTATGATGAAATCGACCTGGGGATAATCCCTCAAGAGCTCCTCGTGGTAGTAGCTTGCGGAGAGCCCTCCGAGGATAACGGGGATGTGGGGATGAACCCCTTTTACCTCCTCCGCGATGGCGAGACATCCTTGAACATGGGCCATCCAGTGTAAGTCGAGGCCGAAGGCGGTAGGCCGTAACCGCTGAATCATTTTGGCCACGTCGAATCTCCGGCTTTTAAGCATCTTTAAGGCAACATTGATGATCCTGACGCGGAGGCCATTTCTCTCCAAGTATTCCGAGAGGCTGGCGAATCCAATGGGATACATCTCGAATATAGGCGTGGAGGGGACGACATCGCTGATGGGGCCGTACATGATGGGTTCCTTCCTGAAGTCGTACAGGCTAGGTGGGTGCAGGAGAATAAAGTCGGTTTTGTCCATGGAGAGACCTCCCCGATCCGCCGGAAAACATCTTAACTATATGAAATAATAACCCTATTGCCTGATGCCATCAAGGGGAAAGATAGTCAGAGGCCGGAGGTTTGAGGTTGGAGGCGGAAGGAGAAATGTCAAATGTCAAAGCTCAAATGCCAAAAGGGAAAATCCAAATGTCAAAGCTCAAATGCCAAATGGCTGATGAGTTATGACAAAAAAACACCAGCACGACCTCTGTTGGCCGTCTTCGGTCCTAATCATCACGGACACGAAGAACGGACACGAGCACGAAACACACAGACACGCTCCACGAACTCTGAGCGAAGGGACAAAAGAGGTACCCATCGATCAAGGCAAGGACTTCTGGATCGGAGCAAATCCCCTCATGGAGACGGATGAGGGGGTATCAGAAGATACCGAGGAAATCGAAGGATTCTCGCTTAAAGCCCTTATTGGACGCTAAAATGTCCAGGTGCAGTGTCGCTAAGTCCTCAACGGCAAGGAAGATTTCATCGGCGATCCGTCGGGTATCAACCGTCTTGATGTACCTCTTGCACTTATCGCAGACATCTATCCGATATGCCTTCTCCCTTTCCGTGTAGAAATACCGCAGTGTTTGATGCTCGGTGTTTTCGCAGAAGGGGCACATCAACCGTTTTCCCCGCCACTGGTTTCCGCAAAAGGAACACGTCCAGATCCGTTTTCCCTCCTCGCTCCTCAATTCCCCCATGAGGGGTTGGGAACCGCAGATGGGACAACATCCCTTATCCCACAAATCCGAATCCACTTTATCCCTCAGGTGCGAAGCCGTCGCTTCCACGAAGGGCTTGATAGTGGTGTGGAGCAGGAAATTCATTACAGCCAAATCAATCTCCTCCTCAGCGGCCAATCGGGAGAGATAATCGTGGTCGCCCTCAACTGCCTTGGCCAGGCATGTTTGAAGGTCGATCCCCTTCCGCCGCAATGACCTTTGGATTTTCCCCACCTCGACCTTCAGCTTTTCATTCTCCCTTTTCGCGATACGGCAAACTGAGTGAAAGAGGCGGGTTGCACTCTGGGGATCGATGAAAAAATCCCCCCGTGAGAGCATGGGAAACCCCTCCTTCGCCCTGATTCTTGCGCGGTCCTCGCTGATTTCAAAGGGACGAATGTCCACCTTGGCCTTTGTCTTCAACTGCTCAAGGAGGAGCTTTTCGAAGAATTCCAAAATCCCCCGGTAGTTGGGGTAGGCTTCTTTGAGAGTTGCAATCCTCCTTTGCATCCTTTCCGTATCGGGATTCATCTCGATTACCATCTCCTGGTTCTTTGTTCCTCGGCCCAAGCTATGATAAAAAAGGCCTGTTTCTTTTGAAACAAGCCTATCATACACTATAAGTGTGCGGAAGGCAAGGAATCACCTTGCCTTCCGCCATATGGTTTCTTCCCCGCTCACTCAGTCAAGGGTTCGGAACGTTCCCCCAACCAAGGCCCCAAAGGGTTTCATAAGGGCCCTTCGTGCAACCGTGATGGGTCTTGTCTTCTTCGCCCGGACGGTCATCTGGAATTCGGCCTCCGGTCGGTGAAGCAAGTAGATCCAACTCACCTCTTCCTCGTCACCCATCAGCTTGGCCTCTGGGAAATGCTTCTTCATTTCCGCGAGCCTCTTTTGCGCCATCTGCAGGATCTTATCCCGCGGCCCAAAGGCCAAAGTCCCCGTCGGACACGCCTTGATGCAAGCCGGGATCATGCCATGGGCGATTCTATCGGCACAGAAGGTGCACTTGGCCATCAGCTTGGTATTGGGGTCCTGACGAGGAATGTCATAGGGACATGCCTCCCGAATCTCCTTGCCATCAAGAAGCCTCGTCTTCTCGGTAAAGAGCACCGCACCGCTCGGCTCCTTAATGATCGCTCCCTTGGTCTTCATTTCAGCCGCCTCCCTACACGGCGGCTCCAGACAGTGGCGACACTGATCCTTGAAGAAGTTCCACCGCATCTCCCCATTCTCGGAGAGCTCCTTGAACCGAATAAGGGTGTATGTGGTCACGGAGAGATCCGGTGGGTTCTGATAGGTCCCCGTATTGACCGTCTTTTCCCCGGGGAGCTCGTTCCACTGCTTGCAGGCCACCTGACATGCCCTACAGGCCGTACACCTCGAAAGATCCACCAACGCAGCGTATGTTCCCATCAGATCACACCCCCTTTCTGACCACGTTGACCATGAAGGCCTTGGACTCAGGTATCATGGTGTTGGCGTCCCCAATGCTCGGCGTCAACAGATTGGCGCTATCCCCACCATCCGGGGGCGTTACCCAGC
>Ga0209636_10002921_pt1 | contig 17439 bp, 11 predicted proteins | sample DeeMarSWOR152_54_FD_187464 | JGI IMG/M metagenome (GOLD analysis project Ga0209636, IMG submission 187464) | Marine sediment microbial communities from White Oak River estuary, North Carolina - WOR-1-52-54 (SPAdes) (version 2) | ecosystem: Environmental > Aquatic > Marine > Intertidal zone >...
TGAGATACGGGATTCGCATTACGTGAGAGACTCGCCGAACAAACTAGAAAGAGTCCGTGAGAGGATCCTTCATGGATACGTGTGGTCAAAACAGGGGGTGTTATCTATCATATTGTAATTATTAATACTTCTTAAATGTTCATTTTTTCCTTGACAGGGGGAATATAGCATGTCCCTCTTCCCGTCCCAAATCGCAGATTTCCTTCGAATTTCTCCGATTTTCGCATGTTTTCAAAAATAATGTTACGGTAAAAGGGTGGGATTATTCGGCATGTGTGGCGCGAGGAACGAATTCTGGGAATGGGGAGGGATTCAGGGGATGAGGTATTTCAGGAAGAGCGTTGCAACCCCGAAATAGACGAGGATTCCCGTGATATCGTTGGCAGTAGTAACAAAGGGGCCCGATGCGATGGCCGGGTCAACCTTTATTTTCCTGAAGAAGGCCGGGACTAACGTCCCCATGGTTGAGGCGATGGTCATGGCGACGACCATTGCAACCCCTACTACCAACCCGATGGTTGAATTGCCGTGCCAGAGATAACCCACCAACCCAACGGCAACGCCACACGTCGTCCCCATGATGAGCCCCACGCGAACCTCTCGAAACACGAAGCGCTTCAGGCTGTGGAAGTCCACCATACCCGTTGCGAACCCCCGGACAATGATGGAGGAGGACTGGACCCCCACATTTCCCCCCATCGCCGTAATCACGGGGATAAAGGTGATCAGCGCCAAAACGTCCCGTATGGTTACCTTGAAAATCCAGAGCAGGTATCCGGTGATCAGCCCTCCCACCAGATTGGTCAGGATCCAGGGGAGCCTGAATCGGGAGACCTTGAACACGTTGTCCCGATACACGAACTCATCCTCGTGGGTTCCCGCCATCCGCATGATATCCTCCGTGGCTTCTTCCCGTATAACGTCGATGATATCGTCCACGGTAATGATTCCCACGAGTTTGTTCTCCTCGTCGACGACCGGAACGGCGAGGATGTTATACCTCTCGGCTACCCTGGCAACCTCCTCTTGATCCATATCGGTTCGTACGCTGATGACGTCGGTAACCATGATTTCCTTCAGGTTCTTGGTGGGGGGAACCGTGATGAGCTGTCGGAGGGAGATGACCCCAACGAGATGCCCCCGGTCATCCATCACGTAAACGTAGAAGACCATTTCCGCCTCTGATGCCTTCTGTATGGCCTCGATGGCCTCCTTTGCGGATGTCTCCTCCGGAAGGGCGAAGAAATCGGGCGTCATAATCCGGCCGGCGGTGTCCTCCTGATAGCGGAGGAGATCCTCGACCTGTTCGGACTGCTTCTTCGCCATCAGGCTTAGGATCTCCTCGGCCAACTCCTGGGGCAGTTCGCTGATGAAATAAGCCCTATCATCGGAGGACATTGACTGAAGGATCTCCGTGATGCGATGCGTATCCATTCCCTCCAACAACTGGGCGCTGCTGGCCTTATCGATTTCGCTCAGCACCTCTGCCGCCTTTTCCGAGTCGTCGATGAGATCGAAGATAGCCCTCTGTTCCCGTTCGTTGAAGTGTTCGAACAGGTGAGCGATATCGGCGGGATGAGTCTTTTGGATGATCCGTTTCAGGTTAGCCTTGGCTTGTCTTCGGATAAGCCTTCTGGTTGTTTCCAAGAGGAGCTGTAATTTCGGCCGAGCCATTTTCGCCTCAACGACCTACTGAGCCTATTCCCCGGGGGATCGGAGCACCTGCGTGTTCGGGGGGATGGTGAAGGTGAACAGGGAGTCCGGAAGGTTTTGGTCCACCTTGATCCCGGAGAAACGGATTCGATTTATATTGTCAAAAGCATCGTAGATATCGGTCTGGACGATGAGGTATCGTTTCGGGTCAACTCGCAAGACGAGCCTCTGCAAGTCGGCCTGGGATTGAATGGGAGCCAGTTCCAGAAGATACCAACGGTCCTCCCTCTGGCTCTGGCCCTTGGGGCTGAGGATCTGGAAGTCTCGCCTGAGGTCACCCTCCCCGGAGAGAAAGGCAATTGAAAGCTTTGCTCGCATTGCCTTGGAAATTTTCCCCACGATCACCTGGTTGTCATCGGGCTGATAGTGCCAGATCGTGGACCCATCGCTCACTATTTCTTGGCGAACGGGCTTGTCATACTCCCATCGCATCATACCCGATTTCTTGAAGTAAACCCTCCCCTCGGCCTTCTTCACCTGGTTGAGGGATCTATTGACATACTCCTGCGCAAATCTGGCTTGAATATCCGTGATCCCATCGTAATTCCCCTGAACCTTCGTGATCAATTCGTCGACGGAAAGGCCATAACACTGCACCGCGAAGCCGAACAGGGTCATGAGAATAACCACGCTAACGCTCTTTCCTGGCCTTGCCATCTCCCTCTATCTCCTGTGAATTAAAACCTCCCTCGGTTTTACCCCGTCAGATGGCCCAACGATGCCCTGTTCTTCCATCTTCTCGACAATCCTGGCGGCGCGATTATAACCGATGCGGAACCTTCTCTGGATGAGGGAGATCGATGCCTGCCCCGTTTCCGCGACGAAGGCGACGGCTTCGTCATATTTTTCGTCGAAGTCCTCCTCATACCCCTCGGCCTCCTTGGCCTTCTTCTCCTCCAGGATTGATTCATCGTAGAGGGGTTTACCCTGATCTCTCAAGAAGTCCACGATCCTCTTAATCTCGCCGGGGGAGACCAGGGCGCCGTGGATTCTCTTCAGCTTCGAACTGCCAGGGGGCAGGAAGAGCATATCCCCCATCCCCAGGAGGTGTTCGGCACCAATGGTATCCAGGATGGTGCGGGAATCAACCTTGGACGAGACCTGGAAGGATATCCGGGCGGGGAAGTTGGCCTTGATGATCCCCGTCAAGACATCGACCGAGGGGCGCTGGGTGGCCAGGATGAGATGGATTCCCACTGCCCGGGCCATCTGGGCTAATCGCGTAATGGATTCCTCCACATCCCTCGAGGAGATGATCATCAAATCCGCCAGTTCATCGATGACCACAATGATATACGGGAGCTTTTCCTCCGGGCTTGCCTCCTCTTTCTCCTCCTCTGCACCAGGGCCAGGGGTTCCCTCCCCCATCTCCTCGTCCATCCTTCGATTGTACTGCTCGATATTCCTCGTGCCCCTGTATGCCAGCAGCGAATATCTCCGTTCCATCTCCTCAACGAGCCACGTCAGCGCCACTGCCGCTTTCTTGGGGTTCGTTACCACGGGGAGCAGGAGGTGGGGGATGTCTTCGTAGGCGGACAGCTCGAGCATCTTCGGGTCGATCATCAGGAACCTTACCTCTTCGGGGGTGGCCCTGAGGAGGATGCTACAAACCATGGCATTGATGGATACGCTCTTGCCCGAGCCCGTTGATCCGGCCACCAGCAGGTGAGGCATCTTGGCCAAGTCGATGACGAAGGGGTCTCCCGAAATATCGTTTCCCACTGCCAACGTGAGCGTGGACTCGGATTTTCGAACGGCCTCCGAATCGACGATCTCCCTGAGGTAGACCGTTTCCCTGTGAGCGTTGGGAATTTCGATCCCCACCACTGACTTCCCGGGTATGGGGGCCACGATGCGAATGCTGATCGCGCTCAGGGCGAGGGCCAGATCATCCGCAAGGTTGACGATTTTGCTCACCTTCACGCCTGGAGCTGGTTCGAACTCATAAACGGTTATGACGGGTCCCGGCCTTACTTGGACCACCCGCCCTTCAACGCCGTAGTCCATCAACTTCTTCTCGAGGATTCGGGAGTTCATCAACAGGCTTTGCTTATCGATGGGAATCCTCTTTTCTCCCCCCGAATCCAACAGCGAGATGGGCGGGAGGTGAAACCTTTCCCTGGGCTTCGGGAAGGCAAACTCCTCCTGTTTAAAGCTCGGCTTCCTCTCGACGCTTGCGGTTGGCTCCACTACAACAGGCTCTGAGAGCTTCGTGTTCCCCTTCCGCTGCCTCCGCTCCGTGATCCTTCGAACCCGTTCCCTCCGGATTGTCATGAGGAGGTTCCATCTTCGCACCCCCGCTTTGAAGAGCCCGATCAGCCCGTCTATCAAGGCGACAAAGGACAGCCCCGTGCTGAGGGAGACAGCGAGGATGAAGACCACGAACACGATCATATACGCACCGGGGAGATTGAAATACCTCGCCAGGGGCCGAGAGGCAATCTCTCCTATAACACCCCCTGCAAGGAGCTCGTGCCCAAAAATCCGGATCTTATCGAACTTCAAGCCCAGGCCCGTGGAACATGAGAGGACGATGAGCAGAAACCCCGCTCCCCGTGCGTAGCTCATTCCCTCCAGCATGGGCAAAAAGAGGAACCAGGCCAATATCCCTATGGCAAGGGGGATCAAATATGAGGCCAAGCCGAGGCCTTGAAGCAGCAGATCGCTCAGGAAGGATCCCACGATGCCGCCGAGATTATGAATGTCCTTAACCCGTCCTGGGGAGGCGACGTTCAAGGACGGGTCGGATGGATGATAGGATACGAGGCTCAGCACCGCAAAGATTGCGATTGCTAACAGAATAATCCCCGCAATCTCCCTTCTCAGGTTTTTCCTAGAGCTGGCAACAGGCTTTCCCATGCTATCATCCGTCCGCCGATAGATTCCTCTCGAGGTTCCCTCTCACCCTTTCCATGAGGACATCCCTCTCCCTCAACGAATAGGGTGCGGTATCGATAGCCCTATTAATGGTAATGTGAATCTCCCCGGGCCGAACCCTCAAGGAACCCCTCGGCATAACATCGGAGCTCCCCTTGATGGCTATTGGGATGATGGGGACCCCGGATTTAAGCGCCAAGGTAAATCCGCCCCGTTTAAAGGGCTGGATCGATCCGTCACGGCTTCGAGTTCCCTCCGGGAAGATGACCACGGAGACCCCCCCCTTGATTTTGTTCGCGGCCCTCTCTATGCTTTCCAGGGCCTTTCTTCTTCCGGATCGATCGATGCTGATATAGTTGGCCGCCCGCATTGCCCAGCCTAGGACAGGGATTGCAAAGAGCTCCTTCTTCGCAATCCAGCGAAACTGGACGGGCAAACAGCTGAGCAGCGCGAAAATATCATAGCTGCTCTGATGGTTAGCCATGTAGATGAATGGGGCTTTCTTGCCAAGATATTCCAATCCCTTCACCTTCACCTTCACCCCACTAACCAACAGCTGAATCTTTGCCCACCACCTGGCGTAGTGGTGGACGATGTTTCCGGTGCGACTAAAGGGAAAGGTGACGAAAGCCAGTGTGCTCAGGCCTATCGTGCTCACGACGATGCTGATCCAGAGCAAAACCGACCGGGTCACTGAACCTCCATCCTTTCGATGATTTTCGAGACCTCTTCCTTGACGCGGTCATCGATATCGTACGGGGAAACCCCATCCCTGTCCGCCTGAAGGATCTTGGGGTTAAAGCTGAGGTGGCCGAGGATTTCGAAATCGGGGAGATGTTCCTCGATAATCTTGCGGTCCTCCTCCGTCGTGATTTTGTTTCCCACGATCAGCACCCGCTTAACCCCCAGGTCAGCGGCCAATTTCCTGATCTGTTTTGTGGTGCCGATGGAGCGAAGCCCCGGCTCCACCACCACAATGAGGGCGTCCACGAACTCGGTACTTCCCCTGCCGAGGTGCTCCAGCCCCGCCTCCATATCAACGATGACGACCTCGTCCCTGCCGACAAAGAGGTGTCGCATGAGGCCCTTCAAGAGCACATTCTCGGGGCAGAAGCACCCTCCGCCCCCCTGGGAGATAGATCCCAAGATGAGCAGTTTAATCCCCCGGTGGGATACGCCGAGCTGATCCGGAAGATCGTCCACCTTGGGATTGAGTTTGAACATGGCCCCATAGGTCCCCTTCTTCGCCCCGGTCCTCTCCTCAACCAGAGGGGTCATGGCGACCAGCGGCGTCACCTCTTCCACCATCTCCTTCGGAAACCCGAGGGCAGAGGCCAAATTCGCATCCGGGTCGGCGTCGATGGCCAGGACCTTTTTCCCCCTGTCGGCCAAGATACGGGCCATCACTCCGGCCAGGGTTGTTTTTCCCACGCCTCCCTTTCCCGAAATAGCAACTTTCATGGAGGAATCTCCTTCACAGACGCACCGCCCGTTGTGGAAACTGATAGATATTGTACCCTGCGGGCCCTTTTTGTCAATGAGGATGCCCTCTGAAATGGCAGAACAGGGGGCGGAGGGGGTGATGGGAAGAGGGATGGCCGTGGGAAATCTCCGTGACCATCGGAAGGGAAAGGCTTTTCCCCTGGATCGGAGCTAACCATTAAGGCGAAGGAGGAGATTCGCCTTGGTTTCGCTGATAGATGATCCTCAAGCCCTCAAGGGTGAGAAACTCATCAACCTCTTCGATGAGCCTCGATTCCGGGGCGATCAATTCGGCAAGGCCGCCCGTTGCGATTACCTTCGGGTCCGTCCTCGTTTCCCTTTTCATTCGGCTGACAATCCCGTCAACCAATGCCACATACCCGTAGATGATGCCGGCCTGTATGCTATTGACCGTGTTCTTCCCGATGATGTTTTTTGGTTTCGTCAACTCGACCCTGGGCAGCTTCGACGCCCGTTGAAAAAGGGCCTCTGTGGAGATCAAGATCCCGGGGGAGATTACACCGCCCATGTACTCCCCCTTTGGGGAGATATAGTCGAACGTAGTTGCCGTGCCGAAGTCCACGACGATCAAACTCCTTCGATGTTTTGCATAGGCAGCAACGGCATTGACGATTCGATCGGCTCCGACCTCAACGGGATTATCATAGTGGATGGGCATCCCCGTCCTGATTCCAGGGCTCACCACCAGGGGCTTGATGTCGAAATACTTCGTTGCCATCCCCTCGAGCATATTGAGTATGGGGGGAACAACACAGGAGATAACGATTCCCAGGATATCCTCCAGCGCAATATGACCGAACATGAAGAGGTCCTTTACGAGAATTCCGTATTCGTCAATCGTCCTTCCCTTCTCCGTGCCAATCCGCCAGTCTGCCACCAACTTATCATTTTCGAATACCCCTAACACCGTGTGGGTATTGCCCACATCGATCGCGAATAGCATTGGAAGCTCTCCTTTCGATCTCAGCTTTAGCTATCCATCATGGTAGTTTTCGCACGTGGGATACATCACCCGCGATTACGCTCCTTTCGGATCCATCTGAAGCTACAAGGATGAGCGATCCGTGGGAATCGATTCCCTTGACCCTTCCACGAATCACCGCATTAAAGGATTTTACCTCAACGGTCGTTCCCACCATCTGGGAGAACTCCTCCCATTCGCGGAGAATCCGCTCCTTTTCACCGGCCAAAAAGGCCCGGTATTCCCCCTCGACCTCTTTCAGGAGTGCGTGGAGGAGCTCGACCCGCGAGATCTCATGTCCCAGTTCCTCCCTCAAGGAGGTGGCAGTCGGTCTCATTTCCTCGGGGATCGTTCCCGACCTCATATTGACGTTGATCCCGATTCCCAGAATAACGAAATCCACCTGGTCCGCCCTGGCGTTCATCTCGTTCAGTAACCCGGCGACCTTCTTACCGTTCATGAGGAGATCATTGGGCCATTTTATCCGAGGCTGAATCCCGGAGATTCGTTTGACGGCCTTTACGGCGGCCACTGCCGCCATGAGGGTGAGGAGGGGAGCATTCCTGGCCTCGATGGGCGGCCTCAGGATCACGGAAACGTAGAGGTTAGCCCCCGGGGGGGAGAGCCACGGCCGACCCAGCCTGCCCTTTCCCCTCAGCTGACAGTCCGCAACGACGACCTCTCCTTCCTCACCTCCCTCTCGGGCTCTGCGGTATGCCTCCGAATTGGTGGAATCCAATTGGTCAAACACGTGGATCTTCTTGCCGATGGTCCGAGTTTCCCCATAGGCCTTGATGGCCTCCGGGGAAAAAGCGCTTGTCGAGTCCATTTCTGACTTCTTACGAGTTCATCAAGCTTGTGAGGCGGCGTCATAGTGGGAGAACTGCATGGAAAAGGTACCGCGTCCCTGGCTCAGGGATCTCAGATCAGTGGAGTAGCCGAACATCTCCTTCAGCGGGGCCAGGGCCGCGATCACAACGATTTTTCCCTTGGGCGTAATCGATTCAACCTCGCCCTTGCGTGCCTTCAGGTCTCCTATCACTTCCCCCATGAACTCCTCCGGAACGATCACACTGAGCTCCATCTTGGGTTCCAAGAGGGTCGGCTGTGCCTCCTTCAGCCCCTCTCGGAAGGCATTGGATGCGGCTATCCTGAGGGCCATCAGTGAGGGGTTTTGGTCGTCGAAGGAGGCCTTTACGAAGACCGTCTTAATGTCGGTAACGGGATATCCCATGATCAGGCCCGCCGTCGAGGCATCCCTGACCCCCTCTTCCATGGCGGAGAGTCCCTCCGGGGATACAACTCCATCGGGGATCTCGGACTGGAACTTCAGGCCATCGCCGCGATGGTTGGGGATCAGCTTGATCATTACCTCGGCAACGTGGCGGGTATCTTCGACCACCTTGTCGAAGCGACCCGAGGCCTCCACGGCCCTGCCGATGGTCTCACGGTAAACCACCTGGGGGCGTCCGACATGGACTCCAAGGTTATATTCGTTGAGGAGCCGTTGAACCAGGACCTCCAGGTGGAGTTCTCCCATCCCGGAGATGATGGTTTGCCCGGTATCCTCATCGACTTTCACCAGAAAGGTGGGATCTTCCTCGCTGAGCTTCTCCAGGGAGAAGGCCAGCTTCTCCTGGTCTCGATTGGTTTTGGGCTCCACGGCCACTGACATCACGGGCTTGTAGGAGCCTATGGGTTCCAGGACGATGGGATGGTCTTGCACGCAGAGGGTGTCGCCCGTGGTGGTTTGCTTCAACCCCATGAGGGCGACAATATCCCCCGCCCTGGCCTCTTCCAACCTCTCCCTGTGGTTTGCGTGCATGAGGAAGATTCGCGCCACCCGCTCCGTTGACCCCAAACGGGGATTATACGCCTCTGCACCGGTCCTGAGGACGCCGGAATAGATCCGGGTGTATGTCAGCTTCCTCCCTTGGTCCATCATGATCTTGAAGGCGAGCCCGCAAAAGGGTTCATCATCGTTCGAGGCCCTCTCCTCAACGTTATCCGTGCGCGGATTGACGCCCTTGACAGGGGGAATATCGACGGGGGAGGGGAGGTAATCGACGATGGCATCCAGGAGCGGCTGGATTCCCTTGTTTTTCAAGGCGGCCCCGCACAAAACCGGAACCAGGCGGAGGGAGATGGTTCCCCTCCTGATGGCTTCCTCGATCACTTCCTCGGAGAATTCCTCTCCCTCGAGGTACCTTTCGGTGAGGGCATCGTCCGATTCGGCAACCGTCTCCAGGAGTTTCTTTCTATACTCTATGGCTTGAGGGAGGATTTCCCGGGGGATTTCCACCTCGCTGAAGGAAGCCCCGAAGGCCTCTTCATGCCAGACAATTCCCGTGAAACGCACCAAATCCACCACGCCCCGAAATTGATCCTCGGATCCCAGGGGCAGCTGGACGAGCAGCGGCTTTGCCCCCAACCGATCGACCATCATCTCGACGGCCCCGAAGAAATCGGCACCAATGCGATCCATTTTATTGACGAAGGCCAATTTGGGGACCCTGTATTTATCGGCCTGATGCCAAACCGTCTCCGATTGTGGTTCCACGCCTCCAACGCCACAGAAAACGGCTATGGCCCCGTCCAGCACCCGTAAGGACCGCTCCACCTCGATGGTGAAATCAACGTGGCCCGGTGTGTCGATAATATGGATGTAGTTATCCCTCCATGGACACGTCGTTACCGCTGAAGTAATGGTAATGCCCCTCTGCTGCTCCTGGAGCATCCAATCCATCACCGTGTTTCCATCGTGGACTTCCCCCATGCGGTGAGTCCGTCCAGTGTAGTAGAGGATCCTTTCGGTGACGGTGGTCTTACCCGCATCGATATGGGCCATGAATCCGATATTCCGCGTCCTCGATAACCGTTTCTGGCTCGCTTTTCCCTTTATCCGTGGTTCCGCCATGGCTTTCCCTGAATCCTCGGAAGCTCATAATTCCATACTTGCGCAATATTAAAGGGTTTTTGAGAAAAAGTCAAGGTGAGGCCGGGCTCAAAATCCGCCCCCTAAATTTCGAGCAGCCAGAAATAAAAGTAGAAATCGAATTTATCACATCACGTGCGAGCCTGTGCTCCAGTTTTGATGATTTGCGTCAGAGTCAGTTATGGGTCGAGGATCGCCGAACTGCTATGTTTCAGTTAGCAAAGGACGCACACCCCGGTGCGTTGTGCGTTATACGCGGAAGAAACTGCCTTTCACGCTGCATAGGGGCCGAGTGGAGCCTGACTATTGGAATATTAGCTCATCCGAAACCCCGAGATTGGCCGGGCAGTTTCTTAGAAGAAACATGGATTTTGAGGTGGGCTTAATCCTGATTGCGGGTACAACCTTCACTTAATCCCCTTCCGATCCGGATAATCCCCTTCCCGGATTAAACAATTTTGGAATAGTCAGAAAATAAGAGATATTCTAAGGAGATCTAAGAGTGTCAAAACATTCAGTCCACCGGCGACCAGGGGAAGATCCCGAAATCGGTCACAAAGAGATATTGGTTCTTCATTTCGGGCGTGCCCTCTGGGTTACGATAAACAGCCATGTGATACTTGAGGCCTCGGAAAATGTATTTCCACTGGTCGCAGAGCATATCGCCCTCGATCCAGCTCTTGCCGCTGGCGCTAGACCCGGCCCCCTCTATGCTAAAAGGCCAGTCACCCTGATATGTAATTTCCCCATCCTTTGTGCGATGGATCCGCCATGCGGGTGAAGATGCATGTTTCAATGGGGAGAATCCGGTGATTGTCCGACCAAAGACCAGGGGCCTAATCTCCTCTCCGGTCAACTTGTCCTCTTGGGAGACTTTACAATATCCGGAGGGTTGTCCAGGTAGCCCTGCCTTAAGGAGGCCGTCAGCAAGACGATCGGCAACTTCCAGGTCCCTGAAGGGGAAAAATTGCATTACCCGCAGAAGGTTGGGCGATTGCCCCCACCACGACCACTCATTCGTGTAATTGATAAGCGCAAGCCGGGCTTCCTCGTCGCGGCCGAGGTGCGCGTAGGCGGCCGCGAGAGGTGCTGAAAGCCCACGCAGCTCCGGATTATGCGTGAGGGCCCTTTCAAACATGTTCACAGCTTCTTCCAGTTGCGCCATGGCAAAGTGGGCCAGCCCGAGAAGAAATAAGTTAGGGGCTGCGTAATGGGGATCAAGCCGCATTGCAGTTTTGGCAAATCCAACGGCCTCCTCCGGGCTGCCTGCATAGATCAAAACCCAAGCCATGATCCAGTGGGCTCTGTGGTCGTTGGGGTCGAGGCCGATGGCCCTTTTTGCTTCGGCAATAGCCTCTTCGTACTGACGCCTATAAAGATTCATCGCAGAAGCGACCTGGTGAGCAAGGGACGTCGGGTTATTCATGGCCGTTTGCAAGCATTGGCGCGCCAACACGCGACCCTCGGACCATTGAACACCGAGGCCAAAATGCCATCGATACCCGAGTTCTGAACCTCTCCAATAAGTCTGTGCCAGTGCGGCATGAGCCTGCCCATAATTGGGATCCAACTCGATGGCCTTCTCGAAATAGGATAATGCCTTGGAGAAATCGTTGGGCGTAAACCGGCGATAATGCTCCCAGCCTTTTAATAACGTATCGTAGGCTACGGTATTTTCGGTCTCCTTCCGGACAACATATTGTTGCTCACCCGGTGTCAATTTCACCGCCAGGGCTGTGACGATCTTCTGGGTGATTTTGTCCTGCAGGTCAAACACGTCGACCATTTTGCCGTCATAGCGTCCCGCCCAGAGGTGTCCGCCCGTTGTGGCGTCGATGAGCTGCGTGTTGATTCGCACACGGTCATCGGCCCTACGAACGCTGCCCTCAAGCACATATCGTACACCGAGTTCCTCCGCAACTTGCCGGATCTTCACAGGCTTCCCTTTGTACGTAAATGTCGAGTTGCGGGCGATGACGAAGAGGCCGGAGATTTTGGAGAGATCGGTGATAAGGTCCTCGGTTATCCCATCGCTAAAATATTCCTGATCAGGGTCTCCACTCATGTTGACAAATGGCAGCACGGCAATGGAGGGCTTATCTGGTAGCGGAAACGCCATCTTCTCCACAGAGGCAACCTCCGCCGGGGGCGTGCCTTTACGTTGATAGAAATCCCAGATCATTACGGCCCCAGCTCCAACAAGGGCCGCCACAACTATGGCCACCCAGTGCCACTGTATGAGGCCAACCCTCTTCTGTCCCTTTACCCTGAGGGCTACGGCCCCGGGCTCCATCCGTGCTCGGTAGACCCGCACCGGCTCTGCAATGTTCTTGACGGCGTGCTCTCCCAAATACTCATACCCCAAAGCTAATTTGTTCTTAATCTGATCATAGGCGCTTCCGGAGATGCAGATGCCTCCTGCCTCGGCCAAACCCTCTATGCGAGCCGCCACATTTACCCCATCCCCGTAGATCCGTTCCCCCTCCACAATCACATCCCCGAGGTTGATGCCGATCCGAAACTCCATCCTGCGGTTCTCAATCAACTCGGCGTTCCGAGCTTTAAGTTCTCTCTGAATGTCCACCGCACACTGGACCGCATCCACAACACTCGAAAACTCAGCCAGCAGATTGTCTCCCGGAGAGTCCACTACCCGACCCCGGTGCCGCTGGGTCAGGTTTGCCATCGCTTCCCGATATGAGGTCAATCTACGCACCGTAGACTCCTCATCCTCGCCCATTAAGCGGCTGTAGCCTTCGACATCAGCACTGACAATTGCCGCGAGCTTGCGCTTAAAGCCCTCCGTAGCCATAGATTCACCCTCTCAGACCTGGAACCCGAAAGGGACCACAACACAAAGGAGTTGAAGCTATGTTGTAGTCAAGTCTCGTGCTACCCACTGTGTATCACACACGGGATGGGTTGACAAGGCGATGATCGAAAATGGGTCTTCCCGGCGTAACTTTTCTCCCGAGGCGCCCCGTTTATTTCAAGATGATATCGATCATCGAGGGGCGAGCTAAAATTATCGATTTGCGATTGAAACATGGTATGCATCGAGACTCGGCGGATTTGCCTACTTCAGTTAGCATCCGTCGTACTCCGTTAAGCGGAGCACGTTATATCAGGAAGAATCTTCTGATGTAGATTCTTAGGAGAAATCACAACTTCGGCAATCCTATCAATCAGTTAGCCACCCACCTTCTATGCCTCGTCCAAGCAGAAGGCTTTGGAGTTTTTTGAGACATTCAAGAAGAAGTGGGAAAAGCAGATCCCCTCGGCTTTCAAGACCTTGGAGACCTCCCTGGAATCTTGTTTGACCTTCTTCTCATTTCCCCAGCAGGAGTGGATCTCTCTTCGAACGACCAATATCATTGAAAGGCTCAATAAGGAATTTAAGCGAAGGACCAAGCCTATGGAGATTGTTGCCGGTGAGAACGCATGCTATAGGCTTTTGGCCTTCATCTCTCTAAAAGCAGAGTTACACTGGAGAACAAATCCGGTCGGAAAGGTGAATGCCAATCTACCCTTCTTCAAGGAAATCGCTCAAAAAGAATTTACACAAAAAACTTGACAGTACCGAAAAAGGTAACCCACATATGAGTTACCTTTAACAGCCAACTCATTTTTTGATAAGAACTTCAAGCCCATCGGCGCATGCTCGACTCACATCATAGTCAGCCTTTTCCTGCCCGGGCATTTTATCCCAGCCCCCCTTTTCAATGAATTTATATCTCTCCCAGGAACTTAATTTCTCGAATTCTTTGAGATTCTCTTCATGGTTCGGGTCCTTCATAAATTGGGCGACACAGATCGCTGCCTGACTCGCCAAGACCGCTTCTTCGCTCATCCTTTTGGTCGTGCCGGCGGTTTTCCAACCCCCCCACGCAAAACCGATGATCATTGCGAGGATTGCCCCAACAATAAGACCCCAAACTCCATACTTAATTTTCCCTGCAGTTTCTGGTTTCATTGGTAATACCCCCCTTAATGATAGGAACTCGCTTTTGGCGAAGCATAGCACTACGAGATTTGGATGTCAATCAAAACCCGTTACAAGTTAGGACAAGGAATAGGCATAGTACCGCCTAGCGAGAATTGAAGGAATGAGGAGACTTGGATACCGAGAGGTAAGGCTTTTGTTGGATGAGTGGCTGGAATGTCCAAGGACTAAGTGAGCCGTTGGTAATTGCCTGAGTCAATCCATGGGGTTATAGAATTTAAGGCAAATATTATGGCCAATAGGTTAATAAAAAAAGGCTCTACTAACTATTGTGGTTTCCTCCTTTAAAGGATTCTTTTTTGTCCTATGGGGCTTCAGTTGGAAACGTTAGTCGATGGATTTCAAGATGAAGTAGATACCCCGCCTTAACCGGCTATTCTATCGATTTGCGTTAGAATTCTTGACAAAATCCGAAATGAGTGAATCCCCCTATTTCAGTTAGTTATCGCTCACCTCCCAAGTGCGAGTTAGGTTTCTGCCGCCGCTTATCAAGCCCCTTTTTCGCTCAAGACATCGGTTTCTCTTTCAATTGCCAATCGAGCTAGTGGCTTCCTTAAACGTGAGGCCTTCTATCTGCCTCGAATGAACTTCTATTCGTGCTGGCTTCTTTTCGGCCTCATAGAATGAATCTTTACCTCCTTTTTTCCGACCAAAAAGACCCCGCCTACGAACTCATACCGTCAGACCTTCGGGAATTGTGAGAAAATAAAAGAAATTCGTAGATAATATAAGATTTGGTGAGAATTTTAGTTTTTTATATCCCACAGCATTTCAACGTTACCTAAGTTTCCGATTATATTGGTGAAAAAGATGGCAAAATCCACAGAGGAACATAACTTGCTAAGAATCGGTCAGAACAGGGTTTGACTTGCTACAGACATTTTGCTAAATTCAACAAGTCGAATAAAAATGATAAAATCAACAAAACCAACAAAATGAGGTGATGGTTTAAAGATTTTGAATGGGGTCAGAAGGGGGGTGATGAATATTTAGGTCTAAATTATAACTAATCACCAAAGAGAACACCTGTGGCTTTTAGAATTCAGCTTTTAGAATTTATTTTATTGTGGCCCCAATTTCCTACAGGATAAATGGAGCAAACTTGAATCCACACTTTCCCGTTGGGGCCTCACTGACTGATCAGGGGGGAGGAGGAGAATATGAAAGAAGATGAAAAGCTTTTACAGAGTAAAAGTGATGGGGTTAGCCGCAGAGATTTTCTCAAGGCTGGCCTTGCCGGCGTCGCTGCCGCGGGAATGGCCGGACTTCCGGTTGAGGCGTTGGCCCAGAAACCAAAGAATATTGCTCCTCTTGATCTGAAACCAGAGAAGGAAGCCGTCCTTAAGGTTCTCCGATGGGTACAGTTTGTCGAGGGGGACAAAATATTCTGGGACAAGAACACTAAGAAGTGGGAGGAGCTCACCGGCTGCAAGGTTCTTACTGAGTATATCTCCTGGGAGGACGTCCGTCCAAAAGCGGCCATGACGGCAGCGATAGGAGCAGGTCATGATATTATCGTCGGATGGCACGATGACCCCCATCTCTATCCCAACGTGTTGCTCGATGTAACCGATCTGGCCAATTATCTCGGTGAGAAATACGGTGGGTGGGAGCCTGTCTGTGAGATGTACGGGGTCCACCAAAAGACCAAACGCTGGATTTGCCTGCCTTTGGGCGCAGTAACAATGTGCATGAATTACAGGCTAAGCTGGATGAAAGAAGTCGGGTTCGACGAATTCCCGGATAAGATCCCGGATTTCCTTAAGCTCTGTAAAAAGCTGAAAGCGAAAGGCCACCCCACAGGCTTTTCCGTGGGACATGCCGTGGGCGATGGGAACAGCAATTGGCACTGGTGGCTGTGGGCCTTCGGGGGAAAAGTGATAGAGAAGGACGGCGTGACCCTTTGCCTCAACAGGCAGGAGACCTGGGATGCCCTGGAAGTGAGCAAGGAGTTTTACGAAACCATGACTCCCGGTGTGGCCAGCTGGCTCGACCCCCACAATAACAAAGCATTCTTAGCCGGGCAGGTCTCCGTTACCGGCAACGGGATAAGCATCTACTACGTGGCTAAAGAGAAGTTTCCGGAGGTCGCTGCAGACATGGGACACGCTAAGATGCCAATCGGGCCCGTGGGGAGATCTACAGAGCTTCACAACCATAACGAGGCCTTCATTTTCCGGCACTGCAAGTACCCCCAGGCTGCGAAGCACTACCTCATCCATATGTTTGAGAAACCTCAGTATGGGCAATGGATTGAAGGCATGAAGGCGCTGGTGGCCCCCAGTCTGAAGTATTACAAGGAATTGCCCGTCTGGACAGTTGACCCAATGCACACTCCGTACCGGGATACCCTGTCGCGAGCGCTGTGGAATGGCTATGCGGGCCCGGAGGGGCCAGCCGCAGCAGCAACTCTCGGTGACTACGTGGTGGTGGACATGTTCAGTGACGTGCTGATACGCGGAAAATCTCCCAAGGCTGCTGCCGCTGCAGCCCAAGATCGAGCGGCCAGATACTATAAGCGTCGGTACTAGGGTTGCGGCTGAAGGGACAACTAGAATTAGTTAAGCCGAAAAACGCCGGAAACCGGGAAAAGCCACCTTTCACAATGTGTCGGGATGAGGTAAGTCTAATAGAATATAGGAAACCAGGGGTTTAGTAAATAGGAGAATAAGGTTATCCCTTAACGGCAGGGTCATTTCTGACCCTGCCGTTTCTGTTGATTTCAAGATGAACTCGAAACCGTGCCCCTCTGTCCAAATCCATCGATTAGCGGTAGAAACATGCACCAGATCCGGACTGACGGAAAATCCATAGAAGTATTCATTCCCCATGGGTTCAATACGACCACCGACAACAGGCGGTCTCATGGAACGACTCTCTCATCCGTTACCTTATTAGATACCATCTGGTTCTGCTTTATCCTAGAGAATACGTCAGAATTATTTGACAAGAGTTATATGCTTTGATAAAGTGAAGAGAAATTCGACAGAGCCAGACCACTCGTGAGGGTGGGGACCGGAAGCCACGGTCTTTGAATCTCATCGGGTATTCCCAAGTGGCTGCTACGGGATTTGGCAAGGGTCAAAAGCGGATTGGTAGAACCGCAGTAGTCAAAAAGTCCTAGAAATCTGTGGGGTTTAAAGATAGCCGGGTTCCTGAACCGAATGGGTTACCCGGCTTTTTCATTAGGGGAGCCCTTAAATTCACGGCCTTTTAGGGACCAACGGCCCAAGGATGACGCGTACACTGCCGGGAAACCCGAGGCACAGGTGGATCTCGTTCGAGGTTTTCCCCGGAAAGCCATATTCACGAGCGCTTAAGTACGGAAAAGAGGGGGTGGAGAAATGGCAGAGGCAAAAAATGGTGATGCCGTCAAGGTTCACTACACCGGCAAATTGGAGGACGGGACGGTTTTCGATTCCTCGGAGAGCCGCGAGCCCTTGGAGT
>Ga0209636_10002925_pt1 | contig 17432 bp, 8 predicted proteins | sample DeeMarSWOR152_54_FD_187464 | JGI IMG/M metagenome (GOLD analysis project Ga0209636, IMG submission 187464) | Marine sediment microbial communities from White Oak River estuary, North Carolina - WOR-1-52-54 (SPAdes) (version 2) | ecosystem: Environmental > Aquatic > Marine > Intertidal zone >...
TATGCCATTGGTGCTTCCCAGGGATACATCTACAAAAGAGCGGAATATCCCTTAGCCATCGCTCGTCTGAAGAAAGCCATAACCCAGATGCGGGATTGTGGCTTTCTGGGCAGGAACATCCAAAACTCTGGCTTTGATTTCGACATCACCATAAAGGAAGGGGCGGGAGCTTTTGTCTGCGGTGAGGAGACCGCACTTATTGCCTCCATCGAGGGTAAAAGGGGCATGCCTAAGTCCCGACCTCCATTTCCCGCAGTGGCTGGTCTTTTTGGCAGGCCCACCATAATCAACAACGTGGAAACCCTGGGAACTCTCCCCAACATTTTGAGGAATGGGGCTTCCTGGTACAGACAGTATGGCACCCAAGGAAACCACGGAACTAAAACATTTTCTCTGGTCGGAAAGGTGCGTCGCTCCGGGCTTATCGAGGTGCCCTTGGGAATGACGCTCAGGCAGATCATCTTTGATATAGGTGGTGGCTCCAGCAAACCATTTAAGGCGGTCCAAACGGGCGGACCCTCCGGAGGATGCCTCTCTGAGGAGTTCTTGGATACACCGGTAGATTATGAGTCCCTGGACGCGGCTGGATCGATAATGGGATCAGGTGGTCTGATCGTGATGGATGAGGATACCTGCGTGGTGGACGTAGCCCACTATTTTTTGGATTTTACCCAGAAGGAATCCTGTGGCAAATGTTCTCCCTGTCGTGTGGGAACCAGGCATATGGTGGAGATTCTTGAAAGGATCATAAAGGGAGATGGACAAGCAGAAGATCTGTCCAAACTTCAGACTTTAGGCGAAACGGTCAAAAGGGGCTCGCTCTGTGGTTTGGGACAGACTGCTCCCAATCCGGTTTTGACTACGCTACGCTACTTCCGACCGGAATATCTAATGCATGTGACGGAGAAACACTGTCCGGCGGCAGTCTGCAGGGAGCTGATCGAGTACCGGGTAATCCCTGAAAAATGTACCGGATGTCAGCGTTGCGTCAGTGTGTGCCCCACCGGTGCCATTACCGGCCCCAGAGCAGAACCACACAACCTTGATCCGTCCAAATGTATAAAGTGCAGAGCCTGTTATGAGATCTGTCGTTTCGATGCCATAGCCGGTGATGCTATCATCATCAGATCCAAGCGGAGAACCTCTGATGAGCAAACAGAATAAAAGAGTAACTATAAATATAGATAACCAAGTGCTCGAAGTGGAGAGGGGTCTAACCATCCTTCAAGCGGCAGAACAGAATAACATTTACATTCCCACATTGTGTGCTCACAAGGATTTGACTCCGTTTGGAGGATGTCGCATGTGCATAGTGGAGGTGGAGGGGATGCGCGGCTTCCCCACAGCCTGCACCACCCCGGTCGAGGAAGGAATGATAATAAGAACTCATACCGCTCAAGTTCAGGCAGAAAGATTGGAGATTTTGCAGTTGATTTTGAGCGAACACACCTCCAGTTGTTTGATCTGTGACGAAAAGGATGAATGCAAAGAATTCATGGGCACCATCCGCAAGGCTGGCGTGATCACTGGATGCCGGTATTGTCCTAATGATGGACAGTGCGAATTGCAGGAGGTGGTGGAGAAGTTGGGGGTGAAGGAGATTGGCTACCCCATCTATTATCGTCACCTACGGGTGGAAAAAGACGATCCCTTTTACGACCGGGATTATAACCTCTGTATCCTTTGTGGAAGATGCATCCGCATGTGTCAGGAGATTCGCACCGCTAACACCTTAGCTTTTAAACAGAGGGGACGCCACACGCTAATTGGTCCAGCCTATGACCGCACTCACCTGGATGCGGGCTGCGAATTCTGTGGAGCATGCCTCTCCGTTTGTCCTACTGGGGCTCTCTCGGAAAAGGCTCGGAAATGGGATGATAAAGCGGAACGAGAAGAGATCACAACATGTCCTTTGTGTGGAGTAGGATGCCAGATACGCCTTCAGGTAAAGGGGGGCAGAATCATTGGCACTCTCCCTGCGGAAGACCCCTTGGTGAATAATGGACAGCTCTGCGTCAAGGGGAGGTTCTGTGTTACCGAACTGGTAGGTAATCACCAGCGTCTGAGGAAACCATATAAAACTCAAAACGGTACCAAAGTAGAGATTTCTTGGGAAGAAGCTATCGAGTTAGCGGCTGAAAAACTCACGTCCTGCTCACCTGAAGACTTCGGCATGTTAATTTCACCCAGCTGTTGTAATGAAGATTTATACCTGGCCCAAAAATTTGTCCGAGTTGTTTTGGGCTCACACAATATCGATACCACGGCAAGGGCTTTCTATGGATCTGGTTTCAACGCTTACCTGAACTTAATGAGGATGTGTATTCCTCTTTCTGACATCCAAAAAGCCTCAGCCATCCTTTGTATCGGTCTGGATGCAAGGTTCGGAAGATCAGTGGTGGGTGTTGAGTTGCGAAAAGCGATTTCGAGAGGAGCTAAAATCATCAGCATCAATCCCCGGCATCACAGCCTCTCGGTAATCGCCCACAAATGGATCCAACCAGTTCCTGGCACGGAAGTTAACCTTCTCCGTTCTCTTGTGGAGTTGACCGAAAGAAAGAAAACAGGGACTACACGACCGAAGTCAAAGGGGAAGAGAGGAAGTCTGGGTGACGAGCTTTCCACGGTTGCTAAAATGCTTAAGGAAGCCTCCGCTCCGGTGATCCTTGTCGGTTCAGAATTTCTTCAATACGACGAAAGCCCGCAGATTCTTGAGGCTGTCGAGAAAGTGGCGCGAAATGTTGGTGCTGGGGTTCTCCCCTTACCAGCTCAGAACAATCTATTCGGTTCCATTCTCATGGGGACCTACCCTGAGCTTCTGCCGGACGGATTTTCTTCGATTGATAAAAAGAGGATAGATGATCTCGGAAAAAGATGGGGGAAAGAAATCCCCTATTTCTCTTATCAATGGAACTCACATGCACCTTTCTCGGGTAAGAAAATGAAGGTGCTTTACCTCGTGGGGGAGATTCTCTCGAACGACAAACCCGCTTGTGATTTCTCGATTTTTCAAAACATTTATCCCCCGGATCCTCTGTATGAAGCCGATCTTGTCCTTCCTTCCACGGCTTTTACCGAGGTGGACGGAACGTTCATCAACGGTGAAGGACGAATTCAACGGGTAAGAAAAGCGGTGGATCCTCAGGGTGAAGCCTTGCCCGATTGGGAAATACTCTGTCGGATCGCCCAAAAGATGGGAGAGAGAGGTTTTAATTTTTCCAATGTAGGCGAGATTCACGAAGAGATTTTCCATATGGTAAAGGGATTTGGAGACTTCGATGGCACCAAACGCAAAGCGGGTCCACTGATTTGCGAGGGGAAGCTAAGTATTCCTCAAACCAAGTCTTCAGAGATAAAGAAGGCAAGCAAAAAGTTTCCTTTTCTTCTTAATACTTCAATCGTTGAACATACCTATAAAGGGTTTCCTCTCTCCATTTGGGTGGAGGGAGCAAGAAAGTTGTTTACCGAAGGAATGGTAGACATAAACTCAGAAGATGCCAGAAAAGCTAAAATATCCCAAGGTGACGAGGTGGTGGTGACCTCAGCCAACTTCGAGGAAACCTGGCCCGCAAGAATCTTAAGCGAACAGCCGCAGGGAACTCTACACGTAACACTGCGTCAAGGCGAATCGGTTGGACCTAACCCGCATCCGGTGAAAATAAGGAAAAAAGATGTTTAAGCTCTTAGAAAGTCAGATGATTGTGCCCAATATTCACCTCTTGACGCTGGAGGCTCCAGAGGTTGCCCGTGAGGTGAAACCGGGTCAGTTCGTGATTTTGCGAGCCGAGGAGGACGGGGAAAGAATACCCCTGTCGATCGCTGATTGGGACAGGGAAAAAGGGACGGTAACTGTTATTTTAATGAACGTAGGCAGCACCACCGGAAGACTGGCGTCACTTGAAAGTGGAATAAGCATTCCTACCGTGGTGGGTCCACTTGGCAATGCCACGGAAATCGAAGAATTTGGCACGGTTCTATGTCTGGGCGGATGCTACGGGATCGGAAGCATTTTCCCCATTGCCCGGGCACTAAAAGAGAAAAAGAACAAAGTCATCACGGTCATCGAAGCCAGAAGCTCATATCTTTTTTACTGGGAAGAGAAGCTGAAAGAAGTTTCAGACGAGCTTATCTTGATCACGCGGGATGGGACTAAGGGTTACCGAGGACACCTGGGGAGGCTTCCGGAGATCATCAAGTCAATTGGGGAGTCCCCTGACCGGATCATCATCAACGGCTGCACTTTTCTTTTGAAGAGAGGATCGGATGTGAGTCGACCTTTGGGCATAAAGACTATTGTCAGTTTGAATCCAATAATGATCGACGGTACGGGAATGTGTGGGGTGTGCCGGGTCACTGTAGGGTCTACCACAAAATTTGCCTGTGTGCACGGTCCGGATTTCGATGGACACCAGGTGGATTGGGCCGAGCTCCTGCAGCGCCGAAAAACATATATGCCAGAGGAGATTATCCCTCTCAGAACCAGCAGGTGTGAAGAGGGAACCAAGAAATACATTTCCCCTCCTTACCAAGGAGGGGACTAAGGGGAGGTTAACCCCTCCTTAATCCTCCCCTTAGTAAGAGGAGGAAAGAGGAAGCGTCACTACAGTAGAGAAATATGACCAACATTTACAATAAAACATCCGAAAAAGAAAAACGCCGACTTCTTCGCAAGAACATGTCCAAGACGGAAGTCATCATGTGGCCAAGACTCAAACAAAAACAAATATTGGGATACAAGTTCCGAAGACAATATAGCGTTGGCTCTTATGTGATCGATTTCTATTGCCCCGAGCTTAAATTAGCCATTGAAATCAATGGAACCAGTCATTTTAAGGAGCGAGCCGAATATTACGATAGGAATAGATAAGAGTCTATCGAACAACTTGGGATCAGATTCTTAAGATTTAGTAATATGGAGGTTCACAAGAATCTCGATGGAGTTTTGGAGGTGATTGCTGATACTGTTCGGACAGTCGGGAAACCATCCCTTAAATCCCCTTTTTGTCAAGCAAGGATCAAACCCCTCCTTAATCCTCCCCTTAGTAAGGGGAGGAAAGAGGAAGCGTCACTATAGCGAAAATGGAAAAGAATCTTAAATCTGAGCTAATGTGTTATGCCTGAACCGCAGAAAAAAAAGCTGGACTTAAACAGAAGGGAGATGCCCAAACAGCTACCTGAAGTGCGAAGGCACAATTTCAACGAGGTGGCTCTGGGCTATTCTGCTGAGACTGCAGTCCAAGAAGCAAAGCGTTGCCTGCAGTGCAAAAAGCCAAAATGTGTTTTGAAGTGTCCGGTGGAGATAGACATCCCTGGGTTTATCCAATGCATAGCAGAGAGAGACTTTGCTTCTGGAATCAGGATACTGAAGGAGAAAAATTGCCTTCCCGCAATGTGCGGCCGGGTCTGCCCCCAGGAGGAGCAGTGTGAAGAAGTATGCGTTCTGCAAAAGAAAGGGGGGCAGATTGCAGTTGGTCGGCTGGAGCGGTTTCTGGCAGACTGGGAAGCGGAGCAAGGTGAGCTTGAGATGCCCCAGATCCCGTCAACTACCGGAAGAAAGATTGCTGTTATAGGTGGAGGACCGGCGGGACTCACCGTGGCTGGCGATCTGATAAAATTGGGGCACCAGGTGACCATCTTTGAGGCTCTGCACAAGATGGGAGGGGTCTTAATTTACGGCATCCCTGAATTCAGACTTCCTAAGGCTATCGTGAGCAGAGAAGTTGAATATCTCAAAAAGTTAGGTGTCAAAGTGGTGACCGACTATGTAGTTGGCAAGACCAGAACACTGGACAGCCTTCTGGAGGAATTTGATGCTGTGTTTGTCGGTTCTGGCGCCGGACTTCCCTGGTTTATGGATATTCCTGGTGAAAATCTGAATGGTGTCTATTCGGCAAATGAATATTTGACCAGGATGAATTTGATGAAGGGTTATCTCTTCCCCCAGTTTTCTACTCCCATAAAGAATCACAAAAGAGTAGCAGTCGTCGGTGGAGGAAACGTGGCCATGGACTGTGCCAGGACTGCACTAAGGTTGGGAGCAGAAAGCAGGATCATCTACAGGAGATCCAGGCAGGAGCTTCCAGCGCGCTTGGAGGAGATAGAGAATGCGGAGGAGGAGGGAGTTGTTTTCGATTTTTTGACCCTTCCCATTCGGTACATTGGAGATGAGAACGGATGGGTTAAAGAAATCGAGTGCCTGAAGATGAAGTTAGGTGAGCCCGACGCCTCTGGGAGGAGAAGACCCGTTCCCATCGAGGGTTCAGAAACCATTCTTCCTATGGACGCTGTGATCTGTGCCATCGGCAACAGCCCCAATCCGCTCATTGCCGCCACCACACCCGGATTGGAGGTGGGAAAGAAGGGAAACATCGTTGCTGATGAGGAAACCGGCAAGACCTCCCGGGACAGGGTGTGGGCTGGGGGGGACGTGGTGACCGGGGCGGCAACCGTTATCCTTGCCATGGGAGCCGGGCGTAAGGCCGCCAGATCCATCCATGAGTATCTTTGCTCTCTTTAAGCAAATTGCAAAGAGCCAAAAAAGCAAAAGGCCGAAAATCAATTGGGGGGGTATCTCTTTTGATGCATTGATATTAGGATTTATCCTGAAGGAAATGCCGATGCTAATTAGCTTCGGGAATTCCTGGGTTTGTTTACCAAATTGTTTTTCGTTCTTTAAAGAAAGCGTGGTTATAGCTCCTTGTGGATGTTATCATCCACAAGGGGTCGACTCTGAGGAGATTCGTATAAAAGCTTTGCATGGGTAATGTCATGAAAAAGAAAACCAAAGATAATTTTAACGATTTGATCAAACTGATGTCAAAGTTGAGATCAAAGCATGGATGTCCCTGGGATAGGGTCCAGACCCATAAATCTCTTCTGCCATATTTGATCGAGGAGTCATATGAGGTATTGGACACCATCGAGACAAAGGACGACCAGAGGTTAAAGGAGGAATTAGGAGATTTGTTGTTGCAGATAATTTTCCATGCCCAGATAGCCAAGGAGAGAAAGAAATTTGATATTCGTGAGGTGATAGAAAATCTGCATCAGAAACTGATTGAAAGACACCCCCATGTATTCTCGGAGAAAAAGAAATTAGCTACAGAAGAAGTGCTGAAAAATTGGGAGCACATCAAACTCGCCGCAAGTAGGGCTAAGAAGAAATCAGTTCTTTCTGGTCTTCCCCGCCATTTGCCCGCACTATTGAAAGCTTACAGGCTGCAGGAAAAGGTGGCCCGATTCAACTTCGATTGGGAGAGGACAGATGAAATATTTTTGAAAATAGAAGAAGAGATTAAAGAATTAAGACGGGCATATAAGAAAAGGAAAAAAGAAGATATGGAGGAAGAATTGGGGGATGTTTTATTTTCCTGGGTCAATCTTTGCCGCCATTTGAAGATCAACCCCGAATTTGCCTTAAGAAAGACCATTGATAAATTTGTGAAAAGATTCAATTATATCGAAAGACGTCTGAAACAAAAAAAGATTTCACTTCATGAAGCCGGGCTTCCTCTTTTGGATTCTCTTTGGGAGGAGGCAAAACGGTCAGCGGTATGAACCGTATGGTACATACCAACGGGTGAAATGCCCAGATGGGCGTCCGTCCGGACGGATGAACGGATAAATCCGTTGCATCCGTTTGATCCGTTGACCGTCTTTTTTAAGAAGTTATCTGACTGCTACCGCACCCCCATAAACCATTTGACAGACTCTTTTGGCTTTTCTATCATTTAAGAGTCTGATTTTTTTTGTCGATGATAAAACAAGGGGTAATAAAGCCAGGGATATGGCCTTCCTTGTTTACAGAATAATGTAAAGAACAGATATTTTTAAACCGAAATGTTACATGATGGAATCAATTAAGACCACCACTCAGCACCTGGAGATCAATATCCTGAAAGAGATAGGCGCAGCAGTAAAAAGAATGGGGATGTACCCTTTAGAACATCCTGCGGCTATCAAAGCCACTGAAAAACCTTTCCTCACCCTCCAGGAGATATTTAAGGATACGGATCAGGTAACCATAAGCCAGGTGGATGATAAAATAATCGTAAACGGAATAAGTGTAACGGGTGAGCTTCTGCCAGAAAGATTAAAGGAGGAATTTCAGGACCAAGATATAAATAGTCTGACCTTCTTCAATACCCTAACCAAGGAAGAGCTAAGTAAGTTCTTAAATTTCTTTGTCAAACCTTTAGGAAAGAATACTCCCAAGAGAAGCTTGACCGAATTTCTTCGTAAGAATAAAATCGGTTCTATACAGGTGAACGAATTGAGATATGAGCTGGTCTCAGATGATGAAGTGGTGGTGAAATCCGGAGTCCTGGAAGGGGCAGATTTGAAAGCAGAAATCTCCAAAATCATCAAGCAAGACCCTGGTCTGGTTAGAGACGTTCTCTTAAATAAGCCGCTGGAGCAGGAAAGCTTTAAAGAGAGACTTGGCACGGAGGTAAACTTGGATCAGTTGACCCAGGGGATTCAGCAACAGGTGAAAAATCTCACGGATGATGAAATATTGAGCCTTTTGTCTTCTGGACTTGAATCTACCCTCACAGAATCCAAAGGCGAGAGCAAAAATTCGACGCTAAACAAAGTAGCAAATCTGCTTAACAGACTACTGGAGAATCGGGAAAGAGAGAAGCTTCTGCCAGAGGTCAAAAAGATGCTCTCTGGATATCGCGTCTTGGAAGACAAATGCCTTGATTTCGTCTTTGACGAAAAATGGCTCAAAAGTCAGGCAGTTTTGGAAGAAGTAATGGAAATGGTGGACAAGTTGGGGAAAGAAGGGGTAGATTTTGAGCGCTTCATGTTCTTGCTCGACAGAGTGATCGACTCCGAGGAACAGAAAATCAGGCTACATATCGTAGATAAGCTCCTTTCCAATCTAAACTCAAAAAGCAGCGAAACCAGACGTCTCTCGGTTTTGGCACTGAAGGAAATTTTGAGCCGTTTGATCTCAGGCAAGATGGAAGTTGAATTCGTATATTTAAAAGATAGATTATATGATAAGATCAGAGATCAGCTGCTTCCAGCTTACATTTTGAAAGACTCCACCGAGCTGGTCAAGATCATCTTCTTCGAAATAATACAAAGGAAGGAATTTGAAGAGGCAAAAAAGATAATTTCTGAATATAATTCCAGATTGAGCCATGAAGTTTCTTGTCCTGAGCAGACAAGAGAGATTGCCAAATATTTTTTGAAGGAGGTGTCTGATAAGTCCACCCTTTCCCTTTTGACGACCCAACTCAAGGAGGGTCAACCTTTACAGAACACGAAGACTATCGAGGAAATCTTAGAATCTTTGGATAAGAATAAAGTGGCGCAAGAGCTTTTGGAGATTTTTACCGCAGATGACAGAGCTGCCCGGATAAGCTCGGTGAGGGTTTTAAGCAAATTAGGGCAAAGCTCTATAACCGCTTTGTCTGGTCTTTTGTCGAACGTAAACTCTTTTTCAAGAGAAGAGGGAACCCGACTTTTGCTGGATGAACACTGGTATAAAGTGCGTAATGCCATTTATGTTCTGGGAAACATTCCGGCTCCGTCCAGTGTAGAAGTTATGGTCAAACTTAACTCCGATCCAGATCCGCGAGTCAGACTGGAGGTCATCAAGGCGTTAGAAAAGATCGGGAAAGAGGAATCGGTGGATGCGCTGGTGACCTTTTTGAAAGATAGGGATGACCAAGTGCGAAGGAACGTCATCACCTCCTTGAGCATAGTTGGGGAGAGACGATGTTTAATATCTCTGATCAACCACTTTCATCATAATCGGAAAGATAATATCTTCACCCTTACTGCAATTGGCAGAATTGGTGGCGTAGAAACCATGAGGTTCCTTTTAAAACTTCTATCCGAAGAAGACTCAGGGATAAAACATCTACCTAACCGACAAAAAGAAGAGATCAGAATCACGGCTCTCAATATCTTGGGGAGGATTGGTTCTGACGGCTCACCACAACTCGGAACCCCTAACCTGGCGGAAGAGATTGAAACCTTCATAAAACATAGAAAAAGAGGAATTAGGGCTTTTTTAGCCAAGGATCCCCTGGCGGAAGCGGCTGACCGGACGCTAAAAATGATAAAAAGCAGAACTTAACTCAGGCATTTACTTTTTGCTATTGGTTAAAAGCAAACAGGGCAGCTAATTGCAAAACCGATCAATTGACAGAATTTGACCCAACCCATATTTTTCTTTCGTCGTTTCCTGCGAGTTTTTCTTTTAGAAATTCTGAAAGGCTAAAGTTTTGCTTTGGTTGAAAAATTTAGGATGATGAAGTTAAATTCAGTGAGAAAAGTCTTACGATTTTTTAAGACCGAATATAGAAATTTGAAGTCTGGTAAACCTATCTCTGGGGATTGGTTTAACTTACGCGTAGACAGATATATTCCCTCTGTTATTCTGCCCAAAAGGGCTCGGACGAGGCCCCGCCCCAACAAAGCGAATTTATCTTTCTGCCCTCCCTTAATGGTGGCGCTTGTCGATCTATCCAAAAACATAAAAGTCTTGCTGCTTTCTATACTTTTTCTTTTGTTATCTGCTCCAGCATTTGGGCAATACTATTTCGGAAAGAACAAGATTCAATATACCGATTTTGATTGGCAGGTTTTGACCACGGATCACTTCAACATTTATTTTTATCCCGAGGAAAAGGAGATTGCAAAGATTGCGGCAAATTATGCGGAGGAAAGCTACAAGTTTTTGGAAAACAAATTCAGTCACCACATCAAAAAGAAGCTCCCTCTGGTAATCTACAGTTCCCCTAACTATTTTGAACAGACCAACGTCATCCCCACCCTTCTGCCGGAAAACGTAGCCGGCTTCACCGAGTTTTTTAAAGGGAGAATGGTCATACCTTTCGATGGCTCCTATTTTCGCTTCCGGCGAGTGATAAGACATGAGTTAGTGCATGCTTTCGTTATGCATAAACTCCCTTACGTGATGAAGTCGCACCGAAGATATAACTTTTCGGGCTTGCCTTTATGGTTTGAGGAAGGATTAGCTGAGCACTGGTCCGGAGAGTGGGACGCCGAGGCAGACATGATGATGAGAGATCTGGTCATTTCAGGAAGATTCCTAAAACTTGAGGATATATACCAAGTCTATGGTAGCTATTTGATGTATAAAATAGGAGAGTCATTCTTAGGCTTTTTGGAAAGGGAATACGGAGATGACAAAATAAGGATGATCTTTGAAAATTATTGGAGGGGAAATAATTTCAGGGAGGTTTTCGAGATAACCTTTCGCAAAAGTCTGAAGGAGGTCTGGACAGAATGGGAATACTTTTTAAAGAAAAAATATTTTCCGCAGATAAAGGAAAGCGACCTTCCAGATAGGGTCTCGGCTCAACTCACCTTTGATGGAATAAACATAATGCCTGAGCCTCTATCTTTGGAGGGTAAGGAGTGGGTGGTGTTCAAGTCCAATAAACTGGGCTATTCCACCATCTGCCTCATGTCACCCAAGGGGGAGAAGAAGAAACTGATCACCTTGGTCAAAGGAGAAAGATCTCCTAAATTTGAATCCCTCCATCTTATGAAAAGCAAAATAGATGTCTGTCCGGAAGGGAAGGTCGCCTTCGTCTCCAAAAGCAATGAAAATGATGTTTTATATGTTTATGATGTTAAATCGAGAAAGGTCCAAAGAAAAAATGGCTTCGTCGATTTGACCGGTCTTTCTTCACCCACCTGGTCTCCCGATGGGAGAAATGTGGCTTTTATAGGAGTTAACAAAGAGGGATATTCGGATCTTTATTCCTACGATTTCGAAACCGAGCTGTTAAAACGATTAACTTTTGACCTTTATGAAGAAAAGGATCCCCGGTGGTCGCCGGATGGAAGATATATTGCCTTCAGTTCGGATAGAGGAGTCTTCGGAGATGATGGTTTTTTAAACCTTTTCCTTTTAGACCTTTCTGCAAATGAAATTAAACCCTTGACCTTGGGACCCTATCATGATTTATCCTCCGACTGGGCTCCTTCTGGGGAAGGTCTGGTTTTTTCCTCAGATCGAAATGGAGCTTATAACCTCTATTTTCTGCCTTTGGATTCATTAGAAGATCCTTCCAAAGAGAGAGGTTTCTTTCAAGCCATCCAGCTTACCGACCTGATCACCGGCGCATTCGATCCTTCCTTCTCATCTGATGGAAAAACCATTTGTTTCTCTGCTTATCAAGGATACAGCTTCCAAATTTATAAAATGGCCTTTTCCACAGGATCCCGCTTCGCGGGAGAAGACTCTTTGGGCAAGATCGTGGATTTTTCTTATGATACGAATCAGGTCGCCTCAAACCCTCAGAGGTTCTGGCGACCAGAGAAGATTGAAGGAACTCACCAAAAGGGGATGGCAAGATATAAAAAAAGGTTTTCTTTTGATATCGCCCAGTCGGTGATTTCATATGATGCCGTATACGGGACTGTGGGGGGATTTCAGATGGCTCTCAGCGACATGTTAGGAAACCATCAATATTTCTTTCTGGTCGGCAACTCCGCCCGTTCCAGAGAAGAGTTTCTCTCCAGCTTTAACTTCGGGCTGACTTATTTGAACAAAACCCACCGCATCAATTATGGGCTTGGATTTTATCATCTGAAGGATGAATATTATGAAGAATATTATGGTTTTTACGATGAGAGACAATATGGTGGTTTGGCTTTTGCCAGCTATCCCTTATCCAAATTCAATAGAGTTGAGACCAGCTTCTTTTTGAGGCAATCTGACCGGGAATATAGTCCCCAAAGAAAAAGGAGAGCGTTCCTTTCCACCAATTACATCTCCCTGATTTTGGACACCAGCATCTGGGACTTTGTGGGTCCCATTGACGGCACCAGGTTCAACCTGACTTTGGGATTGACCATGGACGTGAAAAGATCAGAATTATATAACAAGCTCATTTTGTTCGACTTAAGAAAATATCTTCGGTTGAAAAAGAACAGCTGTTTTGCTATCAGAGCTATGGGATTTTCCTCCAGCGGGGAAGAGCCTCAAAGATTATATCTGGGTGGAAGTTGGTCTTTGCGGGGCTACGATCGAAGGGCATTCTATGGTCGACATCTGGTCTTGATAAACAACGAGCTGAGGTTTCCTCTCATTAATAATCTCTCTATAGGTTTTCCCATCGGAAAGCTTTCCTTTCAGGCCATCCGGGGAGCTTTGTTTTTCGATGCGGGGAATGCCTGGGATCATGATTTTGAAAGGCTTTTTGGAAGTTTTGGCATCGGTGCCCGGGTCAGCTTGGGATGGGTTATCGTTTTGAGGTTCGATGTGAGTAAAACCACCGATTTCAAAAAGATCTCCAAGAGCACTGATTTCGATTTCTTCTTTGGGTGGAGCTTTTAATGACAAATGAACTGACCTCCTCCTCTGTTCATCGGAATGGATCTAATACAAACGTAATTATTTTTGATACGATCTTGCCCCCTCCCCCCCGGGGAGAGGGAAGGTTGAAAATCCCGCGAGAGGCGGGGGTGAGGGGGAGATCAAGATCGGAGAAGGGTGGTAGACCCAAATGTGTAGACAATTTGAGCGGAAAATTCTTATTCCTTTCCTCATCCTCCTTTTGTCTTTGTCAGTATCTTGTGCGTCCAGGTTTAAGCTAAACCAGGCCAGATTCCTTCATCCCGGAGGTTGGGAAAGCTTCAGGGGAAATAATAAAAATACAGGTTATGCGAAGCATCCTTCGGATGTCCCTCAGCCCATAGATACGCCTGATAAGCTCTTATGGAGCTTTGAAGTTAAAAGACCCATAAAGTCTTCTCCTGTCATTGCCAAAGGAATCTTATTCATCGGCTCTTTGGATAAGAGGATGTTCTTTGTGGACGCTCTCTCCGGAGAGAATTTGGGAAGCCAAAAAATTTCCACCTCCATCTCCTCCTCTGCTTGTGTAGGGGACAGCATTCTTTATTTTGCTCAAGACAAAGGAAAGGAAACCTTCTTTGCTTTGAACCTTTTAACCGGTGATTTTCTATGGAAAGAAAAATTGGGCGATATTTCTTCTTCGCCCCAAATATACCAGGAGAAAATCTTCATCGGTTCAGACTCGGGTTTGCTTTTGGCTTTTAATCGATTCAGCGGGGAAAAAATCTGGGAATTCAAAGCCGGGGACGTTGTCATCTCCACTCCTGCCTGCGATGGGGAAATACTCTGTTTTGGATCAGGGGATGATAATCTATATGCTTTGGATAAAGAGAATGGCGAACTGAAATGGAAATTTAAAGCAGAGGCGAGCATATACTCCTCTCCAGCCATAAAAGTTGAAAATCCCGCAAACGGCGGGGACGATAAAGTCTTTTTTGGCTCGGTGGATGGTCACCTTTATGCCCTGAAGATCGAGGATGGCTCACTTATTTGGAAATTTAAAACTGATAGAGACATATATTCCTCCCCTGCGGTTGCAGACAGTTTGGTTTATATTGGATCGAATGACTATTTTATGTATGCAGTAAATCAGTCAACTGGCAAGCTTCGATGGAAATTCGAAACCAGGGGCATAATCCACTCATCCCCCATAGCCGTCGGCGATAGGCTTTTCTTTGGATCCTATGATGGCAACCTTTACGCGTTGGACAGATTCTCAGGCAAGCTCTTATGGAAATATAAAACTAAAGGAATGATTTCCTCTTCTCCGGCGTATTCTGATGGAAAAATCTACATCGCCTCCGAAGATGGCTATCTATATTGTTTTGGCTTTTGACCTTTCTTTCTCTAAGGTGTAAGAACCCTTCAGAATGGATCCCCCTTAGGGGACTGTTGAAAAATCCCTTTGGCAGGGCTAAATGCCCGTCGGGGTGAACCATGTCCTATTGATGATAAGTAATTGTCTCCCATAGGGGCGGGAATTTTCGCATGAATGTGCGTCCCGCACTTTGCGGGACGAGCATACGCACACTTGTGCACAGGCATCCCGCCCCGGAATGTAGCTCTTTCACTAAGCCCTCAAGCTGAACCCCACGTCTGACAGCTCGCTTCGTTATCTTCGATTTACCAAACAATCCTCTCTTTGTTTTTTTGTAAAAAAAATTCTTGACTTTTCCATATTTTGATGATATGTATTAAATGTATCTTATCTACGGGATCCGATGGATCGGGTGTTCTGACTTTCATTGGGGTGGATGGTGAAAGTAAAATCGTTTCCACTTTCTCCTTTTTTGATTGTTGTTAGTATTTTAATATTTACACCATACGTATATGCAGACCCACCCATTCCTCCCTCTTTTTTGACCGCAATTAGTGACCAGGATGAAAAAGTCCCGCTTTTCTGGTTTAGGCCCAATCCTAACTCCTCAGAGCTTGCTTATGATGATGGTTCGATGCATTATCATAAGTATGTCTCAACTGAATGGCATCATAATTGTTTAGCGGTTAAGATGACTTCGCCTGAGGTTCTCTTTTATCTTTTGAAATCCAAAGTCTTCATCAGCTATGATAGTGACTCCATCGATCCAAACTATGACTTTGAAGCCCCCTTTTTTATCACCGTGAACCAAGATAGTGGAGGGATTCCCAAAAATACATTTCTCGATTCGGTGTCAGCTCAAGCCACTGGCGAAGACGGCGTTGGAATCGGCGGCGGATAGGTGGAAGTTGAGCATAATCTGTTGATGAATGATTCCGTGGATTTCTGGATTGTTTTTCATTGGATGGAGGAAACTCCTCTGTCTCCTTTGGTCGGGGTAGATCGTTTTTCAAATGTGGGAAATTCTTTTTGGGGAACGAGAAAATCAGCTCATTTTGAATGGCACTTCAACGATTATAACATAATGATCCGAGCAGTGATTGTGACAAACGGGGATGATTCCTGCGTGGTGGATAGCTTTAGAATTTATCGTTCCGACACAAGCTTTTCAATATCTGATACTAATTTGATCGGCAGTGTATCGTCTGATCAATTCCAATATGTAGATACTAATGTCAACAATGCTCAAACCTATTTCTATAAAGTCACTTCTTGTAGTTCTGAAAACGAAAGTGATGCATCCAACGAAGCATCAGCAACTCCCAAAAAGCGAGCAGTGCTTACCTTGGACCAAAGTTCCTTTGAAATAAATTTGTGTTCTCCAGACACCGCTTTTGAAGATTTGACCTTGACCAACTCTGGGGGATTGCTCTTGGAGTTTAAGATTGAGATAGATATGGAGAAGCAAAGCTGGATGGGAGGCTCAGATAAATTTGGGTATACCTGGACAGATAAAAATTTACAAGGTGGGTCTGATTACTCCTGGGTAGATATAAAAGACTTTGGGGAAGAGATTGGAGAGTCCGGAGATAATGATGAAAATTATGGATTTTTCTCATTGGGCTTTCCTTTTCGGTTTTATGGAAACTTTTTTGACAGCTTGCGCATCTCTTCAAATGGCTGGATCAGCTTCACCGATACAATGGATTCAATTCCCGCTTGTTATGTGAATAAACCTTTGCCTTGGATATGGGGTCCCTATAATCTTATCGCTCCCTTTTGGGATGATCTGATCTTTTCGGATAACTCTAAAATATATTTCTATTCTAATAATTTAGACTCAGCGATAATATCCTTCATAAATTTAGATCATTGGGGTGATGGCGGTCCTTATACTTTTCAAACTATTCTAAATAGGAATGGCGAGATACTCTTTCAATATGATAGATTAGGAGATCCGGATACTTCCGCCACCGTGGGGATCCAAAATAAGAATGGTACCACCGGGCTTGAGGTGATCTGGAATGAGGAGTACTTGGAAGACTCCTTATGGGTGAAGATAAGACCAGGCTGGGTTTCGGTCAATTCGATGTGGGGAACAATCGAATCGGGAGAGAGCAAAACCTTAAACCTGACTTTTGATCGGCTCTCTTATCCTCAGGGAATTTATCATGCCAACTTAATCATAAACAGCCGGGACTTAAATCACGAGCTTGATACAGTTGAAATTCCGTTGACTCTTTGTATTGACACCACCACCTCAGTCGATTTTGAAGAAGACCAAAAGCCGGTCACCTTCGCTCTTTTCCAAAACTATCCCAATCCCTTTAACCCCGCTACCAGTGTCCAGTATGCAGTTGGCGGTAGGCAGACAAAAGCGGCGGACGGCGGACTTGTCCTGAGCGAAGTCGAAGGACGGCGGACAGCGGACGGTTCCTTTCCCCACATCACCCTCAAAATCTATAACATACTGGGGCAGAAGGTCAGGACTTTGGTGGATGAGCCGAAAATTGTAGGTAGCTATCAAGTGATCTGGGATGGGAAAGATGACAAGGGCAAAGACGTTGCCAGCGGAATCTATTTTTACCAGTTGACTGCCGGAGATTTTAAAGACAACAAGAAGATGACGCTAATCAGATAGGACGTGAATTGATTGAACGAGTCCGAATCTTTGTAGGGGCGAATCTTTAGATTCGCCCTTTTTGCTCGTTAAGTTCGGCTACCGATACAATCCGGACAGCAACCTTTTAGGGCTACTTTCGTAGA
>Ga0209636_10002926_pt1 | contig 17431 bp, 17 predicted proteins | sample DeeMarSWOR152_54_FD_187464 | JGI IMG/M metagenome (GOLD analysis project Ga0209636, IMG submission 187464) | Marine sediment microbial communities from White Oak River estuary, North Carolina - WOR-1-52-54 (SPAdes) (version 2) | ecosystem: Environmental > Aquatic > Marine > Intertidal zone >...
TTCGTGAACGTCTTCGATCCCTTCAACCGATTTGGCGGTTTCCCGAATTTTCTGTATCATCTCCTTGCTGGGCGCTTTTCCGAGGAGGGGTACTATCGCTTCCCGACCATGGTCAAAGCCCAGATACAATAACCATGCCGATACGAGGATTCCGATGTAACCATCCAGGTCGGGACGATGATAATAGTGGCCCGCCACCAGACCTCCTATCACGGTGAGGGTAATTACCGCCTCAATTTGATGGTGAAAGGCATTGGTCAGAATGGCGTGGGATGAAACGCGTTTTCCGAGGAAACGAGCGAACTGCCCAACCCACTCCTTCAGGAGAATGGTGGCAAGGAGTATCCACGGGAGAGCAGACCAATAGTGGATGGCATGGGGTTCGAGAACCTGATGAACCGCCCTCTCGCCGATCTGTATCCCGGATACGAAGAGAAACACGGACATAATGAGGGGGGCTACGTGTTCCATCCGACCGTGTCCGAAGGGTGTTTTTGCCGTAGCAGGCCGCGATGTCACCCAAAAGCTGACCACCAGGATAATGGAATTGGCAAGGTGGGAAAGGAGGTGAAAGGCATCCGCAACCACCGATACCGATCCGGCCATTAACCCGAGGACCATCTTCAGTATGAACAGAGAGAGGGTGGCGAGGATGGAAACCCATCCTGCCAACAAACCGTACTGAATCCGGACCTTTTGATTATCAGTATCGTGAAAGTCATCGATAAACCAGCTACCAAGAGCACGATTGGTTGCCTCAAGGATTTTCATTTCAAACCTTCCTCTTCTTGCTCGGGGCGTTACATTCCATGACTATACCTAAGCATTTTTCACTAATCCCTGTCAATGAAAGCTCAAAAATAACTTCATAATTATTGTAGGAAATTATAGTTAACTATTTAATTTTTATAATAAATTAATATCTATCTATGAAACTTTATTGTCCCTGAGCGTAATGTGCTGGAGAAACGGGATGATAGAATGCTGACGAATAAAACGAGTATCTCATTATCTCAACATTCCACTATTCCACAATTCCAGTCTTCCTTCCACCCCCTTCTAAGCCTCGAAACCGATGACGCGCCAAATGGATCACCTCGATGGTGTGCTAGTTTTTAGATTAGTTCGGGTTGACGGAATACGCCAACTGATGTAGGGTTCATGGAAATCCCAACCACCTGCAGCGGACAGAGATGATTTGGGCCCAATTTGCCATAGCCGCTGGTATTATCATAGTTGCGGGGTACAAGTTATCCCACTATGGGACCCAGATCGCGAAGAGAACAGGACTTGGTCAAACCTTTATGGGGATTATCTTGTTCTCGACCATCACCTCTCTCCCGGAATTGACCGTATGCATCACCTCTTCCTCGATTGTCGAGGCTCCGGATTTGGCCATAGGCAACATCTTCGGCAGTAACCTCTTCAACCTCCTCCTGATCGCCGTCCTCGATATCGTTCAAGGAAAGGGTGCTATTCTCGACCTGCTCTCCCTGAGCCATGTTCTTGCCGCAAGCCTCGGAATTTTACTTGCAGGGCTGGCCATTCTCTCCATTGGCCTTGGGTTGAGTTTTAACCTGGGATTTTTAGGGCTAGAAAGCATCATCCTGATTCTTATCTATGCGCTGGGAATAAGAATCCTCTATCGCCATGAGATCTTGGGATCGGTCAAGGGTTCCTCTGAAGCCCATGAATCGGAGAAAAATATGATGGGGAGATCGGTTTACCTCTTATTTGCCCTTGCCGCTATTGTCATCGTAGGCGCTGGCATGTGGCTTTCTATCACGGCCGATGCCATTGCACAAACGACGGGCTGGGGTCAATCCTTTATCGGAAGCTTTATGCTCGCCATTGTGACATCGCTTCCGGAACTCGCGGTGGGAATTCCGCTGGTCAGAATGGGGGAGTTTGATATGGCCATTGGAAACCTTTTGGGTAGCAATATCTTCAACATCGCCATCATTCCCGTGGCCGATATCTTTTTTACTCAAGGAGCCATATTGGCCAATGTCTCACAAAACCATATTTTAACGGCTGTTTTGGGAATCGTAATGACCAACATCATCATCATGGATCTCATCTATAGAGCCAAGAAAGTCCCCTGGCGAATTGGCTGGGGGTCTATTTCTATAATCATCCTCTATTTCCTGGGGAGCATAACCCTCTTTAAACTGGGAATTGGCGGATGAAAGCCCTTTGGTTGGATAAAAATGGCGTGGATCATGGATTTCAAATAACCAATGAGAAATGCCAAATGTCAAAGTTCAAATGCCAAATCAAAAGAATTCCAAATGTCAAATAGCCAATAAAAAATTGCTAATACTAAAAACGAACACGAAACACAGACACGTAATATGCGAGCACCAACACGATCCTCTAACGCGGTCTGCCGTCCGCGGTTTTCGGTGCTCATCATCACGGATACGAGATTCAATGTCAAAGTTCAAAGCTAGGAATCCCCGGAAAACTCCAATTCCCGGATTCTTGACTAAAAAATAACCCTCAATACCCCATCAATTTCCCTCAGGCTCTTCATGATTCCTGAAGCTTCGGTAGGTTTCAATTCCATAGGCTCAAGCTCGGATAATAGCCAATACAACCCATCAAAGGCTCCCCTCACGTCCAAGTCGTCGTCCATCCTCTCCGAAAAGATCCCGTTAATTCTCCGGATCACCTTGCCATCAAGGTCAGCCCCCCGGTCTGCCCTACCCTTTACCTCGTTGACTATCTCCCTGAACGCTCTCAGCTTATCCGTTGCCGATCGCATGTTCTTATCCGAATAGTTAAGCGTTTCACGATAATAGCCATAGATGAGGAAAAACCGTATCTCACTGATATCGTATCCTTGCTCAAGCAGCGTGTCCGTATAGTAAATGTTTCCCTTGCTCTTCGACATCTTTTGGCCATTTACCTGAAGGTGCTGGCAATGGAGCCAAAACTTCGCCATGGGGTATGGTCGTATTGATTCAAGGATTGCCCGGGTGTAGTCATGGTGTCGAAAGAGGTTATCAAACCCGCCGCAATAGATGGAGAGCGTCTCCTCAAAGTGCTTGCTGATCATACTTGGATCCTGAATGTTCCAGGATGGTCTGCCCTTTCCGATCCTCGTATCCCAGCAAACCGTATCTCCTCCTCTGCATCCATGCCAGAGGATAAAATCCCCCCGGTTCCACCGCATTCCCGGATATGTATCCCTATGAAACCGCCTCTTTTTGGCGGGCCACTTGGTCATGTCAAGTCCATAGAGCCTTCCAAATCCAGGGAATTTCAACGGGTCGAAGTAGATATTTCCACGATGCCAATATGCGGTCTTCCGGTCGAGGAGATGCCGTATAATCTCAACGGCCTGGTCAACGGCCTCAGAGGATTTGGGAAGGTAATCCGGTATCTTCATCCTCAGGAGGTTCATTTCCCCTATAAATTCGCTGATATTTCCCTCCGTAAGATCTTTCAGGCTCATTTTCCTCTTTTCAGCCTCTGTGATCGCCTTGTCCTCGATATCGGTGAAATTCATCCCCCTCTTGACCATATAGCCAGAATACTCTAAGTATCGGACCAGAACGTCCTCAAATAAGAAGGTCCTGAAGTTTCCGAGATGAGACCTTTGGTAGACCGATGGGCCACAGGTGAACATGTTAACCCCCTTCGCGTTTACCGGCTGAAATGGCTCTATCCTCTTGCAAAGCGAGTTAAAGAGTTTCAGCAAGATCCTCCCCTCTCGATCTATTCCTTGCCGTAGCTATGAGACTTTCCTTCCTTAATGCATATATTAACAATGAAACAGGAAGCCTCAGGGAAATTCAAACGGGCCGCCGACCTGTCAATACTGCGATTTCGATATGTGAAATAATAGGCGTGTTCCCAATGATCGGTGATTACCAAGGAATGATTACTAGCCGTGAAACCGCGTGTTATCCACCGGGTATTTTTCGTCTCAGGAGTTCTCCCAGCATCCGGAGGTGTGCCTTTTCCTCATCCGAGATTTGATGAAAAATGGCCTTCGTTTCCTCATGCTGGCTTTTCATGGCCATTCTGAGATAGAGGTCCAAGGCATCGGTCTCCAGGGACATGGCCAGTTGCAAGGCTTCTCGAGGTTCTTGAACCCAATCCGGATATTCTGCCAGCACTTGATCGGCGGTCTTCCCTCCCTCCATGGTCGTGAGGACGATACCGGACTCAAAGGCCTCTCGAGTTATACCGCCTCCTGTCAATCTCTTGTAGTTCTTCCAGAGATTTTCCTTATGCTGAATTTCGGCCTTGGATAGCTTTGCGAAGAGATCCCTGATCTTACCATCGGTTGACCGCTCAGAGAGGCCTTGATAAAATCGATGAGCCCCCTCTTCCAAGCCATAGGCCAATGATATCACCTCTTCAGGATCTTCATTTCCTTCAATAAGGTAAATCCCCTGGTCGACATCCGCTCTTGAAACGAGGCCATTCCATACGTCAATCCCCCCCTTCATGGAGGTGGCATCGATTCCCTGGTTTGATAAAAGCTTTGCAGCCGAACGGCTGCGGCCACCGGCCTTTCAATAGGCCAGGACGGGTTTTCGATGATCGATTTCGGAGAGTCGGTCGGGAAGTTCAGAGAGGGGAAGGAGCACTGCTCCCGGAATATGTCCCTGCTCATATTCCTCAGGCTCTCGAACATCCAAAAGGGTGTATGAACCATTGGTCCTCTCCTCGATCCATTCCCTGGCCTCATCGGCATCAATGGTTTTTACGTGGGTAAAGAGATCCGAAAATTTCATGATCATTCCACTTTTCAGATTATCTCGTTTCCCCCGAGACCTGAAACCTCGACATAAAGCTTGTATCCAAATAGTTCTTGAAGGTGAAGGCTAAGCGACCTTTCCAGATCCAAGAGCGCCAGATAAAGATACCCGTTCCGTCCCCGAGGTTTAAGATCAACAGGTATCGTTTCTGCGGCCTAAATGCCTTGAGAGGTTCTCCCTTAATCATGGCCAGAAGATTCCGAAAGAGAATCGGCGCCTCCCGCACGGCATATACCCCTACCCTATCCAGGGGCTTCTCCTTGATCGTGATACAATCGCCCCCTCCAAAAATATCGGGATGACTCGTGCTCTGGAGGTGATCGTTCACCAGGAGGGCTCCATCTTTCGATGTTTCCACATCGGAATTGACGAAGATCCGTTGGGGCATGATGCCGATGGTCAGGATGGCCACATCGTACGGAACTTCTATCCCGGATTGGGAACGGGCCCGTCCCCTTTCCATGGAAGCCACACGGAAGTTAGGGAGGATCTGTATCCCCCGTTGAGAGAGGGATTGCTGGGCTAAACGGCCGGCTTTCTCGGGGAAACCGGGCAGAACTCGATCTCTGGAACTCGCCAGGGTGATCTCAGCCTCGGCATTGTTGCTTTTGACAAGCCTCCAGATATTTCCCGCCAGCTCTACCCCTGCAGGGCCGGCACCAATAAGGAGGACCTGAGGAATCCCATCTCGAGACTTCTTCAGAATCGCCTCTCGGGCCGATTCCAGGTTTTCGATTGGCTTCACGGGAATCGCTTCCTCTTCGGCACCCGGAATACGATCCAAGGGGACGTAGCTTCCGATATTGAAGGAGACGAGGTCGTAGGAGATCTTTTCCCCGCCTTGGAGGAAGAGAATTCTCTTGGCCGGATCGATTGAGACCACCCTACCCTTGATAAAGGTTCCCCCTCGGGATTCCACCATTGATTGAATGTCGAACCTCACCTTATCGGGCTTGTAGATGCGGGAAATCATGCCCGGGCCCATTCCCGAATAGTAGTGAAATCGTCCGGGGCCGATCAGGGTAACCTCTGCCCCTGCCCGAATAAAATGGTCCACATTCTTCAAGGAGAGGAGGTGAACGTGTCCCCCCCCGGCGAAAACCAGCCGCCTTTTAGGGCCATGTTTCATCACAGTACCCTCTCCCAATGATAAAGCGCATCAGGTGATCTTCGCGGTTGCCTTTATCCTCTGAATCCACCGGTTAGTGAAGCTCCCCGCCCAAAGGGTGTGGACTGCGGGGCACTTGCCGGTCAATTGATTGGGAGCTAATCGATTCGCTTAAATTTTCCCCCTTTTGCCCCACACACGGGACAGAGGTCCGGGGGTGCCTTTTCGACCGTATAGCCGCAGATAGGGCAGACGTAATAGGGATACGTCTCCTGGGAAGACCCGAGGGTATTCAAAAGCTTATCATAGGACTGGGCATGGATTTTCTCAACCTCATTGGCGTAATTGAATGACCTCTCTGCGTCCCTGTTCCCCTCGGCCTTAGCAGCCTCGATCATCTCAGGATACATGGACTTGAACTCGTGGGTCTCACCGGAGATAGCCTCCTCCAGGTTTTCCCTGGTACTCCGTATCCCCTTGAGGGCCCTCAGGTGATTGTGGGCGTGGACGGTTTCAGCCTCGGCGGCTGCCCGGAATAACCGAGCGACCTGGGGGTAACCCTCCTGATCAGCCTTATCCGCGAAGGCCAGGTATCTGCGATTGGCCTGAGATTCCCCGGCAAATGCCTCCTTCAAGAACTCCTCTGACTTCGACATGCCACGGTGCCTCCTTTCCCTTTACCTGTGACCTCATTTGGGTTTATCGGAATTTCTTGCTTTAGCTGGTATATCAATATACCAATTATCCATAAACTATTTCCATTGATCCCTAGTAAAGGCTTTTTTCTTCGAAGCCAATATAACAGCGCCGATTTCCCCTCCATTTATAACCTGTTTTTCTCTTTCTTTAACCATGTTCTGCCGCCTTCATTCCATGGTTTGAGGAAGGGGAACATGGTGGAAGTTCAGAGTTCCAGCATGAGTAAGTCAAGATATTACTTGACAGCAGCGGGGTTTAAAAATAAGTTTCCTAATACGGCTTAGCAGCTTTTGGTTTTTTATCCTTGGCAGAATAATAAGGAGATAACAGATGGAATTTACCCTAATTGTACTCGTTCTCGGTATCGTTGTGGGTGCTGGAGGGGCAATAGCGATAAGGAGAATATTTATCAAGAGACGTCCCAAGGCCAAACTCCCGGAGCACAAGATTTACGCTTTTATGGAGAATATGAAATCCGTTGGTGAATTGGTTGTTTTCAAGGCATTTACCAAGGAGATTGTAACGGCAGCGAGGAATTGGTTCGGGGATGTGGGGAAAAGGTACCTCACATGGTTGGTTTCAAATAAGAAAATGGCTATGGTTTTTGAATTTGAAATAAATTTCCGATACGACCTCAAAAGCCCTGAGTTTGTCGTTTCTGATGCGGGGGAAGGCGCATTTACGATAAAAATGCCACAATGTTTGTATGACATTGGTATAAGACGAATAAGCCTTTATGATGAACAGAAGACGAAGCTGCTGCCTTGGCTTTTACCCGGTCTTGTTAGCGAATTTTTCGGAACGAGTTTTAAAGAAGAGGAAAAGAACAGGTTAATGGATGAGGCACTTAAACAGGCGTCTTTAATGGCTGATCAGCTCATAAACCGATTGAGTTCGGAGATCGAAAAATCAGCTCGACAAACCATGGAGACGTTAGCAAAGAGCTTCGGGGCAAAATCGGTTATGTTAGATTTCAGTAAGTCAAAGATGGTTGAGAGAAGTGTAACGGATGTTTCCCCACAGCAGATTACAGAGGCATAGCGTAAAACATGGATACCCTCTTCTATCCACAATCGGTGGTTGTGATCGGCGTCTCAGAAAGACCTGACAATTTGGCCAGAAATATCGTTGAGAACCTCTTCGAATTTCAATTTCATGGAGAGATCCTGCTTGTAGGCAGAAAAGAAGGAATTTTCTTTGGAAGAAAGATCTATCCTTCTCTGGATGATATTCCCGAAGGGATCGATGTGGCGGTAATCCTCACCCCGGCCCAAACGGTGCCAGGGGTAATAGAATCCTGTGGACAGAAAAAGATACGCTGGGCCGTCATCGAATCCGGTGGATTTGGGGAGTATTCCGAGGAAGGAGGCCGGATAGAAAAGGAGACCCTCAAGATCGCTCAGAGATGGGGGATTCGAATCGTCGGACCCAATGGAATCGGAATCGCCAATTTCGAGAATGGCTTTGTCGTTCCCTTTGTCAATTTAAAGCGGGGCCCCATCCGTAAGGGAACAGTCTCCATCTTGGCTCAGAGCGGTGGAGTCTCCGTCGCCTATTTCAACCTTTTCGCCAGCGCTAATATGGGGATTTCAAAGATCGTAAGCATGGGCAATAAACTTGATCTCAATGAGATTGACTACCTCCATTATCTCGTCCAAGACCCCCAGACTGAAATCATCGGCCTTTACCTGGAAAGCCTTGAAAAAGGGAGAGAATTGATGGAGATTGCCCGATCCACACCCAAGCCCATCATCCTCCATAAGGCCAATACCGGTGAAGGAAGCCGCCATATCGCAAAACTTCATACCGAGGCCCTTGCCAACGACGATCAGGTCGTGGAAGCAGCCCTAAAACAGGCAGACATCGTCAGGACAAAGGACTTTCGCTCCTTTACCAATGCCGTGAAAATCCTCTCCCTTCCACACATGAAAGGGGATAACCTCGTCGTCCTCTCCCGCTCCGGAGGTATCGCTATTATCGCTGCCGATTCTGCGGAGGTCCATGGATTTCGCCTCTTTTCCCTGGCAAAACAGTATAAGGATCGAATCCACGGCTACTTCAGGGCAAAGGTCATCCATCCCACCAATCCCCTCGATTTGGGGGACCTCTTCGATTTCGATCTCTATACAAAGATCCTTGAGCAGGTCCTCAAAATTAAGGCCGTCGATGGAATTCTCTTCCAACACGGGGCAACGGGTGAGGAGAAGGAGCCTTCTCGAAGATTAATTCAGGCGGTGAAGGAACTCTCTTTCCGTTACCGAAAACCGGTTGCCCTTTGCTATCTCACGGAAGAGGAAGAATTGGCCTATATCAAAAGGGCTTTCGACTACCCCATCTTTACAGAGCCTGACGATGCCTTAGAGGCCTTAGCCGTTTCGAGAGAACATTATTGCAGGCAGAACATTCCAAAGGAAAAACCACCTTCTTATTCGGTTGACCATGATCGAGTAAAGCATTTCCTTCAAAAGGCTAAAAGGGAGAAGAGAGATCTCCTCCTTCCAGAGGCATTTGAAGTGCTTAAGGCCTATGGGATTCCCGTGGCCGATTATCATGTGGTTCATCAAAGAGAGGATATAAAAAGAGCAATAGACGAAATGAAAGGTCCTGTTGCATTCAAAGTCATCTCTCCCAAAATCCACCACAAATCTGATGTCGGCGGGGTCATTCTCAATATTGGCCATCTCTCAGAGGCAGAAGGAGCCTACGAGAAGATCAGAAGACTGACGAAAGGAGATCCTTTCGGCATCCTCGTCCAAAAGATGATCGTGCAGGGTAAAGAAGTCATCTTAGGGGCGAAACGAGATCCTTCATTTGGTCCCATCGTGCTCTTTGATCTAGGAGGGATCTATGTGGAGATCTTTAAAGAGAGCTCCCTCCGAGTGGCTCCGATCAATCGGTGCGAAGCAGAGGAGATGATCTCGGAATCAAAGGCTGTCAACCTCCTCAAGGGGATTCGAGGAGAGCAGCCTTCGGATGTTGAGGCATTAATCGAGAATCTTCTCCGTCTCTCACAGTTGATGATCGATTTTCCTGAAATTGAAGGGGTCGATATCAATCCAGTGAAAGTTTTTGAGAAAGGTACCGTAGCGGTCGATACCCGCATTCTCTCATGATACGTGAGGGAAAGAACCTAAGTTATTGACTATTTTGAGGTAAGACAGATACAACTTCTAACGATACGATGATGTACCCTATCTGAATACTGATAATCCAGGATCCTGTGCAGAAACAGTTGTAGAATCGTCTATGAGAACTTCCTACTCGAAGTCGTGTTCATCCTGGATACTCCCCACCAATTCCTCCAGGATATCCTCCAGGGTAATGAGCCCTATGACCCTACCGTTGTCGTCCAGAACGACCGCCTGATGGAGCTTTTTGGCCTGAAAGCTGCGGAGTTGGGCATCGATTTTTCTTTCGGCCGGAACGAAGTTGGGTAGTCTTAAAATAGTCTTAATTGAAAAAACCTTTTTTGCTTCGATAAGCTTGAAGAAATCTTTCGTATGTATTGATCCGACAATATTCAAATCTTTTCCTTTACTAATAGGAAACCGAGAATAGCCGGTTTTCATAACGGTTTGCACAATGTTATCCATAGAAGCATCAATATTGATGATGGTCATTTTTTCCCTTGGAACCATGACCTCCCCGACAGTTTTGTCGTTCAAAGTAAACACCCTTGATAGCATCTTCCTCTCTTCTGCTGTTATGGCTCCCTCATCCCACCCCATTTTAATGCATGTCTGTATTTCCTGTTCGGTCATCAGAGGTCTTTTTATTCGAGAAACATCGACACCCATGAGATATAAGATCTTGTTGCTTATGTACGTCACCACAATTACAGCGGGATCAAATAAAACCATGATCACGTTGAGAATTGGAGCCGTGACAAAGGATACGCGTTCATTGAAATATTTGGCATAGACCTTCGGAGTAATCTCAGAAAAGATCAAAATGGCAAGGGTGAGTATCGCCGTAACATAAGCAATTCCCCGTTCACCCCAAAGTGTTACGGCAATTGCCGTGGCTATAGCCGCCATAGCCACATTGACGAGATTGTTTCCCAGCAAAATCGTCCCAATAAGCCGTTCGGGTCTTTTTAGTATGCGCTCTACAAGTTTAGCCCTCAAAGGCATGGTTTCAGCTAAGTGTCTTAGACGGAGTTTGCTTATGGCCATAAGGGCTGTTTCTGAACCCGAAAAGAAGGCCGAAAAACCCAAGAGTATCAGTAACACGATGATGATAACTATGAGGTTCATTCCCACCATGGTCTAACTCCCTATTGGGTGGCTATTTTTATCTTCCCTCCTTCAGTTCCTCAATGCTTCCTGTAATCTTACCCCAAATGTCGGTACCCGGCTCTCGTGAACGTCTATAGATGTGTATATAATAGCGCTATAGCCTTTCCCTTTTCCCGTTATCATTTGATCTTCTCGATATCAACGGGTTTTCCCAGGACGATGAGGATGTCGCTATCCTTTATTGTGAACCCTCCGCCTGGGTTCATGGTTAACGTTTCCGGGACGAGGCCCCTTACCGCTATGACGCTGATCTTATATTTATTCCTCAATTTGATTTCAGCTAAGGTTTTTCCAATAAACGCTTTGGGTGGGGCGATTTCAACGATATTATACTCATCAGTCAGGGGAAGGTAATCAATGACATTGGGATATAACAGGGTTTGTGCCAACTTTTTTGCCAGATCCCTTTCCGGGAAAACTACTTCCGTCGCCCCGATCCTTTCCAGGGCTCTTCCGTGGTCCTCGCTGATGATCTTAACGTAAATATTTTGAATATCGAGGTCTTTTAGATGGAGGGTAACCAGGACACTGGCACTGATGTTATCCCCCAGGCTGACGATCAAAGTGTCTTCCTTTTCGATGCCAGCGGATTCCAGGATGGATTTATCAGTGGCATCCCCCGCGACCGCATAGGAGCAAAAGTCCTGCAACCGTTGAACTCTTTCCTTATTGCGGTCTACCCCGACTACCTCTTTTCCCTCTTCAAAGAGGCTCTTAGCAACGTAAAACCCAAAATTCCCTAATCCGATGACGACGAACTTTCCCATTTTCGCTCCTTTCTATCCAACGATGATATTCTCCTCGGCGTACTGGAATTGGGGTTTTTTCGCCCTCCGGGCCATTGCAAAGGCCAGGGTGAGAGGTCCCAATCGACCAAGGAGCATCATTACGATAATAATCAGCTTGCCCGCCAAATCGAGTTTGGTCGTTACGCCCATGGAGAGGCCTACGGTTCCGAAGGCCGATACGGTTTCGAAGAGATACTCGAGGAATAAACCCCGACTCTCCGCATGACTGATATCACCCAATTGAGTTATCAGGAGAAAAATCGTTATGATGATCACGGCTAAACCGGAGGCCAATATGATTGAAATGGACCGGGAAATGGTCTCCTGGGGGATGGTACGCTTGAATACGTGTGCTCGTTCCCTCCCCTTATATCGATTGACAGCGAGGGATACCAGCGTAGCCAGATTAGTGGTCTTTATTCCCCCCCCGCACGAACCGGGAGAGGCCCCGATGAACATGAGGATAATGAGGATGAAGCAGGTGGCGTTGCTAAGGCCAACCATGGGAATGGTATTAAACCCTGCTGTTCGACTGGTGATCGATTGGAAATAGGAGATGAGAATCTGCTCGCCCATGGAAAAATTAAGGAGGCTGCTATCTCGTTCGATGAAGAATATGAAGATGGTACCCAGAACGATAAGCGTCGCCGTGGTTGTAAGCACAACCTTTGCATGAAGGGAAATCCGAAGGGGTGGGTTTCTTCGGCGCCCGCTTTCGAAGATTTCTTTCAAGACAATAAAACCGATTCCCCCCAAGATGATCAGAGAGGTAACGGAGAGATTAATGAGGATATTGTCTTGAAAACCCACGAAGCTATTGGAGAACAGTGAGAACCCGGCATTGCAGAAGGCCGATATGGCATGGAAGAGGGAAAAATAGAGAGCGGTCATCAGGGGAAAGTGGTTACTCCATCCTATGAAGAGGAAAACGGCCCCGATGAGTTCGATAATGATGGTGTAGAGAAAAACGGATTTCAAGAGCCCATAGATGTTCCGCATGGGAAATTGGGAGAAGGTGTCCTGGATGATTCTCTTATCCCGAAAAACGATGGACCGCCCGAGGAGGAGGTAAAAGAAGACGGAGAATGTCATGATCCCCAATCCACCCACTTGAATGAGGATTAAAATAATCATCTGTCCGAGCTGAGAATAGAAGCTTCCCGTATCCAGCACAATCAACCCGGTCACGCACACCGCGGAGGTTGCCGTAAAGAGGGCATCGATGAGTGAGGCTGATTTCGCCCTCCCGGCATAGGGAAGGATCAATAGTAAAGTACCAATAAGAATTATGAAGAGGAAACTGAGGATGAGCGTTCTCTCGGGGGTCAGGAAGCGAATTGTGAAATTTTTAATCCGGTTCCGTATCATTATCATATTATCTTGCTACACGAGGAGCCCTAGGGGGGATTTCATATGCTACGCAAAGATTCCTGACCCGTTAGGCCGAAGCCTTGGCCCTCAGGAAAAAGGAATAGAATAAAACTCCATAAACTTGCCAATTCATAAGGAGGTCTGGATGACGCATCATGCTACTAGGACTTTACTCGGATGCTTCCAGCCTGGAGCTGATGTATTTCCAGATCTCCTCGGGCATCTGCTCCCTGCTAATCCGCTCGAGCTCTTTGGAAACAGAAAGGACGTCAGGCAAGCTGATGGCAGACTGTCCTCGCCTGCGAAGTTCCTCAATCTTGTCGACAAATTCCTTCTGGATTTTATCGAGGATTTCAGGGGAGTTCTCCTCCCAAACCGATAGGTACTTCATGAGGAGATTCGCTGCCAGACCTGCGGCAAGCGCTTGAAAGACGGTCAATTGCCAGAGATAGGTGTCTCTTTGAGGATAGTAATATACCCATGCGGGAACGTTTCCGAGAATTAACTCAGCCAAATCTTGAGCCGACGTCATAAAAAAATCTTCCTGGGCCTTTCTTTTTTGTTCTTCCCTGACCTTTTCATTGCGAAGGGGTTCCGCTGGGTCCAGCATGGTAGGTGAAATCGGGAAGGGGATGGCAAACTGAGTAATATAGCCCTCCAATTGCCGCCACGCTTGTTCTGCTGCCTTCCCCCGCAAAAATGTCAAGAGATTGCATTCGACGAGTTCATGAACGGACTCCTCAAGAGAGCATGCCCTTTCGTGAGCCGCCTCCATCTGCATCAATTCATGGAGGGACACAAGCTCTTCGCGGGTGAGTCTGGTCCCGAATTCACGATGAGATCGAATAAGGTCCTCAAAGAGTGCTTCCTGAGCCTTATTTCGCTCCTCAATGAAGTGCCGATGTTTAATCTCTTCCTCTGATATTCTGCTTTCGCTAGGGGATGGGCCTTTTATCATGCGGAGTTTGTTATGAACGGTCTCCAGGCTCGTTTCTATTTCCCTATCGATCGAAACGAAGTCTTCATCTGCGGCCTTGTCCGGGGCGATGAGTTTTCCAATGTGATGACCGAAAAAGGACACGGGTGGTCCTTTGCCTTCTTTTCGCTTGTCTTTTGGTTCTTTTTCCCTTCCGAAAGAGACTGCATCTGCGGAAGGCCCCCGCTTCTCAGGGGAGGGCTCAATATATATGCGGGGGCGGTCGTCAATCTTGGTAATTCTCTGATTAAAGGGGTACTTTTGCTCTTTCTCCATCATTTGCTTCTCCCGTTTGGTTTCTTAAGATCGTGGCCACCACTGTTTCCCAACCGATAATCTCTGAAACAAACATAACAATGGTGACCAATGGCAAGATTCTCTTCTCTACTCCCATTTCCTTAAAATTTTGCATGAAGTGCGAACCGACCTCTCTATGGGATTCGTAGAACCTTGACACTTTTTCGAGCAAGCTCTTTCAGCATCATAAAAGCTCCTACATGAGATTATCGTTTATTAAAACAAATTCCCGATGGAAGTCAACGGATTTGTTGCCCTGTGAAATTCTCATTGATCCTGGATCCCAAATTGATAAAATGAAGGAACTATGATAACCCTTGAATCCCTTGTTGAGACCTATGGTTACTTAGTTATTCTCATTGGTACGTTCCTGGAGGGTGAGACTATCCTGGTGCTTGGGGGGTTCGCTGCCTACCGTGGATACATGTCGTTGCCATGGGTCATCCTGGCCGCATTTATCGGTAGTCTTTGTGGTGACCAGCTATTCTTCTTCCTGGGCCGAAAACATAGCCAGGCGATTTTGGCCAAGCGGCCTTTCTGGAAGGCCCGTGTTGAAAAGGCCCAAAGAATTCTGGAGCGATTCAGGATACTAGTCATAATTGGATTTCGCTTCCTGTATGGACTGCGTACGGTCACTCCCTTTGTGATCGGCATGAGCTCAGTTCCAACCGGACAGTTCGTCTTTCTCAATGCTATGGGAGTACTGTTATGGGCAGTGGTGGTAGGAAGCGCAAGCTATCTATTTGGCCACGCCATGGAGATGGCACTCGGGGACATTAAGCGCTACGAACTCAAAGTACTGGGAGCAATAGCCATAGCCGGGGCGTTCATCTGGATTCTTCATTTTTACCGTCGCAGGAAACGGAAAACTTCGCTTGCATCCCCGGGTTCTCTTTAGTAATTTTCACTAAGCCTAAGCCTGAGAATAGTCCTAAACTACTTTTAGTATTCTATTTTCTGTGAATACAGCAAAAAAGAATCAAAAATGAAGAAAATTGCAACGGCATTTTGGAGTTTCCCTTCCAGTGAATTGTCCGAATTACATTTCTTTTGTAAAAACAAAAAAAGTCGTACAAAAGCATATCGGGCAATCTTTACCCTGAAAATCGCTTTTCATCCTGGGTTTCCTCAGGATAATCTTTATTTTCTCACAAATTCGTGGACTTATAAGCTCGTTAAACTTTTCCCTAACTATTACCTAAACGTTATGGGGCCAATGATCTCCCGGATATATGACAGCCTTCAAAGCCCCTTCAATACTCCCCGTGCACTGCCGATCCCCGATGAAAGGCGTTATTTCCTCTTCGCCCTGGACCTTTTCGGTCTGGGGGGCCTTTCCTCCGAGGGTTTTTCCTCAAGGGATTTCTCGGGCTCCTCTCTCCTTACGGCCTTCTCCACCCGGTCGATGACATCGGCTGTCTTCTCCCTGAGGGATTCCGTAACCGATGTCAGATGTTCAACCTGTTCCTTTAACCCAACTCCTGCGCGCCCTGTGAGGGACTCCATGGTTGATGCGAGGGAATCGACCGTTCTCTTCAGCTCCCTTGCCCCACCTGCCCTCCGATAGGCCAGGATTGAAATGAACAGGGCGATAATTGCGATGATAAAGGTTATAGCTAGCATTGGTTAAACCCCCTCTCGCTAAAGATTTACATTGTTCGATTTATTTCCCTTAGTCCTCGTTTTTTCCTTTCCTCTTAGATTAGTCTATGCAGGTGAAGAACTATCCCAAGATAATTGTACTAGCTTATTTCCTTTGGATTACAGAGCAGATCTTGATCCACGGCAACACGTCCACAGGTCTCACAGTTGTACCTGATTTTTGCCAGTTTTGGTTTACAAATGTGCCTTGGATTGCCCGTACTAACCCCGCAATACTGGCAAGTATGAGCGGTTCCCCCTATACCTCCTGGTATAGGATCACAAAGATGTCCCTTCCCCGCTGTCACATTTCCACAGGTCTTGCATGTATACAATTCATCGACCAGTCTAATCACCTCCTTCCTCTAGAAATTGATCCTTCTATCCCAAAAACCTGAAAAGATCTTAATCCTCTCTGTTCTTTGAAGTCAATACCTCCAAAAAAACTTCTAATCCAAAAGGAAAGGGATTCTCTGAATTGATCGGCTATTTGGGAAACTAAAATCACGGGAGTGGACTCAAAAGGGGCTATCAAATAAAGGCCTTCGATTTTTTAGTCTAAATGAATTCTATCTCCCTATCGTTTTTCCCACGCATAGTGATTACAATTGAAATATAGGATGGACAACATTGATTACGAACTTACGGCCAACATGGCTATGTACTCCCTTTCTGTGACCATCTCCATCATTGGATTTTGGGAGTTTGTCTGCAACGCGTATTTTCAAGCGGAGCCCGCGTATCTGCTCCTAGAATGTGTTCGTCTGATTCGCTTGAAGAATTTGAGCAGTTCGAATATGCTCAAGTAGATGGCCGCTCCTCCTAGCACATACAGCCAGTCGCTCATCTTCAAACTGGCAAATGAGAGGAAATCGCTCATGTATGGTCCGTAAACCCCCAGGAACACGAGGCCTATGGACGCCACAATGGACGAGAGCAGTATTTTGTTCGTCCAGAAGTTGCGATTGAAGATCGAAAAATACTCATGACGCCGGGAGAGTATATTTGCGAACTGGCAGTACGCTATGGTCAAATAAGTCAGCGTCGTGGCCCGAGCGTAGTGCAGCGTGTTCTCAGTGCCCACGGTAAGCGTCACGCCCTCTCTAAACATGTACAGAGTGAAGTTGGCAAAGGCGAGCGCCCCTATGAGCGTTCCCAGGAAAGCTATCTCGACCGAGCTGTACTTATTCATGATGTGTTCTTTTTGTCTACGTGGTGGCGACCTCATCATCTCGTCCGACGAGGGATCGAACGCTAGGAAAGTCAGCGGCATGATTTCGGCCAGTAGATCGATTGCAAGGATTTGGATCGCCAGAATCGGGATCGCCCAATTCCGGAGTGAAACAGCGGCAAGCCCCATGAGAACGACCATTAATTCCGCTGCATTTGTGGTCATCGAAGCCAGAACCGTTTTCTTCAGGTTATTGTAGATAGTTCGACCTCCTTTAACGGCTTCCACGAGGGTCGGGAAGCTGTCG